>VFQN01004986.1_pt1 | contig 16833 bp, 17 predicted proteins | sample 3512371 | NCBI WGS metagenome assembly VFQN01 (sample SAMN10412370, study PRJNA504923) | tailings metagenome | isolation source: Replicate 2 from Balatoc abandoned mine | place: Philippines: Itogon, Benguet | collected 2017-08-28 | reverse complement strand
TAGAGAACAGGCGTTACCGTTGAGCGAAAGTGAGGGATATACTTTCTAAATAACGCCTGGCTTCGGGAAACCGCGAACGGATCACTCCAGCTTGAAAGCGACTGGTATTGTTATTTTGAAGCTTTTCTTTTTTAAACTGTCTTTCACGCCAAGTTGGGCAATCGCCTTTTTCACCATGCGCATGGCCTCTTCATCCAGCGGCACATGCTTGCTGCTATCTGCCAGTGACACATTCACCAACTCACCTTTTACAAACTGCGCGACCACGGTCGCTTCGCCTTCAAGGTGACGGCGGATGGCGATCGGCGGATATTGTTTGCTTTTATTCACCAGCGAGCGCAACTGCTCGCCGTAGTCACCCCAGGCATCATTGTCACTCGCACTGAGTTCGTCTGTTTCTGCAGCGGCAGTGGCCACCGGAGCCGCCGTTGGTTTGGCTTCTTTGGCAGTGCTTTCACTGCTTGTCGCTGATGCATGCGGCGCAGTGTCGGTTGTATTGCTGGTAGCAGGGGCTGGGGCGGGCTCAACCTTGGCTGGCGGCTGCACAGGCTGCTCCTGCACACGGTAATCCGAGTCATTGTGACTAGGCGTCGCCAGCACCGGCTTGGGTGTTTCCACTGGCGTCACTGGCTTGGGTTCCGCTTTTGGTAGTTCCGCAGGTTTGGGAGTCTCCACCGGCGGCGAAACCTGTTGTACTGCAGGCGCAGGGGCTTTGATCGAAAAAAACTCGATTTCCATGCGCTCGGGGATAGCTGGCAATGTAATCTGGCTCAATTTTGGATAAATCATCGCCACCAGCAGATGCAACCCCAGCGACACTGCCACTGCTCGCCAAAGCAGTGAGTCATTGTGTGCTTGAGGATAAATCAGGGTGGTCATGCCAATTTACTTCCGAGACTCTGGCGACATGACAAAACTGAACTTGCTGATGCCTGCTCGCTGTATCGCTGCTAGCACTTTTGCCACCACGCCATACTGCGCATGTTCATCGGCATAAATTTCTACCGCCGGATCATGCTTTTGCTTTAGCGTCCCCAACTCTGTAGTCAGGCTATCAAGCGGCATATTTTTCTGGTCCAGGAACACATCACCGGCATCTGTCACGCTGATATGCGCGGTTTTGGGCACCGTCACCGCCACCTCAGCGCTTGCCTGGGGTAGCTTGACCTTGACAGCATTCATCAGCAACGGCGCTGTGACGATAAACACAGTCAGCAATACCAGCATCACATCGACCAGCGGCGTCACGTTGATTTCGCTCACTAAGTCTTCACTCTCACTTTCACTAAACATGGCCATGGTATTAACCCTCCGCGCCAGATTGTGTCAGCAGCGATTGAAAACGGCTGGCGACCTGCTCCATCTCAGCCCTTAGCACCTTCTGCTTACGCATAAAGTAGTTGTAAGCAAGCACGGCGGGGACTGCAGTGGCAATGCCAATGGCTGTAGCAATCAAAGCTTCCCCAATCGGCCCAGCCACCACATCCAGGCCAGCAGAACCGGTCGCTGTAATGGTACGCAGCGCGTTCATAATGCCCCACACAGTACCGAACAAGCCGATAAAGGGCGCAGTAGAACCGATGCTGGCCAAAATGGCCACGCCACCATCCATGCGCTTTTGCTCCAGGTAAGCCTGCTGCTTGAGTGAGAGCAAAATCACTTCCTGGCGCTCATTTCTGCGAAGTACAGAGTTGGCCATCGCCTCGTTCATGGCCCGCATACCTGCATCACACAACCGCGCAAAGCTGCTGTTGCTGTGCGCAATCAATTTGGGCAACTCGTAAATGGTTTTAACATGCTGCCACTCGGTGAGGAATTGATTAGACTCGCCCCCTGACCTGTACCAAGCCCAACCCTTAAACAGAATGATGGACCATACCAGGACTGATAACCCGCCCAGCAAATACAACACAACATCTACAATATCCGGTACCAAATCCACAATTCACTCCGTCAGTCACGTTCAAACCGGGCATTTTTAAACACAAGGAAAATAACCCGCAAAATTAGGGAAAGTTTCCTATTCACTCCCTCTCAATTGTTTAATCGTTGGGAGAGGCAAAAGCCTGATGTCATTAACATAACTTTACACATACGCCTAAAAAAGAAGCTAAAAGCAGTGAATTAGCGATGAAAAAGGAAACTACATGCTTGCGGCGTTACTGCTGATGGGTTGTGGCACATAAACAAAATACCACTCACCGTAATAGCGCTTGTTATTCAAATGCTCAAGGTTGCCGCGATAGCCTTTGGTTTTGAAAGGCGGTTTGTCTGACAAGCTGTAAATGCCCATGATGCCGCCACTGGGGGCTTCTACAATGCCCCAACCTTCGCGTTGCGTGATGGGGTCCAGATACATTTTGCGCAAATGACGGCGTGCCGTGGGGAAGCGTGTGTCTTCGTACAGGGCTTCCAGCGTCGGCGGGTAGGTTTTGACCACGCCGGGCGTCTGATTGTAGTAGCGGCCGATGGCGTCACGGTAAGCCAGTCCAACCTTAATCAGTTCTTGCTCACGTTCACGTAGCACCTGGGTTTGCCAGCGCATGCTGGCTTGCGCCATCACCAGACCACTGAGCATGATCATCATAAACATGCCGATCAATACAAAGCCACTGCAGAAAGGCTTACCACAACGCATACGGCGTCCCGTCCTCGGACAGTAATGTCGAGCCGCTGTGCACATCAAACACACTGCCCTGCTCGTCTATATTAGGTGGCAGTGTGATCACCCAGGTGTCTGTGCGCTCGGTGATGGGGTCGGGTGGAATGGCTTTGAGGTATTGCCGTTCGACCAGCTCATCCAGCGTGTCGGGGTAACGGTTTTTATCGCTATAAAACTTGTCGATGGCATCGCGCATGGTCAGCAGGTCATGACGCAGACTGGTTTCCTTGGAACGTTGCAGCATATGCATAAACTTGGGAGTGACGATGGTCAACAGCATGGCCAGGATCGCTAGTACGACCAGCATTTCAATCAGGGTGAATCCGCGTTTCATCAACTTACCACTCACTATAAGGTTGCTGGTTGATGCCGATGGCTGGCGAACGCGAGGACACGTCATAGACATCTTTGGCCATCTCATCGATGGCACCATCATAGGCACGGATACGCCAGGTTTCGGCATTGCTTTGGCCCACGTCGGCCGCAAACGGGTCGCGCGGGATACGCCGCAAAAAAAACAGTTTTTTCTTTTTGGGATCCTGGGCATTTTCAACACCGCTGACCAGGATTACCAGATTAGGCGGATAACCACTGCCATCGGCTGTTTTCTTGATCAACCCCTGGTCCACCGCGTCTTTATAGGCATCTAGTGCATCGCGGATTTGCCACAAGGCGCGCTTGAGTTCACGCTCTTTTTCGCGCTTGGTATTGAGCTGCACGACAGGGCTGGCTGAGGTCACCAGCAAAGCGAGCAAGGCCAGTGTCACCAATAACTCGACCAGAGTGAACCCTTTTGTGTTGCGCCCCCCCATCATGAATACCTGCCTGCCACGCTATGGTTGTACCGCACCGGGATCGGTCCCATTCATCATCTGGTTGGCAAACCCGCTGTCATTACGCAAATTATTGCTTTGCGTGGTTTGCGGCGTCACTGCAGGCGCTGCAGGCACAGGTTCATTGGCCTGAACCGTCCGTGCGCCACCAGCACCCAACGGATTGGCCGTGGCAGCAATCCCTGATGGTATCAGGCTGTAGACCGAACTGGCCGGACTCAGGTTATGCATGATGCGTGGCGTGATCAGCAACACAATTTCGTTCTTGCGCTTATCCTGGTTGTTGTTGCTGAACAACCTGCCGATCAGGGGCAGGTTGGCCAAACCGGGCACTTTACGCCGGGTTTTCTGCTCATCGTCACGGAACAGGCCAGCCAGTATCTGCGTTTCATTATTGCGCAGCTGGAGGGTGGTATTGGCATTGCGACTGCCTATGGTGTAAGCCAGCACGCCCGAGCTGGTGGTGACCTGGTCAGTGATATTGCTGACCTCCATGCCCACCTTGATGCTGACCTGATCCTGCATCTGGATTACCGGTTCCACATCCAGCTTAATGCCGACCTCAATATAATTCACATTCTGGCTGACAAAGCCCTGCGCACTGGCGACACTGGTCAAGACCGGAATTTTGTCACCGACATGAATCTTGGCGCGGTCACGGTTCTTGACGCGGATTTTGGGGCTGGCCAGCAGGTTGGTATCGGTATCCTGATGCAGCAAATTCAGTACCAGGGCGGGATCATTAATGGTAAACACGCCCAGGTTGCCATTGAAGTTACGCAACTCGGTCAGTGTCAGTTTGCCTGCCTGCGGCTGGGTGCCGTTACTACTGCCTGCCGCATTACCCTGTACCCCTACGCCGATCTGGCTTGGATACTGGATCCCCAGGTTCTCGAGGTTACGGCGGTTAATCTCCATGACCTCCACTTCGAGCATGACTTCAGGTTCATTAAGGTCCTGCGAGGCAATCAGTTTTTCCGCCACTTTGATGCGGTCCATGGTGTCACGGATCACCAGCGTATTGAGCTTTTCATCAATATAGACATCGCTAGCCCGCAACACGGTTTTCATCATATTGAGCGCACGCTTGGCATCCATATGCGTCAGGTAAAAACTGCGCACAAACAACTCCTCGTACTGGGCTGCACGAGCTTGCGGGTAAATCAGCAGCGTGTTGCTGTTCAATATTTTCTTGCCGAGTTGATGGCTGGTCAGGATCACCTCCAGCGCCTGTTCTATCGGTGTATCGCGCAACAATACATTGACGCGTATGCCTTCATTGAGCTCCTGGTCAAACGAAAAATTCAGATTGCCCGCCTTGCCCAGGTATTCAAAGGCCTGTTTGACCGGTGCATTTTTCAGCTCCAGCGTCACTTTCTTTTTGAGCGAAGACTGCAATGGCCGCACCACGCTACTTTTTTCGTTCTTCTTTTGTTCCAGTTGCTCGAACAATTGCCGCGCCTCGACATGGGCAGATTGCTCGGCCAGGATACTGCGCAAGCCAAACTCGGCACCGGCCCAGTCCTCAGCGGCAATGGCGACTTTCACTTGTGCAATTTGCGCAGCATGCTGGCGGGCTGACTGCACCTTTTGCACGCCATCACTGGCGGCACGGTTATTCGGCGCCTCCTGCAATACTTGCAGGTACATGGCACTGGCCGCATCGTATTGTTGCGAGGCGAGCAAACTATCAGCTTGTTGCAGCTGCTTTTGCAGTTTTTTCTCCTGCAACAGGCTGAGCCAGTTTTTATATTGCGGCTGCCGCGGGTTGGCTTCTACCAACGGCTGCAAAAGCCTGATCGCTTCCTCATCCTGGCCGCGTGCCGCATAAATCCTGGCCTGTTCCAGGGTGGCATCGCCAGCCGGGTTTTCAGGGCCCAGACCGGCAGGGCTGAAGCTGCTACAACTGACCAGCCAGGGCAGTGCGCAGGCCCATACCCAATGTTTATGATTGACTTTTTTATTCAAAACTCCACCCCGTTATCCAGCCTGATTTCAAAGCGCTCGGCTGCATGTTGCAGCACGACTTTCTGTTGATCGAGCACCGCCACCCGCCAGCCTTCGGCAAAGTGGTCACCCTCATGCACGACATATTGTTGTTGGCCATCGGTCAAAAAAACCACCCAGCGCCCCTCCTCCTGCAGGCGGCCGGCATAGGTGTATGGATTCACCGCTTCTGGCGCCACTGACTCCGCAGCGGTGTCCGCAGGCATCTCCAGCACGGCAAACAAATCCACACCAGGATCCTCTGCCAGCGCCAATCGCATGTCAGGGCTGGCCGCTGGCGCTTCTGCGACCTTGAGTGCGGGCATGACCTGGGCCAAAGCCATACGCCGTTTCACAGCAGGCGCCGGACTGGCCGTTGCCACCACCTGCTCAGGCTGCTCGGCCTGCTCCACCCACCAGCAGGCCAGCAAAGTGCCTACAAGCGCCGCCCAAATCCACCAGCGTTGTGTCATGGCTGGCCTCCCTTGCGTGTATACAAACTGAACTCTATGTACGCCTCTATGACTGGCTGCATGACATCTGTGCGTTGCAATTTGAACTGGCTGAGTGCCAGGCTGGGATAGCGTTGCAACACCTGGCGCAAAAACTGCCGCACCTGCAAATACTCGCCCTTGAGCGGCAATTTAATGCGTTGCACCTGCAAACGGGCATGCGCCACCGGGAGTGACTGGAACTCTGCCCGTTCGAAGATCATGCCCATGGCATCTGCCTCGCTCAGGATGTCGGCACTGATGCGTTCGGCTTCGTCTTCGCCAGGCCAGTCTGGCAAAACGACGGTTGAATTGGACTGAAATGTTTGCGCAGGCTTGGCTGTATCGGCTGACATCACCACTGGGGCAGGCAATGACTGCAATCGCTGCTGTAATGACTGCTGTTGCCACCAGGCTTGCAGCACCAAGCCGGTGAGTAATACCGCCAGCAATACCATTCCTGTCAGCCAGCGGTGACGCAACACAAGTTGCTGGCTGGCAAACCACAGCCGTTGCCACCCGGTTAACGCTAATATTTCCATGTGGCCTCCAGATGCAAGGTCGTCATGTGCAAGCCGTTCACCTCGCTGGCTTCACTGGCATTGAGCTTGACATCAGCCAGACCAGGCTGCTTTTTCAGGCGCTCCACCAGTGCCCACCCCTGCTGACGCTGATGTGCCAACACGGTCATGCGCAGGTGCTTGCGTTTGGCATCCGGGGCCAGTTGCAGCCAGTACAATTGGCTTTGCTGGGCCTGTTCGAGATCGCGCAACAAGGGTAACCAGGGCGTTTGGATATGCAATTGCGCCTCAGCCATTTCAGCCGCCAGTGCAGGATCCACCACCTGTTTTTTGACCGTTTGCCTGGCAGCCAATGTGGACTGGCGTGCCTGCCATTGTTGCTGCAAGGCGGCATTCTCAAGCGCAAAGCGGTGATAAGTGGCAGCCAACAAGGCCAGTACAACTGCCAGCATGACTCCCAGCAATAAGGGCACAGGCCCTGGCAGGCGGCCCTGTGCATAATTAAACTGCAGGGCTTGCATCAGCCATTCTCCTGCGCATGGATTGATTGAACGCTTCACCGAGCCCGTGTGCAGGCAGGATATCCAGCACCTCAAAAGGAGCCAGGGAAGCCTGCATCACACCATTGAGCTTGGGCAGGTACACCGGCAAGCCTGCATGCTCAGGATGCACCACCAGTTCGCGTTGCAGTAACTGCACCAGACTTTGCTGCCACTGCTGCCCGACAGGCAGCTGGCGAACCTGTTGCCACGCCCCTTGCATCAGGCAGCCTATGGTTAACAGGCCAGACTCCCGGCAAACGATCCAGCCATCTGCCGAGCGTCTCTGCTGGCGTTGGCTATACAAAGCCTGGTTGACCGACAACACCCAGGCCGGGACGATCACGCCGGGCGATAAACGATGTTCTGCCAGTACCGCATGCAGCTTTTCGCTCAGGGCGGCTGGCAGGGCATTCACCAGCGTTGCCTGGCCATAACCACCTGCCTGCGCGCGCACCTGCCAGTCCTGCATCTCACTGGCAAAGGCCTGCTGCAGGCCATGAAGATAATAAGCCTCCCTGTCTGCCTGCGAGCGGAGCTCCGCCTGCCACGGTAGCACCAGCCAACGCGCATACTGGTTAGACAGCACCACCACTACGTGCCAGTACTGGCCTGCCAATGACGACAGCACAGTATCCAACGTTTGCCACAAGGCTTCTGGTGGCATCATGTCCTGACCGTTGCCAGGCAAAGCATGGCGCTGGTGATCCAGTAATTCCCTGGAATTGGGTAGTCCTTGCCGCGTAAACCGGAACACTTCGAGTTCATCACAACTGATGACCAGCCGTAACTCGGGCGCAGTCAGCGCCTGCCACCAGCGCTGGCTATCACGCCAGCGGCAATCCACACCTGGATCAGGATAATGATGTAACACGGTTGATCTCCTGCAAGGTGGTTTCGCCCGACGCGACCAGCGCCAGCCCGGCCTCACGCATGGAACGCGTGCCCGTGGTGGCTGCCAGTGCCTTGATCTGGCTGATGGGGGCCCTGGACACAATCAGTTCACGCATACGGTCATCAAACAGCAACAGCTCGGCAATACCCTTGCGGCCCTTGTAACCGCTGCCATGACACTGGCCGCAACCCTGCCCCTTTTTAAAGCGGTAATGCGCAGTGGTCTCAGCGCTCAAACCGGACTTGAGTAGCAAGGCCTCATCAGGCTGGTCGTCTGCCTTGCAAAACGGGCAGATCACGCGCACCAGCCGCTGCGCCAGGATCACATTGACGGCAGAAACAAAGCTGTAGGCATCCACGCCCATATTGGTAAACCGGCCAATCACATCAAACACATTATTGGCATGCACCGTCGTCAACACCAGGTGGCCAGTGAGCGCGGACTGCACGGCAATCTGCGCCGTTTCGCCATCGCGGATTTCACCCACCATGATCTTGTCCGGGTCGTGCCGCAAAATCGAACGCAGGCCGCGCGCAAAAGTCAGGCCTTTTTTCTCGTTGACGGGGATTTGCAGTACGCCGGGCAGCTGGTACTCGACCGGGTCTTCAATGGTGACTATCTTGTCCTGCCCCTGGTTGATCTCGGAAATCATGCCGTACAGGGTGGTGGTTTTACCGCTGCCCGTCGGGCCGGTCACCAACAGCATGCCGTAAGGCGCTTCTGCCTGGGCACGGATTTGTGCCAGCAAATGCGGCGCAAAGCCCAGCACCTCCAGGCTGATACCCTGTGCCTCACTGAGGGCCTTGCGGTCCAACACACGCAAGACAGCATCTTCGCCCACCACACTGGGCATGATAGACACGCGCAGGTCTATTTCGCGGCCCAGCGCATGCACCTTGCAGCGGCCATCCTGCGGGATACGGCGCTCGGCAATATCGAGTTCGGACATCACCTTGAGCCGGGAAATGGCCTGCTCGGCCTGCATCACACCGCTGAGACCGCCCACTTCATTGAGCACGCCATCGATGCGGTACTTGACACGCAGGCCCTGCATGGTGGATTCGAGGTGGATATCACTGGCCCCGGCCTTGAGGGCATCGTATAAGGTAGAGCGCACAAAACGCACCACCGGGCTGCTGTCTTCACTGATGGATTTCAGTGACAGCTCTTCCACCGGCGCTTCCTCTTCGTTATTTGTCGCGTCGCTGGGATGCACCTGGTCGAGTGCACGCATTTGTGCCTCATGAAACTGCAGGCAGGCCGCAATATCGTTGCGGTGTGCAAGGCACCATTGCACCGGTAACCGCACCTTATTCTGCAAGCGTATTTGCAAGGGCTCATCAAACGGGTCAGCAATCACCATATGCAGTGACTGGTCGTCTTTTTGCATGAGCACGGCATGCTGGCTACTGGCGTCGGCAAAGCGCAACAGCTCAAACATAGGCTGCATGGCGTGCAAGTCGAGTGCTGTCAGCGTCGGGTAATGCATAGTTTGCCCCAGTGCCAGCACAAATACATCGGGCGCCAGGCCGGATAGCTCTTCCAGCACCTCCATCAGCGGCCGCCCACTCTGCATAGCCAACTGCCGTGCCTGTGGCAGCCACTCCGCAGCCAGCGGTGGCACGTCGTTACCAGGTAATGGCAAGTCCTGCATATTCATGCGCCAGTCCTTTTCACGTCACAAGCTCGTTTACTCAATCGACCTATTCCTTTGGGGCGCGCTTACTCAATCGCGCCCGCCAATTCAAAAATCGGCATATACATCAATACGACGACCAGGCCGACAATCAAGCCTATCAATACCATCAGTGCAGGCTCCAGCAGCTTGCTTAACCATTCCACGCGCCGCGCCGTTTCTTCATCGTAAAACACACCAATGCGCCCCAGCATTTCGTCCAGCTGCCCGCTACGCTCGCCCACGCGCAACATGCGGTTGGCGATCGAGGTGGTGAGTCCATGCATTTCCATGGCCCCTGACAGCGGTTTGCCTTCACGCACATCGGTGATCACACGTTGCAAGGCCAGTTGCAATTCTTGCGGTAACAGAGACTGCACCATCCCCAGGGCAGTCAGCAAGGGAATTCCTCCCTGTAACAACATGCCCAGCGTGCGGTAAAACCTGGCCAGCTGGTAAATACGTAACGCTTCTCCCAGGCTGGGGATTTGCCATACGCGCCGCATGACCCAGGTCTTGCTGGCGGGGCCCGAAAACACCAGCCACAGGAACAGCCCTATCCCTAATGTGCCCAGCAACACCCACTCGCCATGCCCCTGTAGCAATTGTCCCCAGCGCAACAGCATCTGGCTGGCCCATGGCAGCTTGTCACCACCACTTTCATAAATGCTGCTAAAACGCGGCACCACATATCCCAGCAGGAACAGCACCACCAGCCCGCCCACGGCTATGAGCAATACCGGGTAAATTGAGGCCGAAATGATTTTTTTACGGATCGCATCGACCTGTGCCTGGTAAGCCACATGGCGGCGCAGCGCCTGCACCATGTCACCGGTACGCTCACTGGCGCGGATCAGAGCGATATACAGCTGGCTGAATACCGAGGGCTGTAATGCCAGCGCCTGCGACAAGGGCAAGCCTTCATAGAGTGCAGTACGCAACCTTGCCAGTACCGCACGCGCATGGTCCTGCTGCTCTTTTTCGGCCAGGCCTTCAATGGCTTCAATCAGGCTGAGGCCGGACTCCAGCAGCGCCAACAACTCCTGGCTAAACAGGCTGAGGTTAAAGCTCTGAGCCTTGAGCGGCCATTGTGGCCACCAGCTGCCTGCGCGCGCAACACGTACCTGCAACACGCCATACCCTTGCGCCTGCACCTGGTGCAGCGCTGACTGCCGGTCAGTCGCTTCTACTGACAACCAGCTCACCTGTGTGCCCTGCAATACTTTCAGCTCAAACTTCATCGTACTGACTCACGAAAGTGGTTTACCAGTTACCCACATCACTGTCGGCATCCTGGCCGCCCGCGGCGCCATCACTGCCCAGTGACCACACATCGTAATCGCCATGCTCGCCTGGATAACGGTACAAATAAGGCCGCCCCCATGGGTCTGCAGGCACCCCTTTGGCTAGGTAAGGGCCCTGCCACTTGGCCTCGCCATCGGGTTGGCGGTTAAGCGCAGCCAGTCCTTGCTCAGTGGTCGGGTAATGCCCTGTATCCAGCCGATAGGTGTCCAGTGCACGTGACAAAGCCTCAATTTGGGCCTTGGCGGTTTTGGTTTCCGATTTGCCGATCTGGGCAAAATACTTGGGGCCGACATAGCCGGCCAGCAAGCCGATAATCACCATCACCACCAGTAACTCCAGCAAGGTAAACCCGGCCTGCTTGCACTTTATACACACTGATTTCATGTTATTGATCACCTTTTCAACCCCTCTATTTTTTTGACACAAACACCTGGCTGACACGATTGAGTGCCTCCAGCGACAGCAAACCACTACTGAACTGCAAATTGACCCAGTCACTGATCAGGCTGTAATAGGCCTTGGTCAATAACAGCCGGTTTGAAAACAGTTTTTGCTGGGCATCCAGCACCTCATGGTTGGTCTTGAACCCGGCCAGAAAACCTTTTTGTGTGCCATCGAGCGCCACCGTGGCTGATTGCACCGCCTGCTGGTAAGCCGAGATAGATTGCTGCTGCGCCTGCAGGCTTTGGTAATATTTGCGCACATTGAACTCAATCTCGCGCGACTTGGCCGTCATGGTCTCTTCACTGGCAGTGAGGCGGCTGGCACTCTGACGCACATTGGCGCTGACATACCCACCGGCAAACAAGGGCACATTCATCTGCAGGGCAATGGTGGTCGTATCAAAACGCGACCCCAAGGTGTTATTGCTGTCATTCTGGCTATAGGAACGCACGCCTACCAAATCCAGCGTGGGGTAGTGCCCGGCCTGTTTCTTCTCGATGTCTTTCCTCGCCACATCCACCTCCAACGTGGCTGCAGCCAACTCCGGGTGATTCTGCCGCGCCAGGTCCAGCCAGCGCTCAATCGGATATTCCGCGCCAGTAAACCGGTTTAAGCCATCCACCACCAATTCAGCAGAGAGTGGCCGAGAAACGCCCGTCAGGATTTGCAGGCTTTGCTGATTGGAAAGCAGGTCATTTTCTGCCTGGATCTGCTCTGCCTTGGCCACATCCAGGTTAGATTGTGCCTCGCTGACCTCGACCACCGTGCCGCTACCGCGCTGATAGCGCTGTTCAGCCTGGCGCAACTGCTGGTTCACGGCGTCCACTTTGCTTTGCTGCAAGCGCACACGCTCCTGCCCATACAGGGTTTCCAGGTAGACCGACACCAGTTTGAGAATCAGCTTGGCATTTTCCTGTTCCAGCAAGGACTCCTGCGCGCTGACATAGGACTTGGCACCGCCATAAATGGCCATGGTTTCTTTATTGAACAATGGCTGTTTGACGCTAAAACTGTAATTCTCCAGCTCATAATTCAGGTTACTGTTCAGCGCACCTATATTCGTTTGCGTGGTACGGTCAGTCACCCCACGGCCCCGCATCAGGCCAAGATTCACCTTGGGATAAAACAAAGCCTTGGCCTTGGTCAGCTCTTCGCGTTCAGCCTCGGTATTGGCTAACGCCGCACGGTAGTCCGCATTGTGAGTCACCGCCAGCTGATAGAGACCGTTGAGGTCATCTTGTGCTTGTACCGGTAAAAAACATAGCCATAAAACCACATATAGTAAAAAGTTAGCTGCACAAGAACCGCGTATTAGGGAACCTGAAATAAGTGATCGAGCGGGATAAAGTGCAAGACGCACGGAACGGACGAGCCGAGACAACCTACGAAGTGTTGCGGTGTAGGCTAACTCGCGCAGCGATGTTAAGCGTAGCGGCCGTAACCACAGTACAAATAGTACGGCGAGGTTAGGAGTACCGCGCAACGCCGCAATTTGCCCGCGCAGACACTTATTACGTGTTTCCATTACTCTTCCTTCATCGATGCCGCCAACCGCTTGCTCAACGGATGCATCCAGTAATCCCACAGCGTGCGCTCGCCTGTTTTAATCACCACCTGCACCGGCATGCCAGGCTGCAACTGGCGGCCCTGCAAGGCTTGCATGCCTTTATCGGTCAACACTATCCTGGCCAGGTAATAGCTCTGGCTGCCTTCCACGGTCGCCGCCGGTTTAGTCAGCAAGTCACTGGAAACCGACTTCAAGCGGCCTTCGGCCAGTAATTGCGGACTATTGGAAAAGGTCGAGAAGCGGACATCGGCCGCCTGGCCGGCGTGGATTTTGTCGATGAGGTGTGGTGGAATCTGCGCATCAATAATCAGCGATTCACCAGAGGGCACAATATCCATGAGCTTTTGCCCGGGCTGGATCACAGCGCCAACGGTATGCACCTGCAAACCAACGACTTGCCCGGAGGCTGGTGAGCGGATTTCGGTACGACCCAGCTCATCGCGCAAGGCCACCAGTTTTTGCGCATCGGCCTCCACTTGCAACTTGACCTGCGCCATCTCGGCATCCATTTCCTTACGTTCCAACTGGTTGCGCTGGTTGATCTGCTGCTGCAACTCAAGAATGGTACGCTGCGCACGGATGATATTGGCCTGGGTATTGGCGCGTTCACCATGCAAAGCAGCCACCCGCTGCTCCAGGTCATTTTGCTGGTTACGCGGGGCATAACCTTCCGCCGTCAGGGCACGAATACCTTGCAGTTGTTCCTCCAACAAAGTCAGCTGTGATTCATGGCTAGCCAGCATGCCCTGATAGCCCTGGATCATGGCCTGGTAGCCAGCAATCGACTCCTGTTTACCGGCAATATCGGCGGCCAGGGCTGACGTTCTCGCCGCCAGTAACTGACTCTGGTTGCGCATCTGCTGCTGGATGAGCGGGTCGTTTTGCAGCTTGAGCAGGTCCGGGTGAAAATCAATCACCGCGCGGTGTAACTGCTCGGCACGCAAGCGGTCTTCTTGCGCACGCAAGCCAGCATAGCGCTGGCGCACTTCTTCATAGCGCGCCTTGCTGGCTTGTTCATCTAACTTAAACAACAGATCGCCCGCTTTCACCTGCTGCCCTTCATGCACCAGCAAACTGCTCACGATGCCACCGCTCAAATGCTGCACCACCTTGTGATTGCTTTCGACGCTGATCTGCCCTTCGGTGGGCACGCCTTCGTCTAGCGGCGCATAGGCTGCCCACAGCACAAACCCGATCAGTCCGGCCAACAGAATAAATGCTCCCTTACGCGTCTGGCTGGTTTGCTTGGCATATGCCTCAATCGCGTGCACATTATCGGGAACAGGTTGAGGCATGGTTAAGGGCATGGAGACTCCGTGGTGACGCTTGTTGCAGCGGCATTCAGTTGGTTCAGGTAGACAATGCCAGCGTCGCGCGGGCCGTGATGCACTACCTCACCTCGCTTGAGCACCAGCAAGTCATCGGTGACCTTGAGCACACCGGAACGGTGCGAGACCACCACAATGGTGGTCTGTTTTTCTTTTAAAGCCTGCAGCAACTGCATCAGCCTGGCTTCGCCAAATTCATCAAGGCTGGCATTTGGCTCGTCAAGCACCAGCAAGGCGGGCTCTTGATAGATTGCGCGGGCCAGACCCAGCAACTGGCGCTGCCCACCGGATAAAGGCAAGCCCTGTTCATCGAGGCGGGTATCGTAGCCTTGTGGCAAACGTAAAATCGCTTCATGCAAGCCTACGCGCTGGCATGCCTCAATAATGTGCTGGCTATCGAGCTCACCGAACCTGGCCACATTCTCGGCAATGGTACCTTCGAGCAGTGACACTTGCTGCGGCAAATAACCCACACTGGTCATGGCGGCACGGACATTGCCAGCATGGATCACCGTCTGGTTGACCTGATAGCCGCCTTGCGTGGGGAACACTGCACCCACGAGCAAGCGGGCCAGCGTGCTTTTACCGGAACCGGAGGGGCCCATGATGCACAGCAACCGACCGGGCGGAATCGTTAAATCCAGCGCATGCAGAATACGGCGTGACTGCAGCGTCACCCCCATGCCTTTGAGCCGGAGGGTGTAGGGACCTTGCAATGCCTGGGTGGGCACATGGGCTGCATCCGTTTGCCTGGCGCTGGTGAGCAATGCCTGCAAATCACTGGCTGCATCATTAGCTTGCAACCACTGCCGCCAGCTATGCACAATGACATCAAAAGGTTGCAAGGCTCGGGCAATCAATACATTGGAAGCCACCATGGAACCGACACTGATATCCCCTTTAATCGTCAACCAGGCCGCCACTGCCAGCATCAGTGACTGCATGGTATAGCGCACCCATTTATTAACAAACTGGCTGCGGTCACTGGCGGACAGCCATATGCGCTCCGCGCTGGATTGTTCGGCGAGCAATGCCTGCCAGCGCTGGCGCAAGGTGTGCGACATCCCCAGCACATGGCTGGTTTGCAAGTGGCGAATTTTTTGCTGGATGAAGTTTTCGGTGGTTTGCTTGGCCGATTGCGCCTGTTGTGCTGGCTCCGCAATGACGGACTGGTTCCATACAGCCACCCCAAACTGGATCAGACAGAACACCACCGCCGTCAGCCCAAGCAGCGGATGCAAGGTCAACAGCACAGCGATATAGACCACACTCCATGGCAGGTCCAGCATGGCAAACAGCCCTTGCCCGGTTAGAAACTGCCTGACCGTGGTCAGCTGCTGCAACGATTGCACTGGCGATTGCTGCGGCGGCGTGCGCGGATTGAATGCCGCAGAAAATACCTGTTTGCCGTAGCTCAGGTCCAGCTGCACGCCTGTTTTGATCGCATACAGGTTACGCAACCAGTCGGCCCCTGCCATCAGCAGCAGCAAGCCTGCCGTGAGCAGGGTAATGGCCACCAGTGTCATGGTGTTCCTGCTCATCATCACCCTGTCGTAAAGTTGCAGCATGTATAGCGTCGGGACGAGCATGAGTACATTGGTGAGTAAACTGAGCCAGGCCATATGGATAAACTGCTGGCGGAACGCTTTGACCAGAGGCCATAATGCGATTTTCTGCAAAACACTCATGTTTGGGCCACCTTTGCCGCTGGCACTGGAGCGATTGATGCTTGAGACATGGCCTCTTTGGCCGCAGGGGCCTGGAAACTCGCCAGCACATCAGCCGGTTTGCCATAACGGATCATCTGGCCCTGTACCATCACCAGCATCCAGTCAGCAATAGTCAGGATATGCTGCAGGTGGCTCACAATCACAAACGTGGTGCCTTGCTGCTTGAGGCGGGCAATGGCCTGTTGCAATAGTCGCTCAGCACCCGTGTCCAGGTTGGCATTAGGCTCATCGAGCACCACAATGCGCGGCTTGCCGTAAAAGGCACGCGCCAGCCCAATGAGCTGGCGCTCACCGCCAGACAGCATCATGCCGGATTGACCAATATGTGTGTTCAAGCCTTCTGGCAGCTGCTGCACCCAATCCGACAAACCCAGCAACTCCAGCACTTCCGTGAGCGCCGCCGGATCAGGCGCCTGGAATCGGCAAATGTTATCTATCAGGCGGCCGTCATACAGCTCGACCTCCTGCGCCAGGTAACCAATATGCGGGCCCAGCCTAGTTTTATCCCAGCCATACACATCCACCCCGTCATAGCGCACGCGGCCACTGCTGGGCGGCAACAATCCCACCAGCAATTTGGTCAGAGTACTTTTGCCAGAGGCGGAAGCGCCGGCCACAATCAGCACATTTCCGGCAGGCAGTTTGAAATGCACCTGGCGGATAAAAGCGTCAGCCTGCGCCTTGCCTGGCTGCGGGATCGCATAAGCCAGTTGCTCCACCGTCACTTCACCTGTAGGTGGGGGCAATACCAACCCGTCTGCATTAGCCGCGGCCCCGGCAAACAAACTGTCTATGCGCTGGTAGGCGGTCCAGGCCTGCTCATAGGTTTTCCAGTGGCCCACACATTGCACCAGCGG
>VFQN01004984.1_pt1 | contig 16840 bp, 15 predicted proteins | sample 3512371 | NCBI WGS metagenome assembly VFQN01 (sample SAMN10412370, study PRJNA504923) | tailings metagenome | isolation source: Replicate 2 from Balatoc abandoned mine | place: Philippines: Itogon, Benguet | collected 2017-08-28 | reverse complement strand
CTATGTGCGCGACGCTTATGCCCGAACCGATCATCTTTGCCATCCCCAAGGGACGTATCCTCGACGAGGCGCTGCCGCTGCTGGAGCGCGTCGGGATCGAACCGGCGGCAGACTTTTTCGACAAGAAAAGTCGCGCGTTGGTGTTCGGTACGAACCAGCCGCACATCTCACTGATCCGCGTCCGCGCGTTCGACGTCGCGACGTTCGTGGCGCACGGTGCGGCGCAGCTGGGCATCGTCGGATCCGATGTGGTCGACGAATTCGATTACAGCGAATTGTATGCGCCGGTCGACCTCGGCATCGGGCATTGTCGGCTGTCGCTGGCCGGACCGGAGGGCACTGCGCCGCCGGGGCTGGGCGAAAGCCATATCCGCGTCGCGACCAAATATCCGGCGACGACGCGGCGCTGGTTCGCAGGCCAGGGCATCCAGGCTGAATGCATCAAGCTCAACGGCGCTATGGAAATTGCGCCGAAGCTCGGGCTCGCCTCGCACATCGTCGACCTCGTTTCGACGGGGCGGACCTTGGTCGAAAATGCGCTCGCCGAGCAGAAAATCATCAGCGAGGTGTCGGCGCGGCTGATCGTCAATCGCGCCGCGTTCAAGCTGCGCTCGGCCGAAGTCCCGGCGCTGGTCGAGCGGTTCCGGCAGGCGGTGGGCGATGCGGCGGCTTGACGCCTCCGACCCGGGCTTTGCCGCCGCGTTTGACGCGCTGGTCAATGACCGGCGCGAAAGCGAAGCCGACGTCTCCGCCGACGTCGCTGCGATTGTTGCGCGCGTGAAGGCAGCGGGCGACGCTGCGCTTGCCGAATATACCGCGAAATTCGACCGCTTCGATTTGGACGCGAGCGGCTGGAGCATCTCCAGCGACGAATGCGCCGCGGCCTATGACGCGCTGGCGCCCGACCTTCGCGACGCGCTCAATCTCGCTGCCGCGCGCATCCGGGCTTATCACGCCGCGCAGCTGCCCGAAGATCGCGACTATCGCGATGCGACGGGCGCGCGGCTCGGCGCGCGCTGGAACGCGGTCGATGCCGCGGGCGTCTATGTCCCCGGCGGACGCGCCGCCTATCCCTCATCGGTGCTGATGAACATCCTGCCTGCCAAGGTCGCGGGGGTGGGCCGGATCGTGATGATGACCCCGACGCCGGGCGGCGAGGTCAATCCGGTCGTGATGGCGGCCGCGCATATCGGCGGGGTCGACGAGATTTGGCGCGTCGGCGGGGCGCAGGCGGTGGCGGCGCTGGCCTTTGGCACCGACCGCATTGCGCCGGTCGATGTCGTCACCGGCCCCGGCAATGCCTGGGTCGCCGAGGCAAAGCGGCAGGTTTATGGCGTCGTCGGCATCGACATGGTCGCGGGGCCGAGCGAGATTGTTGTGGTTGCCGACGCGCAGAACGAGGCGCGGATCATCGCCGCCGACCTGCTCAGCCAGGCCGAGCATGACCCGACCAGCCAGTCGATCTTGTTCACCGACGACAGCGCCTTTGCCGACGCCGTCGCGGCGGCGGTCGCGCAGATCATCCCGACGCTTAGCACCGCGCCCACGATGCAGGCGAGCTGGGTCGGCAATGGCGCGGTGATCACCGTGCCGACGCTGGCCGACGCGATCCCGCTGTGCGACCGGCTCGCGCCCGAACATCTCGAACTCGCGGTCGATCCCGCCGAGGCCGATGCGCTGTTCGCCAAGGTCCGTCACGCGGGCTCGGTGTTCCTGGGCCGTCAGACGCCCGAGGCGATCGGCGATTATGTCGCGGGTCCGAACCACGTCCTCCCTACCGGCCGCCGCGCGCGCTTTTCGAGCGGCCTGTCGGTCACGGATTTCATGAAGCGCACCAGCTTTCTGGCACTGGACGAAGCCAGCCTCGCTGCGATTGGCCCCGCGGCGGTCGCGCTCGCGGGTGCCGAAGGCCTTCCCGCCCATGCGCTTTCGGTCAGCCAGCGTCTCAAGTAGAAAAGAATTATGAACCAACGCGCCCAATCCCGCTCCGCCGCCCGTCTCGCCGCCGTTCAGGCGCTCTATCAGCATGAGATGGAGGCAACCCCGGTTGCCAAGCTGATCCATGAATTTCACCAGCACCGGATCGGCGCGACCATCGAGGACGCCGAATATGCGGGCGCCGACGTCGCCTTCTTTGACGACATCGTGAAAGGCACGCTGGCGCGCGCCGACGAGATTGATGCGGCGATCGTCGCGCGGCTGGCGAGCGGTTGGACGATGGAGCGGCTTGACCGCACGATGAAGGCGATCTTGCGCGCCGGCGCCTATGAACTGATCGCGCGCGGCGACGTGCCGGTCGGCGCGGTGGTCAGCGAATATGTCGACGTCGCCAAGGCGTTCTTCGATGCGCGCGAAGCGGGGTTTGCGAATGGCCTGCTCGATGCGATCGGCAAGGATGCGCGGAAGAATAGCTAAGCTCCGTTCGTGTCGAGCGAAGTCGAGACACGCAGACCGTAGCCCGTCCCAAGCGTGTCTCGACTTCGCTCGACACGAACGGAATTAGGGCACATTGTTCTGGGTGAGAGGGTGTCGCATGTCCGAAACAGATTTCATCGCCCGTCTGCGTGCCATCGCCGCTGACCCCGCCGCGCGCGGTCTGACCGACGATGCGGCCGAGTGGGAGGGGCTGGTCCTCACCCACGACATGATCGTCGAGGGCGTGCATTTCCTGCCTGACGACACGCCGCAGGATGTCGCGTGGAAGCTTGTCGCGGTGAACCTGTCGGATCTCGCCGCGAAAGGCGCCGCGCCGGTTGGCGTGCTCGTTGGTTATAGCCTGGGCGACGCAGAATGGGACGCGGCGTTCGTGGAAGGGCTCGATCTGGCGCTTCGCCGCTTCGGCGTCATTCTGCTCGGCGGCGATACGGTGCGCGTGCCCGCGGGCGCGCCGCGAAGTTTCGGGTTGACCGCGATCGGCCGCGCGCCGCCGGGCGGGGCGCCGTCGCGGTCGGGGGCGCGGCCCGGCGATCAGCTGTGGGTGACCGGATCGATCGGCAATGCCGGGCTAGGCCTTGCGATGCGCCTCGGTCACGAGGAAGCAAACGAGACCTGCCTTGCCGCCTATCGCCGCCCGCAGCCGCAGCTGACCTTCGGGCAGGCGGTGGCGCCCCACGTTCATGCGATGATGGATGTTTCCGACGGGCTGCTGATCGACGCCGAACGGATGGCGACCGCCAGCGGGTGTGAGCTGGTCCTGATGCTGGAGGCGGTGCCGCTGTCGGCGGCGTTGCTCGCAGTGCGCCCCGACGTCATCGATACCCGGCTGGCGGCGGCGAGCGCGGGCGACGATTATCAATTGCTGTTCGCGGCCGATCCGGGAGCGGCAGGCGCAATCCGCGAGATTGCGGCTGCGTTGAATATCGCGGCGACGCCGATCGGCCATGCCGGAGTGGGTGAGGGGCTGGTGCTGACGCACCGCGCCCAACGCATCGTGCTGCCCGAGCGTCTCGGTTTCACACATTGACGCGAAACCGTTACAAAAGTGCCGAAAAACCGGGCTTGCCCTAGGCTTTCTTTCTTACCATAACGCGGCGTCCAAATATTGGGGCGGTCGCATCAGGGGAGAGGGCGAACCGGCAATCATAAGTCGGACGTGCTCGACTGTTCACTGAGTCCGCCCCGTTCAATGGGGAAGGAAATTCATGATTGATCCGGTTATGATCGCGATAGCGTGCGGCCTTGTCGCCGTGCTCTATGGCTTCATTACCTCGAGGCAGGTGCTCAGCGCCTCGGCGGGTAATGAAAAGATGCAGGAAATTGCTGGCGCCATTCAGGAAGGCGCCAAAGCCTATCTTGGCCGCCAATATCGTACCATCGCCATCGTTGGCGTCGTCGTCGCCGTGCTCGTTGGGATGTTCCTCGGCGCGATTTCGGCGACGGGCTTTGTTATTGGCGCCGTCCTGTCGGGCGTCGCTGGTTACATCGGCATGAACATCTCGGTCAAAGCCAATGTCCGCACCGCGGCTGCGGCGCAGACCGGGCTGCAATCGGGCCTGACCATGGCGTTCCGCGCCGGCGCGATCACCGGCCTGCTCGTGGCGGGCCTCGCGCTCCTCGCGATCTCGGTCTTCTTCTGGTATCTGATCGGCCCCGGCGGCTATACCGTTGGCGGTGAGGATCGCACGGTCGTCGACGCGCTTGTTGCGCTGGCCTTCGGTGCTTCGCTGATCTCGATCTTCGCGCGTCTGGGCGGCGGCATCTTTACCAAGGCCGCCGACGTCGGCGCCGACCTGGTCGGCAAGGTAGAGGCTGGGATCCCCGAGGATGATCCGCGCAACCCCGCCGTGATCGCCGATAACGTCGGCGACAATGTCGGCGACTGCGCCGGCATGGCCGCCGACCTTTTCGAAACCTATGTCGTGACCGTCGGCGCCACCATGGTGCTGATGGCGCTGCTGCTCAAGGGGGCGGGCGAAATGCTCGTGCCGTTGCTGAGCCTGCCGCTGTTGATGGGCGGCGTGTGCATCATCACGTCGATCATCGGCACCTATTTCGTCCGCCTGGGTTCGTCGACCAACGTGATGGGCGCGATGTACAAGGGCTTTCTGGTCACCGCGATCCTGTCGATCCCGGCGATCTGGTTCTCGACCCAATACGCGCTGGGCAGCATGGAAGCGCTGATCCCGGGCACCGATTTCAACGGTCGTTCGCTGTTCTATTGCTCGCTGCTCGGCCTGATCATCACCGGGCTGATCATCTGGATCACCGAATATTACACCGGCACCAACTATCGCCCGGTGCGCTCGATCGCCAAGGCTTCGGAAACCGGTCATGGCACCAACGTCATTCAAGGGCTCGCGATCAGCCTCGAATCGACCGCGCTGCCCACGCTGGTGATCTGCGCCGGGATCATCATCGCCTATATGCTGGCGGGGCTGATCGGCATCGCCTTTGCCGCGACCGCGATGCTGGCGCTGGCCGGCATGGTCGTCGCGCTCGACGCCTATGGCCCGGTCACCGACAATGCCGGCGGCATTGCCGAAATGGCGGGCCTCGACGACAGCGTGCGTGAAAAGACCGACCTGCTCGACGCGGTGGGCAACACCACCAAGGCGGTGACCAAGGGCTATGCCATCGGTTCGGCGGGCCTCGCCGCGCTGGTGCTGTTCGCGGCCTATACGACCGACCTTCGGGAATTCTTCCCGAGCCTGACGGTCAATTTCAGCCTCGAAAATCCCTATGTCATCGTCGGGCTGTTGCTCGGCGCGCTGCTTCCCTATCTGTTCGGTGCGATGGGCATGACCGCCGTCGGCCGCGCGGCGGGTGATGTGGTGAAGGATGTGCGCGATCAGTTCGCGGGCGATCCCGGCATCATGGCGGGCACGTCGAAGCCGAATTATGCGCGCACGGTCGACCTCGTCACCAAGGCGGCGATCAAGGAGATGATCATCCCCTCGCTGCTGCCGGTGCTGGCGCCGATCGTCGTCTATTTCGTGATCTCGGCGGTTGCGGGTCAGGAGAACGGTTTTGCCGCGCTCGGCGCCCTGCTGCTCGGCGTGATCGTCGGCGGCCTGTTCGTCGCCCTCTCGATGACCTCGGGCGGCGGCGCATGGGACAATGCCAAGAAATATATCGAGGACGGCAATCACGGCGGCAAAGGCAGTGAAGCCCATAAGGCCGCGGTGACCGGCGACACCGTCGGCGATCCGTACAAGGATACCGCGGGTCCGGCGGTCAACCCGATGATCAAGATCACCAATATCGTGGCGATCCTGCTCCTCGCGGCGCTGGCGCACGGCGCGGCGTAAGCCGGGCCACCTTTGCGGGAAAAAAAAGCCCCGTCGGAGCGATCCGGCGGGGTTTTTTTGTTGGTCGAGCGATCGCCGTCCGGGACATGGCAAGATTGCTGCATTGCACCGACCCCTTCCCACATTGCCGCGCCGCTGCTAGGCGCCCGCCATGTCCCAGAAGCATCCCGAACGCCGCACCTTTGCCATCATCTCGCATCCCGACGCGGGCAAGACGACGCTGACCGAAAAATTGCTCGTCGCGGGCGGCGCGATCCATATCGCGGGCGAGGTCAAGGCGCGCGGGCAAGCGCGGCGTGCGCGCTCCGACTGGATGAAGATCGAGCAGCAGCGCGGGATTTCGGTCACCTCGTCGGTGATGACCTTTGAACATGCCGGGCTGGTATTCAACCTGCTCGACACGCCGGGGCACGAGGATTTCAGCGAGGACACCTATCGCACCCTGACTGCGGTCGACAGCGCGGTTATGGTGATCGACGCCGCCAAGGGCATCGAGCCGCAGACGCTGAAACTGTTCGAAGTGTGCCGCCTGCGTTCGGTGCCGATCATCACCTTCATCAACAAGGTCGACCGCGAAGGGCTGCCGCCGTTCGAATTGCTCGACGAGGTTGCCGACCGTCTGGCGCTCGACGTGACCCCGATGAACTGGCCCGCGGGCATGGGCGGCCAGTTCGAAGGAATCTACGATCTCGTGGACCCGGCGATCATGAAACCGGGCGCCGATGCGTCGCGGATGTATGAAGGGCACCGCGCCAAGGTGGCGGGGCTGGATGACCCGGCGCTGGCTGCCGAGATCAGCGCCGACGCGCTCGCGCACCTCAAGGAAGAAACCGAGCTGGCATCGGCCTGCTATGCCGAGTTCGACGCTGCGGCGTATCGGAATGGCGATCTGACGCCGGTCTATTTCGGGTCGGCGCTCAAGGAATTCGGTGTCGTCGACCTGCTCGCGGCGCTCGCGAACCACGCCCCGGGGCCGCAGCCACAGCCTGCCGAACCGGCACCGGTCGAGCCGACAGACAGCGCGGTGACCGGTTTCGTGTTCAAGGTGCAGGCCAATATGAACCCCGCGCACCGCGACCGCATCGCTTTCATGCGCCTCTGTTCGGGAAAGTTCGAACGCGGGATGCGGTTGATGCAGGGCGGAACGGGCAAGGCGATCGCGATCAGCCGCCCGATGCTGTTCCTGGCGCAGGACCGCGAAATGGCCGAGGAGGCCTTCCCGGGTGACATCATTGGCATTCCCAACCACGGCACGCTCCGCGTCGGCGATACGCTGTCCGAACGCACCGACATCACGATCACCGGGCTGCCCAATTTCGCCCCCGAACTGCTGCGCCGCGTCGCGCTCGTTGATCCGACGCAGACCAAGAAACTCCGCAAGGCGCTCGACGACATGGCAGAGGAGGGAATCATCCAGGTTTTCTACCCCGAAATCGGATCGAACATGATCGTCGGGGTGGTCGGCCAGTTGCAGCTCGAGGTGCTGATCAGCCGCCTCGACGTGGAATATAAGGTCGAGGCGAAACTGGAGCAGTCGCCGTGGGAAACCGCGCGCTGGATCGCCAGCGAAGACGCCGCCAAGCTGAAGGCGTTCCAGTCCGAACATCGCGGCGCGAGCGCCACCGATCGCGACGGCGCGCCGGTGTTCATGGCGAAGGACGGGTGGGAAGTGGGCTATATCACCCAGCGCAATCCCGACATTCGCTTTACCGCGACCAAGGAACGGCGGCTGGGAGCGTTGGCTGAATAGAGTCCGTCGCCCCCGCGAAGGCGGGGGCGACGGTGTCGGTCAGATCAGACTCAACAGATCGGTCGGCCCCGCCGTCTCGGCCTCATCCTCATCATCTTCGCCCTCGAACTTGCTGAGCGTCAGCCCCAGCAAGCGTATGCCCTGTTCGGTCGGAAGCAGTGGCGCCAGGATCGCTTCGCCCGCCGCGAGCAGCGATGCGCCATCGAGGATCGGCGAGGGAACTGACCTGGCCCGCGTGATCGTCCGGAAATCGGCGTAGCGTAGCTTCAGCGTCACCGTCCGCCCGCGCGCGCCTTTCTTCGCGGCGCGGTCCCACACGACGGTGCAGACATGCGCCAGCGCCTCGCGGATTTCGGTATCGGTAATCAGATCGTTGAAAAAGGTGCGCTCGCCACCCAGCGACTTCAGCGGGCGGTTCGATTTGACCCGGCGACGGTCGATGCCCCGCGCCAGGTTGAACAGCCATTCGGCGCTGTTGCCGAAATTCTCGGCCAGCCACAGCGGGTCTTTTGCCGCGAGATCGGCACCCGAAAACACCCCGAGCCCTTCCATCTTCGCCGCCGTCACCGGGCCGATGCCGTGAAAACGGCGGATCGACAAGGTCTGGACGAACGCGGCGCCCTTGCCCGGTGGGATGACAGTCAGGCCGTCGGGTTTGTTCTGGTCGGATGCCAGCTTCGCAATGAACTTGTTATAGGACACGCCAGCCGACGCGGTCAGGCCGGTTTCCTCGCGGATACGGCGGCGGATCAGCCTGGCGGTCGCGGTCGCGCTGCCCAGCCCCATCTTGTCAGCGCTGACGTCGAGATAGGCCTCGTCGAGCGAAAGCGGCTCGACCTCGTCGGCATAGTCGCGAAAGATCGCGCGGATCTGGTGCGAGATGTCGCGGTACACCTCGAACCGCGGCGGGACAAAGATCAGCGCCGGGCACTGGCGCTTCGCGGTGATGCTCGGCATCGCTGACCGCACCCCGAAATTGCGCGCCTCGTAACTCGCCGCCGCGACGACGCCGCGCCGCGACGATCCGCCGACCGCGACCGGCTGCCCGCGCAGCGCCGGATCGTCGCGCTGCTCGACCGACGCGTAAAAGGCGTCCATGTCGACATGGATGATCTTGCGAACGGGGGCGTCCGCGCCGTCACCGGGGTTGAGGTCCGCGTCGTCGTGCACGGCGCAGCCTTAGCATGTTGCCATGATGTTCTCAACGATGCGCACGACGGCGGGCTTGACGAAGATGGGGCAAACTGGCAATCGCCGCCGACCTTGGGTGAGCGGGTATAGCATAGTGGTAATGCTCTAGCCTTCCAAGCTAGCTAGGCGGGTTCGATTCCCGCTACCCGCTCCAGGTTCCTTTTCTTACTTCGCCGATTCAATGCCCAGCAGCTCGACCGTGAACAGCAGGGTCGCGGCGCCCGGGATCGGGCCTTTTCCCGTCGCGCCATAAGCGAGTTGGTAGGGGATCGCGAGTTCGACCTTGTCACCGACGCCCATCAGTCCCACGCCTTCTTGCCAGCCTGGAATCACGCGATTGAGCGGAAAGCTGGTCGGCGTGCCGCGCTTGATCGAGCTGTCGAATTCCTGTCCATCAGCGAGCGTGCCGACATAGTGCACCGTGACGACGTCAGTGGGGGCGGGGTGCGCGCCGCTGCCGTCGCCCGCGATGCGGCGCCAGCGCAGGCCGCTGGGGGTAACGTGCCAGCCGTCCGCACCATTGCGTTCGGTCAGCGCGGCCATCTGGCGGTTGAGCCAGGCGGTCCCTTGCGTGGGCTCAGCCGCGATCGCGGCGGGCAGGAAAAGGCCCAGGCTGGCGGCGGTCAGCAGCAGGCGATGGGAAAACGATGCGGCCATAATGTCTCCTGTTGTCTTGGCGCCGCATAAGCCCGGACGCGCGCGGCGGGCAACCCCCGATCGACCCCGCCGTGCCGCCGACGCCCCGCCGACCCGTCCGATTAACGCGACGAACGCCGCCCCAGCCGGGGATCAATCGGCGCGGCCGGGTCGTTGATCGTGTTCACCCCTTCTGATCAATCGATGGAGAATGAAATGCATATGGCCAAAAATCTCGTCATCGCGCTGGCGGCATCGTCAGCGGTGTTGGCGCCGGTCGCGGCGTCCGCGGCGTCCGCGGCGGTGGGCGCGCGGGCGCCGTCGTCCGTCGCTGGCGCAAGCAATCTTGAAGGTGACTCGAGTTGGATCATCGGTCTGGTCGGTTTGCTCGCCGGGATCACCGCCATCGTCCTGATTTCCGACGATGACGAGGATTCGCCGGTCAGTCCGTAACCGGTCTAGCCGACATTCGAGCGGCTGCGCGCATCGATGGTGCGCGCAGCCGAATTTATCGCGTGCAAGGCTCTTGCGGTTTGCGCGAAAATGAACGGCGCGGCCGAACTGCGACAATTTGCGACAATTTTGCGCCGATCCGGCAAGTGGCTGGGACAAATGACGCCTAGAACGCCTTCATCGGGATCCGGTCATGCCCCGGATCGATCCGCTGAAGCAGTTCGTACCATGTACAAGAAGATTTCGTTTCTGACGCTGGGCGCCGCGTTGATTGCTGCGCCCGTCCTTGCCGCTCCTGGCGGCGCCAAGGCCGACACCGACGGCAACGGCACGTTGACGCGCGCTGAAGCGCAGGCGCATGCCGCCGAGCGGTTCGCCAAGATGGATTACAACAACGACGGCAAGATCGATGCTGCCGATCGCACTGCGAAGCGCGCCGAGATGCAGGCCAAGAAATTCGCCAACCTCGACGCCGACGGCAATGGCAGCATCAGCCAGGCCGAATGGACCAACCAGAACGCCGAACGGGCCGCCAAGCGTGCAGAGCGCGTTGCCAAGCGTACCGCGGCTGGCGAAGCCGGCGACGGCAAACGTCACGGCATGCGCGGTCATGGCAAGCGTGGAGCGCGCCATGCCATGCACGGCGGCATGATGGCCAAGGCCGACACCAATGGCGACAAGGCGATCAGCCAAGCCGAATTCCAAGTTGCTGCACTGGCTCGCTTCGATGCGGCTGACGCCAACAAGGATGGCCAGGTGACCGCCGATGAACGCAAGGCGCAGCGCAGCGAATGGCGCGCCAAGCGTGCGGCACCCGCCGCTCCCGCCAGCTAATTGGCATTTGGCAGGGATCGGCGGCGACGGGCGGGCTTTCTTCTCCCCTCCCGGCATTGCCTTTGCGGCTGGTCCCTGCCAGCTATCGCCCATCGGTCGTTCGACCGGTGGGCGAACTAGCGTTCCGACTTTGGCGTTTTCAGCGGATCGATAATGACCGACAACCATAACCCGCGCATTCTGCTGATCGACGACGAACCGTCGATCCGCGAGCCGCTGACCGAATATCTGACCTCGCAAGGCTTTGCGGTGACCGCCGCTGCGAGCGCCGCCGAGGCTCGATCGGTGCTGCGTGCCCAGTCGATCGACCTGGTCGTCAGCGACATCATGATGCCCGGCGAGGACGGTCTGTCGCTGACCCGCCACCTGCGTGAGAACAGCGCCATTCCCGTTATACTGCTGACCGCGCGCGCCGAGGATACCGAACGGATCATCGGGCTGGAGATCGGCGCCGACGATTATGTCGTCAAACCGTTCAACCCGCGCGAGTTGGTGGCGCGCATCCGCACCGTTTTGCGGCGGACGCAACAGGGCGGGCGCGTGCTCGATCCCGGCGGAACCAGCTATGCCTTTGCCGACTGGGTGCTGCGCGAAGTGGAACGGGTGCTGGTCGATAGCCAGGGCAATGAAGTGGCGCTGTCGTCGGGCGAATATCATCTGCTTCACGCGCTGGTCCGCCATCCGCGGCAGGTGATGAGCCGCGACCGGTTGCTCGACCTGGTGCGCGGGCGCGAGGCCGAAATTTTCGACCGCGCGATCGACAATCTGGTCAGCCGCCTGCGCAAGAAGATCGAAGTGGACGCGGCGCACCCGCAGATCGTCAAGACGGTGTGGGGCGGCGGCTATACGCTGGCCTGCGAAGTCAAGCGGATGGGACCGGCGGCGTGAAAATTCGGTTGTGGCCGCGCAGCCTGATCGGCCAGCTCGTCCTTGCTGTGGCGCTGATGCTGTTCGCCGCGCAAGCGATCAATTTTGCCCTGCTCGTGCGCGGCCAGAGCCAGCAGACGCTGGCGCATGGCGGCGGCATGGCGGTGGCACGGATTATCGATGCGGTCGACCGCGCCCGGCGCGGGGAATTGCAGCCGCAACAGGATGCGCGGTCGGGGGAGCATGGACGTCCCAACCGCGCCCAGAAACTTGTGGTTTCGGATCGGCCGCTGCCGTTGCCGACGGGGGCCGTCCCGCTGCCCGATCTTGCCGACTACGTCGAAAAATTGCTTGGCGAGGCGGATGTCACCGCCGAGTCGGTCGATGCGTGGGCATTGCCACAGCGACCGCGGCTGCGAGCCAATATTCCCGGCAGGACCGTCATCGTGTCCGCCCAGATCGATGGCCGTTACATCGCGGTGCGCGGTCGTATTCCGACCAGCGGCAATCGCTTGCAGGGCTTTCTGGTCTGGCAGACGCTGTCGCTCTATCTGCTGCTGCTGATACCGATCATGGTCATCGCCTGGCGCGCTGCGGCGCCGCTGCGTGACCTGACCCGCGCCGCGCGGTCCAATCCGGCGCTGCGCGACGCGACGCCGCTGGAAGAGGAGGGGCCGTCCGACGTCCGTGACTTGATCATTGCCTTCAACGCCTATCGCAGCCGGATCGCGACGATGCTGTCGGACAAGGACCGGATGCTCGGCGCAGTCGGTCATGACCTGCGAACCCCGCTCGCCAGCCTGCGAGTGCGGGTCGAGCAGGTCGACGACGACGCGCTGCGCGACAAGATGATTGCGTCGATCGAGGAAATGGCGGCGATGCTGACCGACATATTGGCGCTGGCACGGTCGGGCGCTGGGACCGAGGGGCGCGAGCCGGTGGCGCTGCGCGGACTGATCGAAGAACTGGCCGCGGATTATCGCGAACGCGGCAAGGATGTGACCGTGGCGGCAGCCGTCGACGCTGCGGTGCTTGCGCGTCCGTTGCTGCTGCGCCGCGCGCTCCGCAACCTGATCGACAATGCCGCGGCTTATGGGGTGCGTGCGCGCCTATCGGTCGAGCGCGCGCCGGGTGCGGTTCGGATCATTGTGTCGGACGATGGCCCCGGCCTGTCCGACGATCAGATCCGGACGCTGGTCGAACCCTTCGCGCGCGGCGAGCAGTCGCGCAACCGGGCGACCGGCGGGTCGGGGCTGGGGCTGTCGATCGCGCGCGACATCGCCGAGGGCGAGGGCGGGGCGCTTACCTTGGTCAATCGCGCCGCCGGTGGGTTGGATGCGGTGGTCACGTTGCCGACAGCGTAGTTCGTCGCCCCCGCGAAAGCGGGGGCGACGGCTGGGTCATGCGTAAATCGCGATCGCCTGACTACCGCTCAGCACCGGCTCTCCGGCGCGGTTCCACAGCATCATGTCCTGTACCGACAGGCCGTGGCGGGCATAGCCCGTCTTCGCCGAGAGCAGCCACCAGCCGTCGTCGGTCCTTGGATCGGCGGTCAGCATGTTCACCGTCCAGTTCATCGAGCTGATCGGGCCAAATTCGCTGAACAGCGCCATCGCGGCGGGCGGCAGCGCGTCGCCCATCGCCAGCAGTGCGACGGCGGGATGACATGCGGGTTCTTCAACAAACCGGACCCAGGTCAGATATTCGCCGACCTCGCTTTTCCACGCAAAGCGCGGGCCGGTGGTCGGGCGCATGTCGAAATGGCGCGTGAAGGCCGGGCGCGCATGATGTTCGGGGACGGGCGCCAGCGTTTCCGGCGCAGGTGCTTCGGGCATCGCCAGCCGATTATGGTCGAGATGGCTTTCGCGGTCGGGCGAAAAAGCGAAGACCGCCGCCGTCCCGAAACCTGCGTCGCTCGACACGCCTGCGTCGACAAACAGCGAGGATTTCGACTGGCGCAGCACGCGCGTGTTCACCGTGCAGTCGCCGCCGACCGGACCGACAAAACTGATCTGCGCATAGCGCAGCGGCGTGTCGGTGGGGTGGAGCGCCATTGTGCCGGCGAGCGCGACCGCCGAGCTGATCCCGCCATAGGCGGTGCGCCCTTGCATCCAGCCGTCGTCGATATGTGCCTTTGCCACGCCGTTTTCGGTACGCAGCGTGGAGAGAAGGGTGTCAAGTGCGCTGGGAGAGGTTTGAGCGGTCATTCGGTTTCTATTCTCTTCATTCGATCCAACAAATGCCGTTCGCCCTGAGCCTGTCGAAGGGCCGTTCTTTCTGTTTCCGATGGAGTAAGGAAGAACGGTGCTTCGACAGGCTCAGCACAAACGGACGAGGGGGTTAGTTTTCGATCTGGAAAGTCAGTCCGGCGTGCTCGGTCAGCCGCGCGATCAGCGCGTCGCCGAGCAGCGCACCGGGGGTCCACACGCCGCCCGCGCCCTTGTTCGCGAGCAGCGCCATGCCAGTCTCGGCGAGCATCTTCGACGTCGAGCCATAACCGGGGTCGCGGTCGCCCTGAACGCTGGCGCGAACCGTGGTGCCATCGGGATATTCGCCGATGAACAATATGTCGTAGAAGCCGTTCTCGCGCTCTTCCTTGCTCGGACCTTCGCCGGGCTTGAGCTTGGAGTCGCCGAACGGGTTTGCCTTCGCCATCGCTTCCGCCATCGCCTTTCCGGCGTCGCCGATCGTCGTCATGACCATCTCGTCATACACCAGATCGGCGCCCCACGGATGACCGAGCAGGAAGTTGGTGCGGTGGACATTCTTGGTGTTGATCGGCGCCATGACGAACGGCGCAGTCCAGGTACCGGTGGCGCTGTCATATTCGGGGAACAGGCCCGTCGGTTGCGACGGACCCTCGAACCCCGGGGTCAGCGCGAAGGAGGATTTGAGCAGCAGCGCGAGCGACGGCTTTTTGGCGACGGCCTTCAAAGTTTCGGTCAGGCTGGCGATTGTGCCGCCCGATGCGCCGCCCGCCATCTTGCGGACGCGGCCCTTGACGCGCGGCGCGGGCTTGCCGTGGCGCTTCACGGCCTCGGCCTGCAGGAAATTGACGCCAAGGTCGAATGGGATCGAATCGAAGCCGCAGCTGAAGGTGATGCGCGCGCCCGATGCTTTCGCCGCACCCTCGTGCGCGTCGATCATCTCGCGCATCCAGCCGGGTTCGCCGCAGAGGTCAGCATAGGCGGTGCCCGCCTTGACGCAGGCGGCGACAAGTTCGCTGCCGTAAAGCTGATAGGGGCCGACCGTGGTCAGGACGACCTTGGTGCGCGCAGCCATCGCATCAAGGGTAGCGGGATCGCTGGCGTCAGCGACGACCAGCGGCGTATCAGCGGGGGCGCCGATGAGGTCGCGTACTTCGGCAAGCTTGTCGAGGCTACGCCCCGCCATCGCCCATTTCTGCGCGTCCGGTCTGCCCCCATAATGCTGCGTCAGATATTCAGCGACGAGCCGACCGGTGAAGCCGGTGGCGCCATAGACGATGATGTCAAATTCGCGGCTGGCCATAAATGCCTCCCTTTACGTAAACGTAAAGGGAGGCTAGCGCAGCATGGCACCGATGCCAAGCGGCAAGCGTCAGCGGCGCCAGAACGGCCGTTTTTGCACCACCACCGGCTCGCCGACCGCCGCCGCTTCGGCGCGGCCCTCGGCGCGTGCGGCGCGAACTTCGGCTTCGCTCGCGCGCAGCTGCGCATCGCGCGCCGTTAGTTCGTCGCGGCGGCGCTGGCGCAGCGCATCATAGCTCCAGCGCGTGTGACCATAACCGAACAGCGCGAGCAAGCCGCCCGCGATCGCCAGATTCTTCATCGCCGCCATCGCCTGCACCGGATCGGTGAATTCGCGGTGGAAAAACAGGATCGTCGCGAGGACAAAGCCTGCGAGCAGGACCGACCATAACCGCACCGCGATGCCGAGCGCGATGCAAACCCCCGCGATCAGTTCGAACAGGCCGACAGGCACGGCGAGGCCGGCGGGCAGGCCAGCGGCTGTGATCATTGCGTTGGTATCATTGACGTGGATCAGCTTGTTGATCCCCGACACGATGAAAATCAGTGAAATGAAGAGGCGGCCGATAAAGACAGCGATCATGGACATGCGTCGATCCTCCAAACGATGCCCCGTCCGCTTGTGCAAGGAGGACGCTTGGGGGGACAACTGGTTCCTGACGGCTCCCACTGCGTCATTGCGAGCGAAGCGAAGCAATCCAGAGCGTGCGTAACCGCGCTGGATTGCTTCGCTTCGCTCGCAATGACGGTCAGTTACAGCTTGGGCAGGGTTACACCCTTTTGCCCCATATATTTGCCCGCGCGGTCGGCGTAGCTCGTCTCGCACGGTTCGTTGCCTTGGAGGAACAGGAACTGGCACGCGCCTTCATTGGCGTAAATCTTGGCGGGCAGGGGAGTGGTGTTGGAAAATTCCAGCGTCACATGGCCTTCCCAGCCGGGCTCGAGCGGGGTGACGTTCACGATGATGCCGCATCGCGCATAGGTCGACTTGCCGAGGCAGATGACGAGGACGTCGCGCGGGATGCGGAAATATTCGACCGTGCGCGCCAAGGCAAAGCTGTTCGGCGGGATGATGCAGACGTCGGTTTCGCGGTCGACGAAGTTCTTGGGGTCGAAATCCTTAGGATCGACGATCGTCGAATCGACGTTGGTGAAGATCTTGAACTCGGGTGCGACGCGCGCGTCGTAGCCGTAGGACGAGAGGCCGTAGCTGATGCAGCCGTCGCGGCGCTGCGCCTCGACAAAGGGTTCGATCATGCCCTGCGTTCGGGCGGCTTCGCGAATCCAGCGGTCGGATAGAATGGCCATGCCGCTGTTTGTCGAGGGCCGGGCGATTGCGCAAGCGGTCAAGTAATCCTGCGCCCCTGCGGAGGCAGGGGTCCATCACCCAATTTGTCGCTTTCCAGTGCCGTCGCGAGGGAACGCCGCCGCTGGAGATGGGCCCCTGCCTTCGCAGGGGCACGGTGCGGCGGGAATTCAAACTAGCCCCAGATCCTTGGGACCGAAGGCGGCGGGAAGCAGCTCGCTGAGCTTATACGTCTTGACCGCGCTGCCATCGCCCGACGCGCAATGGACGAGGATGTCGGTCTTCGACCGCTCGGCGGCTTCGTTCAAGATCTGGCGGCACCGCCCGCACGGGTTGACCGGTTCGGTTCCGAGCAGAGAGTCGCCATCCGGGCGCCCGCCGATAATTGCGACCTCTGCGAGTTCACCGATCCAGCCCTCATTCGCAATCTTTGCGACCGCGGCGGTTTCGGCGCACAGCGTCAGTCCATAGCTGGCATTTTCGACATTGGCGCCGGTGACGACGTCGCCGTTCTTGAGCAACAGCGCGGCGCCGACGTGAAAGCCCG
>VFQN01004982.1_pt1 | contig 16842 bp, 29 predicted proteins | sample 3512371 | NCBI WGS metagenome assembly VFQN01 (sample SAMN10412370, study PRJNA504923) | tailings metagenome | isolation source: Replicate 2 from Balatoc abandoned mine | place: Philippines: Itogon, Benguet | collected 2017-08-28 | reverse complement strand
TGTGAACTAACTTTTCCTGTAAGCCCTTTGCGTAGCACGGGCAGACACCCCTAGTTGGTCTGAATCGTCGCCGCATGCGGTGTGCGGAGCGTGCGGAGGGGCGAAGCAGGGTGCACCTATCCCCTTTGACTTTGCCCCGCTACATGTTTCCTAACGGACTCGACACCCATAACTTGTTATCTTACCCCAGCCAAGATGCCTTCTGCTTGACAAGACCGCTTACCGACCTGTGGGACACGGCAGCGCGACCGTCCTCCGAGACAGAATTTCCTGCAGAACACAGTAAATCAAAGCTATATGAAATCTTAAGACTCAGCCGGGAATGTATCCGTGTCCCCAAGAACGCGCGGAAAGGCCAAGTCGGCACTTGGAAGCACGACTTGGAAGTGGCTCACCTGTACGTTGCCCAACTTCCTGATCTATGGCTTGGCAATTCCATTGTCGCTGTAGTATGTGGAGAAGCTTGCCATGAACAGCCCCTGTATCCGGTTGCGGAGCATCTAATAATTGGTCATAACAGGTCTTGCTCCAACAATGACAATGGACAAAATAAAAAGCTTGCCAATTAATTATGAAAATCCCAGTGTCACGAAGCCGTTCATGTTGCGCAGTACCAAACCACTCGTGGCTAAGCAGTTGCACCGCCCTATTCCCCCCTGCCTCCCACTCGGCCTTCGTGCGGTCATAGGCACAGTACACAATAGATATTGGAACGCTAGAATGCTGGAGTCGTGCTCTGCTGGCTGCCAACGAACGCAAGTGCCGCCACCGCAAGGCCGCCTCGGTGCGCCACCACTCAACGAGCTCACACGGGCCCCGCATGCAGCAGCGCGCCTGCCTGCCTGAGCGAGCCGCAACATGCCCACAACCGCAATGGAGCCACTGCACAAAAGCCAATCCTGAGACGACAGGACACGAATTGCACTCGGGGGCGGGCCAGGGCTGCTATGCACGCCTCTACGGGCCTACAGGTACCAGGGGAGCTCCCCTGACAGGTACTGCTCAGGTACTGCTCAAGGCCCTTGGTTCCCTAAGATCGCCATGCATGCCATGCTGCGGCCTCTGCAACATCTGCTCCGCACACACGTGAAGACCGCGCATGAACACAACAAGCCGCAGTGCAAGCTGCTCAAATACAGCTACCGTCGCGCATCGCTCGTAGAGGTGCTGCCATGGCTATTACGTGCTACGCACCGTAGCTCCATCAGGTCAGGTGCAATGGAGCTGCCCTGGCGCAACGCTTCATTGTCGCCTAGGGGGTGGGCGACCCCACCCCCAACGGCTCCAGGTGGGGCAGGTCCGTGGGGAACGCAACACCACCATCCTCGGCCTCCTCTTCCTCCTGCTCCTCCACCTCCTCTTCCTCCTGCGAAGGTATACAAGTGTGAAGAGCATCAGGGTATGCCTATTCGGCGATGGTGCACCGCCTGCAACCGTGCCGTGCCTGCACTGTGCCCCTCCCTCGTTTGATACCCACACAAAGAACATTTCCAACGGTTGCGCCTTTCCAAAGACCTCATAGCGTGCTGCACGTGGAGCCACAGCCAATGCGCCACGTGGCGCACGTCCTTGTACGCAAGCCCATATCATCCCACAACCACACCCAGCTCCCCTGGCCCATCGTTCCACCAGCCCCCGCTCACCGACAGATGGGGCCCCTCGCGGCCCCGTGCCCGCCAGCCGTGTCGGTCCCTGTCCCTGTCCCTGCCCCTGCCGGTGGTGCTGTGCCTGCGGGCCACTGCCGCCAGCAGCTCCGCCGCCTCCGGGGGCAGCGCCGCGCAGGGGTCGCGGAACAGCCTGGGGGTGGGGTGGCGGGGGGCAGACGGGGGTGACCGCAGAGCGGCTCAACGTTGGGGCACTGTGGGGACAGAGGCGTCCGTCTGGCGGACAGGAGGGGAGCCAGCGCGCCTGGCCAGGGCAGGTACGCCTGGAGAGGCTTTCGGGCGTGCAGGCAGGAAGGGGCGCCAGTGGGGGACGCCAGTGGGAAAATGCACCGAGGGGTAATGAAAAGGTGTTCTCGGCAGAGGCGACGTGCGAACCCTGCTGCTGAGCTCTTGGGTGCGTCCCACGCGCATCGCCATGCAGCTGCACCAACCAGTGGCACCCCTCTTGGCGCCCACAGCCGGCTGCTGGTCACACCTGAAGATCCGGGGTGCGCCCACGGACGACACCGACACAGCCGCCGCGCCATCGCTGCTGCTCCGGCCGCCGCCCCCTGTGTCGGACGCGCGGTGCTGCCCCGCTCCGGCCGGCGCCGCCCCCTGCCCCTCCCCCTGCTGCACGGTGTACATGCCCCAGCAGCCGTGCGCGTCGCTGTAGCCCTGCGGGGCGAGGCAAAAAAAGAAATAGTATGGCGACGAAGTGGTGGGTCATATGGCAAGGGAAGGGGGAAGGGGGCCGGGCAGGACAGGCCTGGTGCACAGCAGAACCATACCTGCCGCAAGGGGCACCGTCACTCCCTATCGGTGCGCGGTGCAGTGGCAGGGGCACCAGGAGGATGCAGGCATCAGTTTGTGCTGGCCGACCTGTACCGCGTGGCGCGCCACCCGTCCCCTCATCCCACCCCACCTTGTACTTGAGGGCGAAAGGCACGCTGACGCAGCGCCGCTCCAGCTGCCACTCCCCGCTGACCACATCCACCCAGCCCTCCACCACAAACTCCTCCACAGACCAGCCGCCAGCCCCCGCCCCTCCCGCCCCTCGCGCGCCCGCCAGCCCCAGCACCGCCGCCTCGTACGCCGTGGCGTACGCCGCCGCCGCCGTCCTGGGCCCCCCGCCCGCCATCATCCTGTCGTACCCGCCGCCCGCCACCGCGATGCGTTCCCGACCGCCGCCGCGCCCGCCGCCCAGCGCCAACAGCGCCGCCGCCGTGGCCCCCAGCGGCCGCCCCGTCCCCGGGTCCACCATCAGGCCGCCCCCACCTCCACCCGCGCCCCCACCGCCTGTGCGCCTCTCCCCAGCCCAGCTGGACCGCTGGTGCCCCGCGCCGCTGCCCCCTCCGCCGACGCCTCCAGCACCGGACTCGGTCCGGGTGACGCCTTGGATGTTGCTGCTGCAGTTGGTGCGTTGGCTGTGCCCTGCGTACGTGGCCCGCCGGGGCTCACCCGGGCTGCCAGAGGTGGCGCTGCCGCTTTTGTTAAGCATTCCAGGCGGCGACGCAGCGCCTGGCGCCTTGCCGGGGTTCACCACGGCTGCAGCTGCCGGCTGGCCGCAAGGGGAGCTGTGCTGGGGCTGGAGGTCCTGGTGCGGGTGTATGTGCTGACGGGGGTGCGGGTGTGCGAAGTCCAGGTGCAGGTGGATGGGGCGCAGGGGGTCGCCGCGCGCGGAGTACTCCTGCAGCTGCCACACGCCCCGCTGCGGGGTGGAACGGAGAGGGGTGGCAGGGTTTCAGGGGGCCGACACGTCGGGGCACGGTCGCATCGAGGGGGCGCAGCACTACGCATCCGGGGGCGGATACTCGTCAGACATGGGAGGGGATCTACTCCATGGGGCAGCACTTCCCATTCTGCCATGTGTTTTCCTTGGAGCTTGGAAACGCTTTGTTCGCTTCGAACAATGGCCTCACCTGTAGGTGCGGCAGCGTGCCCGCGCCGCCTTCCGCCCCCGGACTGCCCCGCGGTGGCAGCAGCGGCACCACGGGGGGTACCGCCACCACCTGCACCTGCACACCGCCGCCACCACCAGCGCCGCAGCCAGCGGGGCCGACGCCCCCGCCAGCGCTGTGCGCCCACAGGTTGGCCAGGCAGCGCGTGAGCTCCCGCAGCACCCCCGGGGAGCGCATGCCCTGCCGCAGCTGCGAGGCGATGGACCGGCCGCTGTTGCTGGCCAGCAGCGTGCGGGCCTGGGGGTGGGACATGCGGCGGCGGGCGGGCATGTTGAGGGCCGGATGAGAACACTGCGCAAATGGGACCCGCGGTAGGCGACGTCGCTTTGCACAATGCCGTGGGCGCGCTGTTTTGGCAATGGCGGTTCTATACTCATTTAACCAACGCCCAACCGGCCACCCACCAGCACGCCGGCGTCCTCGCGCCGCAGCCTCAGGCCGCCCGCCCCTCCAGCCGCTGCCTCCCTCTTGGCCTCCGCCTCCCGCTCCGCAGCCGCGGCCTCCAGCTGCCCGTCCCCCAGGCCCAGCAGGTTGGCCAGCGCCCCCGCCGCCAGCTCCACCACCAGGGCAGAATCGTTGGACAGCAGGGACAGCAGGCAGGGAACCTGGAGGAGGAGGGCGAGGGGCCCGAGGGTGGCGAGGGTCAGCGTTGGTGACGGCGTTTTGGATGAATATCTGCCGCGCGCTCTACTGGCATATAGCACATCCGCCCGGTGGCACTACTTACCGCCACATATTGCCCAACCGTCTACTACTGGTACCTACTGCACCCACAACCCAGACGGTCTTGTCGAGTCTCACACCCCCGCAGTTAACGAGCAGTCAAATGCCATCCGCCCTCACCACCCTCGGCCTAGCAGTCCTAAATCCATGTATCCCCTCCAGTCCGCTTCCCGTTCCCCCCCCCGCCCAAACCAATTCCCTCCCACCCCCCGCCTCACCAGGTCGGGCACCTCCGCCAGCAGCTCCACCGCCAGGGCTGCTTGGGGGCTGCGGCACGGACAGGGACAGGGACCTGGCGCCCCACCACCCGCCCACGCATAGCCGTTGCTGGTGGTGCCGCCGCGGCTGCAGCTGCCGCAGCAGCACCCGCCAGGGGCCTCCCCGGTACAGGCCCGCGTGCAGGCAGCTGAGGGTGTCGCGGTAGCAGGTGCCGCTGCGGCTGCTGCTGCTGCTGCGGCTGCTGTGCACAGCCCCAGGTACCTCAGCCCCGCCACCAGCTGCTGGCGGTGCAGGGAGCCGCTGACGGCGGCGGGGCAGCCGTGCGCCTGCAGCCAGCGGAACACGTGGCGGCACACGCGCCAGCCCACCTGGGGGAGGGGGAAGGGGCAGCGTAGGGAGAAGTGAGCGCTGGGTAGGCAGTGGAGGCCAAGCAGGCAGGCCCAGGCGTCAGCATGGTGTGTTTCTGACGTCCTGGACGACGGGAGTCAGCACGAGTGTAAAGGAGCGTGGCGTAGGGCTCTCACCGTGCGGTCCCGGTACACGAGGCGCCAGGGGTTGGCGGTGGCGGGCGGGGCGCACCACCGCCCAGGCGGGGGCTCCCCGGCCCCTGCCGCTGGGCCCGTCCCTGCCCCGCCGCCCGGGCTGCCGGCCGCCCCTAGGCTGCCGCTGGCACTGTGCCGCGCTGTGGGCTTGTGGAGCTGCCGCTGCTGCTCCGCCTCCGCCAGCCAGCGCCCCAGTGGCGCCGGTTCCCACAGGTCGCCGCCGCCACCCCCATAGCCGCCGCCCGCCGCCGCTGCTCCTGGGGAGGACGGAGACATGGGGCCGGGGGCCGCTGTCCCGCCGCCACCTGGCGGGCCGGGAGGATGAGTGAGCGTTAGGCACTTGAAAGTCTCCTGTGTCATGCTAGCAGATGTTGGTGTATGTTTCTCGGGCGCCAGGTGCAGAGAGGTTTTATGCCGATCAGCGGCAACCCTGAAACAAGCTGGTTAGACCCGCAGTACCTGGGCTTGTTGGGCTCGCCGTGGGGCTGGCACCGTTCGTGTCCTGCAGCCAGCAGAGCAAAAAGGAGGTTGGTACCGCACGTGGACAGATGCTCACCAAAACGCGTAGGAGCACTGGTGCTCTGCACTACACACCGTGGGCCACAACGCTGCACCCCAGCCCGCCCCTCCCCTCTCACGCGCTCAACCCACACAACAGACTAATGCGTGCCTCGTCCACCGCACCCCGCCTCCGGTTGCCCCACCTGCCCCGTTCCCGACGTCCGCTGTGGCCTGGAGCGCGCAAAGCTGCCGTGCTTTGTTAGGCCCAGACTCGCCACGCCTCCCAGCGGCCCAGCGCCCCGCCCCCCTCCCAGGCCGCCCAGAGCCCCCTGGCGGCCCCCCGCCGGCCGGGCGCCCGGCAGCAGGTCCAGCTGCATGAGGTGGGGGTCGGTGACGGGCACGAAGGAGGCCAGGCGCTCAGCGGTGCCCCAGCGCCGCCTGGAAACACAAGGGGGAGACGCGACGTTAGTTGCGAGGCGCATAGGAGCGAAATAGACTGGACTTACTAGACCACAGGCAGCCGTTATGCTCGTGCCCAGGCCAGCCACTTCGCCCCTTGGAGCCTGTCGCTGTCGCCGTTCCGCGGTTACTCCTTGGAGCGCCCCGGCCCCTGCCCCGCCTCCTGCCTCCGGCCGCACCTGCACATGGCCTCCCACAGCTCGCCGTCCTGCCCCACCACCCCGCACCACCGCCGGCACGTGGCGGCAAGGCACGCCAGCGCCGCCGCGCCGCCGCCGCCGGGCAGCCGCCCCGCCGCCGCCGCCACCGCCCGTAGCACATCGTCAGGCAGGTCCTGGACAGGGTGAGGGGCGAGGGACAGGGCGCGGAGGTGGAGCCGGGATGGGGTGGGAGGCAGTCGAGGCACTGAAGGAAGACGGGTTGCCAGTAGTTAGAAGTTCTCAGCAGAACACTCCAGCACCCAAGTCAGTGTGCTCATTAGACGCCCAGCTGCGCACGCGACGCCATGTCTTGACCCACAGCAGCTGCTCCAATTGCCGGCTGGCAGTACGCTGCAAAGCCTAGGTGCTCCTCGACCAGCTTTCGTGCCATTCCCGCCCTCTCCGTCCCGTTCCTCCCCAACCCCCGTGGCCGGGCAGATGGATGCCGCGGGCCGTGCTGGCACACGCAGCGCCTGGCCCAGGCTCCAAAGGCAGTGGACCAGCACATGCGTCCACCCACATGCGCACCACCCTTCAGGCGAGCCGATGAACCCATCGCCCGCGCGCCTGCGCGCCCACACGCCCAGTCACATGCTCATACTGACGCTGTTGCTAACCCCCTCCCCGCTGGCGTGCCTCCCCGCACGCACGCACCAGCAGGCGGGCGGGCTGCTGCGCCGCCACCGCTGCCGCCGCCTGTCTCTCCGCCCTGGTGCTCCGTTCGCTCTCCATGAGGGCCATGTTGGCCATGCTCTGGTTCACCTGCGTGGGGACAACGAGGGGGAACGGGCAGGGGTCTGGTGCGGCGGGCAACATGCAGGCGTGGTACAGGGTATATGATGTTGACGTAGCACAGCGTGTTGGCGGCACAGGGGATAATAGATTTACAGGTGACATATGATTTCTCTTGAGGTCGGGCAGGGGTGTATAACTGTGGGTTCAGGAACGACACGCACGATGTGCAGGGTGAGGGCCCGGAGGCACGTGGTATTGAGGTGCAGCAGGCAGGCAACGGTACATTTCAAGGGGCTGCTGTGGAAGGTTATACGGTGACATAGGTTAGCGCACCTTCATGGTGCTATGCAGGGCTGGGGAGATGCAAACTTAGTGGTTGCCCGATCCGCGTGCAGAGTGCAGGACTAGGGCACTACGGAGTGCTCCACAACAGCCAGCATCAGTGCCAGCATCGGCCAGCCAGCATCGGCTTACCTGTGACATGTGAGACTTGATGCTAGCCGCGCGTGCGAGAATTTCCTCCGTAAGCTTGCGCGCCCGAAGGATTTCGTCCATGGTTGCAACTAACGCCGCACGAGAGGATCCTCCAAGGTCAGGCGCAACCTACAGCTTCTGTTAACCCTTATTTGTTTGCCAATAGCAGTTGTGCGTGTTGCGTGCCAGCCATAAGTAGGAGGTGTGTCGTCGAGGTAAGGTCACGTCCTCCGTGTCCTGGGACAATGCATGATGCTCGGTCACAGAAGTGCTGAATATGTCGGCTCATATATCATTTGTTAGTCCGTAGCTTGCGCCGTTATCGGGGCTGATCGGGGCAATGATGCTGGGGGCCCTCGGCAGGGGAGACCTCGGCCTGTAGCAGGAAGACCGAAGGGTCGCACAGCTGAAAGTCTTCCGGCACAATGAGTAATAGAACCTTCCTTGACTAAGATGTCACCGGTATCAGTACTCGAAAGCCAAGTGCGCGCCGTGCAAGGCACGCTTTCGCCCCCGGTATTGTCAGCGTTGCCAGCAGGGTAGTCAACAGGCCAAGCAGTCTTGAACCTCCATGCCCAGACACCTACAGTGCCTGGAGTGGTCGTCCTTGCGGATTCATGCGGCTTGCGCATTGCATGGCGGGCACTTGGGCTTGTCGTTTTCAAGCCAGTTTAAGGGTGCTCCCATGGTGTCATGCCGTGTCCACCTTTTTTTTTTGGCACCTGGCATAAGAAGCGGACACAACCACCCCCGTGCAACGCATGAGGAGTGGGACACCAACACACAGCTGGTCGCAGTTGCGAGCATTTCCTCCATGGTTCCCACGATCCCAGCCCTGGACCAAAAATGACCACTCCAGGCACTTCAGAGGTCAGCTGGTCAGGAGAGCCAGGGAGAGCGCAGGAGACCCCTCTCGTCCCTGCTTGTGGCTTGGCTTCAGGCCTCACCCAGCCTCCCCTGCAGCGTACATGCATGCACCACTCAGCTAATTGGGACGATTCCATCTCCTCACCTCCGCGAAGCTTTGGACCGGCATGATTGTAGACCTGGCGGGCTCAGGCGGGCTTGTGGCATCAGTATTCAGTACCTGCCTGCCTGCGCGTCTGATCCCTTACTATCTTTGCTGTATGCAAGTATTCAATCTTCTTCCGTAAAAGGGACTCCATCAGCATATTGCATCAGGCAGGAGGACACAGAAGTTGTAACGTTTCCGAGAGTCCACTGAACCTGGAAGCCGAGCAGTCGCCAACACCGGGCAGTAAGCCGCGAGTTGCTCTACCTCCTGCAGTAAAGGGCAAATCCTTCAGCATTCACTCGTTGTCTCACCGTGCGTCACATGGGCGAGCGCAACAACTGTCTCAACCGCTACCCACGTGCAGTGGGAGTGTGGGACTCATGATAAGCGTGATAAGCGGAGCAGGGGTCGCCTCGTGACATAGAGATCAGGGTCGAGCTGAAGAGTTGTTGCGCGAGTCCGTTCCTATTGTCTCGTGACCTTTACCGACTCAATCACTCCAACGTGAGCACAGCCGGCGACCGCGTTTCCAGGTGTGTTCATAGCAGAAAGATCGGTTAGATCACAAGTGTGCCTCACTGCACAGCGCCACGATTGTTTTGACTAAACCGCTAGCAGTTGCTTGCGGGGCGTCTCGAGCAGAGCTCGCGCCAGATTGGGCTGAGATTGGGCATTGGCCATAAGCACCGCGTTATGACAGGCAGCAGCAGCTAACATTTTGCTCCACAGCTGGCCTCCGGTGAAAGTGGAGCGGTGCCCCCGACACCGGGCATAAGCCCTAGCACTTCAGGCTCGATTGCGGCAGGGGCTTATATGTATAGTTCATTGATGGCATACCAATATACATTTTCATCTCTAGTTGCTGCAAAGTCCTCACGCTCGCTGCAACCTTCTTTCGGCACGCTGAGCGTGCAGCCCCCAAGTGAAAAATGGCCGCCGGCTCAATTGGCGTGTTCGCCACCGACGAGAAGATTGGCAGGTGAGGATTGCGTAAAAGTCACCTGCGGCAGGCTCGAAAGTATTTGGGGTATGCTAGAGCCCTACTGATGTTATCTGATTGCTCTCTCGGGAAGACGCATTCCTGCCACTTCCAAATGCAAACATCTTGTCCCACTTATTCCTTTGATCCTAGAGAGTCTGCGCAAGGTGTGGTGCGGTTGCATAGCTTCCGGCAAAGGTCACGCGTTGCATGCATCGCTGACCCCGTGTTACTGCAAACAAGAACCCCTGACGGGGAAGCATGGCCGTCAGTCCCTGCAATAGGCGCGGTACAATTTGACTGAGCTCTGCCGCCGCTGCCGTGTCTGCTTCGTTGTCCCCTGCAGCCTGCTGGACCAGTCCATCACGCGCCATTTCCTGACCAACCTCAAGGACCAGGCTGGCAAGATCACCGCGGAGTATGTGTGGATTGGCGGGAGCATGCAGGACCTTAGGTCCAAGTCGCGCACGCTGACCTCCATCCCCAAGGGCCCCGAGGTAAGGGTGTGTGTGCCGGGTTGCCTAGGGTGTTACCCCCGAGAGAAGGGTAGGCCTCCCTTGGACTCGCCAGGACGCCAGCGCATGCCTTGCGAAGCAGCAGTATGCCAAGAACGCAGCCCAAAAACTGCTTCCTGCGGAAGACATGGGCTTGTCAGCTCCATTGCGCCACTGATCATGGGTCTCCCGAGTGGTCACCGCCGCCAGCCATTTTACCCTCTTCCCCGCCCCCCCAACTTTCCTCCCGCCCGCTTCCCTTTAAAACCCACAAGCACGAACAGCTAGACCGCCTGGTACCGCTGCAAGCTGTCCATGCCGTTGGTTACTGTGCCGTGTCCAGGTCGTTGCTGTGATGCTGATCCACATCCATTACTACCCCCTGCCCTGCCCCTGTCCCCTGCCCCCCACCCCCAGGAGCTGCCCCACTGGAACTACGACGGCTCCTCCACCGGCCAGGCGCCCGGCCACGACTCGGAGGTGTACCTCATCCCGCGCTCCATCTTCCGGGACCCCTTCCGGTGAGGGAGGCAGGGGGCTGGGGGGCTAGGGAGGTAGGGGGCTGGGGCGGCACCGACGCGCATTCCCCTGCGCCAGCTCTAAGCCGCCGGGCCAAAACACCCTCTTGGGCTTTCAGAGATCACCTCCCCCCAGCTGCCACCCAACTACCACCCCTTGAAGCGCCCTGCCCTTGGGCTGGGGCTGGGCACAGGTTCATGGCCTGCACATTGCCTCGTTGCTGGTTTCAAACCCACCTCCACTTGCCCCCCTGGCCCCCTGCCTCCCTCCCCTCCCCGCAGCGGCGGCGACAACATCCTGGTCATGTGCGACACGTACGAGCCGCCCAAGGTCAAGCCCGACGGCACGCTGGCGCCGCCCAAGCCGCTGCCCACCAACACGCGCGCAGCCTGCGCAGAGGTGGGGCGGGGGTGCGGGGGTGGGGCGGGGTGCCTGGGGATGTTGAGCGGGATGGGAAAAGGCGCATTGTAAACAGGTGTGGGTGGCGGGTGCGGGAAGGAGTGAGGGCGTTGCTAGCCGCCCAAAGGTGCGATGTGGGTCGGGCTGGGGACTCGGCCGCACGGACGCTGGCGCTGATAGGCTGCAGGTGGAAGGTGCCAAGCGTGCTTGGGAGGGCCATGGCAAAGGCACTTCACAGCGCCTGGCGCAGCTGTCGGCCTGCTCGCTCTTGTCTCCCGCCTTCGAACCCCTGGTCTTCCTCCTCCCGCCCACTCGCAGGTGATGGAGAAGGCCAAGGCCGAGGAGCCCTGGTTCGGCATCGAGCAGGTGCGCAGGGGTGCAGGTGCAGGAAAGTCACACGCTGGCAGCGAACAGGTGTGCGCCTGGCGGGCGGCTGGAAGGCGTGCGGGGTCGGCGGCACCGTGCCTTTGACGGTGGTAGGCGCACCGCACCAACCCGCATGCCGCCTCCGTGGAGTCAAATGGCTGCGTTTGGTACGACAGGCGTGCTGCAGTTATGGTTATGTAGCAGCGCGCCTGGCATGCTTGCAGAATGCAAATCCGCTCCTCCCGCGCGTTCGTCACCTTCCTGTCCTCCCCCCCAGGAGTACACGCTGCTGAACGCCATCACCAAGTGGCCGCTGGGCTGGCCCAAGGGCGGCTACCCCGCGCCGCAGGGCCCCTACTACTGCTCGGCGGGCGCCGGGGTGGCCATCGGCCGCGACGTGGCGGAGGTGCACTACCGGTGAGGGGGGAGGAGGGGGGGGGGCAATGCTGGGAGCGCTGGGAGCGGGGAGAACCAAGGTGCAGGTAACGTGCGGAGGTAGTAGCGGAGGGGGGCGCATGTCGTATTGTTGCGCCACGGGAGGGGGGTGTGGGGCCGAGGCATTATGGTATTGGACCCGCATGTGGGGCCAGGGGTACGGAATAAAGCGCAAATGGGGAGTTGGGGAGGCGATGGGACGGTCCAAGGTGACCGCGATGGGAAACGCTGGCTCCGAGGCGGACAGTGGTTGCGAGGCGCTGCGTTCACAGATGCAGGGCTAGGAAGTGTGGCAGGGAGGCGCAACGGTGGGCGTGCGCACGTGCGTGGCACGAAGGGCATGACGGGGCCGGCGGCGTACCGGTGCTGCAGGTGCTTTGCAGGGAGGGCGGTAGCGGTGCTTCAGGGTTCTAAGGGCCTTTCGGCGCATGAAAGAGAGCCTTACCTGCCCTGGGCCGCCAAGGCGGTGCTGGTGCAGCTGACGGGGCCGCGTTGCTGCCGCACCACTGCGTCCGGCACCCCTTCCCCACTGCCTCACCTCGCTTCCTGCCCTTCCCCCCCTCACCCCACTTCCGCAGCATGTGTCTGTACGCGGGCATCAACATCAGTGGCGTCAACGCCGAGGTGCTGCCCTCGCAGTGGGAGTACCAGGTGCGTGGATAGGGTGGGGGGCCCACTGGGAGGCGGCCATGGGTTGGGCTGGGGCCTGCGTAAGGCTGTGCGTGGCCTGCGTAAGGCGAGAGGGGATATGCAGGGGTACGCAGGCGAGCGGGGGGTCCAAGGTACAGTACGCGACGTCTTCTGGTGCACAGCCTCAGTAATCAATGCATATGCCGCGTCAGGTGCCCTATGCCGCTGGCTGTACCTCATGCGGCCTCCGTGCACTCTGACGCAGCTGCACCCCGCCGCTCAATTCCCTCTCGTCCCCTCCAATTTCTGCGTCCCCTTCCCTCAGGTTGGCCCCTGCGAGGGCATCGCCATGGGCGACCACATGTGGATGTCGCGCTACATCATGTACCGCGTGTGCGAGATGTTCAACGTGGAGGTGTCGTTCGACCCCAAGCCCATCCCCGGGGACTGGAACGGCAGCGGCGGGCACACCAACTACTCCACCAAGGGCACGCGCACGGCGCCGGACGGCTGGAAGGTGCGTGCAGGGGCCAACGTGTACATACCAGCATCGCCGCATCGTGTCGTCATTGTACGGCCGCGCACGCGACGCGGATGCATGTTCTGGGACCACCACGCGCTGTGGGAGTATCGTGTTCCACCGTTTGTGGGCAACTGCCCGGCCTAGGCCAGGTCCTCCGCTGCCCCGCCCTTAAGCTCCGCTTTCGCCATGGCCACACTCTGACCTCCCTTGCTATCCTGCAATGGTGCTATCCTGACCTTCTATAAATCGTTCCTTGTCTCCGTTTGCTGGTTTCATTCCGGTCGTGCGCCATGACCTTTTGTGTCACTGTTGCATCAAGCGTCTGCTCCCCCGCTGCTCCGCTGCTCCCGCCCCTTGCAGGTGATCCAGGAGCAGTGCGCCAAGCTGGAGGCGCGCCACGCGGTGCACATCGCGGCGTACGGCGAGGGCAACGAGCGCCGCCTTACGGGCAAGCACGAGACCAGCAGCATGAACGACTTCTCGTGGGGCGTGGCCAACCGCGGCTGCTCCATCCGCGTGGGCCGCATGGTGCCGGTGGAGAAGTGCGGCTACTACGAGGACCGCCGCCCCGCCTCAAACCTGGACCCCTACGTCGTCACGCGCCTCATCGTGGAGACCACCGTGCTGCTGTGAGGCACGGCGGCGCCGGGGTGCAGGGCTGCGACCGAAGGGGGCGCATTATATGCCCAGAGGGGCTTTGCGGGGGAGGGGCGGGCGGAGCTGCGGAAAGCAGGGGTGCAGCGAGCGCAGGTTAGGTGGTTTGAAGGGCGTGGGGAGACGTGTTGCTGACCGTGGGACTGCGCAGGGGCGGGTGGCTGTTAGGGAGGTTGGAATGGAGGAGCATGGTGGTAGATTTGCGGGGCGGCGTGATGGTGTGCCCGCGCTTGACAGCGACAGCAGGGCGGCGGGGGTGTGCAGGCGGGCGTAGCGCTGTGATACAGTTCGTCCGTGCCACGGGCTTTGTTCTGCACGCACGCATGGGTCAGATACGTGTCTAACGGCAAGCTGGTCGCATACGGTGCTTGCTTGCACGTAATTGTGCTTGCCACGTGTTTTCGTTTTCATGGTGCAGTGGCAGGCGGCTCCTGCGTGGTCGCATGGCCTGGGTTGAGGGGTGTCGGCAGGACATCGGGGGTGGACTGTGCCCTATGTGGCAGCAGTGCCGCGCGGGACCGCCGTGCCGCCTGCATGCTGCGATGCCATACAGGGTGCAGGTACCGTAGCCACCATGTGGAATCGCGGATGCACGAATTGTGCACGGTAGGGTCTTCGTGGTCCCAGCCAATCAGGTCATAGTAAAAGGCACTGCCGTCCATTGCATGTACTCTTTTGTGTTTGTATTGGGCTTTCGGCTATGTAATGTACGGTACATGGTACGGGCATTGGCTTCTTCGCGCTGTCCATGCCCCTGGTCCCTGCTGCCGTGCTGGCAGTGTCCATGCAGGCCCCGGCCCCCAGGGCTCCCCACGTGAGGCACAATTGCACGCTACCGTACCAGCACTTGACCCCAGACCCGAACGGACCAGTATGTGATGACCGTTAGGGCCCTGCACTGCGCTGCACCATGGGATGCCTTCGAGTCTAGGTGCGCGGGTGGGCTGAGGCGGGCTTCCTAGCGGTACGCGACTCTAGCAGCGAGAGATCAACGGGCCCAGGTGGATTCCCAGGGTTAGCCAGCGCGTGTTCCAAAGGGAGCTCCGGGAGATTGGGAGCAGCAGGGGAGTTCGGGAATGGGCGTACAATTCTAGCGGTGCTGCACGAGCACGAATGGTGTCATGGCGGGGGTATCCCTTGACAAGTGCGTGGAATTAGGCGCGTAACGCTCGTCAAGCTGAGCTGCATTACTGCGCGCTTCCAGCATTTTAATCAAATCAGTGTAGTGACACTTTTACAAGAGCTACATGCTCAACGCCGAAGGGCCACGCGGGAGGGGAGCGCAGCTCCGGAAGCTAGCCGCGCTCAAAGTGCGCCCACTGCCTTCCACAAGGTGAAGAGATGTAAACATTGCGGTTTACGCAATGCTATGGTGAGGTGCAGGCGCTTGCGGCCTGCCGTCCATTCGTCGCCGTACACCGTTTTGAAAAGCGCAGCGTATTAAAGCGACCGCGCTTTACTGGATTCTGCAACTGCGATACTGACATCCCTCCTAGTGTACTCAGTTATATAGGCATATCGCGGAGCTGTGGCAGTTAATCCAGTAAAGATGGCGCTATCCCTGAAGACTGCCCTGCCTGCTGTGGCTGCCAAGCGGTGAGGCATCACCACGCCTCGAAGTGTCGCATATAGCCACAGTCATTCACGGCATACAGCTGGGGATGCGATTCCTCCTCCTCCGACACCAGTCCCGCAACACCCATCGCAGGTGCTCCGCGGGAAGCCGTCCTCTTGCTCTTCGCGCTCCGAGCCGCAAGCGTAAGCGCATGCAGATTGCTACCTGACGTCCGTGCTGTACTTCTGCTGTCGGCTGGCTGCTCTGGAACTGCTCTGACCGGAACCCCCTGTCGCGAACCTGCTTCGAGCAGTGGTGATCCGCGCTTCGGCTGAGCCCACCACCACGGAGACGAATGATTATGTTCAGAAGGTTCAGGTATGTGTCTAATGCCTTCGGCTGGGCGTTGCGGCTGCACTGCGGCTGCACTGCGGCTGACCCTTGAGCTCCCCCCGATATTTTGCAGACCTTTACCAACGACGCCTGGACTTGGACCAAGACCAAATGGGAGGCGACTGAGGACAGTGAGAAGGTGATTCTCACGCAAGAGCTTTCGGCGCGCTCTTGCTGTCCAAGCGCCGTCGCGTTGCCAAGGGCCCCGTCGGAGAACGCGCCCTTTCCCCTGCTGTCCTCTTGCCCTGCCCCGCACGTCCATCGGCGCGTAGCCTCTCCCCTGTGTAACACCACCTCATCAAGCAACAACCTGCTGCTTCCATGTGAGCCTGCTCCCCCTCCCGCCCATCCCATGACCCTTCCTCCAGCCCGCCGTGGTGGCCATCCTGCTCGGCGCCATCGTGGCGCAGGTCGCCATCGGCGCCACCATCGACGTTGTGGACCGCATCCCCGTCGTCAACAAGGTGCTGCAGCTGGTGGGCATCGCCGTCTCCGCATGTGAGTACACGCAAGGGAGGGCACACGGGGTGCATGGTGTAAGGGCGGGACTTGCCAGTTGCCTTGCCCACTCTTGCGTGCCCGGGTGTCCATGCGTTGTCTGGCGTGCCTGGATACCGACCCCTAGCTCAGTGCCACGCACGCAAGCGGGCGCCCACGAGGTCCCTCGCAGCCCCAGGCACAGCACTGCATGCGCCTCGCAGCCAGATCTCCGGCCCGGCAAGCCGGTCCAGTCTAGCGGACCACTGCCGCAACGTTAGCTCCAATCCCTTGTCCGCAACGCGTCACAACGGCGCCACCATTCCAGTTCGCCAGCCCCACCATTTCCATATCTCCAGCTGCCTCCCGGTCTCCCCTCCAAGGCCCCGCCTCCCTCCCCCCTCCGCCCCCAGACTACATCTTCAAGATCGTGACGGACCCCGAGGAGCGCGACGTGGTCAAGGACTCCGTGACCGGCTTCGTCAACAAGGTGGGGTGCTGGGTGGGGTGCCGTGGAGGGGCGGGAAGGTGCGGGAAGGGAACCTGTGGGCCTGGACGGTGACGAGGGCAGCGTCCAGGCAGGGCTGCATGGGGCGCGTCCGCGCCCCGCGCCCTTTGCATAGCAGGTGAATTGAAATGGGAAACTATGTTGTCCAACGGCCGCTCAGGGACAGCCGTGCAGGAGGGCTACATGGTGTCTTTGTGTCTTGTGTGTAAGTCAGGGGCAAGTCGCTGTTGCAAGGGTTGCGGTTAGGCATGGCTTGTACTCTTGCCCTAGTCCTTTGCACTAGGGATGTCAATGGGCTTCAGCCCGGCGTTCTACTGTCGTGACCTCCTGCACCCTGCACCCTGCACCCTGCACCCTGCACCCTGCACCCTGCACCCTGCACACTGCACCCTGCACCCTGCACCCTGCACCCTGCACCCTGCACCCTGCACCCTGCAC
>VFQN01004981.1_pt1 | contig 16843 bp, 20 predicted proteins | sample 3512371 | NCBI WGS metagenome assembly VFQN01 (sample SAMN10412370, study PRJNA504923) | tailings metagenome | isolation source: Replicate 2 from Balatoc abandoned mine | place: Philippines: Itogon, Benguet | collected 2017-08-28 | reverse complement strand
CCTCGGCGTCTCAATTTTGTTTGCTTTATTTTTTGCTATTTTTTGTGTTTTCCTTTGCTTTTCTAATTTTTGGTTTGTACATATCGATAAATTCTGCAAAATTATAACGAAACGCAGACAAAAGACATGATCTTACATTATATTCCTCTGTACCCTACTTATCAATTTTATCACATAATAATGATTGTTCATTATTATTTTTCTGATTCATTCCTTGTAGAAGTATCATAGTCATATATATATTTTCTAGAGTCAACAATAAACCACGCCCACAATATCACAATTTGATCATATTGTAATTTTGCTATTAGAGTCATATAGATGAAACTGATGAGAGGATCATAAGTTTATCTTTCTCTCTTAAATTTTGTTAAATTTTAATTTTTGTTTAACCTTCGACATATAAATTGAGCGTAACACGTCACTATTCAAAATGTTACTCTATCTTGACTTAACGTATTTCCCTAAGCCAGTGGAATTTATCTTCCTCCTCACCACATTGAATCCTTCGAAAGCGTCGATAGAGTTGATAGATATTTGATTCATTAGGTTTGTCTGGCTTCGAAAGGCTAAGAGTTTGTTTTCCATAATATACATGATCGATAGGTGTGACCACTACTGCTGTGCCACATGCTCCAATCTCTGTAAATCTGTTATTAAAGATCTCATCCACATGAATTGGTCTTCTCTGAACCTCATAAGACTCATCTAATGCTAAATCCATAAGAGAGAGGTTGGTAATGCTTTCTAAGATAGCATCAGACTTCGGTGTAACATATTTTCTGTCTTTCGTCGTTGCAATAAAATTTGAAGTCGAAAATTCCTCAACGTAGGAATTTGTCTTTGCATCAAGATAAAGCGCGACAGGAAATCCAGCTTTTCTAGCATCAATATTAGGAAGAAGATCGGCAGCATAATTTCCTCCAACTTTCACATTTCCAACTCCTCGAGGTGCTGCACGGTCGTAACCATCAACAATAATTGCTGGCTGATAATTCCAACTTGATTTATAATAATCATTTACTGGCATTACTATCACAAGAAAGGTATATTCATCTGCTGGTTGTAGTTTAATTGTTCCTCCACTCCCAATAATGAGTGGTCGAATATACAATGCTCCTCCTGTTCCATATGGTGGCATGTATTCTACATTCTCTTCGATCGCTCGGTTGATTGCTTCTAAGAACAATGACTCGGGAATCTCTGGCATACAAATTCGATGACACGCCTTATTAATTCGCTTTGCATTCAGTTCAGGTCGAAAGATACGAATCTTTCCATCTTGACACTGAAAAGCTTTCAAACCTTCAAAGGCAGCTTGACCATAATGGAAAGCTGTAGCTCCAGCATGCACACGAATCATCGGGTCTGTTTGAGACTGAAAGAAGAGTCACCTACGGTTATAATGGATAAGATAGTAATTTCTTACACGAAGCTTTCCCCAAGCTCCATCTTTGTAATCAGTCAAGACCAGGGTATTAGTTTGCCTATATAAGAACCTAAACCCCACATAGTGAAAGGAATACGAGTAAAGAACTCCTTCCTTACCCTAAGCTCTCCCAATCTAAACTCGCAGTTCCTACTCGTTCTTGCTTGTACACCATTTTCAGGAACATACTTTTGCCTGGGCGCAAAGAAAAAAGAAAACTCTGAGCAAGTAGAGTAAACCCGAGTGAAATCAGGATTGATCTCACAAATCTATGAAACTGAATCATCATGAATGAATGAAGTGGTGCAACGAATAATATCGTCGTCACAGCTGCAATGCCAATTTCTGCGAAAACACAAATGCAGCGCCTTATTTGAAAAGCAATTGAAAAAGGAAGAGGAGAGTGATGTCTTTCTCTAGGAAAGTTGATTTGAGGCTTACAATAATAGGGCGAAAATGAATAATTAATCTTTCTCATCTTTCTCTCTAGTGTGTACTTTCTGAAATCAAAAGAAAAATTATCCCTTGTTAGCTATCATCCTCCCCATCACAGAAACATCACAAAAACTAAGAAAAATTTCAATGCTCTAAATGCTGTGATGTGATAAAGACGATTGAATAGAAGCAAAAAAGAGGATGAAAAAAAACCAAAACAAAGACAAAACAAACTAGCAAAAAAAAAAAAGAAAGAACTATTAAAAAAGGGGGAAGAACACTTTTCCAACTGCTTGCTAAAGACAGCGAATCAGCGAATCCGCCGTAATCCAATCATGAGTCCGTCGATCGCCAATATCTCTTCTAATTTGATGTAAACGCGCAACTCTCTTAGAATTGATCGAATTTGACAATTCCTCCAGTATCCTCCATCTCGAATTGCTTGTCCAGAATATTATTAAGCTTCACCATTGTCTTACCTAAGAAAGTCTTCGATTTTAGATGTTGTTCTTCCTCCTCTTCAGATTCCTCTTTATGTTTGTGATCCTCATCGTCTGAGTCACTGGCATTCTCTAATTGACTAAGTGCCTTTGGTTTTGGACCTCTTCCAAATGGATCGCCACAAGAAGTAATGAAGTTGCGGAAGTTCTCGATGTAATCTCCAGTGTAGAATGAAATGACAATGTAAATAGCATAGCCGAAAGCGACACCTCTTAAAATGGAATACGTGAATGGGATGAAGAATAAGACACAATAGGCAGGGACAGCAAGCTTATAATCAGTCCAATCAATACGTTTACTATTACCAAACATCATCACACCGACCATAATAAGTAAAGGTGCGGTACCAGCAGCTGGGACTGCTCCAAAGATAGGACTAAAGTAGGCAGAAACACCAAAGAGGAGACCACAAACTAAAGTACTGAGGCCAGTCTTCGCACCAGCCTTGATACCCGCAGCAGTCTCTGGTGAAATCAAGATAGGAGGACCAGAGAAGTAGCCACTAAGCATTGTTGTCAAGCCACACACAATCAGCAAAAAGTTACCACGAGGAATAGCACCAGAAGGCTTAGTCAAATTGCCTAAATCTGACAGAGATCTAGCCAAACCGTTTAATGTCAAAACGTATAAAAAGAACAAGTTGAATATCAATAATGTTATGCGGTCATTGGCTAAATCTCCTTTGTCGTTGATTGTTTTCGGAGCGGCAACTACAGCATGTGGCCACTCATCTGAAATAATCCACCAAGTAAACGTTCCAAGGAACAATCCAATACAGAAAGCACCTTTAACATGGTAATGAAGAAGTACAGCAACAATGACTAACGCAGAAATTGCAACAATAACTTCAGGAGTAAGTTCACCCATATCTAAAATCGTGTATTCGCCTCTAACAACTAAATTAATCTCTATAGCACCAGCAAGTGCTGTAATTAAACCTATGCCTACCGATATAGCTGCTTGGATACTATCAGGGATTAACTAAAGAATAAAACAGTCAATAAAGATGAAAAAACGAGAGAATTCAATAACGTACTTTGGTGAGGAATCTACCAATTGGTGGAACGATACCGATGAAAGCTAGGGCCGCACCGGAAATAATTAATGCTGCATTTCCTTCTTTATAACCCATACCAGCTTGTTGCATTGATACGGCAAAGAAAATTGAGACAGAGGTGGGTGGTGCAATGATGAAAGGCATGTCAGTTAGGAAAGCTCCGATAATACAACCAATCGCGCAAGTTGCAGAAGTTGCGATGATGGATGATTGCTCATCATACCCAACGCGCTTCATTTGATAAGGGACAACCGGCAAAACATATAAACACGAAATGAACTGAATCACGCCAGTAAAGATCTCCATCTGATAATAAGGAATAAATTAGAACAGCACACCGTAGAAACAAATTTGTGAAGACTGACCTCAATTGTGGTTTTTCTCTTCTTTGTTTTGAATACATACTCAACCATATCGACGATCCACTCAGGGACTTTGGTAGGAGGAATCTCCTGTCAAAACTTCATTACACGCGAAAAATCAAGGAGAAAAAACCTCACCTCGTGGCCATGATCACCATGTCCACCATGTGCAATGACAGAATGAGCCGCTGATGTCTCCTCGTGCTTTTCTGAATGCTTCCCAGAAGTGTGATGGCTTTTATGTGAACCTAATTCCACGGAATCTAATGGTTCAGCCTCAAATTTCTGCGACATTATTTGCAATCAACAAGAAAAGAATGAAAAATCAACAAATATGCTTAAGAGAATAACAAAACTTTGAAAATTTCCGCAATCCCTTCCAAAGAACAAACAAGTAAGGCTATTAGAATGATCGAAGAATGACAACAATTTTTTGGATGATGTCGAATTAAAGTCTTTGTGAATCTAGGTAACTACAACTTCCAAAATCAACTTTTGGTGCAACTCAACGAAAATTCGAACACTACAACACTCCTTACAAAAGAAACGGTCATCAGTACGAGTCGTTTTCTGCAGTACCAATCGTTTTATCGGTTTTAAAATTTGGCGGGTTAAAAAAAGACAGAGAGACAGATAGTTCGAGGAAAAGTTAAGACTTTAGATCTTTTATTCTTTCAAATCATTGAATACTTGTATCTTTTGATTGTTAATTCATCAGTTTGTTTGAGTGCTTGATTTCTTTTTTTTTTTTGAAAAGTTTTATTTTTCGGAAAGACTTGAGAATTGAGTTCACAGTATTTTACCAAATCTAACTGACCGCTCCTCCAACGACAATCCAAACTGTTCAGCCCCTGTCCCTTTGATTGACGCTGTCAACCTTTACCATCATTATTAATCTCTGATATTTGAAAAAAATGACGTCACAAAAGATGTGGAACGTCAATAATTTGTTAAAAGCGAGAGAATTAATTCCGATTCGAAAAAACTTGGAGATAGAGAATGCTTTAGAGGATTCTTTTGTTCAAGGACAATTGTTGCAAGAAGATATTCCACTTCCTCCGAATGTTTCGTCCACTATTGCCATCGCTGTATCTTGTAATGGAAGAACTTTCGCAACTACACATGGAGATCATACTGTGAAGATCTTTAATTTCTATTCAAACAAACCGTATAGAATCTTTCATGGGCATCCAAGAACTCCATGGACTGTAAAATATCATCCGACCAATCCGAACATCGTTGCCAGTGGTTGTCTCGGATATCAAGTAAGTTACTTTCATTTTCGATGATGACATTCACTTACCTTTGTATTTTTAATAGGTAAGAGTTTGGGATATTGAACAAGATCGTCAATTAATCTTAAAAAATTTCGAGTTTTCTATTATTTCCTTGTCATTCCACCCTGATGGTGATTATTTAGCTGTTGCCAGTGGTTCGAAGTTAGAAGTTTGGAAATGGTCGAATTCGAACAACGCTTCTTCTGCTGCTCCTCCTTTGGCTGAAAATAATATGATTACATGTCCAATTGTCCATTCAAGAAATATTCGAGCGGTTTGCTTCCATCCTTCAGGAGAATTTATTCTTGCTGCTGCACCAGATAAACCGAAGCAAGCAACTGAATCACTAATATACTGCAAGTAAGGCTTTCGTTTTTTCACAATATATTTTTTAGTATTGATTGAATCGCTTGTTCGTTTAGTCTGTATGCGATTCCTTTCTCGTCAATCTTTATCAATATTAACGCCTATACTCAACCAAAGGAACTTCTGTCCTACCCGATTGTCCTTCCTCAGGTACCAATTTTCCAAATTTTGCACAAGCTCTCAGCTTTAAATTTTCCTAGATTCATCTTTATTCTGATGGAGGATTTGATATATCGCGGGATGGAAATTATTTCGTCACCTGTGCTCGTTTATACGAGGATCAGGACGTAAGAAGATGGCTTCCTAACCCTTTCTCCTTTTCTCCACATTCAACAACTGAACGAATTGATGAAGAGGAAGCTATGGTTGTACCTACAGCTCTCCCTCCTGCAGTTCCAGTCAGAGGGCATGTGCTCGAGTGGGATAGTTTATCACTTCGAGGAAATAACGCTCAGCCGACTCTTCCGTCTTTCAACCAAAGATCACTTCTTGCGTCCTCTCACGCTGCTTCATCAAATCCATTTTTACAACAAGGCCCTGCTACATCCACCGCTCCAATTGCAGTCCCTCCGCTGCAGTACAGACCAACATTCAATTACCAGTCTCAGATTGAGATGAATCCTGTGCCTTTTCCTCCGCAACCGCCACTGAGCAGTTTTACTCTTCAAGGAAATTTGAATAATGGTGGATTTATGCTGCCATCAACAAATGAACGGTCTACAGGCCAGAATAATACTCGGCGACAACTTTTCAGCTCGCCTGACTTCAAAACCCCAACACAAAACAAGCATCAGGTAAGAACCGAGCAATTTAACTCCTCAAATTATTGAAAAATGGGTTTATACCATTTTAGTCGAACCCTATTCGTATTGAGACCGCTCTCTTTCGAGATGATTCGAATAGCAGCAATACCAACAGTTCCCATCAATTGTCCTTGGATGAAATGCTGATGACTTCCAGCATGGACGAGTGCGATCCACCAACAGCTTCGACGACAAGCAGTAATCCCCAATCCAAACATCGTGCGAGTCTTGAAAAGGTTCAAGAGTTTCCGATTCGCTCATTAAAATCAATTCAACCTAATACACGTCTTCCTCACACTCGAAAACTTAAAGCTACAATTAGCAAAAATCCTAATTCTCTCTCAGGTATTTTAATAGTTCTGAGCTCAATTTATTTATATGAAATCTTTTTTGTTGATAGGAATGAAATACGATGACTATGTCTGTATCTTTAAGTTTGAGTATAATGAGTTACTTCAAACTTTAACGCCAGTATTATTGAATGCTAGACATCTCCAAGGTAAAAATTATTCTAATTATTCGATAGAAAGAATAAAGTTTTGAATTTATTTCTGTGAGTAGGGAAGTTAATGAAGGCGATCACCTCGACAAAACTCTCTCCTACGGGAAGATATGTACTGATTGGTTACGGTGTAAGATCAACAGAAGGAATCGTGGAAGATCACAAGCAAAGGTAGCCCAACACATAATATCTCCTTGATTTTAAGCATTAATTCCAAAATCAGAGATGCAGCATGTGAGATCATTGACATTCAGGATCCCTCTCTCCAAACAAAAGCGGTGATGTGCGACAGAGATGATGAAGTCAATATTGCTCAATTCCATCCTTTACCAGGTCATGGTGTTGTCTATGGTACAAAAAGAGGAAAGATCCGAACTTTTGCAAGAGCAATTGCATAATCCCCCATTCTATCTGACATCGATTCTTATAATTTCTCTCTTTGATTCATGTCCTCTTACTAATACTCTCCAACTCTTTTACTAAAATTGGTCTTGTATTGAAGAAAATATGTGAAATATAAAGTTTTGTTATAGATTTTGATGGTGTCATATCTATAGATTACTTTATTCAGCAGATAGTTTGGCTGGTTCTCACAATGATTATATTATTTTTTTATCATTTTGCAATTGTGTTCGTGTATTGTTTCTTTTCATTCTCCGCACAATTTCACATTGTAGTTTACTCTATCTTACATATATATGTACATGATTAGGCCATATTAGTTTCTTTTTCTCCATAGAGACCTTTGAGAATTCATTTCGTCAGCACATTGGTAGGAGTAGAGAGATTAAGTGATGAAAGTAATTCTCTTTTATAAATAAAATTTGTGTGTGCAGGTAGAGTGATAGTCAAGAAGAAAAGAGGTTAGGATGTTTAGATTTCTTTTTATTCCTCGAATAAAGGTCTTTCAATAGAAGAACCATCAAATAACTTTTGTTTCATCAAAATATTAACTCATGAACTTGCTTTCTTTCTCATTAAATAACGCAATTTCGCTTGCTCTACTGCAGATAGTTGAGCGCTGCTATTCTCATTACTGTTACCACTCGGAGTTGAGATACTTTCAGTCTTCCCTCTTTTAGCGGCTTGCTCCTCCTCCGATGAAACTTTTACTGCAACTTCTTCTCGATCTCGCTTGACTCCCGCTGATGGAACTTTTGCACTCTCAGGCTTTGTGACTTGAATCCCACTTAACTGTAAGGGAGAGACTGGCTTCCAATCATTAATAAAGGAGAATAAACGCTTTTTATTCACATAACTAATATTTCTCATGTATAATTTATTGTTGAACACTAATTCTTGGTAAATGACATACTCTGATGGTGTGGTATAAGCGAATGCTGATTGCGGAGAGATATAAACGAGGCGGAGATCAGGATTGGCAGTCTTCGATGACGAAGAAGGAAGAGTTAAACATTTATAAACTGAATCATTGGTGCATTGCATTGCAGCATTCATAAAATATCCTGAAGTAACTGCATAACATAATCGCTTTTCTAATCCTAATTCACTAATTTGATCTCGTTCTTTCTCCTTATCCTTCTCTTTATTCTTACCCTCTTTGCCACTTCCACGAGAATTGTTAATTGAGGTTAAATGTTGGTCAGCAAATTCGTATAAATGAAATTTTTTGGTTTCTTGTTGTAAATGTTCTCTAAAAGAAGGGAGAAGAAGTTCAAGATGATTGATAAACGATTAATAATGTGCTGTTATCTTACCTTATTTTTCTTGCTGTTTTCATTGAACGGAAATTAATAAAATTTCTTTCACACCATTCATAGGTATAATTAAACTTTTCAAATTGACGGAAGATATTCCATAAAGTAATAAAATCACCATATTCTGATCTTAGCCCAGCATGAGCGATCTCAATTCTCTCTTCCTCTGCTGTTAACTGCCGCACGAAATGATCCTTCTCCCCGCCTCCACCTACAGAGCCACCACTGAACCTATTGTTCGAAGCGGATGAAGATGGACCATATTTTGAAAGATTAGCCTTATTTTGACCTGCTCCTTTATTCGTGATCTGTGATTTGCGTAATTTTGGCTTATAAAATACATTCTCCACACATAACATTGAACATAGAATCACCATATCCTCTAAACAATGCAATTCTCTATTGGATAAATGGAAGATAAAATCAAAAAACATTTAAAACGTTATCTGAGCTTACATTGTTGCTGATTCGAGTAACATTCGCGATAAACTAGGATCCAGTGGGAAACTAGACATTTTCCTTCCGACGACAGTGATTTCACCATTATCAGCAATAGCTTTTAACATAAACAGTTGATTTAATGCCTATAATAAATGAAATGGATCAATATCACTCAAAATAGACTCGTAAAACTAACCTGAAGGACTTGATCTTGAGATGGAGGATCGAGGAAATCAAAGTCAAGCACATTATTAATTCCTATCGCTTTGAGATAAAGGATCGTATTCGCTAAGTTTGTTCGCTGAATTTCTGGAATTGTTTCATCCATCATATTATCGAAACACTCTGAAGAGTATAAACGATAGCATTGACCAGGTCCTGTTCGTCCAGCACGACCAGCTCTTTGTAATGCCGCGATCTGAAGGAACTCCATTAGCTTTAGAACAATAAATTAAACAGAGAATACTCACTTTAGATGTTGGAACAACGACGAGTGATTCCATTCCACGAGATGGATCATATACTTTCTGCTTAACGTATCCCGCATCAACAACAAATCTCACATGAGGGACAGTGATGGAAGTCTCAGCAATGTTTGTCGCAATTACACACTTTCTCAAAATCTTCCCTTCTTTACTTTCTGGTATTGATTTAGAAGAAGATGGATCTATCTTCACTGAAAGTTTATTATTAGCCGAGCCAGTAGAGGCATTAGTAGCGGTAGTAGTAGTAGAGGTTGTTTGTGGATGATGCGGTAAAAGAAGATGAGGTTTTTGAAAGATTTTAATTTGTTCTTCATTACTTAAAGCAGCATATAATGGTAATATAATTAATTCGCGATCTAATAAATAAGATTGTTTCTCATTATCCTGTTGATATTGTAATAAAGTTTGTTTTAATAATAAACATGCTTTTTCAATCTCTTCTTGTCCAGTTAAAAAGACTAATATATGTCCTTCTTCTTCACGTAAATGAATTTTTAATATAACATCAACAGCTGATTGTATATAAGATGTATTTGCTGGACCATTAATCGTCATAATCTGCTTTGTCTTGGAATGATAGATATCAACGGGATAATTTCTCCCAGGTATAGATAATATCGGACAATGATAAAAATAGGAAGAGAATTTCTCTGCATCTAATGTAGCTGATGTAATAATTAATTTTAAATCATTTCTTTGTTTGATAATATTCTTTAATAATCCAAATAGTATATCAGTATTTAATGATCTTTCATGTGCTTCATCTAACATAATAATAGAATATTGTCTTAATAATGGATCAGATAAACATTCACGTATTAATATACCATCTGTCATAAATTTTACTTTGGTTTTATCTGGATTAGTTAAATCATCAAAGCGGACGGTATAACCAATTTCTTCACCTAAAGAACATCCTACTTCTTCTGACACACGTTTTGCGACAGAGATTGCAGCAATACGACGAGGTTGGGTTACTGCCATCTTCTGTTTATTTAAATAGGATGAATTTAATAAAAATTGTGGGATTTGTGTTGTTTTACCGGAACCTGTCTCACCTATTAATATCATTAATTGATTTTTCTCAAGGATTGATAAAATCTCTTCTCGAAAGGATTCAATGGGTAAAACATCAAAATCTTCCTCTAGGTTTGAATTTACATGAGGTTGGCGAGACTTTTCTGCACTCACTGGTGTGGGAGGGCCATTCAAAGTGTTTGATCGTGATCGGTTTGATGGCGAAGTATGCTGCAATAATGGCAGAATTGATTCATTTGGATTTAAAATTTCATAAGGCACAACAATTTCATCATCTTCATCAAGTTCTAAATCTTCTTGATGTAATTCTATTGGTTTATTGCTCATTCGTGATTCAAACAACTCAAGTTCATTCAAGTTTTTTCATGCAGTACGGCATAATTAAGAAATACATTGCTTTTCTTTTATTTACATTACAGACACTATTTATGATTTATCTATTGAAAAGCCATAAAATCTTTCGAGATTAACGGTCTTTGAGGATTTGCTGTCACACTAAATGAACCAATAAGCTTTGTGCCTATAGGAACGCCAGCTCTTGTTGTAGTATCTTTATATTTGTAGACAGCACCATTCTCAAAGTAAATAGCATATGGATCTAATATTTTACCAAATGTTATATCAGTTTCATAACGTATTAAATTTCCAAATCCTAATTCCTCTTCTTCTTCAATTGTTTCACCATCTTCATTAATACTTTTCACCTTCTTTGGTACTTTTTCTTTCACCTCGATTTTAATACTTCCTGTACCATCCTTATTGTCTTGCCACCACCATGTGCCATCTCGTGAAGCAACCATATCTTCGGGCTGTTTCAAGCCTGCGGCGGGACTATCATTGAGTTTGGTTTCTTCAATTACTTTTGGATCTCTCCAATCAATGAGCTTACGATGAGGGAGACGATAGGCTAAGAGCGTTCTGTCTGCATTCAGTTTCAGGCAAAATCTTTCAGTTTTTGGCTTTTTTGTTGGGTTGGATTCATCAATGATAGTTCGATATAAAAACCACCTTGGTCTCCATAACCCAGGTTCTTGCCACCCTGGAAACTTCACTTTCTCTTGAATGACTTCAGTGGGAGATGTATGAAAGAAATCATCCTCCTCTTTAGCGGCATTGATAAGAACAAGGATGACAAAAAATAAACAAAAGAACTGTTCAAGTTGCATCATCGAACGCTTTTAGGGGGGAATTGATGAAATAAAAGAAAAATCGAAAATTAGAAAAATCCAAATAATGTTGTTTATATAGCAAAAAGTCGATTTATTTATTGTGAACAAAAAGCGATAAACAACTTTAGTTAAATCTTTAGGGCGAAGTATTATTATCTTAGTTTCGAAAATGAACGCTTTATTCACCAACTTTAAACAAAGTGAATCTTTTTACAAAAATATTTTCACCAAAGGAAAGGATATTACTGCGAATATATTCATCAACAGTCTGATCATTATTTTCATAGTACTTCTGTTCCATTAATACAAATTGCTTCAAATATTTCTTTGCTTTTGCATGAAGAGTTTCTTTGACACTCTCTGGTACATCAGCGACGCTATTATAGGAAGTTTGATGTTCCCTATTATAGTGTGGGATCTCACTCTCCATCTGCTGAAGAATATCCACTTCAGGAATATCTTTCTCGTATGCGTAGCGTAAGCCATCACTAGCTGTAACTTGAAGAGCAAGATTGTTCGCTAATTTATGGAATTCCGGTCTGCGAGAGACAAAGTCAGTCTCACAGTTAACCTCGACTAATGCAGCTGTCTTCGATCCTCGGTGAATATAATAACCAATTAATCCATCCTTAGTTTCACGGGACATTTTCTTATCCATAGAGGCAAACTCTTTTTGTATCAACCATTTTATTGCTTGTTCAATATTTCCATCGTTCGTTGCCAAGGCTTCTCGGCATTTAGAAATTCCTGCACCAGTTCTTTCGCGCACTGTCTTGATTTGATCTACTGACACACTTTCACCAGCTGCTAAAGCAAATTGACTACGAGATGGTAAGGAACGCTGAGAAGATAGGAAAGCAGCTTTATTAATGGTTCTTTGACCATTCCAGGCAAATCCCAGACATAGTGGCAAAAATAAAGCAAAAATAAGAGAAAGTGAGATTATCATCATAGTTATTTCAGTTTGTTTGGTGTCAAATCTATTGGAAAGATTCTAAAGAATGAAGCAAGAATGACGGTGACCTTGACTTCAATCCATGCAGCGCATACGTATGAGAAATATGCACCTATCGGAGCATGAATTTTGGATCCAAACCCCAGAGTTCCCAACTTTCAATTATTTTTCTCCCTGTCTCTGATCACCATGAATTGGCAAGGAATTGGACCGTGGGAGATTGTTCGAGAGGAAAAAATTGGGTGGAAACATGATAAAGATGGTGCTTTATCTATCTTCGGTAAAACTGGCTCAATTTGGGGAACAAGGGAGTTCCGACTTGAACACTTTCACGTTGATGAGCCACCAGTGGTTAACATTTTTCTTGCAAATGATGGTGATAACTCTGTGCGTGGGTTTTCCCTTGACGTAAAATGTTTCCCAAAGATTCATGGGGGTCAAGCTGGGATTGTCTATTACGTTGACGATCTCAATTACGTGAAGCTTGTTCTTGAAGGTAATAAGTCAGGTGGTACAATGATTATTTTAGCCGTTCAGGCCGATGGTGAAGCTGAAGTAAGTCATAAGGTAGGTGCTTATGAGAATGATGGAGCGTCTTTCCATCCTCTTCAACTTCGCTTTTTGCCTGTCTCTGACCTTGAAGTTGGTCTCGCCATCCACATATCCGGCAACGGGTTCAATGAGGTCATCCACTCCGACAAGGTTGTTCGAAACGGAAGATTTGGCTTTATGGCTCACAGTTTGGAGGCAAGTATTGAATCTGAGCATCGCTGGGCTAGCTTTCGCAATCCCTCCTTACTTTCATAGATGATTGATTATTCAATAAGACTGTTTTTGGTCTACAATTCCATTTATTTTTTCTCTCATTTACATCTGTCTTGATTGAATACCATGATATAAAGGATTGACTTTACTCTTTCCATTTTGAGATTAAATTATAAACAAAAACAATACCTCCTCTGATGATGATATCAAAGGCGAGAGAAACAAAAAGCAAGTAAAGCAAAGAAATGCGAAACCAAGAACCATAAAAAAGAATCCTCAAAACAAAACTTTTTCTAGAGAATTGAAGACTTCACAATGTATTCGAATAAATGAACGGAGAACAGACCTTTCCACTCCACTCCAGGGGTCAACTACCACTAATTCTACCAAATCTCAACAATGGATATCGTTTAAGATTGAATACGTTTACGAATGTTAATGGAAGGTGAGTCAGAGACTTGAAGATCATTTTGTAAGATTTCAATATCAATCTCCGAATCCACAGTATCGGCTGTTGTATTCGATTGTACAGAAGCGGAGCGACGACGAACGTTAGTATCAGTTCGAATCTCATATGCTACAGCTGGTGGTAAGGTATCAACGGTCATCTCTTTCTGCATTTGTTCTCCTTGCTCTTCCCAGAAATGTTTGAGACGATGCTCATCCATATCGTAACGAGTAATAATTCCCTTCACTTGTAAATCACCATCCACCACAATCAAATGACGCAAACCCATAGTACGGAAGAGACTATGGCAAATTGATTAGTAAAGAAAATAAAATGACTGAAAGGAGCTTACGTATAGGTGCGACGAATGGAACAAGCTTCATTAACAGCAGAAGGTGCAGGGTCCATGTGAGATCTCATATCCAACCAAAAGTTCTAAATTAGCGCAAAATCAGATGACATTACGAAGAAAATCGAGGAAGAATACTTACCAATTCTTTATCAGCTAATTTTACAGCTTTAATATCAGGATAATTTGGATACGGTCTTTCAATTGTATCATAATTTACAGTAGACGCTTGAGCTAACACAATACCTCCATCAGCCTGTCTTGGAGCTTCTGTTGGAGTTGAATACGCTTTTAATTTTAATAAAGTACACAAGGTTTTTCTTAAAATCAATCCACGTAACCGTCCATCCTTACTAACGACTGGGAAACCATTATGTGATGTAGTGTTTAAAACTTCCATGACTCTTCTAACCTTCTCAACTTCATTTAATGTAACAACTGGTTGAGCCATAATCTGAGAGATGGGATGATAGTTTAACATTCCTAAGGAGTGCAAGGAACCTTCCAAGAATGGCATCGATTTTAAATGAATTTGCATATCGTACATGGGTTCATTAATCGCGTTACCAGAATAGCGCGCTGCAGCGAATGTAACCATGAGAGGTAATAAATAAGTAATATTACCGCATGCTTCTAAGACAATAACGCAACCAGCAATTGTCATGCGTGCCATTCCTCCTAAAATTGCAGCAGCACCAATGAGTGCATAGGTTCCACTATCAGCAACATGACCTGGAAAGGTCACATTCATCCAATGCCCAATGAGACGACCAAAAGCCGCACCGGAGAGTAAAGTTGGAACGAACAGACCAGCAGGTGCCATACAACCAGAAGTAATTGCAGCAAGCAAGAAATAAGGAACAAAGAATAAAATTAAAGGTCCTGAAGTAAAGGAATGAGATCCTTGACCATTCACTTCACGATAGTGAAATAATTGTCTCATTGCTGTATCACCTGAAGTAAAATATAATGATGCTAATTGGTTATATTCATCTGATGAACATTGAAATGATACTAATTCTTCCATTAAATCAATTTCTTGACTAGTACTTTCTGAATCAGGTTCTGGACGCGATGTACATACTTGCCAACATAAAGGTAAAATAAATGATATAAATGACATGATCAGAGTAATTGTACATAATTCTATCATACGTCGTTGTTTACTCATATTTAAATATTTCATACGATATAAAGACATATTCATATTAATATGATTGAATAATGCACCCATAATACCACCACAACATCCCATAGCAATAAATAATGGTAATTCATAAACGTAGAAATTACTTCGTCCATCAAATAAATTATCGAATTGTCCTAATGCAAACATACCGGCAGATGAAGTCGCTTGTTCAGGGAAGATAATACCAATGGTTAATTGCGTTACCACAGCACACATAAAGGATCGAAAAGTTGTTGCAGTGGACCAAAAGCTAGCACCTTCTTCTAATGTAAATAAAATTCCACCGATAGGAGCTCTGAAAGCTGCTGCGACACCTGCTGCGGCACCGTACGTGACATAATCACGCTTTGTATAATCGTTTCTCAAGTCCTGGAAGATCGTCCAGGAAGTATCGTAACCAATAGAGATCGTATTACCCTGTGACATAACACCACCAATAATAGAGCCCGCATGAATCATTGGACCCTCTTTTCCTAATGGAAGACCAGCTGCAACAGAGAAACACATACCTACGACTTTAGCGATTAATACAGGAATACGAATAACACCTTTAATATCAACTCCGTTTAATAAAGCTTTAATTTCCGGAATACCACTACCAGCTGCTGCAGGCTCTCTCCAACATAAACCACCTGCTATTAATGCAAAAAATAAAGAGAAAAATTGTAATCCGAAGAAAGCTCCTGCAGCATTTCCTTCTTCCATCAATTTATGTAAACTTTCATATTTCCAACCAACTAATACTTCAGTAAATACAGCAACAAATGCACCGGTAAAAGCTACTCCTAAACCTGTAGCTAATGTAAGAACCCACTTCCAGAAGGTTGAAATTCGCGGAGCTGTCCAGAACTTTCCTATTCCATTGAAATATCGACGAAATTGATGCTATTTGGAATTATGTAAGTGAAAAACAACGATGAGAAGAAATAAAAGTGGCTTACCTTTCGCCATTGTAAGGATTCTACATCATTAAAGTCGAAAGATTCAAAAACAACTTTTTTCTCCTCGTGCTTATGTTTGTGTCGATGATCGTGATAATCCATTTCATCATAGTCTTCCTCTTCGTACACATCATCTAAATTTGGGTCCCCTTCTCCTAAAAGCATGTTATCTCCCTCCCCACTATGCTCTCCTTCCATGACGTTGTGGAGGACATTATATGTAGATGGTGATTGTGGATGGTCCATTTTCGATTGGCCTAAAAAGTAATTTGAAGCAGATTTACTCGATTCTTAACACTTTCTGATGATTTTGTTCTGAGTCCGAAGTGAATCCGGATATCCGATTAAGCCCCAAGATTTCAACCGTTACCAGGTAATCAATCTTTCAGCACTCCACCAGCTTTAATTTCTCAAAGCTTCCAAAGACTATCTGAAAAGACGCGATAACAAAGAAACAGAAGGGATAATTCCGACTGTTTAAGGCAATCTTTAGAGGATGTTCTTTGATAGAATCGATTGATTTCAATGATTCATTCGTTCACAAAGGGGCATGGGCGGTTAGTTTTCAAATGGGGCGGGCCAGGTACTGAAAATGTGCACAAAATACACCAAA
>VFQN01004980.1_pt1 | contig 16845 bp, 14 predicted proteins | sample 3512371 | NCBI WGS metagenome assembly VFQN01 (sample SAMN10412370, study PRJNA504923) | tailings metagenome | isolation source: Replicate 2 from Balatoc abandoned mine | place: Philippines: Itogon, Benguet | collected 2017-08-28 | reverse complement strand
GTGCTCGACGAGCAGGATCGTCTTGGAGGCGTCCTTCTTGATCTCCGCGATCAGGTCGAGGATCGCCGGCGCCTCGGCCGCCGACATGCCGGCGGTCGGTTCGTCGAACATGAAGATGTCGGGCTTCATCGCGATCAGCATGGCCACTTCCAGCTTCCGCTGGTCGCCGTGCGGCAGCGCGGACGCCGGAAGATCCGCCACGCTCGACAGGCGTGCGGCGGCGAGGTGCTCTTCGGTTTCGGCATTGACGCCGCCCAGCGCGGCTGCGCGGCGCAGCACGCTCGGCCCCTTGCCGGCGCGGGCCTGGACGACGAGCCGGATGTTCTCGCGCACGGTCAGTTTCGGAAAGAGGTTGGTGAGCTGGAAGGCGCGGCCGATGCCTGCCTTGGCGCGGGCCGAGGGCGACAGCCGCGTGATCTCCGCATCCCCCTTGAAGATGCGCCCGGATGTCGGCGTGAGCTGGCCCGAGACGAGGTTGAACCACGTCGTCTTGCCTGCCCCGTTCGGGCCGACGATGACGATGAGCTCGCCCGGGCGGAACGACGCGGTAACGTCGTTCACCGCCGCGTGCCCGCCGAAACGGATCGTCAGGTTCTCGGTGCGGAGGGAGGGTTGCTGCATCTGATATGTCCGAAGCACCCCCTCACCGTCTCGGGCTTCGCCCGATCCACCTCTCCCCCTGCCCGGGGGAGAGGAAGCGCTGTACCCGCCAGGTCGCATCCTTTGCGATTGGCGTCTCCTCTCCCCCGGGCAGGGGGAGAGGTGGCACGCGAAGCGTGACGGTGAGGGGGTGATTTATCGGTCTAAGGACCAATTCCTACTTCGAGTTATCCCGCCCGACGGGGATCTTCATCTCCTCGGGCTTGATCTCGCGCACCAGTTCCGGGATCGCCCAGGCGACGTTGTCGTCGACCTTGATCTTGAAGTGGTACATCGACTGCATCGCCTGGTGGTCTTCCGGACGGAAGGTCATCGGGCCCTTCGGCGTGTCGAAGGTCATGCCTTCCATGGTCTTGATCAGCGTCTCGGTCTCCCAGTCAGAGGCCGTTTCCAGCGCCTTGGCGACGGCCATGGCGGCGGCGAAGCCGCCCGCGGTGAAGAAGTCCGGCGGCGCGTTGAAGCGCTTCTGGTGCTCGGCGACCAGCCAGTCGTTCACCTCGTTCTTCGGCGCCTCGTAATAGTAGTAGATCGCGCCTTCCATGCCCGGCACCTTCTTGTAGCCGGCCAGCGCCGGCAGGATGTTGCCGCCGGTGGAGAGTTCGATGCCGTAGCGGCCTGGATCTGCGGTGACGAGCGGCGTCATCGCGTCGATGCCGGCGACGTAGATCACGATCACCTTGCGGCCGGGCTTGTCCTTCAGCGCGTTGAACAGGCGCTCGACCGGAGCCGTGAAGTCGGTCGTCTGCTGCGGCACGTATTCCTCGTGGACGAGGTTGGCGCCGGTGCCTTCCAGAGCCGCCTTGAAGGCGGAGATGCCGTCGCGGCCGAAGGCGTAGTCCTGCGCCAGCGTGGCGACATAGAGGTTCGCGTCCGGCTTCAGAGCGATCGCCTGCGCCTGCATGTCCATCGACGAGTTGCGCGAGGTCTTGAAGACGAAGCGGTTGGAATCCTTGCCCGTGAGGCCGTCGGCGACGGCCGGCTCGACCAGCAGGATCTTCTCGTTCTCCGCCGCCACCGGGAGCATGGCCATCGCCACGCCGGAGGAGGTGTCGCCCACCGCCAGCACGACGTCCGGATCGGCATAGGCTTCGGCCAGCAGCGCGCGGGCGATGTCGGGCTTGAACTGCGAATCCTTCTTCACCAGCTCGATCTTGCGGCCCTTGATCTCCATCGTGCCCTTGGTGGCGTATTCGAGGCCCATCTCGAAGCCGGTATGGGTCTGTTTCGAATAGGCCTCCAGCGGCGAGCCAGACAGGCCGTGGATGAGTGCGATCTTGGCAGGCCCGTCCTGCGCCGTGGCCGCCTGCGCGGTCAGGAGCGCGGCGGCCGCTGCCAGCGCCGTCATCAATCTCTTCATGTTGTCTTCCTCCACCAGTTCGACCGGACAGATGCGAATGCGCGCCTTCCCCGTCGGCGGGAAGGCGGCGAATGGATCGGAAGGTTGCGCGAGCAGGCCCGGCCGACGATGCGGCCGATGCGTCCAGGTCTCCCTCCCGTGGCGCGTTCGCCCGCGTCCGTCATGGCTCTTGGTGGCCGTCTGGCGCGGTGCGCCGCTTCGATTATTATCCACAGCGGCGGAGGCAGCAATATCGTATAAATACGCGCCATGGACACACGCCAGCACCTCGAGCAGATCGCCTTCGACCATTGCCCGGTCGGCATCGTCATGACCGAGAGCCGGATCATCCGGGCCTGCAATCCCGCCTTCGCGGAGATGTTCGGCTACTCGCGCGAGGAGCTGATCGACCAGTCCTTCGCCATCCTCTATCCGACGGTCGAGGAGTTCGTGGCGATCCGCGACGTCGGCGTCGAGCCGCTCAAGCGCACCAACCGCTATACCGACGAGCGGATCATGGCGCGCCGCGACGGGTCGCTGTTCTGGTGCCGCGTCAGGGGCCATTCGCTCACCCGCGACGACGACCCGCTGCGCCGCGCGGTGTGGAGCTTTGCGGACCTGTCGGAATACCGGCCGGTCTCGCCGCTGACGACGCGCGAGCGCCAGATCGTCATGCATCTGGGCGAAGGCCGCACCTCGAAGGAGATCGCGCGCATGCTCTCGATCTCGCCGCGCACGGTCGAGGCCTATCGCGCGCGGCTGATGAAGAAGCACCGTGCCAGCAACGTCGCCGAACTGCTCGCCCATCTCGGCGGCATGCCGAGCTGAGCCCGGGACCTGCGGTCAGACGTGCTGGCCGCCGTTGATGTGGATCTCGCTGCCGTTCACGTAGGACGCCTGCGGCGAGCAGAGGAAATAGATGATGTCGGCCACCTCGGCCGTAGAGCCCAGGCGCCGGAGCGGGATCGTCTCGACGATCTTGTCGGTGCCCGGCGACAGGATCGCCGTGTCGATCTCCCCGGGGGCGATCGCGTTGACGCGGATGCCGTGCGGGCCGAAGTCCGCCGCCATCTCGCGCGTCAGCGAACCGAGCGCGGCCTTCGACGTCGCATAGGCCGTGCCGGCGAAAGGGTGCACCCGCGTGCCGGCGATCGACGTCACGTTCACGATCGAGCCCTTTGCCGCCGCGAGTTCCTTAAACAGGCCGCGCGCGAGCATGATCGGGGCGAAGAAATTGACCTGGAACACGTCGCGCCAGACATGCATCGGCGTGTCGAGCGAGTTCATCCGGTCCCCGTCCTTCAGCTTGGGCGAGATGCCGGCATTGTTGACGAGCGCGTGCAGCTGGCCGCCGTTCGTCCCCAGGCGGTGGCGGATTTCGGAGACGGCGATTCCGACATCCTCCTGGTCCGACAGGTCGACCTTGATATGGTCGTCGGGGCCTGCGGGCCAGGGACAGTCCTCGGAGAAGGCCTGGCGCGAACAGGTGATGACGCGCCATCCTTCGCGGGAGAAGCGCTTCACCGTCGCATGGCCGATGCCACGGCTGGCGCCGGTCAGGACAAGGGTCTTTCGCATCGCATCCGCCATCGGGAGCCTCCGATGCGCTATGTAGCGGAGGACGCCGGTCTTAGCGAGGGGGCGGGTTCAGTTTCCGAGGATGACGTCGAGGATCGACTTCTCGCGCCGGACCGGCTGGCCGCCGACCTCGCCGGGCGGCACCGGGCGCCGGATCGAGGACACCTGGCCGCCATCGGGGCGCGGATTGAAGCCGCCGGCCATCTCGGGCACGGCCGTCTCGGCGGCAGCGGGAGGCTGAGGCGCCGCGGCGACCGGCTGCTCTTCGCCCGATACGGGCGGCGAAGACGGCGTGTAGAGCTCGATGTCGGGAAGCTGGCGCACCGGAACACCCTCATGCGCCGCCTGCATGAACGTCTTCCAGGCGATCGCCGGCAGCGAGCCGCCGGTGATGTTCTTGGTCGGCTTGCCGTCGTCGTTGCCGAACCAGACGCCGGTGGTCAGGTTCGACGTGTAGCCGACGAACCAGGCGTCGCGCGACTGCTGGCTGGTGCCGGTCTTGCCGGCTGCCGGCCAGCCGAACGCCGCCTTCCTCGCGGTGCCGATCGCCAGCGTCTCCGTCATCATCCGGTTCATCATGCCGACGATCTCCGGCTTCATGACACGCGGCGCGGAGTTGGCCTGGTACTGGTAGAGTACCTTGCCGTTGATGTCGGTCACCCGGCTGATGAAATGCACCTCGGGCCGGTATCCGCCATTGGCGAAGGGCACGAAGGCAGCCGTCAGCTCCAGTGGCGTCACCTCCGACGTGCCGAGCGCGATCGAGGTGTTGGCTTGTAGCTTGGATTCGATGCCCAGCCGCTGGGCGGTCTGCACCACCGTCTCGGGGCCGACCTCCATCACGAGCTGCGCCGAGACCGAGTTGAGCGACTTCGCCAGCGCCTCGGTCAGCGTCACGCGGCCGAGATACTTGCCCTTGTAGTTCTCCGGCGTCCACTTGCCGATCTTGACCGGCGCGTCGTTGCGGATCGAGTCCGGCGTGCGGCCGGCTTCGAGCGCGGCGAGGTAGACGAAGGGCTTGAAGGCCGAACCGGGCTGGCGGCGCGCTTCCGACGCGCGGTCGAACTGGCTGTTGGCATAGTCCGCGCCGCCGACCATTGCGCGCACCGCGCCCGAATTGTCGATCGAGACCAGCGCGCCCTGGCTGACCTGCAGCTTGTCGCCGTTCTCCTCGATCAGCTTGCGGATGGACTCCTCGGCGAGCTTCTGCAGCGTGAGATCGACGGTCGTGTCCACCACGACGTCTGTCTGGATCTCGCCGACGAGGCCGGGCAGCTCCTCCATGATCCGGTCGGCGACGTAGTTCTCCGCGCCGGTCCAGTAGGCGGCCGCGCGGGTGGCGGGCGCGCTCATGGCGAAGGCGAGCTCCTTCGAGCCGATCATGCCCTCTTCGCTCATGGCGGCGAGCACCACCTGGGCGCGCGCTTCGGCGGCCTTGGGATCACGCGCTGGCGACAGGCGCGACGGCGCCTTGAGCAGGCCGGCCAGAAGTGCCGCCTCCGACAGCGTCACGTTGCGAGCGGACTTGCCGAAATAACGCCGGGACGCCGACTCCACGCCATAGGCGCCCGAGCCGAAATAGACCCGGTTGAGATACATCTCCAGGATCTGGTCCTTGCTGTATTCATGCTCCAGCCAGAAGGCGAGCAGCACCTCCTGCACCTTGCGCTCCAGTGTGCGCTCGGGCTTGAGGAAGAGATTCTTGGCGAGCTGCTGCGTGACGGTCGAGCCGCCCTGCACCAACCGGCCCTGCATCAGGTTGGTCACGATCGCGCGCCCGAGGCCAAGCGGGTCGACGCCGAAATGCGAGCGGAAACGGCGGTCCTCGATCGCGATCAGCGCCTGCGGGATGTAGGGCGACATCTCCGACAGCGACAGCGCTTCGCCGCCGGTCATGCCGCGATTGGCGAGCAGCTGGTTGTCGGCGGAAACGATCTTCACGTTGGGCGGCCGGTCGGGCACGGTCCAGGTGATCGCGCTCGGCATGCGCGCGCCGTAATAGGCGACGATGCCGGCGAGCCCGATGCCGCCCCACAGCGCCAGCACCAGCGACCAGTAGACCAATGTGCCGAACACGCCGAAGCCGCGCCGTGCGCGAGACCTCGAACGGCCACGGGCGGCGGGTTCGCGCGCCGGCTTTACCGGCTTCTTCGCACGCTTGGCGGAGGGCACAACGCGGTCGTCCTCGCTCAGCGACAGTCCACCGCCGCCGCCGCGCTTGGGCGCCGGGCCGTCGAAGCTCGGCTCGATCCGCGTGTCACGTCCCCGTTTCGCCATGCCTCGCCGCGCTCGCTCCGTTGTCCGTGGCGTTCGGATGGACACTAAATGCGGCGCTTTAAGGGGGGGTTAAGTGCGCCGACGGCGTTCGTGTGCCGGTCAGGCGCCCGCCGGCGGAAAGATCACGCCCTTCTTGAGGATCACATTGCCATAGAGCCGTGTTTCGCCGGACTGCACGATCGCATAGGCGGCGCGCGAGCGGTCGTAGAACGAAAACCGCTCGATCGGGACGATTGGAGCGGGGTTGTCGGCGACCTCGTCGACGATCCGCTGGAACAGCGCCACCACGGGCGGCACTGCCTTCGGGTCGTCAACGACTGCCATGCTCATTGCGCGCTCCTCGGCGAAACTGTCGAGCGGCATGACGCTGAGGATCGCCCGCAGGATCCGCGCGGCGTCGATGCCGTCGAGCCGAACGAGGCGCTTGGCGCAGGACTCGCCGGGAAAGTTGGCGTCGGCGATGACGATCTCGTCGCCATGGCCCATCGCGCGCAGGATACGAAGCAGGTCAGGCGACAGGATCGGGTCGATGTTGCGCAGCATGTCTTCTCCTCCTCGCGGCGCGTTGGCTGGCAGCGCCTCCCGGTAGGGATATCCGCGCCGGCCTCAAGAGTGAAGTCGTGCGGCGGAACGGTGCGCCCGGCTGCCGATATCTCTCCGGAGCCGGCCACAAATTGGACGCGATCAGCGATACTCTATGAACTGTGGGGGAAGGGGAGGTGCGCGAGTGACCACACTTCCATTGGCTGTCGATATCGCCGACACGGCGCTGCGGCGCGAGCTTTGCTGCGATCCCTTCGCTCTCGACGCAGCCGCCGTCGAGTTGCGGATGAGGCATCCCGAAAGCTCCGCGTCCTCGCAGGACATCGCCGAAGTCTTGCGGGAGATCAGTTGCTGGGGCTGGAAACGCAGCCGGGAACCGGCGGTCGTCTAGTCCTGCACGGCCTCCCAGCCGTCGTGGGCGCCGGCGCGGAAGACGGCGTCGATCAGCTTCTGGTTCTTCACCGAATCCTCGAGCGTGAAGATCGAGACGTCTTCGCCCTGCGCCTTTCTCACGAAAGCTTCGACCTCGAGCCTGTACTGCTGCGTGCCGGGGAATCGGAAGACCGTCGCCTCGGTGTGGCGCTGGTTGTGCAGTTCCACCTGATGGTGCTCGTAGAGCCCGGCATTGAAGGGTGAGCGGATCTCGATAAAGCCCTCGTCGCCGTGGAAGACCATGAGCTGGCGTGCCGCCATCTGGGTGGAAAGGTAGAAGGTGAGTTCGAAGGCGCCGAAATCGGCCTTGACCGAGGAGTAGACGTCGGTGCCGAAAGTGGCGTCGCGGGCGACGCGGGCCTGCACGCGCAGCGGCTCCTTGCCGGTCGCGATGCGGGTGGTGACGGTCGGGTAGACGCCGATGTCGGGCAGCGCGCCGCCGCCGAGATCGAGCCGGTTGCGCATGTTGGCGGCGTCCTTGTTGAAATAGGTGAAGGCGCCCTGCACGTGGCGCAGCCGCCCGATCCGTCCCTCTTCGATCAGCTCGCGCACCTTCGCCCACTGCGGATGGTAGTGCACCATAAAGGCTTCCGACACGACGACGCCGTTGCGGTCGCGCGCGGCGATCACCTGCGCGATGTCGTCGGCCTTGAGTGCCAGCGGCTTCTCGACCAGCACATGCTTGCCGGCATCCGCCGCCTTCACCGCCCATTCGACATGCTGCGAGGTGGGCAGCGGGATGTAGACGCCGTCCACCACGTCGGAAGCGAGCAGGTCCTCATAGGAACCGAAGGCGTGCGGCGCGTTGAACCGGTCGGCGAGCGCCTCGGCCTTCTCCAGGTCGCGGCTCGCGACGGCGGCAAGCACGCCGTTCTCCGAATCCGCGATGGCCGGCAGCACGTGCTCGCGGCCGATCTTCGCCGTCGACAATACACCCCAGCGAAACATGGCTTGCTCTCCGTGACCGGCCGCGCCGTCGAACCGACACGGCCTCTTTAGCCGTTCTAGCCAAAGGCGGCGGGCCGGGGAAGCCACTTGCGGGCGTCGTCAGGCCGCCTGCGGGCCGGGATCGTCGCCGTCGGGAGCGTCCCCGCCGGAGCGGCGCATCCGCAGCGGCACGACATTGGAGGCATGGAGCAGGCCGGCCGGACGCCGCAAGGCAAGATTTGCCTCCGCCTCCGGTTGCGACAGCACCGTATCGACATACAGGCGCTCGATCTCGGTGTCGGAAACCGGCACGTCCACGCTCTCGCCTTCGGACATGCCGAGCAGCGCGAGGCCGCGCAGCGAGTGGATAGACACGGCGAAGGCCGGCAGGTCCTCGATCTCGCCCTGGACGACGAGGTGCGGGCCGGCGGCGGCATCGTCGACGCTGTAGGCAACGCTGCTGTTCAGCGTCACGGTGTCGGGCGGGATGTCGTCGCGGAGATAGATCGCGCTCGACTCGACCTTGCGGCGCAACAGCGCGGCAAAGTGCGGACACGGGCCTTTGTAGCGCGAGAGCATGGTTTCGAGGATCGCGATGTCCTTCGTGGTGATCCTGCTGATCGGTATGCCAGGCATGGCTGTTCTCCCCAGGGCGGACGGGCCGCCGGAACGTTGCGTGGAGAGGTCCCCTGACCGGCGTTGCCGGCCAGGGGTCAGGAGCCTGCGATCAGCGAGCCCGCATGGTCGAGGAAACGCCGCCGCCGCATGGCGCGGACGGGTCTGCGTATTCCTCGCGTTATGGGGAGAACGGTCACGGCGTCATTCGGCGGCCGGGACCACGGTGTCGATGGTCAGCCGGTGTGAACGCCGGTCGTTGGAGGTCATCTCCATCGTCTGGCCGGTCGAGAGGCCGAGCATCGCGATACCCACCGGCGTGAGCACCGAAATCCGGCCCACGCCGACATCGGCCTCCGCCGGATAGACGAGCGTCACCCGGCGCGGCGCACCGTCGTCGAGGCGGAACTCGACCGTCCGCCCGATCTGCACGCTGTCGGCCGGAACCGCGCGCTCGTCCCTGACCTTGGCGCGCTCCAGCTCCGCGAGCAGCTCGTCGGCGAGATCGGGATTCCGGTCGATCAGGCCGTTCGCCATCTGGACGAGGCGGGCATGGTCGATCCGGTTGACGACGATGGGTGGTTTCTTCATGACGATGTGGTCCGTGTTGCCGAGCGCACCGGGACGACCGCGAAACGCGGCCTGCCTCGGCGACATACGATGGGAGAGAAAGTGAAGAGCTACAGCCCCAGGTCGGAGCTGTGTCCGAGCTGGGGGTCAGCGTCCTGCGATGGGGACGATCCGGAAGACGGTGGTTGCCGTGTGCGTGCTCATACGCTGAACATGGTATGTTCCACGGCAATGTCAAGCCGCAATGGACATCGGGACGCCCGCCTCTCATATCCGCTCAACTCGCATGTCAAGGAGACGACCCGATGAACCGACGCAAGCTGGGCAGTGAACTCGAAGTCTTTCCCGTCGGCCTCGGCTGCATGGGGATGAGCCACGGCTATGGCGGGCAGGAGGAGGCGGACGCGATCCGCACGCTGCATCGCGCGGTGGAACTGGGCGTCGACTTCTTCGACACGGCCGAAGTCTACGGCCCGTTCACCAACGAGGTGCTGGTCGGCAAGGGGCTGAAGCCATTGCGCGACAAGGTGAAGATCGCGACCAAGTTCGGATTCAACGTGGTCGACACCCCGGCTGGCCCTGAGGCGCGGCCCGGTCTGAACAGTCGGCCCGAACATGTGCGCGCGGTCGCCGAGGCGTCGCTGAAACGGCTGGGCGTCGAAACGATCGACCTGCTCTACCAGCACCGTGTCGACCCGGACGTGCCGATCGAAGATACGGTCGGCGCGATGGCCGGACTCGTGAAGGAGGGCAAGGTCAGGACGATCGGCCTGTCGGAGGCCAATACGGCGACGATCCGCCGCGCGCATGCCGTGCACCCGATCGCGGCGGTGCAAAGCGAATATTCGCTGTGGACGCGCGACCCGGAGGCTGACGTGCTGGACACCTGCCGCGAGCTCGGCATCGGCTTCGTGCCGTTCAGCCCGCTCGGCCGCGGCTTCCTCACCGGCGCGATCACGTCGGCGGCCCAGCTCGGTGCGAACGACTTCCGCCGCAAGCTGCCGCGCTTCGAGGAGGAGAACATCGCGAAGAATCTCGCGGCGGTCGAGAAGCTGAAGGCTCACGCGGCCGCCAGGGGCGTCACCGCCGCGCAGCTCGCGCTGGCCTGGGTGCTCGCCCAGGGCGATTTCATCGTGCCGATCCCCGGCTCGCGCAAGATCGCGAACCTGGAGGCCAACGTGGCCGCCGCCTCGATCCCGCTCACCGCGAGCGAGATCGCCGAAATCGGCGCACTGGTGACGCCGGACCAGGTATCCGGCGGGCGCTATCCCGAGGAGATGGCGCGGCAGGCGGGACGGTAGCCGTCACGCCTCCTGGATCGCCGAGAGCTTCCAGTCGCCGCCGCGCTCGCGCACGAAGGTCCAGAGCTCGGTCGTCTCGGTGAGCTGGTCTTCGCCCTCGACGATCCTGCCGGTGGCACGGTCGCGCATGACGTCGACGGACTCGTAGCCGAACGCCGCCGTTGCATAGTCGGTGCCGTCCTCGCGCCAGGCCTCGGCGATGTCGGCGGAGACGAGATGCACGTCGCGAACCTCGTTGCGCAGGCCGCGCTTGGCGTTGTCGGCGAGTTCCTCGGAGAAGTAGGACACCATTTCGGGCGTGCTCAGACGTCGCAGCGCGGCATGGTCTTCGTCCGCGAACGCCTTCTGGACCTCGGCGAGGCGGCGCTCGAACGTATCGAGGTCGGCCTTGTCGAGCTGGATGTCCTGCGTGGCAGGCGCAGCCGCGCCGCCGATCGGCGGGATGGAGAAACCGCCAGCGCGGGTCTTCGTGTCGGTCGCGTCGTTGCGCGCATGACCGCTGCCGAAGCCGTTGCCGCCGCCATGCGGAGCGCCACCAGCCGCGGCGGGCTCGCGGCGGGAGCGGAACCAGGCCATCGCAAACGAGACGAGCAGCCCGATGAGCAGGAGTTGCACGAGGAAGCCGAGCGCACCGGCCATGCCGCCGAAGCCGTAGCCGAGTAGCATGCCGAACAGGCCGCCGATCAGAAGGCCGCGCATCAGCGAGCCGCCGAAGCCGTTGAACAGGCCCGGGCGCTGCTGGCCGACCGTCTGCGGCTGACGCGCGGCGGTGTTGGGCGTCGGCGTCATGGTGCGTTCGACCGGGCCGTTGGGGTTCGGCGCGGTGCGCGTCGGAGCCGGGGCCTGCCAGGTGCGCGTGCCCCGGCTGCCGAACGAGCCGCCGCGCCGCGCCTCGGCGAAATCGGTCGACACGAGCGTGAGGCCCACGAAAAGGCTCATGAAAAGAGCGATGAAGCGAATGCGGCCGAAGCGCACCATGTAACCGTAACCTCCAGTTACCCGCTTCGGATCATGCAAAGCGGGCCCAAATACAAACGGTCCGACATCGCGATCGACAGATCGCCAGAGGGGCCCGGCCCGCGGAAACGGATATGGGAAGTTTCGACGATGTATGCAAGGCGCAAGACCCGCTTGCGGAGCCAAGACAGGCGCTGAGGACGTGTCGAGGCGTTCAGGCAACGCGCACTGAAGCGCGGGACAAGGGATCCGCCCTCCGTCGCATCCCGGCCCTTGGCATTGATGTTTGGCGCCGGATCCTGGAACAAGCGGGATTAACCGGGACTAGGCGGAAAACCTGCGAGAAATGGCGCATTTTCAACGGATTGCGGGCGGCCGGCCAACTCGGACGACGCATCCGAAATGTCCCATTGCCGGGAAACATCGCGGGACTTTGGCGGGATTTCGGACGCTCGCTCGACATCCTGGACCTGCTTCCGCCAGACCTCATTTGATTTCCTGGCAGATTTTATCTCTCCGCGTCGGTGGCGACCCAGTCAGTCAACGCTACTCGACCGATCCCTGTGCCGGATTGAAGCGCACCATATGCAGGGCGACGCCGTTCGGGATTGCGGCGACGGCGTCGACGATCATTGCCGAACAGAATATCTCCTTGCTGGTCGCGATGATTCCGGCCATTCCTCGATTTATAGCAGTGCCAGGCGATACAACTGAATCTTCACTAATCATCATAGTAGAATGCGTCGAGATGCTAACAGTTCTTTTTGGGGAAATGTTTAATGTCCTATCGCCCATCAAAACACCATCGTAATTGAATAATCTAATTCGCACAATTTCCATTTGTGAACTGATGCTTGAGCAGGCAAATGTTGTTGCGACTCCAAGATCTGGCGAGCCGTTATCTAGCACCCCAGAAACGCGATAGATGAGGATTTGCGGGTCGGTGGTGGCCATCGGCGCGACGCCGTTTACGAGCGAGTTGGTGCGATCCTGCGCTGTTGCAGACACGGTGAGCGCGAGCGCAATGGCGGATGCGAGAGCGGGGACTTTCATGGTGATCTCCTGTGATTGGCTGCTCAGTTGTCTTCCGTATGGGAAGGCCGCAAGACAAGCCCGCCTGCGCGGGCGATGCAATCGGAAATCGTGTGAGGCGCAATAGGCGAAGACCCGCCCGGCCGAAGCCGAACGGGTCCCGTTGCCTGAAACGCCCTCTCCGCAGTCGCCATCGTCATGCGAAAGATTGTCGTCGTCCTCGGCGCGAGACTACATGGCACTCAAATCAAACAGAGTTGATGATGGCCGCGTGGGGCGTGCGAAGAGAATCGAACCTCTCCGGTGGATCGATTTCCGCTCCATCTTCGCTAACCCTTTGTTCCCGCTCGCACCCCCAAATTTTCCGATCCACCCTTTTCCGGCTTGCATCACACTGTGCCGGTCGAAGGGAGCAGGCGATGGGCTGGAGGGCGAAGGCAGGGAGGAAGCAGGAGGTGTTGGCCCGCGTCGTCGCGAGGCTGATCTCGCTCGCCGGGCTTGCCGAACTGGCCGCCGGCCGCTCACCGTGGGTGCGCTGGCAGGTGCTGTGGGCACTCTGGCATGCCGATGCCGAGGTCCGGGATTACCTTGCCGACGCGGGCCGGAACGGCGCCCGGCGGTTCTGGCCGCCGCTGCCGATACTTCGCTACGGCACCGCGCCGGCCGACGCGATCGATCTCGCCGCCTCGCTGCGCGCGCTGGCGCTGATCGTCAAGGCGATGGGGGCGCAGCTCGGCCGCCTGGCGTTTCTGCTATTCGATCGGACATCCGACGACGGCGACCCGTCGCACCTCGCCGGGCTCATGCAAAGGCTTGCAACCGCCGCCGGCTCGCCGGTCGAGCTGCGCGACACGTCGTAAGGCGCCTGTACTCCCTGCGTTGCAGGGAGAGTAAATGTTCCGCAACGATTTGGCTTTCTTCCGCAAAAAAGCGCTGCGGTCGGCGACTGCGCTCGGCCGAAAGATAAACCACGCAGTCACCTGGCCAAAACTCTGCCGTCATCCTCGGGACAAGACCATGTCTTGACCGGCGTGGACAATTTCGACCTTATATGAGACAAGAGTTCTGCTAATGTTCTTATCGACAAGAGGGAAGCGGTGACTGCGCAAGGTCCGATTCATCTGATGGAAGACAGCGAAACAGGCGATCGTTTCCTCGTCTACGAGAGCGGCAAGGGCACGCGGCTCGACATCCGCTTCCAGGGCGAGACGCTGTGGATGACACAGGAGCAGATCGCCCGGCTTTTCGGCGTCACCAGACAGGCAATCAACTCTCACATCGTAAATGTCTACGACGAAGGTGAACTGGATAGAGAGGCAACCTGCAAGGAAATCTTGCAGGTTCAGATGGAAGGCAGTCGTGAAGTTGGTCGGCGTGTTCTGATCCACAACCTCGATCTTGTCATCTCGGTCGGCTACCGCGTGTCCTCTGCCCAGGCCACGCTGTTCCGCCGCTGGGCGACCGCTGTGCTTGTGCAGTTCGCCAAGTCGGGTTTCGTCGTCGATTCCGTGCGGCTCAAGAACCCTGAGAACGTCGACCGGATCGCGGAACTGCGCGAGATTATCCGTGACATTCGCTCGGACGAGGCGAATGTCTATCGGGAGCTCAAGCGCATCTGCAGCCTGTGCCAGGACTACGATCCGGCATCCGACCGCGCCGTGACATTCTTCCAGCAGACGCAGGCGAGGTTGGTCCATGCGGTCGTCTCGAAGACGCCGTCAGAGATCCTCGTGGAGCGTGCCGATCATCGGCGCCCCGACATGGGCCTGACGACCTGGCCGAACGAGCGTATCCGCAAGCAGGACGTCTCGGTGTCGAAGAACTATCTCGCGGAAGGCGAGATCAGGGAGCTCAACCGGCTGACGACGATCCTGCTTGATATCTTCGAGGATCAGGCGGAGTTCGGGCGGCTCGTCGTCATGGCTGATGCAACACGGTTGCTAGAAGCTCAATTGCGGGGTCTCGGCCGTGCGGTGCTGCGTGATGGCGGTTCGGTTAGTCGGCGCGCGGCGGTGGAGCATGTGCAGGCAGAGTATGAGAAATTCGATGCGGCCCGGAAGCTGCTCGACCATGAGGAAGCGGACGTGCGTATCGCAGAGCTTGCGCGGGAGGCGAAGAATCTGCCGAAGAACAAACGGAGCTAGTAGCGCAAGGGGGCAGTCAGCGACGACCTTGTCGGCCGATCGCCCGCTCCGCTTCCGACCAGAATGCAGGCGCTTCGTCCGTTGGCCACACTTCACCGTAGACGAAGCCTTCGATAGCATCGAGGAAACCCGTTTCCTTGTCGAAGAAAAGCAACGTTCCACAGAGCAGCCGGTCAGGGCCGACTACGGCGACACGCGGGGTAGAGAAAACCCCAGCCGTCCATCTCAAGCCAGATGGGACCGACGAGCGCTCGATCGCGCTCATAAAGCCGACAGGATTGCGATCGCGGTCGCTCACGCGCAGACTATTCGCCTGGCGTGCATCGATGGCCGCGAACCGGCAAAACTCCTCCACAAACATGCGTTCGAGAGGAGTCAGCGGGCTCATCCTCGCAGCACCCCGCCGGTCTGCTTCTTCACGTTCTCGACGATCCGCCCTGCCAGCGCCTCGAAGTCCTCGTCAGTGAGCGTCCTGTCGACCGGCTGGATTGCGACCTCGATGGCGATGGACTTCTTGCCCTCGCCGATTGTCGCGCCCTCGAAGACGTCGAAGACGTTGACACCGGTGATGAGCTTCTTGTCCGCTCCGAGCGCCGCTTTGACCAGCGTGCCGGCCTCGACGGCGCGATCCACCACGAAGGCGAAGTCGCGCTTCACCGCCTGGAAGGCGGAAAGGTCGAGCCGCGGCTTGGTGCGGGTGGGCTTGGCCTTGGGTTCCGGCACGGCGTCGACGAAGACTTCGAAGCCGCACAGCGACCCGTCGGCATCGAGCGTCTCCAGCGTGGCCGGGTGGAACTCGCCGAAATGGCCGAGCACGGTCTTCGGGCCGAGCTTGATGACGCCCGAGCGCCCCGGATGATACCAGCCGGGCGCGCCTGCTTCGACGGTCAGCCGGTCGATCGGCGCGCCGACGGCCTCGAGCGCCGCGAAGGCGTCCGCCTTGGCGTCGAACACGCCGACAGTGCCGGCATTGCCCGACCACATGCGTCCGGTGCCCTCCAGCTTCGCCGTGCCGCGGCGGATGCCGGCGGCGACGCGGCGCTGCTGGTGAGCCTGGTCGCCCTCATAGGTGCCGGACACCTCGAACAGGGCGACGTCGGCGATCCCGCGGTCGGCGTTGCGCTGCGCGGCGGCGATCAGCCCCGGCAGCAGCGAGGGGCGCATGTCGGACATGTCGGCGGCGATCGGGTTGGCGAGCTTGAGCGCCGGCTGGCCGCCGCCGAACGCCTCGGCGTGCTTCGCCGGGATGAACGACCAGGTGACTGCCTCCATCATGCCGCGCACGGCAAGCGCGCGGCGCGCGGCCCGGGTGCGGATCTGCAGCGTCGTCAGGATCTTGCCGTTGACGGCGTCATGGCTCACGAGCGGCTGCGGCTCAATCTGGTCGACGCCGCGCATGCGCATGACCTCCTCGACGAGATCGGCTTTGCCGTCGATGTCCGGCCGCCAGGAGGGCGGCGTGACGTCGTAGAAATAGCCGCCCCCGGAGACGCCGAACCCCAGCCGCTCCAGGATCGCCGCGCTCTCCTCGCCCGGCACGTCCATGCCGGTGAGGCGCTTGACCTCCAACACCGGAAACATGAAGCGCTTCGGCTCGTAGCCGGCATAGCCGACGACTTCTGCATCGGTGGGCGTGCCGCCGCAGATGTCGAGCACGAGCTTGGTCGCGAGATCGAGGCCCGGCACCATGAATTCGGGGTCGACGCCGCGCTCGAACCGGTAGCGCGCATCGGTGATGATGCCGAGCGCGCGGCCGGTGCGGGCGATGTTGAGCGGCGCCCAGAGAGCGGACTCGATCAGCACGTCGGTGGTGTTCTCGTCGCAGCCAGAGTGCTCGCCGCCCATGATGCCGGCAATGGATTCGACGCCGTTGTCGTCGGAGATGACGCACATGTCGGGCATCAGCTCATATTCGAACGTGTCGAGCGCCAGCACCTTCTCGCCTTCCTTCGCGCGGCGCACGACAAGGTTGCCTGCAACCTTCTTCGCGTCGAAGACATGCAGCGGCCGGCCGCGGTCGAATGTGAGGTAGTTGGTGATGTCGACCAGCGCATTGATGGGGCGCAGCCCGATGGCGATCAGCCGCTGCTGCATCCACTTCGGCGACGGGCCGTTCTTGACGCCGCGCACCAGCCGCAGCGCGAAGCCGGGGCACAGGTCCGGATCGGCGATCATCACCTTGACCGGGCACTCGCCGTTCCCGGCGACCGGCGCGACCGGCGGCGTCTTCAGCGTGCCGAGGCCGGAGGCGGCGAGATCGCGGGCGATACCGTGGATCGAGGTCGCATCGGGCCGGTTCGGCGTCAGGTTGATCTCGATGACCGGATCGTCGAGATGCGCGTAAGTCGCGAAGCTCGTGCCGACCGGCGCGTCCTCGGGCAGGTCGATGATGCCGTCATGCGCGTCGGAGAGCTGCAACTCGCGCTCCGAGCACATCATGCCGCGGCTCTCGACGCCGCGGATCTTGCCGACG
>VFQN01004978.1_pt1 | contig 16847 bp, 20 predicted proteins | sample 3512371 | NCBI WGS metagenome assembly VFQN01 (sample SAMN10412370, study PRJNA504923) | tailings metagenome | isolation source: Replicate 2 from Balatoc abandoned mine | place: Philippines: Itogon, Benguet | collected 2017-08-28 | reverse complement strand
CCTTGGGGGCCTTGGGAGTCGGGGCGGGAGCAGCGTCGGTCGACATTTTTGGTTGAGGGTAGCTGAACGCTAGAGAGCAGAATAGAGATAGGTAGCAGAAAATCTGATAGTAGCCAGGTAGGCGACACACACTCATATAGGAAGGCTTTAGACACAAGAAGTCCGCGTTGCACGACACTCGTCCAACCTGTACGGCACACCCCGCTGAGCCGGGGCCCTGGGGTCGCCGGGAACTGTGTCCACCCGCAGACGGCCGCGCAAGGCATCAGTAAAAGCAACTAATTATTACAGATAAAATGGCATATCGTAGTTCTTGTCGGCATCGTTGTTGCTGGGCGCCCTAGGCCACGTGTTCATTCCTACGCGCTGCGACTGCGCGCCACGCCGCTTGTTATCGGCAGACGGGCGCAGGTGTGCTCCTGCCGCCCAGGCTGCTCCGCGTGGTAGCGTTCAGGGCAAGCTGAACCCATATTGCAGAAAACGGGGTGCGGCTAGAAACCAAAGCATTCCCCGTTTCGTGCAAGCAGGGAGTAGCATTTGAGGGTGATCAGAGCGAAGCATTTCCGTGGCTGTGATTCTATACCGTGTGAACGCCATGCTCCATGCTCACCTGCCGCTCGTCCAGGTACAGAGGGCCTGGTTCCTTACCACACTTACTTCAAAACGTTATCCAGTTTGCAGTCTTGTGGGTTGCTCCAGGTTTAAACGCCGCTGTTGTGCGCCCTTGCTGCCGGGCGAACTGTGGATGAACGTGCTTGATTACAAGATACCGATATGCGCCTCGTTGCGGTGTCGTGACCCCCGCCAGTCCTCTCGGCCCTGTCCCTTCCTTTGGAACCCCTAGCCATTCCCACCGGACGTGTTCCGCGGCCCTGGGCAACACCGCCCCCAAGAAAGAGAAGAAGCCCAAGGCTGAGGGCCCTGGTTCCCTTCATCACCAGAATCTGCTCCATGGCGGTCCAATGCCGTCTGGAAATCAAACGTCTGTTGCATTTCGCCGTGTGTAGGGAATCACAACGCACACGTTGAAGCGGGGACTTGCCGTGCTGGGAGAGGGAGAGCAGTACGCACAACGCCTCCTGGTGACCCACCAGCAGGTCCCCACGTCCCAGTATGGACAAAACCACCGAGCAACTGTGCCAATGCGCCCAGGGACGTTTTGTACGGCAATTGTCGGACCAAACGGTGGTGCGTGGTGACGGCAGAAAAGGGGAATACCGGTAGTGGTGTGTGCCCAGGAAGCAAAGCCCCACGGTAGTGTACCCAGGGAGAACCTTGGACCATACCACAGGCATAAGGGCCAGCACAAAAGTGCGACAGCGTATTCTGTAAGACCTTGCGGATGGTAGCAACAGTGTTCCGTGGCAAAACACGATGGGCACTAGAGGGCCATCAACACTGCCCGTGCCCATCGCTGACAACACGCCACGCAAAATTTGGGTCAGAACCAGACACTGCTCGTACTCGGCCATCGAGCCGAGCCATTGGTTGGCACCGCCCGCCTGGTCTGAGCAAGTGCCAACATGGCATCAGACGCATGAAACGCACGCAACCTGTTTGCAGACCCATCGTTGACCGCTAACCATAGCGCAGTACGTCCCATAGCATTCAGTGTCCCCGTGCCCCCACCCCCAAGGCCGCACGCAACACCCCTGTGTGGGTTGCGGTAACAAGCTGTGGCATTAGATACCCAATATCTGCACACCATCAGCTACGGCCATGCGCCCGCGACCGCAACACCCCGTACACGCCGACAATGTGCATCTACCAGTGCTGTAGGCGCACAGTGCTGGTAACGCCACAGGGCACACGTGCACGTCACAGGGTAAATGGGGCCAGCCGTTAGCAGCACAACCACCACCACCAGTCCCTCTTCCTCCCACTGTTGGTCGCAAACCCACGCCAGCAGAAAAGCCAACCGTCTCAACAAGTGCATCGCTTACACCCAACACTAAGACAACATTTGGACACCCACCAACAGCAAAACCAGCGTATCGTACGCGGCCCCACTGACCAGGAATGCATGCATTCTACATCAAAACCAGAGTTACGCTGGCGTGAAAGGCAACCAAACCAGGCAACAGCGCTGCCGAAGAGCTTATTGTGTTTTGTACAACGCCGAAGCGCAAGAAGGCTAGTGAGCGCCAACACCCATCAGGTCGTCGTGAGCCGCGCCATGCAAAACCAGCACGCCTCGGGTACCAGTCAGTCGCCCAAGCCCCAGTGCGCTCCAGTCAGTAACCCGAGTCCTTAACCTGAGTGACAACCCTGGCCTCCTGTGCTCTCCGTCCGCAGGCGACCAGCAACCAAAAAGCAAGCACGCCAAAATGCTACTTCTTCCACCCAACAAAGGTTGCCCAGGCCGAGGTCCTGCTGTATCATACACGTAGCTGGGCTGACGAGCCCGCCGGAATGGCTGCTCCCAAACCGGCCAGGGGTCGTCCACGATGCATGTCGTCGGGGGTGGTGCAGCACACCGTACCGCGCACGCCCCGTACACCAGCACTCCGACGATGGACACACCGTCAGCACCAGCGCCGAGCTGTGAATGCGCATGCACATTCCCATCTCCAGACGAACACCCTTCGTTGCGACGTAAGCGCATGTAGTAAGACCATGCTAAGGTTGGTGCCAACCGAGCTATCGCAACCGCCCAAGGCAACGTAGCACCGGAAACGAGCACCCATGGTACACCCAACACGACGGCATCGGGCGGAACTAACTAGCATCCACATGAAATTCCAGCGTCGCAAAGGAAGGCATGCCACGAGTGCCTTACACCTCCCTTCGTGCAGGTGCAAAATTGCCATTGGGTAAAAGGCTGCTGCTTCGGCCACCACTGCGCTGTGGGGCCTAGCACTTGTACACCACCTGCCGACCGAAGTCCCATCCGAACAGTTCCGTCTAGTACAGTTCCGTGCAGTACAGTGCAGTTCAGTACTACTAGCTGAAGCTGTAAGCTGCATGGCACCGCCATGTGCGTGCAGCCTTGAAAATGCAAGGACAGCACACGTAAATCCCTTCAAAGCACCAGCGCCCACACCTTGTCCACCCCTGCCACACCACACCGCAGTCAAGTATTTCCTCCGTCGCCCGACAGGAGCACAAGCGCCCTCACGCTGGCGGCACGGCACGGCGGCGTGGTTCAGCGCAGCGCAGGCCAGGGCTACAAGCTCCGTCGTCACGCGTCGCGCATCACGTCGCCGTTGGCGTCTGCGGCGGTGGCGGTGGCATTGGCGCTGCCGCCCGCCCCGCGGTCTCCCTTGTCGCCGCGGCGGCCGCCCGTCACCACGGCGTGCAGGATGGCCACCGAGTCGGGGTAATAGGGGTACGACAGCACGGCGGCGCGGGCCGTCTGCACGCGCGTCAGGCGGCTGGCCAGGAAGTCCTGCAACCGGGGGACGCGGATAGGGTCGGTGCATATCCCGCATGGCGCATTGATCCTGGTCCAACACACCACAAGCCATCCGCCCGTCATTTTCCGGTTCACCCGCGTAAAGTCTTCAGCGCCCCTCTTGCCCAAAGTAGTCAATCCAAGCCGTCATGATCCCAACGCGGTCCCCGCCCCCCCCGCCCCCGAGTTGCAACCCACCTTTACCAGCTGCTTGGCCTGCCGCTGCGCCGTCACGTTCTTGACCAGCTCGTGCGCCAGCTCGTGCGCCTCCAGCCCCAGCCGCGCGCGCACCACGCTGCCGCTGGCGGGCCCGTAGCCCTGCCCCTCCACCACCTCGGCGCTCACGAGGCAGCTGGCCAGCCGCCCCAGCAGCGCCCGCCGCTCCGCCAGCACCGCCGCCATCTGCTCCTCGTACATGCCGTGCGCGGCGCGGCACTCCGTCGCCTGGGCGCCGCTCAGCCGCAGGCCCTTGGCCACGGAGGTCCACAGCTCGTCGGGGGGGACCTCGCCGCGCACCTGGGGGCAGCAGGGGCAGGGGGGCAGCCAGGTGCGTCAACAGCAGCGTAAGGCACGGCGATGTCACGTATTCAGCCTCTCACACCCATGTGAGATAGACGTTCCACCGGGCTTCTACCTTTCTTTTGGTAATAATGCAGCGCGGCAAGCGCGCACGCACACCAACCCCGCGCACCTCGGTCTCCAGGTTCATGGCCAGCAGGTCGGTGTCCACGTTGCGGTGCTGGCTGCGCAGCGTGTGCAGCTCGTGCGCAAACTTGTCGGTGGCGGCGTTGATGCGCTCCACGGGGATGGAGTCGCCGGGGCGCGCGTCGTGGTACTGGGGGCGGGGGGAGGCGGGAAGGCACATCACAGTCAGGAGGAATGAACGTGCAGGCTTACGGCCGCAACCGCTATCCGCAGCATGGTGGCAACCATGTCCCAATCGAGATTGGGACATGGCGCAGGGTCTTGGCCTTCCCGGTGTGGCCCACAGGTATGTAATGCCCCCACTGATGAGCTGACGTCCAGGTAAGACAGTCGGGCCCACCTGCACGTACAGCGCCGCCTCGCGCACGAAGGCGCGCCACGTGGCCAGCAGCTGCGAGGTGCACGCCGCGGCGGAGGCAGCCGCAGCGGCGCTGCTCATCGTGGCGCGCGCCGTCCACATCGCGCAGTCGTCGGCCTCCGACAAGCAGTTGGCCTCGGCGGGAGGCAGGTGCATCATGCTGGCGGCTGCTGCGGCCGTTACGGGGCAGTGTGGCAGCTGGCCCATGCGGGCAGCGCCGAGCGTGGGCAGCATGGGCAGGTGCGCCGTGGAGGTTGGAGAAGCGAGCACTGCAGGGGGGCAGCTGGGGATGTGCAGCGCGCCGACCGCTGCGGCTGCTGCTGCGAGGGTGTTGGTGTGGGAGTTGATGAGGCCGGCATGCGTGGTGCTGTTGCTGTGGTTGGCGTTGTTGTTATTGCAGTCGGCGGTGGCTGCGGGCTGCATGGGCGGTGACCCCCGTGACTCTGCCGACAAGGCGCCGCTGTCGGCTGCGGGCCCCGGGACGCAGACAGGGGGCATGCTGTTGTCGCCGCCGGTGGCGGTGGAGGAGGGGCTGGAGCTGGCGGTGTCGTCGGCGAGCAGCATTGAGCAGGTGAGGCTGCAGCTGCGGGTGTGGCTGGGACGGCCTTGTGGGCCGGTGGGGCAGTCCGTGGCCAGGGGCTGCTCGTGCACCAGCGCGCCAGAGGGCCGTGGCTGCATCTGCAGCTTGGGGTCGGCGGTGGCAGCGGGGCTGTGTAGCGCCCCGCCGCTGCTGCAGCCGGTGTGAGTGTGCTGGTGGGCTGCCTGCAGAGCGGGCATGTTGCCGTTGTTGTCCAGGGGAGCGGTGAGGCTGCCGTCGGACTGCACGTAGCGCTGGTGGATGTGCTGCGTGGCATGGTGGCTGGTGAAATGGTGATGCAGGCCGTGGCGGCCGCCCTGAGGGGCGGCAGAGGATTGCTGTTGTTGCAGCTGTTGGGCCTGGGCCTGTTGCTGCTGCGCCTGGGCCACATTGGACTCGGCGAGCTGTAGATAAGCCAGTTGCTGCTCTCGCACGGGCAAGACGGCTTCGAGGACCTACGATTGGCAATGAGGACGGTTAGGGTTGTCTGCTGGACGCCCTGCTGAGTCACAAGAGTTGCCCGTAGGCTTTACCCATAAGTAACCATGAAGACGCGTGGGTGGAAGTAGCAACAAATATGTCGCTTATTTGCGCGGTAGCCAGTGTAGTGTGTGCGACAGCGAACACCGACACTTGCGTGAACCCCAGTGACAACATGACACGGTTCGTCAGGGGGCGGTCCAGCTCTCCAGCTCGTGCCGTGACACGACATGCCATTGTTTTTGGGTGTTCTACTGCTTATCGCTCACCCCTAGGCGGACGGAGAGCCTCTTGTTGAGCGCCTCGGCCTCCGCCACCTCCTTTTGCTTCTCCTCGAGCTTTTGTTGGAGTAGCCGTATTTTCTGCTGGATAGGTTTTAGCTTCTTCGCAGGAGCAGAAGCTAGTGTCGCGTCGGGCGGGGCCCCAGAGGAGCATGCTGGAGCAACGGCCGGAACATCCCACTCAATTGGCTGATGCATGCCACCAAACCCGCCCCAACCCATGGCGCCCCACATTGTGAATTGCGGACGAGGTCTCGAGCACCGCAGTTGGGTGTCGCGGTTAGCTAGCGGAGCCTGCAATGGCTGTCGCTGGTACAGTATGGAGTTTGGAGTATGGACAACGTGGAAAGGTCGGGAGCTGCATGCGTATGGGAGCGCATGTCACTAAAGCCGCAGAGCATACACCAAGCACCCCATTGGATTGCTGCGCGAGATACGATGCACGATGAACGCCAAATGCACGACAAATTTTTGCAATGGATGACCCAATGCCATGCCAAGGGTGGTAGTGTCATGTTCAGCTAATTAAAGGATTCATTCAATATCTTTCGTTGTTTGAGACGATTGCGCCCTTGCCAATGACAAACAAGCGGTTAGGATAACACGGAACACCTGCTTTGCACACAGGTCAAGCAACAAAAGCAGGAAGTAGCTTTTAGTACATGCAGCTAGGGGCACTGACGCTGGCTGTGTACGGAGGCCGCACGGGTGCGCTGTTGGGCCGACACCGGGCTGACCAGGGGAGTGTCCTGTGATGGGCAACTCCCGGACACCTGGCGCGTAACTGTGCGAGCCGTATGAGCCGTATTACTGATACCGGTATGTGTTCCACCCAGCTAATTGCTTGAGACGGTACGGTGCGTAGCACTGCCAAGGCATGCCACCTGTCGTGCTGACGGGAGGTGGGGCCGCCTTCTAGCCCACTCCGCTGAGTCACACGTCCTACCCGCCCGGCGCCCGGCCCCACCGGCCCGCACGTGGCCCCTCCCAGACCTGCAGCCCCTGCCCAGGCGCCTGCCCCCTGCTGCAAGCTTACTGAAAGCCGCAAGGCAGTTCAGGTTTTGCCGTTGCTCAACTTCCATTGCCCCTGATCCAAATGGGCTTTCTGACGGCTGGTTGTGTCCGTGCCATTTTGGTACCGTACCGTACTGACTTGCCTTGGGACAGCGGCGAGCATGACCGAGCTCTCCGCCCAACCCCTCCAATGGAGCTCCGCGCTACATACCCCGGCGCCGCCCCGTTTGCTAGCAAGCGAGTATCGTCTCGGTGACAACACCCTTGCATACACCAAATGTACGGTACCGTCCTCCCTGTTTGAAAAGGTACAATTAAACCTGCTCGCTGCATGGAGCGCCTGCTCTGGCCCCCGGGAGCCCCTGGAGTCCTCATTCTAGGGGCCCCTGGGCAGAACTCAAGCCCTGGATGGAGCTTCTCCTGATCTCCTCTCTCCTTACCCCTCTTATTTCTCGGGGTGCATACCACAACATGTAACGCTGCAGCTACCTCCGCCAAGACCGAGTTCCGCTCTACCACGTCACGGCTTTGTGTTTAGACGGGTTATGATGTAACGCTGCAGGTTCAGTCCTGGACGATTGGCATGAGCCCACATACAGTACGCAAGCACGTGGCTTGCCTTCAACCCCCTACTCATTAGTGATTCCACTGCAACCTGTAACAACCAACACGTGCACAAGGCCGAAACGCCCTATGCACCACGGCATGCAGGGCCACCCGTTGCTTCTCATGGTGAATAACCTGGCTCACATCACAAGCTGCAAGTGGCGAAAGGGTACGGCTTGCTACGGGCATGAGGTGGATGCATGCGACAAGGCTATTCCCCACAGCCTCGTGCCAATGCACATACCGCATATGTGCTTGCCAGTGTAATGCAAGTGACCGGCCCAACGCGAAGGCAGTGCACACCAACTGCAGGGCCCCAAACAGCCGGATTTGGTGTCAATGGAGTTTAGACCAGGCAATACGACGCCAACAAGCGCATAAGTGCGCACCAAATCGCAGAAGGCAGATGCACCACGTTTAAGGGTTCGGCCAAGAACGTGTAAAAACGTCGGGGCGGGGCTTGTGTACCGCCCGGCCGTGCACTGTGCGTCCACCACAGCCACAACAGGGTGTCAAGCATGCGCGGTGACACGCATGCTCGACTGTAACATGGGCAAAATTGAGCTCTCCTCAAGTGTTTTGCAATGCTCTCGTCGTCAACGCCAACGTCACACGTTGTGCCGCCCAGCGGCCCGCATTGCAGTCCCCCCGCCCCACCCCCGCGGCCGCCCCCTCACGCCCCCTCACGGCGCCAGTTGGTCCACGGCATGCAGGATGGCCACAGCTGGAGGGAGCGCATGGGGACAGGGCGCCAGGGGTAGCACGCGTCAGCCACAGGCAGGTAGCAAGGATGAAGGCACATGTGGGTGTCAGGGTTAGGTGCCCGGTTGTGGCTTGTTGGCCACGACCGACCATCGCCGCACCCCAACTGCTCCTCCGCTGCGCCTGACCTGCCCGGACTGCTGGTTAACTCCTCATACGATATGGACAGCCCATACAAGCGGTCACCAGGCATGCGATCTGCGAGCTGCCTGCTCACCGTCCAGGAAGTAGGGGTGCGCCAGCACGCACGCGCGGGCAGCCTGCACCTGGGTCAGCAGCCCGCTGCCCAAGAAGTCCTGATGAAAACAAGGAGCAGCAATGGGGCATAGTAAAGGCTCGGTAATCATCAACTACGAGTAATTAAAGGCTCTCACAGTCGCAAAAGCGTATCCTTGGCATGACCTGTGACATCAATTCGCCTGGAAGCCGCAGGCTCTACGCGTGTGACCCACAGCCGGCAAGCAGACAGCCCGGGAAGCTGCGACCATACCTTGACAATACCCGCCGCCTGCTCCTCCATGGCCACGTTCCTGCTGAGCTGCTGCTGCAGCTCCTCCGCGCGCACCAGCAGCTGCATGCGCTCCACCTGATACGCGTGGCCCACGCCGCGCTGCACCAGCTGCGACAGCACGCCGCTGAGCTGGCCGCTGATGACGCGCCGCTCAGCCAGCACGCGGTCCATGCGCTCCTGGTACAGGTGCAGCGCGGCGCGGATGTCCGCAACCTGAGGCGGGGGAGGTGTCCAGCAGGTGGGTTTTTAAGTACAAGCAAGCGGACATGTATGCACGAGCCAAAGCGCCCAGTGTGTAAGGAGAGGAGTTGCGAGAATGCTGCTCCCCGCAAAACTGCAGCACGGCGGTGTCAACACCTGGAATACGGTAGCACTCCGCGTTGGTGCCTTGCTGCCTTTCCAGCGCTGGCTGGCGTACCCTACGGTATCCCTATCCTCGGCCACCACCGCACACCTCACACCGCACCCTGCACGCCGCCACACACCTGCGTGTCGCTTAGCCGCAGCCCCCGTGCCACCGACAGCCAGTACGACTCCGGCGGCGGGTCCACGCGCTCCCCCGTCTCCGCGCTGCGCCCTATGATGCTGTTGAAGATGTTGGGGTGGCAGATGCGCGCACCGCGCACAAAGGTAAGCAGCTGTTCGTGCTCCTTGTTGATGCGCAGCTGCGGCCCCACGTCGTCCGGCCGGGCGTCGTGCGCGTGCAGCTGCAGGGACGCCACGCCGATCCACCGCTGCCACGCCTTCATGAACTCCTGTATGACCTCCTCGGGCGTGTCTAAGGACTGCGAGCCGGTGGGCTGGAGGCGCGCGAGCAGGGCACTGTCGTGGCGCCAGTTGGCCAACGCAAGCGCGGTGCTGCGTGGCGGGGGCGCGAGTACCATCTGCTCATCCTGATGCTCCCCGCACGAGGGCGAGTCGATGTCTGGGGTCTCATCCACCCCCAGAGCCGAGAGCTCCCGGCTGGCCTCCTGCTGGACGGACAGCAGCCCGCTGCTGCTCACGCCGCTGGACACCTCGTGCAGCTCGCACTGCTGCGCCGAGCCGCGCCGGCCGCTGACAGTGCGCTCTTGCTGCTGGCGTTCCAAGTGCGCAATTTGCTGCTCGCGCACCAGCAGGACTGCCTCGAGGACCTGGGCAGGTTCCAGGTTACGCAGCTTTACGAGGAACGCTAAACTTGGCAGTTGCCGCATACGCTTGCATTTCTCTGATTCATCATGAGCATCTATGCTCAAGAGTTGCCATGGCACGAGTCATTCCCAGTTTTGAGAGGCACAGGCGCAACGTTGGCGTTGCGAATTACCTTTAGCCGCTGCTGAAGGAAATGGTGCTGCTGAGACACTTGTTCAAATTCTTTCTTTTTAGCTTCCACCTCCCTTTGGAGCGCCAGCAGGGCTCTCTGCTGTGCGCGAAGCCGCTTTCCCTTGCCAGGGGCTTCCTCTGCGGCCTCCTCGACTGGCAAAATCCCAGAAAACAAGACAGGCGGCATATCATCGCTCAAGCGACCTAGGGACTCCATGTGGACACGTCTGCTGTCAAGGCAAGCGACACTGTCTCAGCCGTGGGTAGTGATAAGCAGCTATGCTTCTGTCGCAAAAGCACATCAAGCACTTACGTTGTTGATGTCTGAAAGGAAAAGGCCACAGCAACGGACTGTCGGACTATCTTAGTCACGCTAGATGCGACGAAGGTTTCGCCAGTTCGCGCGGAGTCCCTGGGCGTCGCATTAGCTCAACCGTGCCCTATGAAAGGGTCGATCAAGGGCTTATCACAGTGTCGTGTTGTCTCGTCGTCCCACCAACTTCTAACACCGCCGTGCATCGAGCGTGGCCAGGGGAGGGGCTGCGTGCTTGCAGCCCGTGCAAGCCTTAAACGGAACAGCTACGCTATTTCACGGCTCGCCCAATAATATGGAATGCAGTCTGCTAGGAATCGACATAGGAGCGGTGTAATGGGAGGTTTTGTGCTCGGTCGGTTCACGCAGTGCAGTTGCAGCGGCGCCGCTGCAACCGCCGCCGTGTAGGCACGTGTGCGTGTCCCTGCAACCGTTCATCGCGTACGTTTGAAGACCGGTGATGTGTCGTTTCATGAATGAGTGTATACGTTCATTGGTGGGAAGCGTGTCGGCTGTGAGCTGCGTTAGAGGGGGCCGATGCTGATCCCATCTCGCGCAGGGGCTGAGTCCTTGGAGCAGGCAAGCCACAGCAGTACGGTGGATGTAGGCGGCTGACACAACAGTGTCCTGATGAGCGCATAGTAGGCTGTCCGGGGAAACTGTGCTGCGTGGTGCCGTCCGCCCGCTACTCTGCGTGCCAAACAGCGCTTCCAGCCACTGCCCTTGCTCACCACAGCTTGTGTGGAACCAATTCGGTCCCTGTCATGGCCGAAACACTATGCATCTATGCTAGAATAAGAGGATGCCGTTGTGTGGTTATCCCAGCTGGTCCGTCGGTTGCTTTTGTGCGGCACGACACTAGGACGAAGGTGCATGCTTTTCAGGACGCCTTGCGCCAACGTCACCGGGCATGTCGAAGCATGACGGGCATGTCGAAGCACGACAGCCAAATACAAGCTGCTGTTAGATACCGGTACATGGGCGAGCCAACAACATCAGGAGGCCCCTGTGCCAAGCCTCTTTCTGGTACACGGACGTAACAGCCATGCGCTGCACACTGCGGCTGATTTTAGAGCACGAAGCCAACCATGTGCATATGCACAATACTGATGGACTGGGAGCATTGGGACTGGGAGACGCTGGGAGCCCCCCCCCCCTCCTTTGCGACAATGACACTGCAAGGAAGGCCCGTGAGAGAGTTCACATCTGGCACGGCGTGCTCCTGCATGCCCCCGCGCAAAGTGCAACAGAATTGCGTTTGGGCCAAGGTCACAATCTCGCCTGCGGACCGGCATGCTCCTGAAGCCGTGGGCGGAGGCTTCCGGGAACTAGAACTAGTCAGAACTAGTCAGGACACACAATGCCGCTCCGCTTCTGTCACAAACACCCGACCAATAACTGAAACGCGTCATGCAAGCACTACGCAGGGCAGCACTCCTGGCCGTTGCGTCCAACAAACCATGCCAGTGTGTCCACAAGAGCCGTTGTGCCTGTGGCCCAACGGCACGTGCACGGTTTACACAGGACCTCAGTGCTTTACTCAAGAGTCGCTATCCCCCGAGCAGTACTAGTGACAACAGATGGCGGCGGGCCTGCGGCAACTGTGACCAGCAGTGCACAGGTGCAATAAGGGGCGAAAACCCTTTCCAGGGCAATATGCATATGCGCACATACATGGCAGCATGGCCGACCCATTACTTGTACAACGCCTGTCAAGGGACCACCGCCGTGGGTGCAGCCTCCTGGCACCATGGCAGGGGCTCCCCCTCCTTGCCCCCAGCAGCGGACTGCGGCCCTCGCGCCCCTTCAGTTTCAAATGGCCATCGCAATGCACACTTGCAGGCCAAACACGATGTGTCGAGTGCTAACCGGTATACCTCCACAAGAAGAAACGTGGTCACTACACAATGGCAACGCGTGACCGAAGGCAGCGTTGGCCACGTAATGGGTGTGTGGCCCCGGCCTTGTGTGCATTGGCCGTTCTCATGTGTGCAGGTACGACATGCGCGCCCCGCAATCAAGCTTGCATGCGTAGAGCATGCGTAATTAGCATGATTGTGCCATGAGGATGAGCACATTAGCACGCGCCTGCTGCACATGCCATGACATGCGGACGAGGACAAACAGCACGGCGCTGCTCCTCCCCAACCCTGGTCCCCAGGAACCCTACTACACACTATCCGCCTGTGAGGACTTGACCATTCACCAAAACTGTAAACCGGAACAGGGGTTGCTGCACCTCTTCCACGGCAGGATCCCATGCAACGTCAATATGTCACGTCCCCCCTGAGTTTTATGCCATGAGTTCTGCAAGTATCATATGCAAACCTGCGCACAGGGCGCGGTCCTGAGTCTTGCCGTGCGCCCAATACAGCCACGCCTTTCTCGCTCGCTCGCAGTACAGTGCAAACGAGCAATAGGCCTGCAATTCGCCCCGAACCCTCTGCGAACAATGTAAACCACACGGAGATCATCAGGCCAAATGTCTCACTCACCCGCTCACCACACCTTCAGCCAGCTTATGAACGGCCTCGAATGTGTTCTTGTTCGTCTCTCCCAATGCAGTGCAACCTGCGACAGACGACGCCCTCAGGCCGTCAATCCCTCCCTGTCTTGTCAGCTGTCACCCACGCTACCAAAACCAAGCGCCACAAGTCAAGTGCCCTCCCACATGTCTACTGCAGCAGGCGGCCGGCCGCCATGGTTGGCCCGGCGTGCGCGGCCTTGCTGTCGTCCTCGTGCTGCTGCACCACCGCGTGCATCAGCGCCACAGCTGCAGGGGCAGCAGACAGCACAAGGGAGCACAGGCGCCGTCACACGGGCAGTTCAGGCTGAGTGCAAGGCATAAGGTGAGCTGCCACTGGTGTTGCTGCAGGAGGTAGTGTCACAGGGCGTGGGCTGGCGGGGGCTAACGCGCACAGGGCGGCACGCGGTGGGTCTTGCAGGCCCTTGCGCGACAGGTCACGCCCAGTGGGCCAAATGGTGCACCTTCCATACGCTATGACCTACGGCCGGACACCGGAGGATTCAACTCAACCCTCGGCCACGCTCACCGTCAAGGAAGTAGGGGTAGGCCAAGACGCTGGCGCGCGCGGTCTGCACCTGCGTGAACACGCCGCTGCCCATGAAGTCCTGCATCAGGGAGGCCGCCGGCAGGGGAGCGCCAACGCTTAACTGGAGAAACCATCCGAATGTGCACAAGGGAAAGCAGTACGAAGCTGTGTGGTCATGCGCTTGTACGGAAAAAGAGCGAGTCGGCCTGCGGGCCCGCAGCAGGACGCAAGCCCTTCTTGTGACTCGGCTGCACGCCCACCGCGGTGCATGCTAGCTACCGGTGAACGTTGCACTGCTCCGGCCGTGAGCCTAGGACATTTCTTACAACAATCTTCCCACCTTGATGATCCCAGCGCATTGGCCCTCCATGGCCACGTTCCTGCTGAGCTGCTGCTGCAGCTCCTCTGCGCGCACCAGCAGCTGCATGCGCTCCACCTGGTACGCGTGGCCCACGCCGCGCTGCACCAGCTGCGACAGCACGCCGCTGAGCTGGCCGCTGATGACGCGCCGCTCAGCCAGCACGCGGTCCATGCGCTCCTGGTACAGGTGCAGCGCGGCGCGGATGTCCGCAACCTGGGGGAGGGGAGCGGAAGGGCTCGAGGGTGAGCACAGCGGCGGGGTGCGGTTACGGGTTTCTGGTCCCAATCTCGCCATGCATGCCGACAGCACCGCAACCTTGGACTGGGAACTGGTAAGGCGGATGCTACCGAGTACGTGGACCTGGTAACAGGAAAACGCTAGGGGAGGCCGCACCTGCACCACAGTTCTCATGCCTGTCGTATACCTGCGCACAGGCCCCCGCGTCACGCGCTCCTGCCCCCGCGCCCACCTGCGCGGCCCCCAGCCTCATGCCCCTGGCCACCGGCAGCCAGAAGCCCTCCGGCAGCAGCGTCACGCGCTCGCCCGTCTCCACGTTGCGCCGCAGCAGGTCGTGCATCATGTTGGGGTAGCGCACGCGCAGGCTGCGGGCGTACGCCAGCACCTGCATGGGTTCATGCATGGCTACACGGATGGGTGTGTTGATTAGCAGCCTGGCGGCACCGTCGCATCTGGAAACGGGGCGCTGGAAGGCAAACGTGGGAGCGGCGCAGTGATGCAGGGGTTGCAGGGTATAGCGTTGTCCCATGCAATATCATACAGGTGGGCCCAGCGGTAATTGACGCAGTGTGGTAAGCAGGCGGGTGCGCCCCTACATTGCGCACCTGGTCGTGCGCCTGGTTGATGAGCAGCTTGGGCCCCACGTCGTCCGGCCGGGCGTCGTGCAGGTGCAGCTGCAGCGCCGCCACGCCGACCCACTGCCGCCACGCGGCCTGGGGAAGGAGGCACGCGCACGACACAAAACATCAGGGTGTGACGTGCCTAAACGCGTGCGGGCTGCCGCAGCAGGAGCCTGGGAAGCATGCCCTGAGCAGTCATACTGCAAGCAACATGCACCCTTGTCCGGGACTCATGCCAGCTACGAGGTAAGGTCTAGGGCTATTGCCATGCAGTGCCCAAATGAATGCCCACCATGGCTTTGCGCATCACATGCTCGGGGGCGCCGTAGCACTCCGGGAGCCCTGGCGAGCCACGCGCCGACATAGGCCAGTCGGCGGCCTCGTCGCGACGTTGCAGAGGGGCCAGCAGCAGGGCGATGGTGCGCTTGTCGTCTAGAGGGTCGCTGCTGGCCAGGTCTGGCGTCCCGGAGTCCGCCACGCCCTCCCCTGGGGTCAGCTGCTTGTCGCCGGTGGAGGCGCCGCTGCTGCTGCTGGTGCCGCCCCCTGTGGACACCTCGTGAACTTCGCACTGGTTCACAGGGCGCCACTGCGAGGCAATAGCCTCCTGCAGTTGCAGCTTGTGCTGCTGCTGCTCCTGCTCCATGTGACAGAGCTGCTGCTCACGGACCGGGAGGACCGCCTCGAGCACCTGCAGGTGCGGGGTGGTAGCCCAGGAACCGTGGGCCCGACCGGAAGGGTCCCCCCAAGCATGGACAGCAAATACAGGTGCATGATGCTGCGCAATACCTAGATGATAAAGTACTTTACGCATGTTTGGCTGTACACAAGGAAGACAGCGAATGCTGGAACGCCCTGCCAGGTTACGGATTATGGGTGCCGGCATGACGTCCACCGCCCGTGTACTTGCCTTCAGCCGTTGAAGCAAATATGTGTGCTGTGCATCAAGCTTCTCGAATTCCTTGCGTTTGACCTCTACTTCTTGACTGAGAGAAATCAACTGCCTCTGCTGCGCTCGCAACCGCTTTTTCTGCACCGGCTGCCCGAGCTCTTCCCGCTGAGCCATAATCCTGCCGTTACAAAGCATGTCAATTTCCATGGTCAGCCCGGGGAAGCCACTGTAAGCCTATGGACAAGGCGCAACCTTGGCGCTTGGAGGCAGACAAGTGCTCCTGTGTGCCTTGGGTAAAACAGCAATATATATAGCCCTTGTTTGTGCAGCGGTCGGGCCTTCCTGGTTCTGGGCCACCTTTCGACTCGACCTTGCAACGTTGCAAATTCGGGATGACTAACTTCTGCATTGGCCGTTGCGAGAGGTGTGGAGTGGACAAATTGAACTGTTCAGCTGGCTTGGATTCCTGCTGCTCGTGTCACTTCATAGTCAACCAGCGCAAGAGTGCTACGCCCCGGCCGAGAAGACACCAGCGTTCGTGCAACCGGTTACGGGTTACCACCTGCCGACGTGCCTGCCGGCAGCGCCTGAACCCTGTCCAGCGCCGCTCCTCTGCCTGTGGCGGTAAGGCCTACGCTCGACACTGCGTGAGATCTTGCCGCTAGTGCCCCACCGCTCACACAGGATTATAGCTTCTGGGGCTGACGTGCTGTGCGCTCCCCTGTCCTGTCCACTTACGGGTACCTCCTGCAGGCCTTGCTGGTGCCGCATAACACACGCAGAACCACGGCAGGACGCTATGCATCAGGCGCAGCACGGAAGAAGCTGCAGCTGGCTGCACCAATGCTTTTACCTGGGCAGGCCTGCTGGTTGGCCGCCCGAGCTCTGGGGTAGGTTACGTCTCATGAACAACCATGGACGTGTAGTCGTGTACTACATGGTACGGCGAGTCGAGAAGTTGGGAAGGGTCTCGGGAACTTAACGTACACCGTACCTATGTTTGAGGTCCCAAACCTTTCCAGGTGTGCGCAAAAGGCGGCACCATTTCTGGGACTGCCCGGTGGCGCGTGCAGGATTGGTGGCCAGCGGGGGAGGGCATACGGAGGGAGCACGTGTGGCTGGCTAGCGCGCCTGCAGGGGTACAGCAGTGTGTGTGGGAGGTGGTGGCCCTGGCAGCCCTTGAAGCCATGGAGGTGGGGAGGCAATTCATGCATGCACGCATGCGTGAGCTGAGAGGCAGTGCAGCGGTCCCCCAGTGGCAGTCCTTGGTGTCGCAAGCCTCGCGCCGGGCGGTTGCATGCATGTGGGCGCACCTGCGGGCGTTTGCAAACCTAGGTGTGCCACGCGCGGGGTGGGACGAGGTCGGCACAGCCCACCCCTGGCT
>VFQN01004977.1_pt1 | contig 16847 bp, 22 predicted proteins | sample 3512371 | NCBI WGS metagenome assembly VFQN01 (sample SAMN10412370, study PRJNA504923) | tailings metagenome | isolation source: Replicate 2 from Balatoc abandoned mine | place: Philippines: Itogon, Benguet | collected 2017-08-28 | reverse complement strand
CTGCTCCCACCTCCTACCTCCCTCACCGCCCTCTCTCCCCGTCCCCGTCGGGTTCTGCCCCCGCCTCCCCCGCCTCCACCCCCATACCTCACTCCCCCGTCCTACCCACCCAGCACCCCATCCCCCATCGCCCCACCGCCATCCTACCCAACCCCACCATCACCTCCCGCCCCGCCATCTGACCCCCCCAGCCCACCACGACCCAGGGCACCCAAGAACGCCCAGGCACCCCCGCTTCCCCCGAACTCCAAGCTCCCTGACGTCCCGTGTGTCCTCAACGGCGTGACCACGACCCTGTCAGCCCCCCCTCCGGGATCCCGTGCCTGTGGCGACCAAGCCACGTGCCTCGACGCGCAGCTGGACTCCTCGCTGTGCGGCTACAGTACCGAAGACGGAGAGCGGTACCTGTACTGCCGAGTTGCACTTTCCTGGCCAAGGCCCGGGAGCACCTGTGCGCTCCTAGGCGCCGCGCCTTTGGCATCTGCGGCCGTGCTGCGTCGGCGTGGGTCGGACAGCGGCGGCGGCAGTGGCGGTGGCGGCGCCCGGCGGCTGATGCAGGGAGAGTCCCCTGCAGCCGGCGCCTCCATGCCGCACGTGTGCTCCGGGGACCGCCTGTCCACCGTGGTGGGCGGGCCGGGGAGCGTGCCTGTGCCAGGGGGGACCAACGAGCAGGCGCCGTGGCTCCCGGGCGCGGCAAGCAGCGTACAGCAGGTGGGTTGGTGGGCATGACCTCTGGATCAGCTCCTTCCGCTGGACATGGCACAGTGATATGCATAATCAGGTGCTCTGCTTGACGTGAACACCTACTACGGACAGGACATGGCTTAAAGCAGGAAGCTGAAGTAGACATTAGACACACTGTGGGGTCGATAGAAGGCTTAGCAACCTGCCTGATTAGCAACACCATTACCCTACCTCATGCAAGCCCAAGCAAACGCGTTCTCCGTCTGTACGTGCTGTTGAAGTGTCTTTCATGCCATGAGTAGTTGGGCCCTGATTACCATTGTTAAACTGTGCTGCGCTCGCCGATTCTTGCAGTGGGTGCGATGGCGCGAAGATGACTTGGCCGACCAGCCAGTGCTGTTCAGCGTGCGCTCTGGCGATAGGGCATGCTCCGTCAGTGGTGAGCGGTTTGTGCCGGGGCTGCCTCAGTGGGAGCGACTGAATACTTATATACCTGTTGTGGACTTCATCCCCTGCACGCAAGGGAGATGCAGCTCACCCACAGCTCTCCTTGCTGCCCCCATCTACGGCGCATACATGCCCCAAGGCAGTCAACTTCGGGGCGCTTCCATGCCGCTTCCACGGTTGTCGGGGTGGTATACGCGTTGCAGCACTGTGACTCGCTCGTACTGTGATTTGTTCCAATGCCACAAACTCCTCGGTATGCAGGCGGCTCGCTGTCTCTGTCGCTCCGCGGCATGGCTGCCACGTGCTCGGCCCCACGCGTCGCACCCAACGGCACGCTGGCGGGCTGCGCCTCAAACGACGGAACCGTAGACAACGAGGTGCGTATAGGCAGCCGTATGACATACGTTTAATAGTAATGTAACTACTAGCTTGTATGGCAACACACGCCAGCGCTTGCACTGTCACTAGTCTCGACAACCGGCTCGCTTCGACCCTGCGAGGCATGTGGCTCCGGCGATGCTTGTCTTCAACAGCGTGCCCAACAGGACTGCCTGCTCTGCTTTCGGCCCCCCTTCGAACCATCCTTGCGCAGTGCCTGTGGACCATCCACATCCCCCGCCCGGGCGGCCCCAACTGGTCCGGCGACGTCTGCCTCGACCCCACCTCCGAGCCGCCCTCTGGCCCCGGCCTACCATCGACACCACCGGCCCGCCCCGCTCAACCACCTAGGTCCGCCTCCGAGGATGCCCCGCCCTTGCCTCCCACCGCCGCCTCCCCGGCCCCTTCCCCCACTCCGCCCGCAACTGCCTCTCCGCCTCAGCCCCAGCCACCCACTTACTCCATTCCCACACCATTAGAACCCGCCGCGGCCTCCACTGACCCACCACCACCGGCGCTGCCCACCGCTCCTACGCTTCAACCTCCGTCGGTTGGTGCGTCATCCCCACCGCCTCTGCCGCCTCCAGACCGCACCCGCGCGCCCCGTGTCCCGGGCGTCCGTGCACCAGGGCAGCCACCAACCGTAACCGTCCGCCCACCACCATTGCCACTGCCCCAACCGCCCACAAGCCCCTGTGTCCAGTCCGGCCCAACCAACACCGACCCGGGCACGCAGCGCAGCACTGACTGCGCCGTGCAGGCGTCCTGCATGGACATGCTGTTCGACAGCCGTAACTGCTCGTACCGTACGGTCAACGGGCTGTCGTACGTCTCTTGTACGGTGTGCCTGCGCTGGCCCCAGGCGGGCGGAGTGTGCGGCCTGCCTGCTGGGAGCACCTTCGAGCGCGTGTGCGTGGGTGATGAGTTGATGAGTGTGCTGGACGGACCCACGGGTCAACTGGTGCCCGGGGGAGGCAACGTTACGTCTCCGTGGGCTAGCGGCAGGAGCTACTGCCAGGCAGTGCGCTGGGCGGAAAACGACTTCAGGCCGCAGGCCCTGTACTTCAGCGTCAAGGTCCCTGGCTCTGGCAAGTGCGTACGGCAGCCTGGGCAGTCCCTCTCCGCCACCATCCAGGTGGGCGTTTGGTTGACCTGGGTTGGCCGGGTCTACAAATGCGAGATATCTAGTGGTGCTCTTGCTTACTGTGCACGTGATGTGTCCAGCCGAGCTCTGGGCGTCATTCAGGAGCCAATGCGGTACCTGTTGGGTTAAGATGCTGCTCTCCTACAGGCTTCAATTCGTTCCCAGCCTGTTCACGCCAGAAATAGCTGCCGCAATCAGCACCTTCCCTTACCTGCATCCGCACCTGCATGCGGCACCGTACAATCCCCTCCGCAGGGCGTTGATGCCACGTGTACGGCGCCCCGGGACGACGGCGCTGGAGGCTTCGCCGGCTGCCGCGGCAGCAGCAACCAAGTCGACAACGAATGCCTGTGGAGCTTCAACGTGCCGCGACCCGGCGGCGCCGGCTGGAACGGCGACCTTTGCATCGGTGGCGGCGGCATCCGACCGCCGTTGCGGCCATCCCCGCCGCCGCCGCGCCAGAAGTCGCCACCGCCGCGCAAGAAGCCGCCACCGCCGCAGGCGCCGTACTGGCCAGACCACCCGTCTACCCCATCGCACCCCCGGTCCCCTGGCCGGAAGCCCGCGAGTCCCCCGCCGCCGGACCCCGGCTCAGGGGACTTCCCCTTCTGCTCTTGCTCGGCCCGTAAGCCCGACAATTCGCCGTACAGCCTCAACTACCTGAACAGCAGCAGCGTGGCGCCCAACTCGGCTGGTCTGTACCGCGCCCGCCACTGCTTCCGGGTGGACGTGGGGTGGTGCGACAGCCGCAAAAAGTGCTGCGACATGGGTAAGCAATTGGGGTGTGGGCTAGCAGGGCCAGGGCAAAGGCCCTGCCAAGGGCCCCCCGGCTCTGGGGGCTGCTGCACTGCAACACGCACACGCAAGGCTGCATTTGCAGTGCATCGTGCGTAGGAAGCAATACTGCTATAAGGACCGCAGTCAGGGACACTCAAGCTTAACCGGACGCCTCCATGGTGTTGCATAATACTTGTCCACACAGGCATTAAGAAGATTGAGCTGTTCGTCCAGACCAAGTGCCGCTCGACCGTGCAGCTGGCCACCGTGGGCAGGAAGTACGTGCCGTGTGCCACGTGTCACGTGTCACGTGCTGTGCGCCGGCCTTGCACCGTGTGCCACGCTCTGTGTGCTGATTCTATGAGCCACGTGGCACTCATCAAATGCCGTGTGGCACGTCCTAGAAGTTCAAGTTGCAATCCCAACGCCTGGTGTTGATACATTCCCGAAAATGCTCTCAGTAAGTAGCCAGAACTTAGCTTCCGGCTGTCGTAACTCCACATTGCTTCACAGGCCTGACCCGGCGACAGCGTTCCTTTACTGCTGCAAAGCCGTGCACCCTCGCACACTGCCTCCAACGGCATTGTTCACCCGCGCTGCTCTTGCACGCAGGTCCGTCGCATGGTCGTTCACAGACAACGTGGTGCACGGCCGCGTCTTCACCACATTCAAACTGCCTCGCGTCAACCTGGACCAGCACGAAGTGGGCTGGGGCGTGGACATGTGCATCACGCTGAGGGAGCCATGCGACAGGCTGGAGGTGAGTAAGGCTGGGTGTCCACGTAGTGGTTGCAGATTAAGTGGCGGTAGCATGCTCCGGGGAAGTAGGTTGAAGAGAAAGCAGGTGGGTCTCGCCCTGCGTACTGGAACCTGTGTGACGGCGCCAGCGCATTGGGTGTCGAGCGCTTGACACGAGGTCCTAATACGTAGCCTGAAGCCAAAAAGGCAATGGTGCGAGGCACGGTACGGGGCAGCTTGGGGCAGCTGTGGCCTGTGGGTTAACTGCTGGATCGAACTGCGTCCAAGTGCCCCCTGCGGCCCTGCCATTCTCTGCCCGCACGGCTCAGACCACCCATTCACCCTATGCCATTCACGGCCGTTTGCTTGCAGGACTTCTGCTTTGACGGCCCAGGGGGCAGCTGCCGCGCCAGCTTCTTCTCACAGACCGAGGCGTGCTGCCCCACCGGGTACGCCTGGTTTGGGTACCGGTAACACACAATTGTGCCGGCAACCGCGATGCTACCCAGCGGCGCAAGCACGAGCCAGGCACGTGCCAGGTGCCCACGGTGCCGGCTACGCTGATCGCTCGGTTCCCGGGCGACAGCTGCTCAGTGCGGCTCTTACCGCTGTCAGAGTGCTTGTTCCTATCGCGTGGACACAGCAAGTGCGGTGAGCACTGGACCCCGGGAGGGCTGCCGGGGTGCGTTCGAGGTACGCGGCCATGAGCATAAAGCGGACGGGACGTTGGGCCCACATGGCCCGCGTCCGGCCTCGAGTAGAACAGCAAGCCGGATCGAGCATGGAGCGGGACGTTTGTTGGCGGCCGGGCCTCGGGAAAAGGGTGGTGGGAAGTGGTGCTGAACGCAGGCCTCGTTGAGGTAGATACATACAGAAATATGACGACGCGATCACCTGCTGCAATAGATGCGTGCCCTGCTGCGTGCAGCAGCGGCTGCGCACATGCATGTCGCGTGAGCAAGGCCGTACCGGTGTGGCAACAGTGCGCGCGGGGGCGGCAAGTGTCCCTTGCTTCACCTGTACATATGCACACGTTGTTTTTGTGCTTTCCATAAACAACCATGCTTGTTGAACGGGTTTGATTGTGCTTGACAGGTCCACAGGAGCAGGCGCTAGCGGATTTTGCGCACCCGCCCTGATCGTAAGGCACCTGAGGTAGTCCGTCAGCAAGGTGGTTGCGAACGTGCATATGTGCGTGCGTTTGAATTGAGCCTCATTGTGTGATACTGTGCCTTCAGTGTCCTCTCTCTTCACTAGCGCCTCTCTCTTACTACGTGAAGCTGGGTCGCGTGTGCGCTGCCCAGGTGGGCTGTTGGCGTTGGCGGGCGGATTGTTGCCATTCTTGCAGCAGGATGCAAGCACGCAGGCAAGCCCATCCGTGTGCGACATTTTCGGATTCATATTGGGCATTGCGTTTCTGGCTGATAACGTTGAAAAGGCAGGGACTCGATTACATTGCTCTGTGCGTGCCGTGTGTGGGTGGGTCTGTGGGACAACCAATCGGCGTGCCATTGGGTTTGATATGCATGGCTACTGGGCAACAGAAGAAGCAGCAAGCATCAGCACGCGTGCGGTACGGCAAGGTTTGCGTTCCCCGGCTTTAAGCGCACAGACGCTGTCCAAAATGGCATGCTACAGACGGAGACGAGTCTGATGGGCCCCACAGGCTTGTGCGTTGCGAGCTCGAAAGGGTGTAACAGCTCGAACGGTATGCAGGGCTGTACGTGACCAGATATGACACGTGGCATGCGCGGCCATGTGCCTCTTATGACGCCGTTGTAACGCTTGCATACGCCCAGTACGTTACTCGATTGAAGTGGAAGGCCTTGGGGCATGCTATCTAGCATATGCACTACACTGCCGTGCTGTAGCTGGTGTGAACGCCTCGTATCGTCCTAACCCGCAGAGGATATGCCGGCAGATAGATGGTTGCCATCATATCGGTTTTGGAGACCGGCTGTAAGGAAACAAGGGAAGCGGGGACTCTAGGAGCTAGTTGCAGTGGCCACCGAAGTAACACTAACACAACGCCATGGGCTGCTCCACAGAGCTACGTGCCAACAGCCGACGGATCGTGTCCGAATGGCAAAGCCGGTGACCCACGGGTATAAGATGCAGGCCAGTCGCCGCGCCGTTCCTTCAATGCACCAAAAGCAGCAAGAAGCTGCCCCAACGATCTCCATGTACCTCGCCCAAGGGCACCTCTAGAACCATCGTCGTACACGCTGCGGTGCACAGCAGGGGAGCGGCACTGCTCCCCTGGTGCACATCAGACACGGCAGCACAGCCCAACAAGCGCCTCAGTACCTAGACAGCTTTTGCACTGGATCATGCCTCCACCAGTCCACCTTGATACACTTCGCAAGCCTCCGATGCAGTTGTAGCTGGGCCCAGGCTCCCGGAAACTAGATGCCCACCCGCCGCTGCCACATCTGCAGGCTCGTCCACCTACCGCAAGCACTGTTGTAATGATGGGTGTGGAAGAGAAAGCATTGTGAGTACTGAACATAGGAAAAGCTCCATCGCTTGCAGCAGCTCAGCGCGTCGGCCGTCACTACCGCATTACCACCGTCTACCACACTTCTGCCACCGCTCCACTGAACACATTCCTGGCAACCGTTACACACTGCAAAGCCCAAACCTAGTAATTTCTGCTCTTCTCAGCACGCCTACGGGTATGTGATGCATGTACACAAGCTGCCCCAATGAAGTGATGGGTGGCTGGCCACCTCCACCTGTCCACTCTGCAGCCCACGCTACCCAAACAGGTCTGACAACGTGACACGGAACCAGCTAGATGGACGACGACAAAAAACAAAATGGAGCAGCCCCATCCGCGAACATGGCCGACCGCCGCCCACGCCGCGACACATCCATACAGTGCTCCGATGCCCTCACTTAGACGCCCCACTTGCCCAGGGAAGCCAGCCGACAGTGACCCACATCCCCCAACGCGGCTGCACACGTATGCCTCCGCGGCATATCGGCACACAGGGCAGTGCACTCTCCATCAGCAGGCCACGTGCAGCACTCCCATGGCGCAGCAGGTAGCGGGTGGCTTAGCCCCAACGTCACGAGGGCGACAGCTCTAGGATGGGCATGTGTCTTAGCGCCTGCAGCTCCTCCAGCCGGGGTAGAAGCTGCCGGCAGCTGGGCAGCGACAGCAGCGACAGCCGCGTCAGGCTCGTAAGCCGCAGCAGGCTGTGGCACAGCTCGCGGCTTGCGTCCTGGGGCAAGGCGTGGACAACTTCTTTGGTACGCAACACGTGGGGTGGGGCGCATTGTATGGTATGTCGAAGGGTATGTGCAAGCCGAGAACCATAACTCCAGGCGTGCATCCCATTCTGGCAGCCAATTAGCTTAGTAGCATTGCGAAGGCATGCCATGGAGAAATCGCAAGGCCTCACGTTTCTAACGGCTCAGCTAGCGTGGCTCATGGTACTCGCGGCTGACAGTGCAGCGGCCAAGCCTTAGGCAGCCCGGATGCACACTCCACATACCACGCAACACACCCCAGCCGTGGCCCTTTTAGGTCAGTGGCCCTCTTCGTACATTGGCCAGTTCACGCTCACTTACCGCCAGTACTTCCTCCGGCCCTGTCCCGGTCCTTCGACGAATGTGCGGCTCCGGTACGTCCCACCTGCAACAGCCAACCGCACGCCGTACGGCGGAGCAACAAGAGGACTTGAGTGCGCAGGCAATCCAGCAAACTTAAGGCGGCGTTGAGCGCCACACAGGTGTACCGGTACGTTACCAACCGCCACGTACAGGACATCGGTGTCAAAACGTGCGAGCTGCCCCGGCCCGCACCTGAGCTCCCGCAGGTTTGTGAGGTCTGCCACGTGCCGTATGGCACGCGCCAGGGCCATGCGTCGCAGCAGGTCCTCGCACACCTCGCTCTCAAACACCTGGCGGAAGGCGCAATGAAGAGCGCGGGGATTAGCCGGACACCTTAAACGGGTACGAATCGGGCTTGAGCCACAACGACAACGGCGTTACCACACATTGGTACGTAGTTCTAGTTGTGGAGGAAGGGTTACAGGTGTGCGTGCGCAATTCACGTACAAGGTGTCTTGGTAGGCGAACGTTGTGCATGGAGCGCGCGAGCACCCACCAGCGTGCGCAGGTGGGTCAGTCCCCGCAATGCCTCCAGGTCCGCCTCGCTGCCGCCGCGCGTGCGCACCAGCTGCAGCTCCGTCAGCCCGGTGCACAGCCGCAGCAGCAGCCCGCAGGAGCCGTTGGGCGTGTTGAACCTGGGCGGCGTAAGCAAGAGCGAAGAGGCCAAGAGGTGAATGCAGCATGGAAACGCCCACCGCGTCCAAGCAGCAGCCTTGCCGTTCGTTCTTGCATGGTGGTCTCGCAGGAACGCACTGGGTGCGTACTGCTACCGTTGTGGAATGGGGAGAACCCATGTCAACCGCCCTCGCAGTTGAAAATCTCCAAGACACACGGAAACGCACTATCGCACACCGTACGACCTCACCCGTCCGACAGCACCAGCCTCCGCAGCTGCGTCCACAGCGGCGCTGGTACAGAGCTGCTGCCGCCCGCCGCCGCAGGGTCTCGAGCCGCCACCCTCAGCACCATCGGACCCCCCAGCTCCAACGACCGCAGCCGCGGCGGCAAGACCGACAGCTCCACGTACCCCGGCCCGCCGCCCCTGCCGCCGCCGCTCCCATCCCACACCAGCTCCCCGTCCTGCGCCACAGGCCTGCTGATATCACCCCAGGGCTGCAGGTGGTGCTGCTGGTGTGGGTGAAGTGCGGAGGGCAGCTCCTCCATGTCGTTAGCCCACCGCAGGGAGAGGGTGTGCAGCTTGGGGAGTGCCTTGGCCAGCAGCGCGACCAGGTCGGGTGGCGTGCGCACGTAATGCAGGGAGAGGACCTCCAGGGTGGCCCCGTGGTGCTCTCGGAGCGCGGTCAGGTCGTCACGGCCCAGGGGCAGCACCGCACGGCGCAGCATCTGCCGCTCGCGCGTCAGCTCCTGCAGCGCCTGTGCGACACGTGGCACCGCGTGGGCGGGCGGCGGCGGCCGGTGCGGCGGCGGCTGCGGCTGTTGCTGCTGGGGCGGAACCAGCCCCGCGCGCACCGGCTGCTGCTGCACGGCCGGCTGCGCCTCTTGCGGCTGGGCTTGGACCTGGGGCAGGGCTTGGGCAGGTTGCGAGTTGCCGGTGCGGCCACGCGCCGTCTTGCGCATGGGGCGGCGCCCTCTGGAGCCAGACAGTGCCGGGCCGTCAGACGTGTCGGATCCATCTGCGGCAGCGGCCGCAAGCGCCAGTGCCGCAGCGGAAACAGCTGGAACACACCTTGCACCACCCGCCTGTGGGCCGTCCTGGTGTTGTTGCTGTGGCTGCTGCAGCTGCGTCCATGACGGTGCCGCCAAGGAGGGGCCGCTCATCGCCGCCGCCGCCGCGCCGCCGCCACCGCTCCCGGCCGCGGCAGCAGCCCCTGTCGGCGGCCCCTGCGCCCCCGCGTGCACCCCAACCGGCAGCTCCACCATGGGGCTGGTCCCCAGGCTCATAGGCGCGCTGCCCTGCCCCACGCTTGTGTCAATGTCCATCGAGTCACCCCGACCCGACGCCGCGCCCCCTCCCCCAAGCTCCAACACGCTGCCGCTGCCATTGCTCTCGCCGCCGCTGCCGCCGCCGACGGCCCCGCTGATGCTGCCACGGCCGCTTTCGCTCTCGCTGCTGCTGCTGCTGCTGCTGCCGCTGCTGCTGCTACTGCTGTTGTCACCGCTCGGTTTCACGGTTCCTCGCCTCGGTCTCCTGCCCTCTGCCCCACTTTCCCGCTCCCCGTCAACCTCGTTTGGCTCACTTGCATTACCCGGGCCGCAGAACAGCCAACTTGGCAGCCACTTCCTAGCCTGCCTCCCACCGGGGCTGCGCGCCTCGCCACCACCCGTGCTCGCGCCCTGCCCTCCCGCCGGCCCCTCCGCGCCCCCACCGCGTCTGCGCGTGCCCGCAGTCGGCGCCGCCGCGGCCGCTATGGCACCCGCAGTGGCCTCCGAAGCGCCGCCGCCACTGCCGCTGATGACAGTTAGAGTGGGTAGGCCCATCCCAGAGCCGGGCAGGCCCCCACCAGCCTCCCCCGCTGCCGCCGCGGCGCCGAGGCCACTCCCCTGGCCCGCGCCGTCCTCACCATTCCCTCGGAGCCACCACGGCTCCCCCGCCTGCTGCTGCTGCTGCTGCCGCCGCCGCCGTGCCGCATGCCACGCCGCCACCGCCCTCGCACGGTCACGCTCCTCACCCTCCTCCCCTCCTCCCCGCCCTCTGGCCTCCCCGCGGGGGTCCCACACGGCCCTGCCGCCATCCTGGCCCCTGCGCCACGCAGGCGGCAGCGGTGGCAGCAAACCGTCGGGCCCCATCTCGTCTCCTCCGAGACCAAAGTACGGAATGCCGTACATGTCGAGGTACCGCTCGCCGGCCCACGGGTCACCGTCCGCCATGTCCGCGAGGAGCTCCATGCCCGTGGCGGCATCCGCGCCCTCCCACTCCGCCGCCGCCGTGGCGAGCGTCGCCGCCAGGGCCTGCAGCTGCGAGCTCGGCGTCTGCGCCAATTGCGACGGCTCCTGCTGCTGCGGCGGCGGCGGCAGCGGCGGCAGCGGCGGTAGGCCTGGCAGCTGGGGCCCAGATGCGCCAACTTCCATAGGCGCGGGCTGCTGCTGCTGCTGCTCTCCTGCAGCAGCTGACCACGGCATGCCTGACACGGAGTGGAAGGGCGACAGCGCGGCAGCCGCGGCCAGCTCCAGGCCAAGGCCCCCACCGCCGTTCGGCTGCGCCTCTGGCCCGTTCCCGTCCTCAGACCGCCGCCGGCTGCCAAGCAGCCCGCACAGCAGGCCCGCGTTGGCGCTGCTGGTGGGAGCACTGAAAGCGCCGCCGCCGCCACCGCCGCCGCCACCTACCGCCGGGCCGGCTGGCCCGCCTGCACCGTGGGCCGCGGCCGCAGCGGCCGTTGCTGCCGACATAGTCCGTTCAGCCTCCTGCAGCAGCGCTATCTGCTGCTGTAAGTGCTGCTGCAGCCGCAGCTCGGGCTGTTGTACTTGCTGCTGCAGCTGCTGCTGCACCGCGGCGAACATGCCGCCCATGTCGCCCGCCATGCGCGCCGCCGCCGCCGCCGCCGCCACCGCCTCCACCGAGCCCTGACGCTCCAGCGCCGCCAGCCCCGCCGCCACCCGCACCGAAAGCCGTACCGGCTCCAACGACCCCTTGATATGCAGCTCCTTCAGCTCCCTCAGGTTCCGTAACGCCGACAGCCCCAGCCCCGTCCGCCGCTCCTCCTCATCCAAGCCCAAGCTCTCCGACCCAGCCCCCATTCCCAGCGCGTACCCATCCCCCGTGCCAACGTCCAGCCCCAGGCCTCCAATGTCCTCGTCCCCTCCGTCCCATGGCGGGCCGTACCTCCCTCCGTTTGGAATTCGCCCAGCCCTGTGCGGCCGCCCCCCAAAGAGCACGTCTTCATCATCGTCCCCGTCGTCCTGCACGCCGTACGGGCCCCGCCACCGCACATCCTCCAGCTCGTGCCGCATGTGCAGCGGCCCCGCGCCCCGCGCGAGCGCAAGCGCAATCGTACGGCGCCGCTGCCGCCGCTGCTGCATCTGCCGCGCTTGTGCGCGCTCCATGGCCGCAATAGACACCCCAGCTGCGTCCGCTTGGGAGTGGGTTAGCAGCAACGCGAGCCGCTGCAGGCTGGTCAGCTGCCCCACCGCCGTCATGTGGTTGGGGCTCATGGCCGGGTGCGCGAGGCTCAGGGAGCGGAGCCGGGGCACCAACGGGACCATAGCCTCCAGCAGCACCGCTGGAGTGTCACCGTTGCAGCAGTTCAGCTGCAGGTGCAGCAGCGGCCGACCTGGGCAAGGCGGCGGGCCGTAGCACGCCCCTGCTCCGGTCGCTGCTGCAGCCGCCCCCGATCCAAACGGCAACCCAGACCGGCTGCGGTGGTAGCTCGACGGGCCGGCGTCCTGGTCCGCTGCCGCTGCTGCAGCCATGGCCCCGGACAGGGGTGCGGACTGCACCATCCCCGTTCCCAAGCGGGTATCCCCGAGGCTCGGCGGTTGCGCCAGGAACATGGGCGGAATGGGGCCCGGCGGAGCGGGCGGGAGGGCGGGTGCCGGGCCGGGGCCAGCCCCGGGGGCGCGCGCCAGGGCCTGTAGCACGGCCACTGCCCGGGAGCCGCCCCGCGCTTGGCCGAGGCCAGGGCCAGGGCCAGGGCCACGCGCGGGTCGGCGGGCGCCGGCTGCGATGTGGGTTACGGGAGGAAGGTGGAGCATCAGGAGCGGCAGGTCTTGAGGCACGGGAAGGTGCAAAGGACAGCCAAGGAGCCAGGCGTTCGACCCAGGTAACGCGACGGGCGGAAGTGAATCTGGATGTGGGCCGCAACAAACGTTCAGCCTGAGGCACAGAGGTGCAAGCGTTTGGTGGTGCCCGTCCCTCAACAACAATAAGTGCAACACATGTACGCTAGTGCCCCGGCTCACCGTCGTGGATGCAGGCGTGCAGCTCCGTGAGGTGCCGCGCCGCCGCCAGCTGGCCCGCCAGCGTCTCGTCCAGCGCCAGCCGCGGCGCCACCAGGTGCTGCAGCCGCGGCAGCGCCGCCAGCAGCGCGCCGACACGTGCCGCAGAGTACACGTCGGATCCGCTAGTGGAGCCGGCCGCGCCAGCGTCCTGTTCCCGGCCGGCCGGAATGCGCGGGTTGTTGCAGCAGGTGGACAGGGATATGAACGCAGTGGCGTAAGGCTTGCATGGGGGAAAGATGGTGATCATGGGCGGCGTACGCGCTGCGTACGATAGGCGAATCGGCGGCTGCCGCCTCATTCAGCGGCACCTCTTGGACACGATGTGCGCGGGTACATGCCAAACCGCTGTGGCCAAAACGACACGGCCATGCCAGTGACACGCACCAGCTGCAAGTCGTCCAGCCCGAACCCGTCGTAGTCGAGCTCCAGGTGCCGCAGCCCGCCGTACGGGTACGGCACCGCGCCGTTGCCGTTCGAGGCGGCGGCGCCCGCGCCGCACCCGCACGCCGCAGCGCCGGGACCGCCGAACGGCCCTCCCCCCACGGCCCCGGAATGCAGCGGCGCCGTGCCGCACTCCGCCGCCAGCTCCTCCATCGCGTCGTCCCCTCTATACAGCTGCTGCAGCTGCAGCAGCGCCTGTTGGTGCTCGTCCAGCATGGGCCCCTCCTCCTCCTCCTGCTCCTGCTCCCGCGGCCCGTCCCCTAGCTGCCCGCCCCCCTCCCCGCCATCGCCCGCACCCTCTCCGCCGCCGGGCCCAACTCCCCCTGCACCTCCACCGCCGCCGCCGCCGCCGGCAGCGGCCCCGCCAGCGTTCGCACCCGCCGCCCCCTGGTGCTGCCCTGTTCGTTTCCGCTGCGTGGGCGGCGGTGGAGGCGGCCGGCCCTCCGATATCGCCGCTTGCGAGGTAGCTATCAGCTCTAGAAAGCGGCTGTTGATGCGGCACACGGGGCTGATGGGCGAGCGGCGGCTTCGAAACGCCAGCCGCGTAAGCTGCGGACAGCTGCAGGGGAACAACAGCAAGAGGCAGGGTGTCACCATGGGTGTGCCTTGGTTGCAAAAGCAGAGGCTACGGTAATGAGACCAACCCATACTGTGGATCAGAGGGAGACAAAAATGACATGCTCTACAGCTTTGCAGTCCAGAGCCCTAATCCCCTCGCCAAGAAACCGCTAGGTATGGCTCGACGGTTCAGGCTGCACGCCTGCTCGTGGTGCCCCATGCCCCGCTTACCTGAGGACAGCATGCAGGGCGGTGTCCGACTCCACGCCCTCCGTGCTGAGGGCCTGCGGGCACAGGGGTAGAGGCAAGGCAAGACCCGTGAGACTGTGCCGCACCTTCGCAAGCCCCTCATGCAACTCCTGCAACCGCAAAGCCCACGATCCTAGCCACCGTGTAGCACGGAGCGACGCTGCCGCACATAACCTCATCCCAAACTCTGCCATCGGCAACAAGCCCAACCCATCTACCTCACAGGCACCCCAACAGAGACACAGCCTGGGTCCCCGGCGACCCCCGCTGGTGCCGCACCCGGTGCGCAGGGCGGCCACACGGCTCCCACCAGCCCCGTGCCCCTTCCTTACCCTGAGCCCCAGCAGCGCCGACAGCCCCTCCAGGGCGGCGGTGGACAGCCCTGGGCCGAACAGCCCCGTGCCGCATGGCCGCATGGCCACCACGCCCACCTCCCGCAGCCGTGACCACCAGGCCAGGTCGCGGCACATGTGGTGCAGCGCCTCTGGCGTGACCCGGTTGCTGAGCACCAGCGCCATGCGGGCGGCCACGGGGCACAGCATGTACAGGGTGCCGCGGAGGTAGGCCTGGAGGTGGGTGAGGGGAGGGTGAGGGCGTTGGGGAGTGGGTCGGGAATGGGCGGGGTGCGTGGGGGTGGATTGGGGACGGGGGGAGCTGTAGGAGGGCTGAACAAGGGCGTGGGGACGAGGGACGTGTCTTGGTGTATGCAGGCGTGCTTCTACCGAAGGGCGGCGTTGCCGCTAGGGTGTTAAAGGTGCTTTGGGGCGCTGTTAGGATATGCCAGAGATTCGGAATGGGAGGCAGAGGGTTGGCTGCCATAAGCTGCAAGGTGGCACTCGTTGTCGGCCGTCTGGTTGTTGGCCAACAGCAGCACGTGGTAACAGCTTCCGGTCAACAGATGCGCGACAACGGGAAAGGCCGCGGATTCGGACACAAGTTGTACTTGCCCATTCAAACAGATGTACTGGTCCGCGAACGCTCCAGGACGAAAACTGCTGTGTTGCAGATTTGCTCCACCGCCGACAGGTGCCCCGCGTAGCCTGCAGGTCCTCCTTATTCCCATCGCTCTCCAAGTGGTTCACGATTGAAGCTAGTATAAGCGGCGGCAGGGCTGACCAGTCGCGGCTTTCCGACGGTGCGCCTCCAACGCCACCCTGCACACACGCGAGCATCGTCGAATACAAGCCGCAAGCTGACCGCGGGTCAACGCCCCGGCTTGCGCGCCAGTAAAGTGCGGCATACCTCGACGTGTGCATCCATGGCACGTCGCTTCGCCGTTGCGAACGGCGACACGCTGTTAGGTCGTCGTTCCGTTTATCGTTTCGGAGGTCCCGCGTGCAGCTCCCTTACAAAGCTCGCCTCTTGATGCAGTCCTAACAAAGTAACATAGCCTTCACAACCCATTCGAAACCGGTCTACCGCTCAAACCCCGTTCTGGTGAGCATGGAGGCAGGAATTGCGTGAGACAGCGTCGAGACCTAGAAATTCCATAATGTGGTATGTTCAAGAAAAATACCGGTTTACGTGATAGGTTACTAGTCTACCAGGTAGGCATCAGACGTGGTGGCAAAGGGCTTCCGGGGCCATCCCCTTGCATGTGTGCAGGATCGTGCCCTTTGGCCCCTTCTGTGGTGAACCTGTGCGCTCTTAATGACCAGTGCTTGCTTGCATTTTCAACAACCGAAATGCTGTTCGCTGAGGGCGACAGCGATTGATCCCGTCCGGCTCAACCACCAACCAACGGACCACGTCACTCCTGTCACATGCTGCCTCTCCTGGTCAGTCCGTCCTTGTGCTCCAGCTATCCAGTTACTCCATGGCGAAGTGCTGTCGTGGCACCCTGTCTCGCTCGCACCTCGCAGTCCAGCCTCAGCCCTTCTGCCTCAGCCAGCCTCTCCCGCCCTTGGCCAGCCTTATCCTCATCCAGGGCGCTTCCGTGTGGCCTCAGGCCGAACGCCTGAAGTGCACAGCGACGCAGTTGCGGGGACACTGAAGCATACTGTAAAGCAGGTACTAGTGGAGGGCGAAGCAAGTGGCATGTCCAGCGATAAGAAGAGGGCACGGTCGTGGGCACGGTCGAGTGTGTCCAGGTAAAGTGCCAAGGTCGCCCCTCGTCACTAGTTGCCATCCTCAGCAGCCCCTCCTGCGTTCTGGCATTGTATGGTTTGACAGTTTTGTTCCCCTTCCAGAGCCCAGCCCCGTCCCGCTCGGGAAACAGAGCTGGTCCCGGCAATCAAGGACACGGGGTTTCCCACCCCTCTCGCTGTACGGATAGGAGCAACCAGCTCCGTCAAAGGATAGGCCACAACGAGCGGGCCGTCAGTTCTCCTACCACAGCCTGGTCCCACCCCTACATAGCCTCTCGCCAAGACGCATCCACAGAACACAAGCAGCCCCCCTGTCGTGGCTCCCCACCACCCTCCTGCCCAGGAGGAACCGGATACGAGGCAGCTGTACGGGGGAGTTAGCCAGTAGCGGCCCCCCGGATGCTGCTTTCGCACCTCCTCCATCGAAAACCCAAGGGCCTCCCACGAACACAGGCCCCACTTGTCCCATAGCCGCCCCCCGACACAAAAGCATCCCTCCAAACCAGGCAGGCAAACAAGGCAGGGTAGGCACAGTACGTGTACTAGTTCCTGGGCAGTGTCCGCCCTTGCATTAGTCAGTGTTTGGGGCCTCCGGCCAGGTGCAAAGAAGGCGGCCGTCCACCACCCGAAGCCAGGGGTGGGCTGTGCCGACCTCGTCCCACCCCACGCGTGGCACACCTAGGTTTGCAAACGCCCGCAGGTGCGCCCGGCGCGAGGCTTGCGACACCAAGGACTGCCACTGGGGGACCGCTGCACTGCCCCTCAGCTCACGCATGCGTGCATGCATGAATTGCCTCCCCACCTCCATGGCTTCAAGGGCTGCCAGGGCC
>VFQN01004976.1_pt1 | contig 16849 bp, 23 predicted proteins | sample 3512371 | NCBI WGS metagenome assembly VFQN01 (sample SAMN10412370, study PRJNA504923) | tailings metagenome | isolation source: Replicate 2 from Balatoc abandoned mine | place: Philippines: Itogon, Benguet | collected 2017-08-28 | reverse complement strand
GGGGGGGGGGGGGGGGGGGGGGGGGGGGGGGGAGGGGGGGGGGGGGAGGGGGGGGCGGGAGCACCCCCGGGGGGGGGGGGGGGGGGGGGGGGGGGGGGGGGGGGGGGGGGCTCAGGAGGTGTACGGGGCAGGGGGCTTGCCATGTTGGTCGGTCCAACTCACACTGATTGTGCAGGTGGCTAAGGCCGGGCAGGCTGGCTCCGATATATGCTGCGAGCTTGAACACGCCAAACTCTTACCGGTATTCCTGTCAAGGCCACCGCCGCCCGGCGCGGAGCCTATAAACCATGGACGAAAGCACAAAGCACACTGGCTCACCCGCTGACCATGCTCTCATGCTCTGCGCGTGCGGCCTGCTGTGCCTGTAGCTGCGCGAGGACCACGGGCACATGGGCGAAGCGGTGCAGCAGGGGCTTGTGCAGCTGGGAGCGCTGCAGCGGCATGCCACGGCGCTGGAGGACCACATGCAGCGGCAGGTGGCCTTCCAGGTGGGGGACGGATCCCTGACGGGCCTGTGGGTGTTGGCACGTCCGGGACCAGCCACGCATCTGTGTAAGCCTGTGTGTACGGGGCCAGGGTCTGTAAGGGGACCGAGGGCTAGAAGTCTGCAGGCGTCCGTATTTTGTGAATATTCTGTCATCTGTGAGCTGCTGCTTTCGAATACCCCTATGGACCACTGTGGTCCTTGCCTATCCCCCGCAGGACGACATGTCCCAGCGGCAGGGCCAGCTGCTGGCGGCCATGGACGACGCGGAGGCGCGGCAGCGGCGGCAGCAGGAGGCGGCGGCGGCGGCGTGGGGCGCGGCGCTTAACGCGTCGCGGCAGCTGGAGGCGCGGCAGGCGCGGTACGAGCAGCTGCAGGTGGGGTGGGTTGCGGCGAGGCGGTGGGCCTGGGCGGCTGCCTCCGCGTGACTAAGCGCTTAACGTGATGTGTTGGGCAGCTCGTGGGTGCGTGCGTGTGGGTGCTGTTGGTACCGGTGCTGTTGGTACCGAAGTTAAAGTTAACCTGCACCTGTGAACAGATCCTTATGCGACGTATATATCGGTATGCGGTACGACCGCAGGAGGCTCTGGCGGCCAGCAGCAGCCAGCTGCTGAGCACCAGCAGCGGCCTGGTGCGGGCGGTGGAGGGCGTGGCGGCGGCGCAGCAGCGCACCACCTCGATCATGGCGCGTTGGCTGGGCCAGCACTGGACGCTGCAGGTGGGGCACCTGGCGCCTGGGCCGGACATGTGTCTGGGTACGACCCGAGGTCCTTCCGATGTTCAACAGGGTCAAGGTGCTAGCTACGGCAACGCACGTGCGTCGGTGGCATATGCGATAGCGATGTCCTCTCGTTGGACCTGTTGACCGGCAAGTATGCTTGGGATGCAAAACAGCAGGCACCAGGGACCAGGCGGCATTGGCACATGCATGCGGGTCTTGCCACGCCCCCTACCGCATGCTGCCCTGCAGGACCTGGCCTTCTACGTCGCCGCGGCCGCGGGCGTGCTGCTGCTGACCTCCCCCGGCGGCGGGCTGGCCTCCGCGCGGCTGCCGCTGTCGGGCCTGCTGCTGTGCACCGGCATGGGCGAGCGGCTGCTGCGGCAGCACCTGGCGCAGTGGCTGCCGCTGGTGGCGGACGGCCTGGTGCGTGCGTGTGCGCTGGATGGAAGATGTGTGCCAGGCAAACTGCTACCGTACCATGGAAACCATGCAGTATTCAATGTAGCGCAAAATGCTTGAAGTACACGCTGGTGGGGTCCTACAACGGCACGGCTTTCGTTCAGACGCGTCAGTACGCTGGCGGGATGTAATCACGCTGTCATCTTTCGCGCCTCTGCTGTTGGTCGTCAGGTCACATTTACATTCCCGCAGGCGGGCGTGCCACTGCTGCCGCTGCTGGGCGACGCCGCCACCGCCAGCCGCTACCTGCGGCTGCTGGCGGCGGTGATGGCGGCGGCGCTGCTTGCGCGGCGGGCGCTGAGGCAGCGCCGCCAGGCGGCCGCTGACCAAGGCGCGCTGCAGGTGGGGCTATGACGCCGGACAGTTCCACGGCTTACGAACCTACGGTTGTTCACTTCAATAGAAAGCTACATGAGATCTTGATTGACCGCTTGCAGGCCATCCGGCAACGGCTGGACGTGATGGCCGATCAGCAGCTGCTCATCCTGCAGCACCTGGGCGCCTCGCCCTCGCCCCCGACCGAAGCCAAGGCACGCTCACCACGGCCCACCCCGGGCCAGCATGCGGGCGGGCCGTACGCCCATCACACGCCGACGACGGTGCCGCTGTACCCCGGGTGGCAGCTGGTCGCCACGCCGGGGACACCGCCCACGGCAGGGCCGTTGCAGCTTGCGGGTGCGGGCCCTACCAGCAGGAGCCCGCACGTGTGGCCTGCAGTAGACCACCAAACTGCACGGGTAGACCTCCCCGGCATGGAGGTTGCCCCCGCAGGCCCGCTGGTGCCTCTTGGCCAGGAGGTGTTGGTGCAACAGCCGGTCGGTCATGAGGGCCGGGGAACACGGCGTGCCCGGGCGCACGTGGCAGCAGTAGAGGCGGTGGGGACGGGCGTGCAGACGCGTCAGCAGGCACGGCAGAGTGCGCAGAGCCAGGGGGCACCGACTCATGCTGGGAACGCAGGTGTGCAACTGCCGCCCGTTGCCGGGGATCAGGACGTACACATGGAGGGGGCGGTGGACGAGCAATACCCACACCGTCAGCACCAGCAGCAGCCGCTGCCGCCGCTGCCGTCGACCCAACAGGGCGCCGGGACGGCGGGCAGCGCGGAGCAGGGGCGTGGGTCGGCCAGGAGGAGACAGCGCGAGGGGCAAGCCGGTGAGGCGAATGCTGTGGGTGGTGCGGGCGTGTGGACAGTTGGTCCCGGCTGTGCTGGACTATGTGGGCCACCGACGATGCATGGCATAGCGTACAGCTGTACTTGCCTAAGCGTTTTTATGCGCTGTGCGAGGTCCTGCTTGTTATATCCTTACAGCCCAGCGCGCTTGTGCCACGCCGTGCAGGTTCCGCGGACGGCGACAGTGTCGAGGCGCCAGTCCGCGCCGTGAGGCCCCGCCGCGAAGCCAGCAAGCAAATCAACTACAAGCCGTAGCATACTGGCCAGTCTAAGCCGCATGTATGTCTCCGCCCCTTGACCAGCACCTGCCAGCACTCAGGCGCGGCCTTGCTGCTTAAGCCTCTGCGCATTCTGACATGCCGGTAGACTACCACCCAGATGGGGCACGTGCCGTTGCATTCATAAGTACGAGTGGCAATGGGCAGAGAGCGTTCCCTTTGAGGCTGGCACTTCATGTTTCGACGCTGGTCTACGTGAGTACAGGAGTCTCACGGTGGCAGCGGTATGTGGTGTTGCGGTGTGGTCAGGTGCAAGCAAATGCAGATGCACCGTTTGGCCACAGGCGCTGGGCTGCAACGGCGTACCGGTAGTGTTCGGCTGTATTGGGCCTCAGGGTTTCAGGTGTTGCTTACGGTAGTGGAGGCGTCATGGCCAGTGGAGGACACTGTTTCTGTGTCTCAAATAATAACACGTCCCGTTCTGAAAGAACGCCTGAGAGCATTCAGTCCGGGAGGCCTCCTGCCGGAGGGTAGCTGCCTTGAGGCTTGAGCCCATCGACTTTTAGACGTCAGCCTGGCCGGCGGCGACAGATTTCCCTGCCGTGACTGCCAGGAGCTGACATGCTTATTCTATAATGACGTATTAAGGCACACTTTGCGGTGCCAGCGAGCCGAGGATACGTGCTCGAGCCACTGAAGGTCCGTTACAGCGAACACCACCAGCAGGACCAAGGGTACGACATGGACAACAGTGCAATACACTGGCCTTGACGCAACAGCCTCAACAAATCACCGTAACGCAGGAGGCCATACCCCACTGCCTGCCCAGCACCCAGCACCCCTTGCGGCTTGCTGCTGACGCCCTACCGCCCCCTGTCATAGTCACGGCGGTCGTAGTCCCTCTCGCGGTCCGAGTCCCTGTCCCTGCCGCCGTCGCGGCCTCGCCCCCGCCCCTCGTCCCGCCCCCGCCCCTCATCGCGCGCACGTCGCTCATCCCTGTCTCTGTCCCTGCTCCCGCTTCTGCTGTGCCTCCTCCCGGCCTCCGCCTGGTCTCTCCCCCTGCCCCCGTCCCGCCCACGAGAGCGCGACCGGCTCCGCTGCCGCCCCCGGGCCCAGTCGGCTCGGCCGTCCCCCCTCAACCCCTCCTCTCTCCCGGCATCCCGGTCGCGGCCCCTTCGAACATCTTGACCGCCTCTGCTGCCGTACACCCCGTTGCCGTTCCCATGGTCCACCCCAGGTGCCGGCGCAGGCACAGCAGGGGGCGGCCGTGGGGGGCCGACTGGTGGGCGTGGCGGCCCGAACGAGGGCCCTGCCGAGGCGCTGCGGTCGCGCTCCTGGTCGCCTGGCCGCTGCACCTGCTTGTCCCTGACCCTATCCCGTTCCCGGTCGTCCCTATCTCTGTCCCGCTCCCGGTCCCGGTCGTCTCGCCGCTTGTCCTCCCGGCGGGCCTCTGCCCCGTCGCTGCCGGCCCGGCCGCCGGGCCCCTCCTGCTTCTTGTCGCCCTTGGCCTGAAGGCACGAGCGTGAGGAAAGAAAGAGAGGGCAGCACCGTTGTACCCTACACCACTGTCCCTCGAGTTTGTACACCCATCAACGACACCTTGTAGCATCCGCCGTTCCCGGTTCGTCCAAGCTCCTGGTACGACCCACTCCTTGCCCATGCACAGAATGACAAGGCATCGCCTCGCCTCCGCACCTTGCCAGACTCAAGCTGCCGCGCCTCCTCCAGCAGCGAGAAGATGGAACCGGCGGCGGCCCAGGTCTCTGCGGCCAGCCCCCCGCCGCCGCCCCCACCGCCAGGCCCACCCCGTGGTGGCGGCGGCGGGCTGCGGCCGCGGCGGCCTGGGCCCGGGTCGTCCTCTACATTAAACAGGGTGAGGCGCAAGCTTTGGACAACAGAATGCCCCTGGACTTCTTGTGTGCATAAGTCTGGGTTCCTCCCCTCCATTTCCTGCTCATGCCGCAGGACTACAGCCAACGGAGTTACCGCACGCGCTTTGTGTCGGCTTTGTTGAACAGGTGCAGCTGAATGGCTTCACTGCTGGTGTGCCACGTACGTGAGCAGAAGGCGTAGGGTTGCCCACCTGGAGGCCTGCTGCCTTCCCGCCCAGCTTCTGCCCTAGCGGGCGGCTCCTCGTCCTCCGATACCGCGTTGGGGTCCTCGCCCTCCAGCTGCAAGCAGTGGGTGGAGCAGCGAGAGCGCATCACACGCGGTGTACGAGACTCGTGATGCGATTGAAGGGCTGAAAGTGTCAAAGCAAGCGAACGGTGCAGCCCCGTGCAGGCCGGGTGAGCAACAGTTCTGTGGGTAAACAGGTCCTCCTGCCCATGGAACCGTAGTGCTTGTCCCCGAACCCGTAACGGTTTCAGGTACACTCTTGGTACCTACCCAGTGTTGATGTTGCTTCTCCCAACGCACTGCACGTGTGCAGTGCCACCCGCTCACCTCGGCCTTCCTCTTCTTGTAGTTGTCCACGTGCTCCACACGCACGGTGCGTCCGGCCACCTTCGCTCCGTTGAGGTTGTCCACGACCAGGACTGTGCTGCGCTGATCCTCATAGGCTATGAACGCAAAGCCCTTGGATTTGCCTGTGTCCTTATTCCGGATGAGGTTCAGGTCCACTACCTCCCCATACTGGGCAAACACAGCCAGCAGGTCACCTTCCGTGAGGTCATAGTCTAGCCCGCCAACGAAGACATAAGCCGAGTGTTTGAATTTGGCATGCCAAGAGGCTCCATCTGAAAGGCCAAGTTCGACCTCCCGACGAGTAGCCTTCTGCGTGTTTTTGATCTGCGTCAAGGGATTCATCTTACACGCATGGTTAACACTTACCAAACTGAAATATGATGTCGTTGATGTCTAGCAGGGAGCAGGAAGGCGGGGAGACGCAAAAGCAAAAGCAAACCAGCATGGGGCGAGTACGGTGCGCATGCTGCCTTTCCTCCTGGATTTCATTCCTGCGTTTCCCACTTTTGCAGTTGCTTATACTTGTGTTGTGTTTTAATCGCAGGTGTAACCTTAAACTGCTATCCTATCCAAGTATCAGCTTTTCCAAACATAACCTGCTCAGCGCCACACCAACGTTGCCCGGCTGTACTCCCTGCGTGCCTTTAGCAAAACCATTACAGTGGGGGAGTGAGCGCGGGGCCGCGGCCCCGAAAGGGGCTGGGCTCCGGGCGGAAACTCGCGCTAGAAGCCGCCGTGTCTGCACAGTATTGAAGGCCACCGTCCCCCTCATCACGCACAATGCTGCTGCAGTCTGCCTTGTTTTTCGACAAGGATGCACGATATCCGTGCGTGATCAGCGCTTGTAAAGCGTGGGACGATGCGCTGTCGCGCGCGCTGTCAGGCCCCGAGCTGAAAGTCTACTGCTACTGGTAGATAGCTGGGATGCTTTCTGGGTACTGCCTTGCTCGTGGGAAAGGGAGGCTTTTGTGCGGGTTGTTCTTGAACCGGTGGACCTGAGACCAAGGTGCCTGAGGTAATCGTGTTTTCGTGGCGTTGATACCGTGTAGGGAGAGCAAAAAGGTCTCGACGTTGCTTTCACTTCACATCAGCAGCGGAGGTGAGTTAAGACCTGTTAACAAAACACGCGGGAAGGGCTTCTTGGTTCTACCCTTCCTTGGCACTGGAGCTTCTGTCCCAGCGTGGCGCTCATCGTAAAATGCATCGATCTGCAGGGCAAAAACCGGACTTGCGCCTGCTTCCATGCAATCGGACCACGGACCCCAGGTGAAGCGATGTGAAAGGAATGACATGCCTTGCTGGGCGGGGGAGTAGACGACATCTTTTCGGCAGTGCAAGGTACCAATTTAACACGTATTTGTTCCTTTTGCAGTGGGTATGACAAGTTCGTAGAGGAGCACCAACACTGCTTGGAGAACCGGAAGGCCATCGTCGTCAAAATAAACGGGTTTCGCGAGTTGCTTCTCGCCCCTGTCTTCTCTATCCAAGGTGCTTACTCGCTAACCTGCGCTGGATGCAAGTGTCGCTACCTGCTTGCCCCTCCACTAATCTGCATCGTTCCTTGGCCATACGTTGCTCGCTAAGTGTGCAGGGGAGACTTCCGCCGCACGCCCAGGACTGCGCTGTACTTGATGCTGCTGAGTGCATAATGCCTTGCTACTTGCACTTTTTGGTTGTTGTGGACCTTATTGAGGACTTGACTTCTCTGCAGGGGAAGGTTCTTACGGGGGGTTGGGACAAGTTGGCGCCCGCCCCAAGGACGGGTTCCTTGACTTGCCCGGGATAGAAAGGGTTTGGACAAGTGGCCCAAACCCTAGGGACTAGCAGCAGACCATGCCTCAGGATCGTGCTGAGCCAGGCATCAGGTTCGGTTGTTTGCCTTTACCCAATCCGCCACATGGCGATGAGGTTGATGGGACGCAAGGGTCGTGTAGTCGTCCTTACACGGCATTTTCCGCCTGTGCCCGAGGGCACGCAACTGCCAAAAAGATGTCAGGAAGCATATCGCTTTAGGCATTCGCCTGTTATGCGCCCTCCTGCTAAGGAAGAGACAGAATAAACGATGGCATTTTGGCGGTTGGGGCAGGCTGCACAGGGGAGTTCCCTCGGGTGTCTGCTGCCGCTGTCAGTCGCGAAAAGTACTGACCTTGACATGTCATCACGTGTCAATGGAGGAAAAGGATTTGTCCTGACCTGCAAAGTGCAAACCGTAACACGTATGCATGGTGCGGATCAAGGCATGGTACAGGCACATACCGCGTTGTACGGTGTCCACGTGGCACCTCAGTGGTTAGTCAACCGTTGTAGTAAGCATCGTGTCAAGCACGCCGCCTGGCCACCCAATTCCTTGCAGTCTCTGGGTTTCAGAAGTGCAATCGTGTGTTGTTGACCGTGTGTGGAAAAATAATTTTAATTGCACGACACGACAGGATCAGCAGAATTGGTGGCCAAGCATGCCGCCTCAAGTCGTGACGTACCTCTTCTGTACCGCAAATAATTCTAAAAACAAGAAAAAATTTAAAAGCTCATCACCTCACCTCTAAGAGCTAGAAATTTTTTAAAAGCTCACCATTGTTTGTTTCGCACAACGAAGCACGCTAACGTGCGGCACCTGCCGTCTGCGTCTCCATCCACCAGATGACGGCTCCAAGACGCCCGTGTTTTGGGGCTACGTGCTGTACTTCGGCGTGGCCTCCGCCGTGTCGCTGATGCTCGAGTCCAGCCGCATGGCGGTGGTGCTGGACCTGGACGAGACGCTGCTAGTGGCCAACTCGCAGTCCACCCTCGAGTCCAAGATTGAGGTGGCCCGCAAGACCAGGTAGGCCGCTCTTTCATCCCGCGTGCCTCGCCAGAACCATCGTACCCACGGATCCTCAAGCCGTTATTGCAACCAAACGTGTTGTGCACCTGGTTCATCGTTTGTCCCCAATGGTGCCGTACAAGCAGCGGCATCTGTTTACAGTAATTGTGGTACAGTGCCCATGTGACACAGTTGGTGATACAGCCATACTGTCTCGGCCAGCTTTCATGCTTGCGATTGGGTGGCGGTCCCCTCACAATGCAGGAAGCTCAAGGCGGAGGAGCTGCGGTCGCTGCTGTCTGACGGGCTGGTGGCGGAGGACAGCGAGGAGGCAGTGCGGCTGCGGGGTGCCGAGGCGGCGGCCGCCAAGGAGGAGGAGCTGCTGGCCGCCGACCTGGACCTGCTGCGCCAGTTCGCCACGACCGGCACCGTGTCCGTGGAGGGCAAGGTGCACAAGGCCAGGTGCGGGCTGCAATTGCTACCCTGCTTGATGACTTGTGACTCACGTTGCAGGTTCACCTCATTCGAGCTTAGTGGGCTTTACTGCACCTGTGCGCACGTTACGCTATGAGTTGTATACCGCTACGCCGGTTCATCTTCCCTGTGCAGGCCTGAGCAGGCGCGGCTGGACGACGGAAGCACCATCACGCGGCCTGTGATCCGCCTGGAGCGGCCGCATCCCATCATGCTGACGCGCATCCGGCCCGAGTCCAAGGAGACCAGCATGATCGTGCGCCCGCGGCCCAACTGGGAGGAGCTGCGCGGGGTGCTGGCGGGAGACGCGGAGCCGGGGCCGGACGGCAAGCCCAAGCTCAGGTACGGTCGCAGGGCTGTCGGGGAAGAGCTACGTGGCTGTCAACATGTGCCGGCTCCGAAGTTACTTACATTCCGTGCCCCAGCGTTTGCCTTGCTGGCATGTGTATGATGCGCCTCCTCGTATTGCATCTCTCGTCCCCCAGATTTGACGTGTACGTGTGCACGGCCGCTGAGCGGCAGTACGCGCTGGAGGTGTGGCGGCTGCTGGATACGCGGGGCAACATCATACCTGTGGAGCAGCGCGCGAGGCGCATCATCAACGTGTCTGGGGGCAGGAAGAAGCAGCTGCTCAAGTCGCTGGGCGTGGCGGAGCTGGCCGGAAACGCGCGGTTGGAGTGGCCGGAGCTACCTGACGAGGAGCCGCCGGTGCCGCTGGCGGTGGTGCTGGACGACCGGCTGGACGTGTGGGAGGCGGCGTCGCAGCCGTGCGTGCTGCAGGTGCGGGCGGGCGGGGTGCTGTGGGGCTGGGTGCTGTGGGATAGAGCGAGCTTTGGGGGTAGTGGGACAAGATTGTGGCGAGTCTGGGATGGGGCTTCAAACGATTTGCCTTGCATACGTGTCAGGCCGTGTACTGGTGTAGCTCTCCAGAAGCGGTACCGGCGTTGCGGCCGCAAGTGACGACAACCACGGCCTACTGCGCTCCCCCAGGTGCTGCCCTGGTACTGGTACCGCGACGAGGCGGCTCGGCTGGTGTCCGGCGCGGCGCACCCCGCGGCGGGCCTGGCGGAGGCGTCGGAGCGCGAGATCCGGCGCATGCGCGACGCGGTGCTGCAGATGCGCTCTGACATCTTCTTCGACATCAACGAGCGCCTGCGCAGCAGGGCCGACATGCTGGTGTCCGTGGGCGCCCTCGAGTCTACACAGCTCAACGACATCGGCTCACTGCTCAACGGCCTGGCCACCGCGTCCACGTTGCTGCGGGTGAGCGGGGCGAATGCAGGAGTACCAGGCTACGGCAGAGCCATTTAATGTGCGCTTGCCCACCTCCCTTCCCTTCTTCACTCCCTGTATACCTTAACCGAATGTATGCCTTTACTGAAAGCGGCCTTCGGGATCAGGAAGTCACTGCTCACCATTCCGGCTTGTGCTATGTAACCCTGACGCATTTTACAATGCCATCATGCGCCCGCAGGTGGGCACCAGCCGCGCCTACGTGATGCCCACGCTGGCCTCCATCGCCGCCCAATACCGCTTCGCCAGCGTTACCCCGCCACCGGAGCCCATGGACGCCAGCGGCCCTGCAGCAGCAGCACCAGCACCCGCACCTGCGCCTGCACCCGCAGCTGCATTCGCACCCGTACCTGCTCTTGCATCCGCACCTCTCCCCACCAACGGCAGTAACAGTAGCGTAGCCACCGAGATGGAAGCACCAGGCATGGTCAACGGGCTTGGGGCCCAGCCGCTCCCGGCCGTGCCTCTTCCCCTAGGACCTCTAGGCGCACCCGGCGGGGCCTTCCCTTCGGGGTTCCCGGGTCTCCCTGGCCCCGCCGGCGTGCCGCCTGGTGCCCCGCTGGCTGCTGGGGAGCCGCTGCAGCCGCTGGCCGTGGCGCCGCTGGCGCCGCCGGCGCCGCCTGCTGCTCCCCCGCGCCCACCGCCATCGCTCAAACCCGTGGACCCTCGGGTTGCTCGCCGGAAGGTGCGCAACCTTGCTTGCATGTTGACGTAAATCCTATCCAAAAGATACGGTGTAGCTGCCTTTGCTTCTGCTTTCTGTACTACAGTCGCGTTGGCTAGCACACAAACTCGCCCGCGTGATAACGACACCTTGTGTTGTTTTGCTTGTAGGCTGCCGCCGCCGCCGCTGCCGCCCAGCGCGCAGGTCTCCAGCCGCCGGCCGGCATGGGGCCTGGGATGCGGCCGTTCGCCCCTGGCCCTGTTCAGCAGCAGCAGCAGCAGCCCATGGGGTTGGGCGGCGTCGGGGCGACTGGATCCAGTGAGCAGGAGCCGCCAAGGCGGCGCGCCAACGCTGCTCCACTGGACCCAGCCAAATGGAGCGTGGAGGCGCTGGAGGGCGAGGGCGGCGAGGGCGAGGCGGCCCATCAGCAGCGGCCCGCAGATGCCCTCGAGGCCAAGGCGGGCACGCCGGGGCACCAGACCGCCGCGTCGCTGTCCGGTGGAGGGACCTCAGGGGCACAGGGCGATGCGCAGGGTGTGTCGGCATCGTCGTCGCGGAACCCGTCCATCCACCAGCAGGTCGCAGAGGGGCCGACACGGCCCGCGTCACCGGCTATCAAACCGGAGGACGTGGGAGCGCAGGGTCCGGTGGCGCATGGGGCGACGCTGCAGGGGCAGGGGCAGGGGCTGGCCGCGGAGCCGGCTGCCGGGACACCCCCGGCGCTTGTGCACCGCCTCCTGGAGCTCCTGGCCCACCTGGAGCCGGACCTCAGGGTGCAGGTGGAGAGCCTGCTGCGCCAAGCGCACTCAGACCCGCGCAAGATTGAGGAGCTGATAGCGGTGCTGTCCGCCCGGAACACGACTCAGCAGCAGCAAGAACCGGCAGCGGCTGCCCCTGTGCCGCCGCAGCAGCTTAACCCGCCCCCTCAACCGCCGCCAGCGCAGGAGCCGGCGGGGCAGCAGCAACAACAGCAGCAGCAGGACTTCAGCGGAGGCCACCCGCCCCGTCCCGCGCCGCCTCCCGGCGGCCCGCAGCCGCCGGAGCAGCAGGAGTCCCAACCCTCACAGGCGCCCCCGCAGCCTCAACCCCCGCAGCAGCAGGCAAGACCAGGACCCATTCCGCCACCAGGCGTACCACCGCCTCGGCCTCCCCCGGGTCCGCCTCCGCCTGGGGTACAGGCGCAAGCGCAGCTCTCGCGCCCGCCAGGCCCCGGCCCTGGCCCAGGGCCAGGCCCCGCTGTCCCGCCGCCCCAGCCGCCTCCAGGGGACCCCCCTCCCAAGCGCTCCGCGACCCCTGACGTGGAGGGCGACCGGCTGCCTGGGGCTGGAGGCGTGCTGCACCCGCCGCCGCCGTCCGCAGCACCCCAACTCCCCAGCGTGAACAGCGGGCCTGGCGGCGTGATGCCGCCCCGGCCGCCACCTGGCCCGCCGCCCCCCTCTGCGGGCGGCCCACAGCAGGGCTCGGCGCAGGGTGCGCAGACCATGCAGGTGGTGGTAGCGGCAGACGGGCGGGTCATGCTGGCACCGGCGCAGCCCCAGGCGGCCCAGATGCAGCAGGTACCCAGCCAGGCACCTGGCGGCGTTGCGCCAATCCAGGGTACCGGTATGCAGGGTCCAGGGATGCAGGGTCCTGGAATGCAGGGGCCCGGATTGCAAGGGTTCGGTCCCCAGGGCGGCATGCAGGGCGTGCTGGGGCAGCAGGGTGCCATGGCCCAACAGATGCAGCAGCAGCAACAACTGCAGCAACAACGGCAGCTGCAACTGCAAAAAGAGCAGGCGCAACTGCAGCAGCAACTCCAGCAGAAGCAGCTACTCCAGCAACAGTTACAGCAGCAGATCCAGATGCAGCAGCAGTTGCAGCAGCAGATGCAGATGGCGGGCATGGGTGGTGTGGCTGCCATGCAGGGGATGGGCATGTTGGCGGACCCCGTGCAGCAAATGCAGGCGCTCATGTCGGAAATGGTAGGCCTGGAGGTGCAGCTCGCAGCCATGCAGTCTATGGCCATGCAGCAGCAGCAGCCGGTGCAAGGCCTCATGCAGCAGCAGGGATTGATGGGCGGCGCTATGCAAAACATGGCGGGTGCACAGGGCATGATGGGTCCTCAGTTCCCGCAGCAGCAGCAGCAAGGGCAGCCACAGCAGCAAGGGCAGGGCATGATGGGCGGCGTTGGGCAAGCGGGCATGGGCATGGGGATAGGCCTGCAGGGCGCTGCGGGGCCCCAAATGCCCACGGGGGCCGTTGGGCCTATAGGTGGCGGCTTGGGCATGGGTATGGGCATGAACGGCCAGGTTGGGGTGCAGGGCCCAGGGGGACAGATGATGGGCAACCAGTTGCCGCAAGGGCAAATGGGCCAGGGCCAGGTGGGTGGTTTCCAGGGCCCCATGCAACCGCAAGGGCAGATGGGCTTCCCAGCCGGCCCAATGCAGGGCGTTAGCGGGCCTGGCATGGTGCCTGGGCAGCAGCCCCAGCAGCAGGGCCCGATGATGGGCGGGCCCACGATGGGGCAGAGCATGCAGCAGCAACAGCAGCAGGCGGGCCCTATGGCCGGCATGAAGCGCCCGCCGTCGCCTGCTCCGAACGGGGAGCCGCCATCCAAGGCCGCCAGGTCCTCAGGGCCCAAGGACGGCGGCCCCGCCCCTCCCCCGTGGGCCGGTGGGCTGCAGAACGTGAAGGGCGGGGCGCCAGGCGCGCCGGTCGGCAGTGCGGCGCCGCCCTGGGCCAAGGGGCTGCAAGGGGCCCAACCCGGGGCACAGCAGCAGCAGCAACCGGGAGCCGCGCCAGGGGCCCCTGTGCCGCGGCCGGCGCCGCCGCCGGGCGCACCACCCCCTGCGCCTCCATCGGCGGGGCACGGAGCCGGCGCGGAGGAGGGCGCAGGGGCCTCGGGTCCTGCCACGGGGCAGCAGTCCGTGCAGTTGCCTATGGTGATGCTGGAGAACCCGGTGACGCGGCTCAATGAGATTGCACAGCGGGAGCGCGTGCAGATCAACTTTAAGGAGAACAAGGGCAGCCTGGACGACCCCTCGCGAACCACGGGTTGGACCATCGTGGTCAACTACCGTAATCAGGTGTGTAACCGTACTTTGCTTCCACCGGTGTCTCACGGCCATGGCCCAGCTTGTATTACTCCTGCGTTGTCACGTGGCGATGGTACTGTCCGATTGTACTGCACTATGCAACAGCACAGGTAGAGAGAGTCATGTTCTCTTGCCCTACTGTGCAGGACATCGGGAAGGGCTACGATAAGACCAAGAAGGAGGCCAAACGCCTAGCCGCCATGGAGGCGCTGAAGCACCTGGGGGTGCGCATACAGATGGGGCCGGCCGTGGACCGGCCGCACGGCGAGGGCCCACCGGCGCCCGTCATTGGGCCGCAGCCCGCGCCGCCGCCAGCGCCTGAGGCCGCGGGCAGCAGCGCTGGCGCAGGCACAGGCGGTGCCACAGGGGGCGGCGGAGGCGGCGCAGCTGCGCGGGACTCCATGGACGGGGCGCTGCACCGGCTCATGGACCTGTACACCAAGGACAACTGCATCTTTGAGGTCCACCGAGATGAGGGCATGGCGCCGCACAGGTGGGCTGGGCGGGCTTTGGGGGACTGCTGCTTGAGGCACTTTGTCGACTTCGCAACGCCCGCGCTAAGGGTGATAGCTGTTAATCGCCTTGGTCAGTTGCTGTTGACAGCACGTACAGTGTCGCTGATGCGCCCGGCTTTGCGACATGTTCTTCCTGTGCGGTTCGCCCACCCACGCAGGCAAGTGGAGATGCAGCTGACCATCCGCGGCACACAGCACATGGTGCTGGGCTATGGCCAAAACCGCCGCACGGCGCGCATAGACGCCAGCGTGCGCATGCTGCAGCACCTGGGCGTACCCCAGCATAGCCAACCAATGGACAAACCAGCAACAGCAGCGCACGCGGGAGACGCTGCTGGCCCTTCCTCCTCAGCACCCGCTGGCTCGGGCTCCCACGCTCACGGACATGGGCATCACCAGCGGGGTTCGGGGAGGCACGGCAAGGTGGGCTCTCACGGGGACAGCGACAGCGACACGGGCGGGGGCCGGCACCGGCAGCGGCAGCGGCAGGGGTCCCGGAGCCCCGCGGCCAGCGATGTGGAGGAGGCGACGGATGACGCGTATGAGGTGCTGGCCAGCACTGGCTTCCTGGCGCGCAGCAAGCGCGGCGGGGCCCAGGGCGGGAAGCACCGGCTGGCGGAGGACGGGGGTACGGCGGGGGGCAGCAAGGGCTACGTGCAGGACATCATGCAGCAAATTGCAGACGAACTGGACGACTGGGGGCCGCCGCCGCCTGCGGGGGGTGCTGGGCCGGGCAGCAAGGTGGGGGCCGCGGGAAAACCGCTTGCGGGCCCTGGGGCAAAGCCCGCTGCTGGGTTGAAGGGTGGGGCTGGCAAGCAGAAAGCGGCGGAGGCGGAGGACTCGGAGGAGGAAGAGGGAGAGCTACCGAGCGAGTAGGCGAATAGAAAACAGAGAGCGCGAAGAAGTGTAGTTAGGTGCAGCATGCAGGACGGGTAGAGAACTTGTATTGCGCACTGATGAGGGTTGGGTGGGCTTACTAGGGACTGCAAACTCATTCACGGTTGGGGCACCCTGCATTTATGTTGCGAAGCAGTGCTTTGTAGCTGCACACATGTGCTGCTGGAGCAACACTTTATGGGGTCTGTGGACGGTCGGCAGAGCCAGCAGAGAGGCGGAGGCAGGCCGGAGTGTGGCTTGGGTCGGTCATTGGGTCACATGAGCCTCGGACATGGATGCTGGACGCCTGCAAAACGATTGTCTGAAAGCGTCACTATCGTACTGCTCCCTGTACCGGTAACCAAGGCGTGAAAGATCCTGGGCTTGGCATTAAATCCAAATGCCCACAATAGTGGGGAACAAAAATTCGCGCGAGGCCGCGCCCATCAACACAAAGCATCTTGAAGCAATCATCTTCACGCTGCAGTTCGTGAACGGTGGTGGGTTGGCTGGGGTGCGTTGGCTGGGGTGGGCACGATGGCACGTGGCTAAACACAATGCCGTGGGCAGGGCACACTAACAGGCTCCTTACGGGCCCATGTCACCAAGCTTGACCGTTGCTGTGTGCGTAGATTAAAAACGGGGGAATGGATTGGATTGGATTGGATTGGATTGGAATGGGGAATGGTGTGCCTGGCTGGGGACCTCCCTTGTCCAGTGTGGGCCTACCGTTACCCTGCAGTTACCCGCTGGCCTGCGACCGCAGAACAGTGTCCCCCTCCCTCTCAAGACCGACCGTCAATATGCATCATCCTTGTGAAGACATAGGAAAATGACGCATTGCACCTCGTCGGCGTAGACTCAAACCTTACGCTGGGCCTGCGCAGTGCACGCACTACCTTGTTGTCCGTATCAAGCACATTTTGCCTAATCCAGGCACCCATGTCAGCAGTAGCTGCACCTTATACGTATGAGCCTCAAGCTTTATAGCAGGTGGTAATAGCGACGCTTCGTCTGGCACTTCGTCTGTCGTTGTGAGCGAGTGACCGTCGAGGTTGCCCCGTTGTGTCGCGGACTGGACAAAATGGACGAGGAAGAGGCAAGCGAGAAGTCATGGTGCAGGCCTTGCAACTGGCTTTGTAACACGGTTGCTGACAGCGAGCCCATTGTGCGGCCCTTGCAGGCAGCCGTGTTGACCCCCCCCACACCGCCAGCTAAATCGTTAAAGGAGCTTAAAAAGTCATATATTGCGCGAGTGAGTAGCTACTCCTGGCGTCCCATTTACATTTGTGCTGTAGCTGTCACCCAGGAAAACCATGTTCCGCGTGACCAACAACCTCCTTACGCAACCTTCTGTTATATTTACAGGCCAAGCGTAACAATGAGGCGAAATCTTCCGGAGCAAGTGCAGGCTGCTGCAGCAACCCAAGGAAATGTGGGGAGGAGTGGGGGTCCTGCCCCCCTGTTCGTGTCCCCTTACTGCCTGCCGTACAGCAACGACCCGCCAGCAGCGCTACGGCGTCTCCCAAGCAGCTGACTCACTGGGGACTTGAACCCCTCGGAGGCCTGGAACCTCAGATCGTTGACGTCGTGTTTAGAACACAACGGGCCCCAACGCCAGGATTTAGATTTAG
>VFQN01004975.1_pt1 | contig 16850 bp, 15 predicted proteins | sample 3512371 | NCBI WGS metagenome assembly VFQN01 (sample SAMN10412370, study PRJNA504923) | tailings metagenome | isolation source: Replicate 2 from Balatoc abandoned mine | place: Philippines: Itogon, Benguet | collected 2017-08-28 | reverse complement strand
TGGCGGCACGACGCGAGCCTGGCCGCCCCGGTGCTGCACGCCGTGGTCGTCGGCGCGGCGCTCGCCGTCGCGCTGACGCCGTTCCTGCTCCGGCGTGACCCGCCACGCACGGCAACCCGCGCGGCCTTCGGGTTCGTGTCCGGCACGCTGCTCACGTTCCTCCTGCTGTTCCACGGCCTGACCATCCTCGGCTGGTCGGCCTGGCACGCGCCGCTGTCGGCGCAGCTCACCACGGCCTACGCCGCGCACGTGCCGACGCTGCTCGGCGTCGTCGGCGTCCCCCCGTGGGTCGCGTTCGGCCTGCTGCTCGCCGTGTGGGCCGCGGCCTGTGTCTGGCACGCCTCGCTCGCGAGCCCGGTCCTCCAGTCCCTGCACCACCTCGTGGCCCGTGTCGGGCCGCGACGGGCGTGGGGACGCGCCGCAGTCGTGGTCGGCGTCGTGCTGCTCGTGTACGCGGCGACACGTCCGCTGTGGGTCGTCCGCGAGCCCCTCCACATCGCGTTCCACGACGACTGGAGCCAGGCCAAGGTCGCGCCGGTGTCGCTCTTCGTCGAGTACAGCGCAGGACGCGGCGAGCGCCTCGCCCCGGCCGACGTCGCGCCGACGGCGCTCCGGCCGCGCACGCTCGTGCTCATCGTCGTCGACGCGCTGCGCCGCGACCAGATGGGCGTCTATGGCGGACCGCTGGACAACACACCCTTCCTCTCGCGGCTGCACCGCGAGGGCCGCCTCGCACGCATCGGCCCCGCCTACTCGGTGTGCACGGTCTCGTTCTGCGGCGTCCTCGGGACCCTGGCGTCGCGGTCGTGGGAGGGGCTCGACCGGCCCCCGGTCACGCTGCCGGACGTCCTCTCACGCTACGGCTACAGCTCGCGCTACTTCCTCGCCGGCGACCACTCGCGCTTCGGCCTGCTGCGCGAACTCACCGCGCGTTCCGTCGACCGCTACGTGGACGCCACGCAGTGGCCCGATCGCTACGCCAACGACGATCGCGACGCGATCGCGGCACTGTCGCGCGAGCCCCTCGCGTCGGCGCCCCCGCTGTTCCTCTACGTACACCTGATGTCGGTGCACGCGCTCGGCGTGCGCCAGCCCGCGTTCCGGCGATGGCAGCCGGACACGCTCTCGCTGTGGGAACGCTGGCGCGACCCGGAGGGGCAGCGAGCGGCTTACGCGCGGCGCTACCACAACGGCATCCTGCAGGCCGACGACCTCATTCGCCAGGTGTTCGACGTGCTACGGGAGGCGGGCCGCCTCGACGATGCGCTGGTCGTCGTGACGGCCGATCATGGCGAGTCGCTGGGAGAGGACGGCCGCTTCGCGCACGGCGGGGAGCCAGACGAGGCGCTCACGGGCGTGCCGCTGCTCGTGTACGACCGCCAGGCGACCTACGCGTCCCGCGCGATCGCGAGCCAGATCGACATCGCCCCGACGTTCCTGCGCGCCATCGGCGCGCCGGTGCCGGCGTCGTTCATGGGGATTCCGCTCCAGGAGCCGACGACGCGGACGACGGTGCCGGTGGCCAGCGGCGACAGGACCGGCGTCGTCCGCGCCACCGCGGCGGGGGCTGTGTTCGAGTTGCGTGAGAGGTGAAGCAGGCAATTCAGCATTCAGAATTCAGCATGAAGGTGCGTCGAGGCCTCCCTTCATCCTGAATCCTGAATTGTGAATTGCTCTTTCATGAGCGAATGAGCGCGAGCACCTCGTCGCGGCGCTGTTCCATGATCGCGGCCGTCGTGCCCTCGAGGTTCAGGCGCAGCAGCGGCTCGGTGTTGGACTTGCGCACGTTGAAGTGCCAGTCGGGATACTCCACCGACACGCCGTCGAGGTGATACACGTGGCCGTCGGCGTACTTCGCCGTCAGCGCGGCGATCTTCTCGTCGGCCAGCGCCATGCTCGCGAGCTTGGTGTTGATCTCGCCCGAGATGAAGTACTTCTCGCGCAGCGGCGCGAGCAGTTCGGCCAGCGTCTTGCCCTTGCGCGACATGAGCTCGAGGATGAGCAGCACGGGGATGAAGCCGTTGTCGGCGTAGAAGTTGTCGCGGAAGTAGTAGTGCCCCGTGACCTCTCCGCCGAAGATCGCGTTCTCGGCGCGCATGCGCTGCTTGATGAAGGCGTGGCCCACGCGGCTCATGAGCGCCGTGCCGCCATACTGCGAGACGATGTCCTTGACGGCGTAGCTCGCGCGCACGTCGTAGATGACCTTCTCGCCGGGGAACTTGAGCAGGAACGCCTCGGCGAGCAGCGCCGTCACGAAGTCGCCCGCCACGAAGTCGCCCGTGCCGTCGATGAAGAAGCAGCGATCGGCGTCGCCGTCCCACGCGATGCCGATGTCGGCCTTCTCGCGGAGCACCGTCTCGGTCACCGTGCGGCGGTTCTCCTCGATGAGGGGGTTGGACTCGTGGTGCGGGAACGTGCCGTCCACCTCCATGGCCACGTGCGTCGTCTTGCACGGCAGCCGCGCGAAGATCTTCGGACCCACGAGGCCGCCCATGCCGCTGCCGGCATCGAGCACGCAGTTGAACGGCTTGATGATCGACGGGTCGATGAACCGGAAGATGTGGGCGAGGTAGTCGTCGAGCACCTCGGCGCGTTCGTAGCCGCCCATGGCCGGCTTGGACGGCGGCAGTTCGCGCGCCAGGATCATCTCCTTGATTTCCTTGATCCCCGCGTCGCCACTCAACGGCTTGGCGTCGCGCGACACGAGCTTGATGCCGTTGTACTCCTTCGGGTTGTGCGAGGCGGTGATCTGGGCGCCGCCGTCGAGCCCGTCGCGGCAGACCGCGAAGTACATGACGTCGGTCGGCAGCATGCCGTAGTCCACGACGTCGCACCCCTGCTGGCGCGCGCCCTCGATGAACGCCTCGGCGAGCCCCGGCGACGAGGTGCGCATGTCGCGCGTGACGGCGATGCGGCGCGCCTGGAGGTACGTGACGAAGGCGCCGCCGATGTCGTGCGCGGCGGTTTCGTTCACCTCCGACGGGTACAGGCCCCGCACGTCGTAGGCCTTGAAGATGCTCGGGTCGATCACGTTCACGTCTGCCATGCGTCGAAGTCCCGCCGGTCGGCGCAGCGCGCCGCCGGCCACCAATGCGCCCGCGCGGGGCGTCAGAGCCTGCTGTAGTCGGTCACCGAGCTGCGATCGCCGAGCATGCGGCCGTCGCTGATCTCGGAATTGCGGCCGATGAGACAGTTGCGGCCGAGCAGCGCGCCTTCGACGAGAGCCTCGGCGCCGATCACGCTGTTGGCCCAGGCCACGGTGTCGCGCACCTGCGCCTGTTCGTCCACCTGCACCTGGCGGCCGAGCACCGCATACGGCCCGAGGCGCGCGCCGCTCTTGAGGACGACTCCCTCGTCGAGGAAGCACGGCCCCTGGATGGTCACGTCCTGCTCGATGCGGGCGCCGAGGTCCACGATGCCTCCCGCGCGGCCGAGGAACGGCGCGGCGTGGTAGCGGCCGTCCATGATGTCGCGATGCACCTGCCGGTACTTCTCCGGCGTGCCGATGTCGATCCAGTAGCCCTCGTTCACGTAGGCCACGAACGTCTCGCCGTTGGCCACCAGCGAGGGGAAGTACTGCCGCTCGATCGAGTACGACTCGCCCGCAGGGATGCGATCGAGCGTCTCGGGCTCGAGCACGTAGATGCCTGCATTGATCGTGTTGACGGTGATCTCGTCCTGGCCCGGCTTCTCGAGGAACCGCACGACGTTGCCGTCGGCGTCGGTCTCCACGAGCCCGTAGGCCGACGGGTTCTCCACCGGCGTGAGCACGATGGTCGCCTTCGCACGCCGCTCGCGATGGCGGGCGATCACGGCCTGCAGGTCGATCTCCTGCAGCACGTCGCCGTTGAGCACGATGACCGAATCCTGCACCGTCTGCGCCGAGAACTTGATCGCACCACCGGTCCCGAGCGGCTGGGGCTCGACGGCGTACGAGATCTTGATGCCGAGCGCCTCGCCGTCGCCGAACGTCTCCTCGATGCGGCGCGGCTGGTAGTTGAGACTGAGGATGACCTCGGTGATCTCCGGCACCTGACGCAGCTGATCCAGCTGGTACATCAGGAACGGCCGGTTGAAGATGGGGACGATGGGCTTCGGGGTGTTGAGGGTGAGGGGGCGGAGGCGCGTGCCCTTGCCACCTGCCAGCAGAATGGCCTTCATGTCAGCAGGAAATGATAGCGCATGCCCTCGGCCCCGGCCCGCGACGGCCGGGTACAATGGCGGCGACCTGCCCGGATGATCAATCTTCCCAACGCGCTCTCACTGGTCCGCATCGTCCTCGTGCCGTTGCTGGTCGTGGTGATGCTGACCCCGCCGCGCAGCTGGGACTGGACGGGCGTACACAGCGACTTCCTCGGCGCGCTGATCTTCGGGCTCGCATCGCTCACCGATCTGCTCGACGGATGGCTCGCGCGCCGGCGCCGCCAGATCACCGCCGTCGGGCAGTGGCTCGACCCGCTCGCCGACAAGCTGCTCGTCACGGGCGCGCTCATCTCGCTCGTGCAACTCGGGCGGGCCCCGGCGTGGATGGTGGCGGTGATCGTCGGGCGTGAACTCGCCGTGACCGGACTCCGCAGCGTGGCGACGGCCCGCGGCGTGGCGATGCCGGCGTCGGACCTGGGCAAGCGCAAGATGGCCGCACAGGTCACCGCGATCCTCGGGCTGCTGGTGGCACCGAGCGTGCCGTTCCCGCTCGACTGGGTCGGCACCATCGCGCTCTGGGTGATGCTCGCGCTCGCCGTCTGGTCAGCCGTCGACTACTACCGCCGGTTCAACACAGTACTCAGAAGCGAGTAGAGGGCAGGCTCAGGGCTCAAGGCTCAGAGAACTCGAGTCGTGGGCTATGGTGCCGCGATGTTGCGATGCTGGAATGCCGTCAATGTCCACATCGCAGCATTCCCGGCATTCGCGGCATTCGCGGCATTCTCACGGCGGCGTCGGTTTCACCTGCGCGTCGGTGGCGGGGCGCGGCGGCGGCGGCGTCTGCGGACGGGGGCCTGCGGCGCGTGGCGGGGCGGCGGGGGAGGCGGCCGCCGCAGTGGCCGGCGTGCCCGCGGGGGCGCCTGGCGTCTGCTCGGCGAGCACGGCCTTCACCTTCTCGCGCATCTCCGCGCCCTTCACGAGGAACTCGCTCTGCTCGAACTCGGCCGCGAGCCGATCCAGCAGGGGCAGCGCCTCGGCCTCCCGCTTCAGGATGACGTAAGCCTCGGCGAGGTAGTAGTAGACCGCGTCGCGGTTGGTGAACTCCGGGTCCTCCTCGAGCACCTGGCGGAAGCGCGAGATGCCGCCCGGATACCAGCGGGCCCGGTGGTAGAAGAAGCCGACCTTGTAGATGGACTCGCTCAGGCGATCGCGGGCGATCCGTTCCTTCTCGCGCACCTCGGCCATGAGCGGGCTGTTCGGGTATCGCTCACGGAAGGCCTGGAACTGGTCGAGCGCGAGGCGGGTCTCGGTCTGATCGCGCTCGGCCTTCGCCATCTGGTCGAAGTGCGTCATCGCGAGCTTGTACTGCGCATAGTCGGCCCGCTGGTGCGTGGGGAAGTAGGAGAGGAACTCCTGGAACTCGCGTTCCGCCCGCAGCTTGCCCTCGGTGGTGCCGTCGCTCAGGTAGGCGTCGCCCAGCCCGAGCTTGGCGTCGGCGCGCAGCGGGCTCTGCGGATAGCTGTCCACCAGCTGCTGGTAGTACTCGCGGGCCGTGAACCACTTCCGTTCGGCCATCGCGGCCTGGCCCTGTTCGAACAGGTACTTGTCCGGCTCGGTGACACCGGTGGGGATGTTGCCCCGCCTCGTCGCGCAGGCCGTCGTCGTCGCCGCGACGAGGACCAGCACCGCCAGGCGCGCCAGGACCCCGTGGCGCGTCATGCCCGTTCGCTCCGAAGCCATGCGTACTCTTCCGCCAATCCCTGCTCCAGCGTGACCGACGGCGCAAAGCCCAGGTCGGTGGCCGCCCGCGTCGTGTCCGCGTAGGTGTCGCGCATGTCGCCCTTCTGGGGCGGCTGCTGTTCGAGGGCGACCGGGTGGCCCACCAGCCGTCCGATGATCTCGAACACGTGGTTCACCGTCACCCGTGATCCTCCACCGACGTTGTACACGCGGCCCGGCACGCCCCGGAGGGCGGCCGCAGCCGTTGCCGATACCGCGTCGGCCACGAACGTGAAGTCCCGGGTCTGCTCGCCGTCGCCGTAGCGCACCAGCGGGCGGCCGTCCATCGCCGCCGTGAGGAAGCGATGGAAGCCCATGTCGGGCCGCTGCCGCGGGCCGTACACCGTGAAGTACCGCAGCGCCACGAAGGGCAGCCCGTGATTCACGTGGTACAGGTGCCCCAGGTGCTCGGCTGCGAGCTTCGAGACCCCGTAGGGCGACACCGGCTGCAGCCGGGCGTCCTCCCGCATCGGGATGGCGGCCTCGTCGCCGTAGACCGAGGACGTCGAGGCATAGACGAACCGGTCGAGCGTCCGGCCGGCACAGGCCTCGAGCAGGCGCTGCGTGGCGGCGATGTTGTTCGAGACGTAGACGTCGAAATCGCGACCCCAGCTCTTGCGCACACCCGCCTGGGCGGCCAGGTGGTACACGTGGGTGACGCCGTCGAGCAGGCGGGCGAGATCCACCTGCAGCAGGTCGTCCTCGACGAAGGTGAACCGCGGCGACCGGCGTGCGTGCGCGACGTTGGCTTCCTTGATCGCCCGCGGGTAGTAGTCGGTGAAGCAGTCGATGCCGACGACGTCGAGGCCGTCGGCCAGGAGCCGATCGGCAAGGGTCGAGCCGATGAACCCGGCCGTCCCGGTGACGAGTGCCTTCACGCGAACGTCTCCCTCAGCGCCCCCGGCAGCCGGCACGGTCGTCCTTCGCGGGTGACCGGCACGTGCAGGGTGCGCGCGGTGGCGAGCACGCGCCCGTCTTCGAGGCGCACCAGCTCGTAGGTGAACTCGACCCGCAACGGGCTCGCCATGCGGCCCGCCGTGCGGATCTCCAACTCGTCATCGTACCGCGCCGGGTGGCGGTACTGGCAAGTCGCCTCGATGACGGGCAGGGTGATGCCGTCGGCCTCCAGCGTCTTGTAGCTCCAGCCGAGCTGCCTCAGCAGTTCCACGCGGCCCACCTCGAACCACGTGAAGTAGTTGCCGTGGTAGACCACGCCCATCTGGTCGGTTTCGGCGTACCGGACGCGGATCCGGGTGGCGCCCGACACGCCGCTCACCGGGTCGCCCGCGCCTGCCAGCCGCGCTGCCCGGCCGCGCGGAGCCCGGCAATCGCGGCTGCCGGGTCGGGCGCCGCGAAGACGGCGGCCCCGGCCACGAGGATGTCGCCGCCGGCAGCCACGACGGCCTCGGCCCGTTCGGGATCGACGCCGCCATCCACGATGACCTCGGCCTCCGAGCCCGTCCGATCGAGCAGGTCCCGCAGGCGCGCGAGCCGCTCGTAGCTGCGCTCGATGAACGCCTGCCCCCCGAAGCCAGGGTTGACCGACATCAGGATGACGAGGTCGAGATCCGGGGCGATCGCCTCGAGGGCGGTGAGGGGCGTGCCCGGATTGATGGCCACGCCGGCCAGCGCCCCGAGGTGCCGGATGCGGTGGACGGTGCGATGCAGGTGCGGGTCCGCCTCGACGTGCACCGAGAGCGAGGCCGCGCCGGCCTCGACGAAGGCGTCCACGTACCGGTCGGGTTCCTCGATCATCAGGTGGACGTCCAGGGGCAGTGGCGACACGTTCTTCAGCGCGGCCACCACCGGAAGCCCAATCGAGATGTTCGGCACGAAGCGGCCGTCCATCACGTCCACGTGGATCCAGTCGGCCCCGGCCGCCGCGACCTGCCGCACGGCCTGGCCGAGCGCGGCGAAATCGGCACTCAGGATCGACGGGGCGATGCGCACGCTCACCGGCTGACCTCCAGGGAGATGCTGTCGCCGGGGGCGATCTGGAACCCGCCGAGAGGCGACTGACGCAACACGATGCCCGGAGGAACGCCCGGGTAGGGGTGCTCGGCGACGAGGGCCACGCGGAAGCCGCGCACCCGCAGCACCTCCGCCGCGCGTTGCGCATTGACCCCAATCAGGTCGGGCATGACGTACGTGGTGCCGCGCTCGCCGCGGTTGACGAGCAGCGAGACGGTGTCGGCGGCCTCGCCAGGCGCCGGGCTCTGCGCGACGACCACGCCCGCGGGAAAGGCCCCCGACCGGATCGCCGCGAGGTCGCGAATGCCCACGCCCTCGCTCTCGAGCCGGAGCTGCGCCGTCCGCTCGGTGAGACCGACGACGGCCGGGACGCGGCTGACGGTGGGGCCCGCGCTCAGCCACACCTTCACGCTGCGCGGCCGGCGGGCGGTGCTGCCGGCCACGGGCTCCTGGGCCAGGATGAGTCCGGCCGCCACCTGGGGATCGGAACGCCGGGCCTCCTCCACCTTGAGCGGCAGGCCCAGTTCCGTGAGCGACGTGCTGGCCTGGTTGACGGATCGCCCGCGGAGATCGGGCACGCGCACGTCGCGCGTGCGCAGCGCGAGCCGCATGGCCATGCCGAACGAGACGGCGTAGGTGATGCCGAGCAGCGCCAGCAGGACGAGCAGCTTGCCCGCGCCCCACACCCGCTCGGTGAATCCGCGTCGCGCCTCCATCAGCGCTCGATCTTACAGGCGGGGTTTCGGAATTGCAGAGAATTGCAGAATTTCGGGAATTTCAGAATTGCATGAGCACTGCCGACCTTCGAAGCGCTCCTGAAGCTCCTGCAATTCTGAAATTCTGCAATTCTGCAATTCTGCAACTCCCCTAGGTCGCGCTGAGGACTGCGGCGAAGAAGGCGTCCAGCCCGTGTACGTGCGGCCAGGTGCGCAGGGTGCCGGTCTCGGTGAGGAGGGGCGTCATCGACGGGGGCAACCCCGCCTCGCGGAGGTCCACGAGTGCCAGGTCCGGGTGGCTGGCGAGGGCCTCCTGGATCACGCCTTCGTTCTCCTCGGGTTCGCTCGAGCAGGTGGCGTAGATCAGCCGGCCCCCTGGCGTGAGCACGCGCAGGCCTTCGGCCACCAGCGCACGCTGCGTGCGCACCAGGCCCGGCAGGTCGGCGGGCGATCGGCGCCATCGCACATCGGGTTCTCGTCGCAGCGTGCCGAGGCCCGAGCACGGCGCGTCGACGAGGACCGTGTCGAACCGCGGGCCGAACGGCAGGTGGCAGGCGTCGCTGCGTACGACGGTGACGGGACCGCCGGGCACGCGGGCCAGGGTCCGCGCCAGCAGCGCCACCCGCCGGGCCCGGAGGTCGCTCGCCACGAGGCGCGCGTCTGCGGGCAGGCGCGGCAGCATCGCGAGCGACTTGCCGCCGGGCGCCGCGCACGCGTCGAGCACGCGTCCCCGCGCGACCGTCGCGGCGGCCACGCCCACGGCGGCCGACGCCTCGTCCTGCGCGTAGAGTGCGCCTCCGGCAAGCAGGGGCACGGCGTCGCGACCCGACGCGAGGACCAGACCTCCGGGCACGAATCGCGTCGGCGTGCCCGCCAGGTCGGCCGGAGGCGCCGCGGGGGCCACGCCCACGCCCGCCGGCATCGACCAGACGGTCACCTCGGCCGGCGTGTTGTCGTGCGCGATCCACGCCAGGGTGGCGTCGTAGCCGAACCGGTCGAGCCAGCGTTCCACGAGCCAGCGCGGGTGGGAGTGGGTGATGGCCAGGAAGGCCAGGGCCTGCTCCCGCCAGCGCGGGTCCTGGTCGGTCACTCTCGGGGCGTCGGGCAGGCGTGGCGGACCTTCGCGCGTCACGCGCCGCAGGACGGCGTTGACCAGCCCCGCCGCGCTGCGCGTGGGCCCCCGCTTGACGATCTCCACGGCGTCGTGGACGACGGCCGACGCGGGCAGGCGTGTCGCGTGCTGCAACTGGTACAGCGCCAGCCGCAGCGTCGCCCGCACGTCGGGATCGAGATCGGGCGGATGTCGGCCCGTGAGTGCGTGGATGGCGAAGTCGAGGGCCAGGCGCCAGCGAAGCACGCCGGTCGCGAGTTCGGTGAGGAGGGCCCTGTCGCGCGGATCGTCGAGCGTGTCGTGCGCCTGGGCGAGGGCGCTGGCCAGGTCCCAGCGGCCCGCGTCCACGGCCACGAGCACCTCGGTCGCGGCCCGCCGCGCGGGCGCGATCATGGTGCCCCCGTCGCCTGCACGGGCGTCGTCGCGCGTCGTCCCAGCAGCCACTCGCGGGCCGTCATCGCGCGGCGACCTTCCGGCTGCACGCGAGCCACGCGCAGGCTGCGGCCGTCGCCGCAGGCGAGCAGGAGGGCGTCGCCGTCGCTCGAGACGAGGCCGCCCGGCGACGTGCTGCCGGCAGCCACGTCCACCGCCCGGGCCTCGCGCACCATCAGGCGCTGTCCGTCGACGAACGTCCAGGCGCCGGGCCAGGGGTGCATGCCGCGCACGTGGCAGTCCAGCTCCCGGGCCGGACGCGTCCAGTCGATCGCGCCCTCGTGCTTCTCGATGCGCGGCGCCAGCGTCGCCTGCGCATCGTCTTGCGCCTCCTCGGCAATCGGCTCGCCTCGTCCCATGCGGTCGACCACGTCGCGCAGCAGCGACGCGCCGGCCACGGCCAGGCGACCCTCGAGCGATCCGCTGGTGTCGTCGGGGGCCACGGGCACCTCGACGCGCGCGAGCATGGGGCCGGCGTCGAGCGCCAGGACGACGCGCATGATCGTCACGCCGGTCACCGGATCGCCGTGCAGCACGGCGCGCTGGATTGGCGAGGCGCCGCGCCAGGCGGGCAGCAGCGACGCGTGCACGTTGACGAGGCCGCGGGGCGGGATGTCGAGCAGCACCTGGGGCAGGAGCCGCCCATAGGCCGCCACCACGCCCAGGTCGGCACGCCAGGTGCGGATGGCGTCGAGGAACGCCTCGTCCTTGAGGCGCGTCGGCTGCAGCACGGGCACACCGGCAGCCAGGGCGCGTGCCTTGACGGGCGACTCGGAGACCTGTTGTCCGCGCCCTCTCGGGCGGTCCGGCTGCGTGACGACACCGACCACTGTATGTGCCGAGGCGAGCAGGGCGTCGAGCGTGGGCACGGCAAACGCGGGCGTGCCGAAGAACACCACGCGAAGGGGCGTCATGCGCGTACGCCTACCATTTCCCGGCGCGCCGCAGGCGCTCGATGCGGCGGGTCAGCGTCCACCGGTAGATCGGCCGCAGCCGGTCGAGGAAGAGGATGCCGTCGAGGTGATCGATCTCGTGCTGGATGGCGCGCGCCAGCAGCCCCTCGGCGTGAATCTCGCGCACGTCGCCGTCGCGGTCGGTGGCCCGCACCGAGAGCGTGAGCGGACGGGGCACGGTGGCTTCGATGCCGGGGACCGAGAGGCAGCCTTCCTCTTCGAGTTGCAGGCCACCCCTCGCGATCACCTCAGGGTTGATCAGCACGAGCAGCTGGTCGTGGCGGCGGCCGCCCGACACGTCCACGAGGCACACGCGCACCGACTCGCCGACCTGTGGCGCCGCCAGGCCGACACCCGCCGCGGCGTGCATCGTCTCGCGCATGTCCTCGATCAGCGTGTCGATGTCGGCCGTCAGCGAAGGTACGGGCGCTGCCTTGCGGTGCAGGAGCGGATCGCCGTAGCGGAGGATCGGGCGCCGCATCGGCTCACGCGCCGGTGGGCGCCGGGTGGAAGCGGCGACGGACGCGCTCGTCGACACGCGTCATCTGCGCGCGGATGTCGTCGAGCGTGTCGCCGCCGAACCGCTCGATCAGCGCATCGGCGAGCACGAACGCGACCATGGCCTCTCCGACGACGGCCGCGGCCGGCACGGCACACACGTCGCTGCGCTCGATGGCGGCCGGCGACTCCTGCATGGTCTGCAGGTCGACCGATCGCAGCGGCTTCATCAGCGTCGAGATCGGCTTCATGTAGGCGCTGATGCGCAGATCCTCGCCGTTGGTCACGCCGCCTTCGAGGCCACCGGCCCGATTGGTGGGGCGGGCCACGCCGATCGCGCGCGTGGGGTCCTCGTCGGCCGGCAGGAGGATCTCGTCGTGCACCTGCGACCCCGGGACCGAGGCCACGCCCACGCCCTTGCCGATGCCGACGGCCTTGATCGCCGGGATCGACATCAGGGCCTGCGCCAGCCGCCCATCGAGCTTGCGGTCCCACTGGACGTAGGATCCGAGGCCCGCCGGCAGGCCCCGCACGACCACCTCGAACGCACCACCGAGCGTGTCGCCCGCCGCGCGTGCGGCATCGATGGCCTCGATCATCTGCTGCTGCAGCGTGTCGTCCACGCAGTGCAGAGGCGCATCGTCGGTCAGGGCTGCGATCTGCTCGAAGGTGACGGCGAGGGGATCGGGCAGGCTCACCGGACCGAGGGTGAAGACGTGACTGACGATCTCGATGTCGAGTGCCGCGAGCAGCTGGCGGGCCAGGGCTCCGGCCGCGACCCGGGCTGCCGTCTCCCGTGCGCTGGCGCGCTCGAGGATGTCGCGCATGTCGTCGCGGTCGTACTTCAGGGCGCCGGCCAGGTCGGCATGTCCGGGGCGAGGCCGGGTGACGGGCGCACGCTTCGCCCCGGTGGCCTCGGCGGGCGGTTCCGGCCCGACGTGCATCGTCTGCTGCCAGTTCTTCCAGTCGCGATTGCGAATCAACAGGGCGACCGGGCTGCCGAGCGTGTGCCCCTTGCGGACGCCACTGAGGATCTCGGCCGTGTCGGTCTCGATCTGCATGCGGCGACCACGCCCGTAGCCGAGTTGTCGCCGACGGAGGTCGCGCGCGAGGGCGTCCTGATCGATGGGCAGGCCGGCGGGAAGCCCTTCCACCATCGCGACCAGTGCCTGTCCGTGGGATTCACCTGCCGTGAGAAAGCGCAGCATCAACCCGTGATTCTACACGCGCGCCGATCCCGCCGTTGCCGCCGGGCGATGGAGTTTCTGCGGTGTGGCCCGGCTCGGACATGGCACTTTCCGCGCGCGCGTCGGCACCGCGCCCCGCCGCACCGCCTGATTCGCCTCGGGTCGGACTGGCGAGGGACTTGCTGAAGCCCAGGGCATGCAAGCCGCTGCGCAACCCTGGGCCGGAGGGCCGCCTCGTGGCGGACGGGTGCTCGCGACGCCTGAGGGCGACATCGACCTCGCGACGGGCATCTCCGTGCGTTTCGAGTGCGACGACTGCTGGCCCGACCCGTCGTCTGCGGGGGGCATGGCGACGGGCGCCTGCCTCGATGCCTGGGTGACCCCAGACGGACTGGGGCGCTGGCAGCGGCGTCGCGTGATGGCCGTCGCGCCGTTACCGGTCGGCGACTGGCCCGATGGTCCGTCGGGCGGACAGGTCAGCCGCGACGGCGCCGTCGGCGTGACACGCGTTCGCGGGGCAGGCGAGTGGCTCGCCCTCGCCTCGCACGCCAGGGCGTCGGGACTGATCCCCGTGGACGCGTCGTGTCTCGCTTACCTGTCCGATCGGCGGACCGATGGGTGGCCACCGCTGGTGATCGCGACTGCCCCCGGGCTTGCCCACCCGGCGCTCGACACGTGGATTGGCCGTGGCGGGCGCGTGGCCCTGCTCGTGGGCATGAGGGCACGTGGCGCTGGCACATCGCCTCGTGCGCCGACGCCGCCCGGGCCGGTTCCGGCGTCGTCTCCATGCCTGCGCCTCCTGCGGAACCGTACCCATGCGCGACTGGTGCATCGCGCCTGCGGGGTGCTCGGCCGCGCACCAGGCTGGCCGGCGACCCGCTGGCTGCTCACTCCTGGAGGTGCCGGTGTCATGACGCATCTGGAACTGCTCGACGTCAGCACGGAGATCGACGACGCTCGTGGTGATCAGGACGCGCTGGCCGTGGCCTGTCGCGCGGCCAGGCGGCACACCCGCGCCGACCACGTGGCCGTCATCTGCGTGGACGAGGGTGCGCCGCGCGTGGTGGCCGAGGACGGCCCCCCGGGCGAATCGGCGCTGGCCTGGCGCCATCTGTGTCGCGAGGACGCGCCGCGGGAACTCGAGGCGCGCGACGGGTGGCACGCCGCGGCCCGGCACACACCGGCCACCGGCGCAGAGGTCTGGATGGGGGCCCGCTGGGCGGCGCGGGAGCACGCCGCCGGCACGGGGCACCTGCTGCCCGTGTTCGCGCGGCTGGTCGCGCCGCGCGTGCCACACGTGTCGTCTCGACCTGCCGCGCCGGCGGGGCTCGAGCAGACGTTGCTCGGCGACAGCACGGTGATGCAGGACGTTCGTGCCCAGATTGCGCTCGCGGCCCGTGCGCCGTTCCCCGTGCTCATCCGCGGAGAGAGTGGGTGTGGCAAGGAACTGGCGGCGCGTGCGATCCACGCCCTGGGGGTGCGCAGGCACCGGCGGTGTGCCGCCATCAACTGCGCAGCCCTGCCCGACGATCTCATCGAAACCGAGCTCTTCGGGCACGTGCGCGGCGCCTTCACCGGTGCCGCGACCGACAGGATGGGTCTGTTCGACGAGGCCGACGGCGGCACGCTGTTCCTCGACGAAGTGGGGGAGCTCGGGGCCCGCGCGCAGGCCAAGCTGTTGCGCGTGCTGCAGGACGGCGAAGTGCGCCGCGTGGGGGAGAATCAGGCGCGCCGCGTCGACGTGCGCGTCATCGCGGCCACCAACGTCTCGCTCGAGCATGCCGTGCGTGAGGGCCGCTTCCGTGCAGACCTGTTCTATCGCCTCGACGTCGTCCGCGTGCGCATGCCGGCGCTGCGGGAGCGCCGCGACGACATCCCCCAACTGGCGCGCCACTTCTGGCAGGAGTGCGCCGCGCGTGTCGGCAGCCGCGCGCGCCTCGACGCGCGCACGCTCGACGCCCTGGTGAGCTACGACTGGCCCGGGAACGTGCGGCAACTGCAGAACACGCTGGCGGCGCTGGTGGTGCGGGTGCCGCCGCATGGACGGGTGAGGCCCGACGACCTGCCGCCGGAGATTCAGGGCACGGTGCCGAGCCTCGTGGTGCGCGGCGGCCTCGGCGCCGCCCGGCGGGAGTTCGAGGCCACCTACGTCCGCGACGCCCTGACGCGCGCGGGCGGCCGACCGTCGCGCGCGGCCCGCGACCTCGGCGTCACGCGCCAGGGGCTCAGCAAGCTGGTGCGTCGCCTCGGCCTGGCCGATGACCCGACGGGCTCTCGACTACCATAGCGGTCGCCCGCATGCTCGGCTTCCTGGTCCGCCGGCTCCTGCTCACCATCCCCGTGCTCCTCGGCGTGGCGACGATGGTGTTTGCGCTGATTCACCTGGTGCCGGGCGACCCGGCGGTGTCGATGCTCGGCGAGGCCGCTACGCCGGCCGACGTGGCGGCGTTGCGCGCCCGGCTCGGCCTCGACGACCCGCTGGCCGTGCAGTACACGCGCTTCCTGCGGCAGGCCGCGCAGGGCGACCTCGGCGCGTCGTTGCGGTCGGGGCGGCCGGTCACGACCGAACTGGCCGAGAAGCTCGGCGCCACCGTGTTGCTCGCCACGGCCGCGATGGGCGTGGCACTCGTCGTCGCGCTGCCCCTCGGGATCCTCGCGGCGGTGCGGGCCAACACCTGGGTGGACTCGCTCGCGATGGCGTTGGCCCTCGTGGGCGTGTCGATGCCGAACTTCTGGCTGGGCCCGCTGCTCGCGCTGCTGTTCGGCGTCACGCTCGGCTGGCTGCCCGTCTCGGGGCGGGGGCGGTCGACTGCGATGCTCGTGGGCTCGGTGCCGCGCGTGCCGCCGGAGTACCTCGTGCTGCCGGCGCTCACGCTGGGGCTCGCGCTGGCGGCCATGCTGGCCCGCATGACACGCGCCAGCCTGGTCGAGGAACTGCGCGAGCTCTACGTGCGGGCGGCGCGGGCGCGCGGCCTGTCGAAGCGGCGCGCCGTGGTGCGCCACGCCTTGCGCAACGGCCTGATCCCCATCATCACGATCGTGGGCCTGCAGTTCGGCGCGGTGCTCACGGGCACCATCGTCACCGAAACGATCTTTGCGTGGCCCGGCCTCGGCCGGCTCCTGATTCAGTCGATCCAGTTCCGCGACTACCCGATGGTGCAGGGCTGCATCCTGCTCATCGCGGTCACCTACGTGGGCATGAACCTGCTCACCGACCTGGCGTACGGCCTGGCCGATCCGCGCATCCGCTACGAATGAACCTCCGAATCGGCATCGTGCTCGTGAGCCTGATGCTCGGTGCCGCGGTGATCGGGCCGTGGGTGGTGTCGGCCGACCCCAACAGCCAGGCGCTGGCGCTGCGGCTGGCTGGTCCGACGGTGGCGCACCCGCTCGGCCTCGACGAGCTCGGTCGCGACATCCTCGCGCGCCTGGTGGCCGGCGCGCGCGTCTCGCTGCTGGTCGGCGCGGTCGTCGTGACGGTCTCGGCGCTCGTCGGGCTCGTCGTCGGCGGCATCGCGGGATACGCGGGCGGGTGGGTGGACACGCTCGTCGGACGCGTGATCGACGTGCTCATGGCGTTTCCGGGCATCCTGCTGGCCATCGCGCTCGTCGCGGTGCTCGGGCCAGGACTGCGCAACGTGGTGCTCGCCCTCGTCGCGATCGGCTGGGTGGGCTACGCCCGGCTGGTCCGCGGGCAGGTGCTCAAGGCGCGCGAGTTCGAGTACGTGCAGGCCGCGCGCAGTCTCGGCGCCCCGGCCTGGCGTGTGCTGCTGCGGCACGCGCTGCCGGTCGCCTATCCGGCCGTGGTGGTGCAGGCGACGCTCGGCATGGCCGGCGCGATCGTGGCCGAGGCGTCGCTCAGTTTCCTCGGCCTGGGCGTGCAGCCGCCGACGCCGAGCTGGGGCGCGATGCTCGACGCCGGCCGCGGGCACCTGCTCGATGCCCCGCACCTCACGGTGTTCCCGGGGCTGGCCATTGCGTTGCTGGTGCTGGGCTTCAACTTCCTCGGCGACGGCCTGCGCGACCGCGTGGACCCGCGTCACGTGCCGTAGCGACCGGG
>VFQN01004974.1_pt1 | contig 16852 bp, 15 predicted proteins | sample 3512371 | NCBI WGS metagenome assembly VFQN01 (sample SAMN10412370, study PRJNA504923) | tailings metagenome | isolation source: Replicate 2 from Balatoc abandoned mine | place: Philippines: Itogon, Benguet | collected 2017-08-28 | reverse complement strand
TCAGGCACATCCCTGAAGCCTCACCTTAACCTAATAGCTCAAGCTAGCACAATAGGTTTAATGATCCAGGTGCGGGTGATAAAAGTGAGTCTCGCTCAACATTAGACGAGGAACTCAACCACGTAGGTCTTTTCCATGTCTTTTCACACCAGTCACTATTTTTCCAGTAAGGTTTCTGCCATCTTTCACTAAACAGTTTGACGGCCGATGGCGATTGCCATTGATCTTCTAATTTATTTTAAATTTGCGCTGTATAACGGCCAGAATTTCAATCAAATGTTTGTCTTGAGGTCATTCTTCCTGCTTTTAAGTATAATATACCAAACTAACAGCGAGTATTATTTGAAAACTATTGCAGGAACAGGTGTGAGAGCATCTACAGGGGACTACGGACCTGCTGTCGATGCTGGCTTGAGTGAGCCGTTAGGAGTTTACGCAGATTCTTTAGGAAATGTGTTCATTGCCGAATATTTTGGAAATACAGTTCGTAAAGTTGACACAACTGGAATCATTAATACCGTAATTGGTAATGGAAAAGCATTTAGCACTGATGGATTGAGTGGGCCTGCGTTAAATGTAACTCTAGACGGAGTGCGAACACCTTACTGCGACAGCATGGGTAATATTTATGTCTCTGGTTACACCAACTTTGTTTGGAGGTGTGACATATCGACAAAAAATGTCTCTAGGTATGCTGGAGCGATCCCTCCGTTAAGGACATACAACGGTGACAACATTAAAGCCACGTCAGCTTACTTAAACTATCCTCAAGGAATTTTTATCTCCTCTCTCGGTACCTTATACATAACAGATTGTTGGAATCATCGAATTCGTTCGGTTAATGCAACTTCTACTATTATTGCAACAGTCGCTGGGGCAGGTACTGGCGGTTTCGGCGGTGATGCGGGTCCAGCCACCTCTGCTTATCTCTCTTCACCTTTCGGTGTTTGGGGTGATAGCACTGGGGTATTATTTATTGCCGATTATTCGAATGATCGAGTCCGAAAAGTTGATGTTAATGGAATAATAACTACTTTCGCTGGCACGGGGGTTCTCAGTTTTAACGGCGACTATATGCCAGCCACAAATGCGAACTTGAACAGGCCAATAGATGTGAAAGGGGATTTAATTGGTAATATTTTCATCGCTGAACATTATGGTTGTAGGATTCGGCTCGTTTCAGCGGGTATTATTCAAACTATCATTGGATCAGGAAATTGTGTTGCTGCGTCTACCTCAGTGCAGTTAGCTGCTGAAGCTACTATTCGTGATGTAAATGGAATATGGGTTGATAGTAAGGCAAATGTTTATTATGTTGAGGGCAATAGTAATTTCCTAAGATATATCTATAACACAGACCCAACTACGCTCCCCACTGAAAGACCAACCTCTCAAACCATGGTACCAACGAATAAACCAAGTATGATACCCACTGAAGTTTTGACAGGAAGTCCAGTAACAGCTCTTGTAACTGTAGCGCCGTCGAGTACTCCTACAACAACCCCCACAGAGTCACCGACAGTAGTTCCAAGCGAGATTCCAACCACTACCCCCACAGAGTCACCGACAGTAGTTCCAAGCGAGATTCCAACCACTACCCCCACAGAGTCACCGACAGTAGTTCCAAGCGAGATTCCAACCACTACCCCCACAGAGTCACCGACAGTAGTTCCAAGCACTTCTCCAACACTGATCTCAACAGATTCGTCCAGTTTCGCACCATTGACTATGATATCAACAGAATTACCCACGGTCGTACGTTCTAATTTTCCTGCTGCAAACCCGACAGATTCAACAACTTTATTTCCCAGTTGGATTCCAACACTGAACCCAGCAGATCCATCGACTTTCTCACCATCCAGTATTCCTCTAATAATCCCGACAGCAATTCCTACAGATTCACCGACGCTTGCACCATTGACTCTTCCAACGGCAATATTCTCAAGTAGGCCCTCAGTCTCTCCGACCTCTACGCAAAATCCGTCTTCTCTGAGAAACCTCTCTACATTTGCCTCTTTCCATGCAAAATCAATTATTTCCGTGCTTGGCCGATATTTGCCTCACAGGGATAGCAGTGAAGTGGTCAAAGCATTTCCTCCATTCGACGGTTCAAGCGCTCTTATCTTTGGAAGCCGATCACTATCCTCCATCGATGTAATTGATACTTCTTTAGACCCTTCTTTATCGCATCATCCACTCTCGAGGGTGACTCCTTCTTGGACAAGAGATGTGACCTCTCGAGCGATGGTAATCCCTGGAGATATTAATAATGATAGTCATCGTGATTTGATTGTCTGTTACCCTTTATCTTCATCTTGTTCACTGTTCTTTGGTAATTATCAGGATAATATAGATAATTTGAAAAGCGGAGCAACTTTGTATGGCCCATCCAACTCTTTCTTTGGATTCTCCGTGGATCGTGCTTTTGATGTGAATGAGGATGGCTGTGATGATTTAATAGTTTGTGCGCTAACAGGAAGAGCATGTTTCGTTCTTTACGGTAAATATGCTTGGCCGAGAGAGACAAGAGCTCGAGAGTTACGGCCGGGAGTAGATGGATTTGATCTTATCGCTGATTCATCTACAACATTGACGGGTCTATCAGTAGCGGGAACTAAAGATATGAATGGAGACGGGAAGCCGGATCTGGCAGTGAGTGTTCAGAGAGGAGTCTTGTTTTTAGTATATTTGATTTGGGGTCAAGGGACAGAAGGGCGAGATATCTTGCTTAATGAAGTTGGAGACGGTTTGAAAGGAGTTCGAGTTATTGGGGAACAGGGGTATTACACTGGACTATCTATAGGAGGAGGAGGGGATGTAAATAACGACGGTTATTCGGACTTGATTATAGGGGCTGTTCCTTATCCAGGCAAAGAGACGCTGTCGTTGCTAAAGAGTTATGTTATCTTTGGCTCCAATAGCTCGATGTCAAACATATTGTTGCAGGAGTATAATAAAGGAGGAGAAAGGGTATTGGTTTTGTTAGGAGGAGGATTCATTGGAAGCTTATCAGAAGATTTTAATGATGATGGAATCGAAGATATTATGATATCAGATACAGAAGATTACCTCACGAAAGGCAACACATATATTATAGCTTATCCATCGCACATATCAAGCCCTCCCAGCTTCGATCCAACTTCTTTGCCATCTTCAATCCCTTCCACCCAGCCAAGCAATCAGCCGACTTTCTTACTATCTCCAACCTCGTTTGTGTCTTTTCCTCCAAACTCCTCCCCTAACACTATTTCGGCTCTCTTGACAGGAAGACCTTCTAAGACTCCCACATCAAAACCGACAAGCGCTGCTCCAAGTGTTCTCCCAACAGTTACAAAAACTCGATTTCCTTCTTCTCGTCTCTTCCCAATTCAAACTCAGAATCCAACAATCTTGAAACCCTCACTTACACCTCGTCCCAGCGAAAGATATTCCTCAAATCCAATCAGCACGATAACCTCACGAGCTCCATCTCCTTCTCTTTTTCCCTCTTTCTTGACTTCTGCTGTTTCAGAGTATCGAATCGTCCTCGTGAATATGACAAGATCTATTGTGAATGGAGTGGGAGAGGCTAATGAGAGATTTGAGATCTCTTCCATGAGTAGCGATGGAAAGAGGAGGAGTGGCTGGTCAGGTACTATCATAGGAGGTAAAGGAAGGAAGATTTATGTTTTCTATCCCAAAGATCCTTCTCAACCAGTGAATAGAGTCGTCTTACAAGACTTTGCAAGCGATCATGTCATCGATCTTTCTCACTTTTCCCAGATCACAAGTAAAGCAGATATCACTTACGTCACCCATCCACTAACACTCTTCCTCAATGACAATCAAAAGGTTCTACTTTCAGGTTATAAATCAATGGATTTAACGGAGAATAATTTTATTTTTGCGTCTTCAAAGACGTCAGATTCTTCACAGGCTTTAGTCCTTGATGCTTCGTTTATCACAAGCTGCGTTCTTCTTCTTGTCTTATCTCTGGTGGCTGTATGCTTTGCAGTATTGAAGGATAGAGATGATGGTAAAGAGAAGAAGGATGGTGATGAGGAGGTTGTTGATTTGGAGCAAGCGAAGAACGATTTTAACAAGCAGTCGAAGGAGTTCGTTCAATCAGAGAATGTCCCAGCGGTGGAATTAGTTGTGGAAATAGATGATTCTGAAAGACAGGGTGATCAGAGTGTTGATGTTGTTGAATGGAAATCATCATTATCTTCTGTTAACTCATCAGAGCTGAGTTTCGATGACATGAGCGAGATTGGTGACTTCTCTGATACTTGATGAGTATTATGAGTAAAGTTGAATCCTCTCTCAGAAGACCTCTTTTCCATATCTATTCATTAATGAATGATTAGAGACTCTAATTGTATTAGAATGAGGTTAGTACCAAGTATTCGTAGTAATACTTGTTAAACTCGTTCTACTACAAGTGAAAGAGAAGGAACAATTTCATTCATTCATTCATTCATTCATTTTTATTTTATTTGTTTTTCCTTTTCTCTTTCTTTTTATTTGATTTTTGATTTGATTTGTTTATGTTTTATGGTATTTGTTATTATTATTCTATTTTAATTGATTTTCTTTTCATATATAAGTATTAGTATTATTGATTAATTGATTGCATTCATTTCTTTTGATTTGTAGTTATTTAGTTATTGTTAATTCAGTTGATAGTCATTTCGCTGATTGTGATTGTTTGTTTGGGATTGATTTGATTGAATTGAAAATAATCTAATATAATGAATGTAAGAGAGTCTTGAGTCTCAGTCAACTTATTCATTTAATCATATCTAATCAGTGAGACTCAATAGAAAGGTTTTCGTTTTTCTACTATCTATAAGATTCTTATTAATGAATGAATTAATTTATTTACAACGACCATTGCTATGACTGTGATTAGTGCTGTTAGTATAATTGTTATTACTTCTAATTGAACAATGAAAAAGAGAGAAAAAAAAGAAAGAGAGAGAAAGTGATGACATCATACACAGTCAGATAGATGATCATCATCAAACACTATACAAGCAACATCACATCACAGTTCATTAATAGGTCTCCGACAAGAGCGCAGGACCTGTCCCTGACATATTAGTGATTCCTAGTAGACCAGTGTTGTTCTTACTACTCGCACCAGTCAAAGCAGTAAGAGGAGGAGCACGTGACATCATCATCGTTGCTCTATCCTGCTGTTGTTGTTGACTAGGCTTCACAGGGATAAACCCTAACTCAGCAATCGTCAATCCATATTCATTTAACTTCTTCTCCATATAACTATAAAGGAAATCATACTGTGATTGTAATCGAATGATCTCATGTTGATATTTCTTCGCTTCATTATTCTTTCTTAATAAGATATCATCAACATGCCCTTTCACTTGTCCGAGTAATGTTGGTTCTAAATTAGCATGTGATAATACTTCATTTAACTGCGCTTCACGTTCTTCTTGTATCTTAGATAATGCATTTAATTTCTTCTCTAATAACATCCCACGGAAGGATGCTTTCTGCTTGACCTCATAGATGGATGACTTGAGTTGATATTCTAGTTCATTCTTCTCTTTCTTTAACTCGTCTAATCGCAGTAACAATGTCTCTTGTTCCCATAGTAATTGATTTTGATTCCCTTCAACAATTAATAGATTTGCTTTAACCTTTTTCATCTCTTGTTTTTCATTTTTATATTCTTCTAATTGTTGTCGTAGTGAGATGACATCTTCTTGCATCTTCTTCAGTGGTGCGGATAGTTTCTTATTCTCTGACATCTTTTCATAAAGTTTTAATTGATCTTTTCTTTCTTCTGCTTCTAAATCTTTCACTTCTTCTTTCAATGATTTGATTAAGTCGAGGTTGTTGTGTGTGATGTCATTGTAGTAGTTCTTAATGTCCATAAACGCTTTTTGATGTTCATTCATTAAGAAATCAATCATGACGTGTTTACGATCTTCTATTGATTTGATTTCATCTTTACGTTTTCGATCTAATTGTTCACGTGTTTTCTTCATTCTCATGTCATAGTTCTTGGTGATCTCTGATGCCCGACGTTCAAATTCATGTCGTAGGAAAGTGACCTTTGAGTCTTGTTCACGTTTTAATGATCGAATATATTCTTCATGAGTAAATTCTAATTCTTTTAATTGTATATTTAATAATCTTCGATCATCTTTAATATCAATTTCATTCTCTCTGTCATCATCTTGTGCCATTTTTAATGCTTTTTCTGCTTCTGTCTTCTTATGAGTTAATTCATTCTGTTGTTCATATAATAAATGTTTTAAACGTTGTTTATAAATCTTTATTTCAACTTGATGTTTTTCTTCTAAATCTTGTAATTCTCTTTCTTTATTTCGTAATTCAACTCGTTTATCTTCTAATTTCTTCTTTTCAACAATCCAAAAATAATTTAATTTTTCACGTTGTTGTTGAAATTCATTAAAATCAGATTCTTCTTTTTTTGTTAATTTATGTAAACGATCTGCTTCATTTTTCAATTGTTTCCATTCTGCTTGATCAGCTGTTTCTGCAACGATTTCTGTTTCTTCATTTTTCTTACCACCTTTCTTCTTAGGTCCCATCTTTCTTGGATTATTTCGTTACTTTGTTGACTGATTCAATGTTTTCCTAGCTTGGATGAGTTTAGATCTCTGTCTATCTGGAGGGTTGTGAGGATATTAGTATTGTCAGTTATTTTGAATTTTTAATGTGAAGAGAGAAACGGCTCCAAATTATCGATATTGATAAAAGTCGATTAATTCTAAACTCAGGATTATCTACTCTGTCGAGAGAATGGTTGTCTTATCGAGAGGGTGCGTTTGTCTTCTTTTGCAAGAGAAAGAAATAACAAATACTTTAAACAGACAAGAGATTCTTAAGGACTTTACCTTGAGATTCATGAATCATCTGTAGAAATGGTTTACTATCAAGCTTATCTATCATTGATTGTTTTGGGTTCATTGTTGTTTGTGTTTGATCAATGCAATGCATTTTATCTCCAACCTCAACTTGTTTCCCACAAATCTAATTCCTTTCTCCAGAGAGGATTACCACATGCTCTAAATGATACAACCATCAAGTTTTCCTTTCAGCAGATTACTACAAGAATCTTTCCAAATCAGACAAATGCCGCTCAAAACTGGCAGAGTTTGAAGATAGGCTCAGCGGATTGGTGGAAGAAAGCGACCGAAGGACGTAGAGGATTGCTTCTTATCTTAATCCCAATTGTGACGACTCAATTTCGTATCTTACAAAGTGCATTTCCGTTTTGTATCGACCGTTTTCTCCAATATTCTCACCCAATCAACCTACTTCTCCTCACAACAATCTCTTCGACAACTGGAATTCGAATAATGAAATCTGTATTAATCGCTGGAACTCTGTTAGGAGTCATTAAAATGTTACAGGATACATACCTGTATGGACCTAATCTCTTGCCTATTCTTCCTCAGCCTGATTCCTATGCTCTTATCACAGGGTAAGAAATCTCCTTTTCCCTCTTATTCCCCTTCCTTCTAACTGTCTTTCACAGTGCATCGTCTGGCTTAGGGAAGGAGTTAGCTAAGAAGTTCTTTTCAGAAGGATACAACTTGATCTTAGTCTCTTCCAATATGACGAAACTCGAAGCAGCAAAGGCAGATATCCTCACCTTGCCTTCCTCGCAAATAAGACAGAAAGAGATCTCTGACGCTGTGAAAGTCTCAGAGCCACCTTCTCTAATTCAACTAAATTCCAATATTGGAAAGGAAGAGATTCCATTAGATCCTCGGGAGCCATCCAACGAAGAGTTTGATTTATCTAATAACCTTTCTAAAGATATTCAACTCATTCAATGTAACTTAGAGAATCCTTTCGCTTCTTTCTCTATTATGAAAGAATTGAAAAAGAGAGACATTGATTCAAAGGTTTGATTGGATTATTTTATTCTTTACGCATCTAATCTGAGGTGATTGTTGGCATTTAGATCGATGTTCTTGTTTGTAATGCTGGAAAGTGTATCTACGGTCCCGTGGAGAAGTCATCCTTTCTAAGTATAAGAAAGTTAATAGATGTGAATATTGGCTCAACACTAGGGCTTGTTAGATTTATAATTCCTCGAATGCTTGAAAGGAAGAGGAAATTCAAAGGAGCAGGTGGTCGGATAGTAATTGTTAGTTCTATTACCTCAGGATCGTCCGCAGCTAATATTGCTTCCTACGCTGCATCAAAGGCATTCTTAACATCATTTAGTCATGTAAGCTTTCTTTATCAGCTCTTTCTATTGTTTTTGATTATTTCGGTATAGTCGCTGCGGAAGGAGTTATTCTCTCAAGGAATTTTAGTCACGCTCGCTCTGCCGGGTCCTATCACTGATAGCAATTTCCTTCATGCTACCGAGGGACTAAGACACTTTCCGACAAAATCTAAGATCCCTGGAATGTAAGTTGATTTTCTGACTTGTCACTACGCTCTAATAACAGCTCCTCGATTGTTTATTAGCAACTTTTCCTCAAAGTTTAACGCGGAGAAGATATTTGATGGAATGAGATTAGGGCATGAAACAATTGTACCGGGACTGCCAAATCAATTCTTTTATCATATTCTGTGTAAGATTCTCCCCCGTAGTACTCTTGCAGATCTCGTGGAGGTAAGAAAACAAGATACATGATGCTGACCTTCATATTACCTTGAATAGATGGGTTGGAGTGCTCCGCCTAAACTTAAGAAAAAGCATATCAAGCACCATAAGAATGATGTAAAACTTTATCAATCGCATCATACTGAACATAATCTGCATCGGCATAACACCCACAACGTAAGCATCTCCTCTATTGAATCTTGGTATTTATACCAACTCTTCTTTTTATAGCCTTCACCGAAAACTTTTAAGCAAAGAATGATTGAGTTCTGGAATCAGCCTGTGATTGACTATGGTGCGATGAATCAATGGTTTAAGAATCAATGGAAACAGCTCAAGAAGCCTCGCAACACCTTCGATCACCACGATCATCAAAAGCAGGAAGCAAAGCCTCCACATTATTATGATGAGAAGGAAAGTGAGGAGTTAGATCAAGACAACTGGACGGGAGACAAAAGTGAGGAGGCGGAAGAAGAAAAGAAATATGAAGAATTCTTTGATGAAGCGTTGTCAGAGGTGAATGAAGAGTCGCAACGATATTCTCGAAGGAAACATCATATTCAGAGACAGGAAGAGAATGAAGAGTACAACGATGATAGAAACAAAGAAGGAGAAAGGAAAGAGAGACAGTCGTATGGTGAAGAGAGGGAAGAAGGCCAACAACAGTGGGATGACAGCGCAAAACAAGAAAACGATCTTTTTGCACAAGATCGATAGGATGTTGTCGAAGGGAAATAGACTGTCAAATAATCTCTTAAAATATGAACGGTATAAAATATTAATCCGATAATATGAAGCTCTTTCAGCTTTTCTGGCATGATAATCTCTGTTAAAAGGCTCTTCCAGCCTTCCAACCTGAAGGAATGAGCATTTTCATATCGATTAAGGTGAATTGGACTCTCATAGTTTTCACCGACCCAATCAAGAACAGATGGTTTAGACACTGGGCACCGTCAAAATTACAAGAACAATAAGAATCTGAAGTTTCTCAAGTTTCTTTCTTTAAGTTACCAAATAGAAGGGCCACGTCTCAAACAACACTTTTCCCTGCTTCTTCCTCCATTCTTTTCTAACATGATCGCAATCTCACCTCGAAACGCTTAACTGATTTCGCATCAAAATGAAGATCGAACCATAGTATCCATTCCGAAGATCGTTATTGAATTCTTTCTCTTTTCCCATTTAATGATAGAGATATCTTCTACGAGCTGGAAGTACTGGGTACTCAAGACTAAAAATAATTTTTGATCATAATCATCAAGATAAGAAAAGATCAATTGCAACTATGGATCAGGTAAGTAAAATTAATCTCATTTACCGATAATTACTAGCAAGCTTTAGTTGTAGTGCCAAATTAATATAAAATCCTCATCTAAGTGCTAATTGCAGATGAAAGTCAAGTGATCCAAGTGTTGGGTGTAGAAGCGTTAGCTCCCTACTCCTTGCTTCTTAAAAAGTTCAACCACACAACAATCATTAGCAATGAATTCCTTAATTATATAAAAACTTATTGTGATGACTCATCATGGAAGATGCGTCAGGCTCTTTGTAAGAAATTTTCTCTTTTCGCTCAGTCCTTCACTTCCTCGGAAGTGTCCACTGACATCTTCCCTGCTTTGTTGCACATGGTGCTTGACCCTGAGCCAGAAGTCCGATCAGTTGCAATTCTTGAAATATATCCATTCTTAGAAGCAATGGGTGCAACAGCATTTATTAATGAATTCGCGCCTATTGCACTCTAACCGATGAGATGATTGCAGCGGATTGGACATTGGTGAATTGAATGACAGAAAACGTGATGGCATGAGGACACTCAGAAAGTTGGCACTTCCATGGTGATCAACTCTTTTGTGATCAATTCCAAACTTAAGAACAGATTAACAATATGACAAATATCAGTTGTCGACCTCTACTTGTTCCAACTGTAGTTGTTATCAATTCTCAAGTTCAGATTTTTCAGGATACATCAGAAGCAAGCGATAAATCTTTGAAGACTCCTTTAACAGCAGTTGCAATTCCAAAGAACACAAGCATCACACAAAGTACCTTTACTGTCGCTGCTGCCTTTGTTATCCCCCTAACAAACTCGGAGATTGTTGTTGGAACTGCAAATACTGATTTAGAAAGTGGAGAACTCGACAATACGAGCGACGTTTATTCGTATGAAAGGCAGATAAAGATTGTTTTTCGTGTTAAGGTTGATCATAGTGGCTTTTGTTGTTTCTGTCCCTTGAATGAGATTTGATATATTTTATACGATTTTCCCACTGTTATTTGATAAGGGTGAATTATTTTGTATTGTTAATACCCGAAAGATATTTTTTTGACTCTTGGCTATCTGTTAGCATTAGAATTAAGATGGGATTCGTTCCTCTTATAACTTTGGAATAAACTCCTTTGCGTGATGAATTGATATTCCTTCATTAGATTAGATTATCAATAGTCAGTAACCAAACAGATTACTAACTAATAATAATCTTATGAAACAATAAAGAAAAAACAAAACCAAGAGCGAGGAGGCAACGGGGGGGGGGTCTGTGTTTTTGTCTTTTTTCCATCGCGCAAAAACTCACATCCTTCGAGACTGTAGGGGGAGTGTGATTTTGATGGAATATCTTTTGAAGGTTATTATCCCATCTAACCTCGCATATGACATTCAACAATAAAAATGATGGCTGAAAGTCAATTTTATGAATACATTTAAGAACGGTCTTTCATTAGTAATTAAATGACAAAAAATGCTCTTTAGAATGATTTCAAGCCTTGTATTGTTCATCAATTTTGATTATTTCTGTGGAAGACGAACTAGAAGATCATCATCAACAGGTCCCCAGACTTCTCGCCCATCTTTCAACAAAATTCGATAAGGATTGCCATCATCCCATTGTTTAATAATCACTCCATCCGCATACACTCCCTTCCCAACACAAGCTTGTACCTTCGTACCAACAGCAAATCTTAATGTCTCCGAAACCATACATTCTTCAAATCCTTGTTTTAATTTCTCTTTATTTAAATTTCTTCCAATAAATACAAATTTACTAACACGATGGTCATTCTCTTTCCATTCACCTAGAAAATCACCAGAGAAAATCATATGAATACCTTGGAAGACAAACTTTTGTTTCATTCCCATGACATCAATGACACCTTTATAACGGAATAAATTATTTGCTTCTGTTGTTAACAGTTCTTGAATCCAGTATTGTAATTTACCGATATTTAATGGCTTATCCAATGTCAGAGCAAGAGAACTGACTGAAGAGTCATGACTATGTTCTCCTCCTTCCTCTGATAAGAAATCAGGTTCAACTTCAAGGATTTTCTCTAAATTGAATCCTTTGATGTCTAAGATGTCGTGTATATCGACCTTAGACTGTTGTGCGGTGATAATACGAGCTGAACTAATGCTCTGTAAACGAACTTTCAATGCTTCTAATTCTTCTGATGTAATTAAATCGATTTTATTTAAAATGATACGATCAGCAAAGGCTACTTGCTCTACTGCTTCGTTTTCAACACCGTCAGGCTTCACATCATCAAGGTGCTGAATGATGTGTTTCGCATCAACCACTGTAATAATGGCATCAAGGTAACACACTTCGGCTAATTCTGGATCCATGAAGAACGTTTGAGCGACTGGAGCAGGGTCGGCTAAACCAGTCGTCTCGATTAAGATCGCACTCATCGGGCGCTTTTGTTCGATCAATAGCTTCTTCAATACTTTCACTAAATCTGCCCGCACTGTGCAACAAACGCAACCATTCATTAGTTCCACAATCTCCTCTTCCGCTTCACCATAGAGGCCTTTCCCAATCAGCTCATCGTCCACACCAACATCACCGAACTCATTTTCGATAACGGCGAACTTTTTACCTTGATTGTTTGCGAGAATATGGTTGACTAATGTTGTCTTTCCGCTTCCTAAGAATCCAGTTAAAACAGTAACAGGAATTCGATTGGCCATGATCGATCTTGACAAGTGTAATTAAAATGTGCAAGGATGCTTAAATCCATTGGATGTATGGTATCTAGTGATTCCATGATTGTGAATGTGATTGTGAAGAATCCTCACAAACTTTCCTCTGATTTCAGGAGAAGATGAAAGTGATTGAAAGATTGAATCCTTGAAGTCATAGATAGCAGTCCAATGATCGTGAATCATGCAATCAAACAGTAAGTATCAACAAAAATCAGGTTGTGCAAAAGTGCACAACTTAAAATTTGCGTTTGGATCAATCTAACCTTGAAAGCCCAAACCTGCCCACTGCCCTTGCCAGTGTAGTTCATAGAAATTATTGAGAGAAGATGATGTTTGACTTCTGGCAACAAATATTCAAAGGTAATCAATGTTTCAGATCTTTTTGTTCGTCTACTCACCTCTTTGCCTAGAAATAGCATTAATGCTACTTTCCATTTTTATTTTTGCTGCTACATTCTCCTCAGTTGATGCAATCAAAGCACGAAGCGATGACATTTCCTTACCAGAATATTCAAGATTATTTCTCCTAGCATTTGGTTCAACTGTTTTGTATCACATTTTTTATGATTTATGTCGTCTTTCATCTACTGATAGTAGATCTTTTGTGATGTGCATGCTTCTCATCATATTCAGTGAAATTCAAGATGAGAAGTTTGCGAGTTATTGTGTTGGTGTTTTTATGAGTCAATGCATTGAGGTATTGCTTGAACAAATCTATGGAGAACCTCGTTTACCGCTTCCTCCCCGAGCACATCCACAACAACGACAACATGCCAACCACTAACAACACACAGCGTAGAATATATGTCCTAAATCTCAGTTTATAGTAGAAATTCTTTTAGTCTTTGAATATATATGTAAAATAATGTGAATAAAAAGTTTTAGTCTTTTGTATCTTCTCCTTCCTCCATCCAACATGCAAAGGTGACAGATATCCCCTGCAATGCCGAGACTTTAATGCTCTCACAATTTTTAATACGACTCTTGAGTGATGAAACATTTAGAAGTCGTCAATCCCCTGATATTCTGACAGAGGGAACGTGGAGATGTTTCTAAAGCCACTCACACCTGTCAGAGAATTTCAAGTAATGTAAATTTACTTGTTCCACATCCACCGAAATCACCGATCTGGTAGATATTCAACACTCTGTGCTAGATTATCAATTGGATGGGTTCTTCAACTTTCTCAACTATCTTGCTGAAGACCTCTTGCAAATTGCAGTATTCCTGTAATCAATAAACGATAGGAAAAACTAAATTTCTTTATTTTACCTCATAGGAGGATTGACTGTTAATTTCAATCAAATCAAGAAGATGGCAGAATTTGAAGACCAATTTGAAGATCCTTTCCAAACAACTAATGAAGAAGAACAAGTGATATATGTTCCTCATACATTTTCATGTTCAAATTTTCGTTTAGCTGTTGCACATGAAGAAATGAATTCACGAAGAAGAAATACTATGGAAGATGTTCATCGTATTTTACCTGTATTAGATCCCGATCTACCAAATTATTCTTATATTGGAATTTATGATGGTCATGGTGGTCGCCAGATCGCTGATTATCTTGAGAATGCTCTTGAGAGAACTGTCGCACAAGAGTTAAAACAACCTGACAGTGCTGGCATCGAAGAGCGATTGACAAGGTAGATCTACTGTTTTTTAAATTGTAAATTCCTCTTAGTTTTATTGATATTAGAGCTTTCTTGATCACTGATATGGAGTCAAGAGCTCTCAATATCACTACCTCAGGTGCGACCGCTGTGATGGCTCTCTTGTCAAATACTCCAGGAGAAGAAGGAGAGAGTCGTCGATTGGTGGTGGCAAATGTAGGAGACAGTCGAGCAGTGTTAGTCTCGACTAAGCCAGCGGAGAAGGAGAAGAGTTCTATTGATCTTGACCTAGAGGACGACGACGAAGAAGGAGGTGGAAAGAAGAGTGGAGGCTATGGTTACTTCGCACATCGTCTCTCCTACGACCACCGAGCAGACGATGCAGTCGAGCAAAAGAGAATCGCTGCAGCAGGAGGTTTTGTCTCTCGTAATCGAGTTTTAGGAATTCTCGCTGTCTCTCGAAGCTTCGGTGATCATGGCATGAAAGACTTCGTGACAGGTGAGACATCCCATCACGTCCTCTCCCATCACTCTTTAACCTTTGTTTTAGCCCAACCGTACGTCACAGTCACGAGTTTGAAGGATCATGGCGAGTGTCCTATGTTAATTCTTGCTTGTGATGGAGTCTGGGATGTTCTCACCGATCAAGAAGCTGCTGATTTACTGTTAGAACGATATCTGAAAGAAGGACCTTTCACTGATGCATCTCAGTTTCTTGTGAATACTGCTATTGAGAGAGGAAGTGCCGATAACGTCACTGCTGTGGTTGTATTCTTGTAATATTACTTTTGATTTATTATTATTAATATACAAGAATAAGCTCTTTACTATCATATGCTGAACAGTCTCTTCTTATTCATTACATTCTAATCCTTTGTAAATATAAAAGAGATCTAGCAGAGTTCGATTGAAAAACGATCGAACTATGATCGTATTCTCTCCTATCGTCCCTTGATTCCTGTCATCAGTTAATTATCACTATTACAACAGTTTGAAGGTGTTAAACATGTCTGATTCTGCAAAGAAAGTGAATTGCAGTCCTAACTTTAGGCTAGCTGTTATTGATTGTGCACGTGGAGTTCGTTCGACCTATGAAGATGGTCATTGTATTTCTCCGATCTTAAATAATGATGAAGAACTTCAAAACTTCTCTTATTTTGCAATATTTGATGGACATCGAGGAAGAGAGATTGTTGACTTTGTTCAAACTCAGCTAGAGCAGGAGATTGCAAAAGAGATAAAATCTAATAATGATTCCATTGAAAGTCAGATTAAGAGGTATAACACTCCTTCCTATCTATTAAAGCCAATACTAATCATATACCCTGCAGAGCCTTCTTAAAGACTGATGCTGAATCAAGAGCCCTCAACATCACTACCTCTGGTGCGACTGCTGTTGTGGCTCTTCTCTCTCATATTGAAGGAGAAGGAGGAGAGAGTCGTCGCTTGGTGATGGCGAATATAGGAGACAGTCGAGCAGTGTTAGCCTCTTCCAAACCAATCATAGGAAAGAATGCAGGCGTTGGAGGTTTCACAGCTCATCGTTTATCCTCCGATCATCGTGCTGACGTGGAGTCAGAGCAGTTGAGAATTTATTCTGAGGGAGGTTATTTAGAAAGAGGAAGAATCGCCGGAAGACTCATCCCATCTAGAGCTTTCGGGGATCATGAAGTTCCTTGTATTTCTGGTAAGTATTAGAATTATTTCGTCTTTTACTCTTATTCCTGTGTCTTACTATGACTGGTTAGCTGAGCCACATATCTCCGTCATTGATGTGAAGGAATATGGCGACTGTCCCATGCTCATCCTCGCCTGCGATGGACTATGGGATATGCTATCAGATCAAGATGCATTAGACCTCTTGATGGAGAGATTCCTAGCGGATGGTCCCTATGAAACTGCAGCAGCGGCACTGACAGATGCAGCGATTAACCTTGGCAGCAGAGACAACGTCACAGTGATTGTCGTGTTCTTATAACCAATATCATTAGATAGAATCAATCATTCCAATTATCATTTACAATCATAACCTTTTCAAAACCTATCTACAATTCATATATAACAAACAACAAACATCAAGAGACATCGTCCCTCCCTCCCCCTCCTTTACACTAATCCTTTCTCTTCAGCTTTTCTTTCTAATTCATTTAATTTCTCTTGAACACGTCCAACCTTCTTCTTTAATTGTGATCGTTTTAATTCACGGTTGAGTTCTTTACCCTTCTGAAGAATGTCAGTTAACACCATCTTACCACCATCTGCGATAGCCTTCGCTGCGATCTTTTGTTCACATGATTTTGCAATAGCTTTACTTAAATCACGTTCATCTAATGCTTCGAGATGGAAATTATCTTTTCTTAATTGTACTGGTGCTCCTTTCTTCGCTTGTTGTTGTCTTTTAATTTGCTTTTGAAATTTTGCACTATTTTTATTTCCTCTTTTCACATCACCAGCACGTTGATTGGATGATCTTTTAGCATTTCCTTGTACCATTTTCTCTCGATTGATTGTTTTCTTGTCGAACAATACAATGGGTAAGAATGATCTTATGATATGATTGGTTTGTGAGAGAGAGAAAAAGGAAACAAACCGGCATTTGCACTTATCCGATATGCCGAGTGACAATGTACCGGTATTCGACTGTGATTATATCGGTTT
>VFQN01004973.1_pt1 | contig 16853 bp, 15 predicted proteins | sample 3512371 | NCBI WGS metagenome assembly VFQN01 (sample SAMN10412370, study PRJNA504923) | tailings metagenome | isolation source: Replicate 2 from Balatoc abandoned mine | place: Philippines: Itogon, Benguet | collected 2017-08-28 | reverse complement strand
CGAGTTTGTCGGCCCTTGAGCCTCCGGCTCGTACATGGGTCGTTGCACTTGCGGATGGGAGAACCCTCGCCGTGTAACACTGACTGACTGACTGGTTATTTGCGGAGGTGCTGCGTCGAAGGGCAGGTCAGATGTAAGCTTTGGGGTTACGGGGGCCGGGCATGGAACGCGCCAATTATGCATTTAGGGACTGTTACTATGCGAGTCCGGTCTCTTCAGGTTTGTCGTTAAGTACTGCGTGCCTGCACCCAAATCACCTGGCACCAACATAACATGTTGGACACAAGCCACGAGCTCCGACAGACTGCACTACGGTACCATTTAACGGTGTCAGCGTACGTACCACCCAGTGCACACAGCATATGCATCATAGCTTCCGCATTCTCGTGGCCTCGCAATGCAGGCTACGTGCCGCCAGCTGCACGCCCTCCCGCCGGCATTCAGGCCGACAACGGCACTCGCCGTCACTTTCGAACCAGTTCCTGTGCACACCCCGCACGCTCCGCAAGGTACTCATCGTTCACAACAGATTATGCCCCGCCGCGCCGTGTCAAACTGGGCCGTGCAGCAGACCAACACGCGGATCTGACGTACCGAGAAAAAAAAGGTACTGACGACGCCACGACGACCACACTTGTTGCCGCTGGTGTTAATTCACTACCGCACGCACAGCCTACGCACGCACCATGGCACAAGCTGCGAACCAGGATAGCGATAGCACCATGCAGAATTAGGATAGCAATAGCACCATGGCACACGCCGCGAATCAGGATAGCAATAGCACTACGCACACGAGTCAGGATATTAATTTGCTAGAGACACTGGGTTGTGCCAGCGCCAACATAACACCGACGACACAGAGCCAAGGGCACGAGCAGCCCGCCCGCCTCCAGGACGCACCCACTACCGTTACGCCCCGTACCATGCAACGTGCACCATGGCCGCCCTCTCCCAATAGCTCTTTGTCCCGCCCGCGCACAATCCAAGGCTTCAGGCCTCGTGCCTCCCGCCAACTGCATCACGTCTGCAAGTTGCTGCAGCTACCATGCAAATACCCGTTGTCTCTCTACCCCAACACCTGCTCACGCGCCGACAGGGGCGCTCCCCTTGGACCCCCCAGTCGCAGCCGCCGCCGCTGATGCGATGCCATGCAGGTACCGCACCGCCGCAACGCTTCTTTCGGAATCCTTCACAGCCTTTTTCACCGCGGCATACATCCTGTTGATGTCTTCCCAGCATCCCAGCGGGATGCCATGCTCCACCAGCCAGCGCACGGGCAGCACCTCGCTTCCCATCGACACGGCCTTCAACGCGGTGTCCTCCGCACCCCATGGCACGCCCAGCCGCCGCAGGGTCGTCACCGTCGCCCGGTCGCCCCAGCGAGCAGCTGTTGCGTACGGCGCCCCGCCCACCGGCCCCTCCAGGCTGCCCGGCTGCCCCGCTAGCCACTCAAGCAGCGCCTCGCAGCCGTCCTCAGCCGCCCTTGCGAACGCCATCCTGTCTGGCCGGTACTGGTACCCCGGCCGCTCCCGCAGCAGGTACTGCACCAGGTCCATGTCGCCGTGCAGGACGGCCTCGTGCACGGCCCGCCCCACGTCCCATCCGCTGCACCCCGCCTCCTCCACCAGCAGCTGCACTGCCTGCAGACGCTCCCGGCGGGCTGTCAAAAGTACACTCCACCCGCAGACAAGTTTGCTCACATCCACCTTGGTTGCAGACACTTTTGCCTCGAGCGCCAGCCACCGCACCATGCCCAAACTATGAGCACCGTGGTACGCCTCGATGGTGAACTTGCGGCCAGCCTGGCGCAGGAAGACCATCAGCGGAATGCTGTCTGACCGCGCAGCTTCATGGTCTTTCACATACGGACTAACGGACTTGACTCCGCGTGTGGACCAAAGGTGCCGTAGCAGCTCCACCCGGCCGGCACTGACCGCCTCGGGCACCACGAACTTCAGCATGCCCCGGCCGTGGAGGTGCTGCGGGAGCCCCTGCTGCTGCAGCCACTGCAGCACAGCCGCAGCGTCAGGGCCGCTTGCTGCGGCGCGCAAGACGCCTTTCCAGAAAAACACCTGTTCATCGGCGTCATACATGTCGGCTGCCGCCACCGGCAGGGTGTATCCCACTTCCTCCACCAGGAACTGCACAACAGCCAGGTTGCCGTAACCCAAAACGTATGAGAGAAGTTCCTCCGTGTCCATGGGGCAGCCGCGCTGGTGCAGCCAGCGCAGCCGGTCCAGGTCGCCCGAGAGGGTGGCGGCTGCCGCCACGTCCGCATCCAGCCGGAGGCTGCCCCCGCCCGCCTCCAGCAGCCATTCCATCTTCGCAATGGCATCGGGGGTAGGCGAGCCGGTAGCGCTGTACAGGATACCACCATCTAGTTCACACTGAGAGCTCCGAATGCCGCCAGGCTGGTCCTGCAACGCCCTCCACGCCGCCCACGCCGCCTTGAGCCCCGCCAGATCGCAGTGCCTGGTCACTGAGGGAGGGACCCAGGCGGAGAGCTGCCCTGGGCAGCGGCGCTGCAGCCAGCCCAGCAAGTGCAGGTGGCCCGCCTCTGCCGCCGCTTTGTCAGGGGTGCAAAACCACCCCCACTTGCGCTCACGGAGCTGCAGCAGCTCTGGAAAGACGCTGGGTCCCACCAGCGTCAGGGCCAACTCTAGGTTGAATTCGCTCCCGCTCTTGGCAGCGATGGTCAGCAGGCGCATCTTGTCCTGGAACCGCAGCCGCTGCATGTGCTGCTGCCCCGCCTCCACAGCCCAAGGTGCAGCGTCGGGCGGCAGCGGCTGGGACAGGGAGGCGGTGCAGTGCTCAGGTGCGCTGAGGAACTTCGCTGCGTCCCGGCACACCAAGCGGCTGGTGAGGGCGCGCTCGTTGGGGGGCAACAGCGACAGGATGTGGCATATGGCTGAAGATGAGAGCTGGGGTGCTCCCCCGAGTGGAGGCGTTCTTCTAGCGCTGTTCCACTGCTGACCAGGAGAGCTGCCATGGGGCCGGGACCCTCCCAGCGTGGTGAGATAACCGCCCATCCTCGCTGCGGGTGGAGTCCTGGCCTGTGCGATAACCTGGGTGAGGGCAGGCACGAAGGGCAGGGACAGCGACCAGGGTAACCAGCTGCGGACTGAGACCTCGTGGACATGCAACTTGGCCAAGGAGGCATTCACCTCCAACCTTCAAGCGCACTTCTGTTTTGTACGCGTTCTGCGTCACATTGACAGGAGTGGGCATACAGGAGTGGGCATTTTGTGCACAGTTCACCTGGCCACACAACATGCCCGCAACATACTATAGATCTTCACTTACGCGACGAAATCAGCGCGTTGAGCACGAAACTGAATTTCCGCGCCAGAATTGGAGTGCTGAAGCTTGCCGACCTCGTATTCTTTTGAGTCTTCTATGACATAGTGTAAGCGGTTTTAATATTGGTAAGGGCACCCTATGGAGCTGTGCAATATTGCAAGGGGAGGACAGCTCAACTTATACCGCGCATGGGGCATGCCGCAATGGACTGCCGGAGAAAGACTTGCATACTTACTTACAGTTGCAGTTACAGTTGCAGAGCGGCATAGCCCCCTCCAGCTTCCCTCAGGGCGGTCTCGCAGAACCCCCAGAACCAGCTCCGCACAGCGCATAGCACATTGGAGCTTGTAGCCTCTTTGACAATAAAAAAACTGGTTGCTGTTTTGGTGCTGTACTGTGTTACAAAGCTGACTATAGCTGCCCTTCGGCGTTCCGCGGCCGGTTCGGGGCTGACGACCAATGGGTCACAGGACAGCAAAGAAATTCAGTCAGAGCATGGAGCTTCAACTATGCACCGTCATCCGATAGCGTCCAGACAGATTTGAAGCTCCATGCAACAGCTTCTTCTTCAACAGGCCTGTGTTGCTTCGGCTGTGCTGCCACGCAGCACGGGACCTTGTGGACATCTTGCTGACTTCGTCGGTTGCTATACGCGTCGATATCAGGGGCAGGAGGAGGCTGCGGAGGCCATGGCAGCGTGGGCGGCCGCGGGTGCCGCCACGGCGGCTGCCTTGCAGGCAACTGCAAGGCGGTGGCCCCACGCACCGGACAGAGCTGCACCTGTACTTTGAAGGTACGTCTGCGGCAGGAGGAAAGCGCATGGTTGCTTGAACAGAAGGAAGTTTATTAGGCTGTGGAGTGTCTTCTTGCGAGAAGCTAAGGAGGATAGGTTTGAGGACGACGATCAGGAGGGCGGGGAGGAACGGGAGGGCGAGGGAGGGCAGACGTACGATCAACCGGCAGGGGCAGCATGCATGCGTGCATGCGCAATGCAGGCAGCGTGCTAGCCGCCTTGCTTGTGCTGAGACACCGGCCGCCAGACACTTACACGGCATGCTCCTGAACCGGCAGCAGTGATGTTTGCTGTTAGCTACTCGCGCACAAGGATGTTGCCTGTCACAGACTGCGCAGTGGCAGAGTGTGTTGCTCCTTCCATTCTATCTGGACTGTAGATGCCAACCCGTCCAACTAACTCTCGTGGCAGGCACCTTGCTGGTCGTAGACCCCATCCTCCTTTGTCCCGCGACCCCAGGAGGAGGACCTCCTTGTGGCAACTGTCGCCGACATGCGGCAGCTGGCCACAACCCTGCAGCGCGTGTGCCCCTCCCTGCACTGCCTGCACACCCGACATCTACACGCTGCTGGGGACGGTGCTGCGGGTGGTGGAAGCAGTCGCCGTCCCTGCGAGTAGCAGCGGTGATGAAGACTCGGGGCACGACTCCCCGGGGTGCCTTCACTACCTGCGCGCCTTCCACGGCCCCAGCCGTCTTACGCTACACCCTGGAATACTGGCGGCGTGCAGCGGGGGCCTGGAGCAGCTGGAGGTGCACTGTGGCCAAAACTGGGACACTGACAGCTTCGTCGACGCTGTGCGCACTGCCCTGGAGCTGCTGCCCCGGCTGCAGGTGCTGCAGCTGGTGGGTGCGGGGCGCAACTACTACTGCGAAAAAGTACTAGAGTGCTTTTACCATAGCCTTCCTGGGCCCGCTGCTGCGCGTGGTGCCCCCACAGCTTGGCACCCTGGAGCTGGTGTGTTGCGACGTGGAGGTGAGCAGCCCCCTGCAGGGCTCGCAGCTCACCGCGGTGTACGACGTGGGGCTAATGCTGCCGCTGCGGGAGGGGCAGCTGAGCGTGGGGGACATAGAGTGGAAAGGCCGCAGGCCCGGGAGGGCACCCTCAGCAGAGGAGACAGCCGCGCTACTCAACACCCTGGCTGGACACGGCAGGGCGGCGCCCGCGGAGAGCGGGGAAGCGAGTGGGAGTGGTGGCACCGGAAGCAGCAGCGGTGGCAGCAGCAGCTTCGCAGTACGCAGCGTGGAGCTACGGGGTCTGAGGCTTCGGCTGCCGTCGGGAGCAAGGGACAATGACGGGCTGAAGGAGGCGACCTGTGAAGGAGCGGCACTGGGGTCGATCCGGGACTTCGTTCGGCGCACCCCTGCGCGTCTTGGGCGGCTGCTGCTGCAGGCGCCCAGTGCGGTAGTGGACGAGGCGGGGCTGCAGGGGGTGCTGGTGGGGCTACAGGCGTTCCTGCTGGTTGTGGCGGGGCCCGTGGGTTGCATCGTGGTGTCGTGTGATGGGGAGGCGGATGTGAGGCACGTGGTGACGGTGGTCTCAGCGCAGCCCTGGGGCTGGAGGCGGAAGGGAGGAGCGAGGCCGGGGAGGGTGGAGGTGCGGGGCTGCGGGAGGGAGGTGTGGGAGGAGGCAGTGGCGGGAGCTGCTGCGAGCCTGGGTGCGGGTGCTGGAGTGGAGGCGCTGGTGGTGTGGGAGGCAGGCGGCATGTACTGAACCCGGCACACCTTGCACTCTCACGCATCGGGGGCGGCTGCAAGCCGGGATGGCTGGGAGATGCTTTTCGCGCGCGTAGGTTAGGGCTGGCCAGGATATTAGGGCTAAGAGTGGAGTAGCAGCTTCAAAGTGTGTATGGTACCGAGGCGTGGTTTTCGCTGGGTTAGCATGAGTTACGGACTTACGGTGTGCACAAGGCCAAAGACACCGTCCTGGCGTGAGCACGGTACGCACGGGCGGATCCCTGCGTACGTGTGGTTGACACGTCTGCGTGCTTGCATGGGTGTGCAGAGTGTGCATGCATGAGCCTGCGGTGAGCACCTTGTGTGCAGGTGCACGGCTCTGGGCTGACCGCATTACTGCCAAGAACCATTGATTCTTGGGGTTGCATGCGCGTCGTTGGTACGTGGCGCTGTGCAGTGCTAGGCTTGAGGGCTGCCCTCGGAAATGGGAGCTGGGGCATACGTGTGTGGCAGCTGCAGCAGGCAGGCGGCCTTGAACACCCGGTGTACGGTTGTCTAGGCCATGGGTGTAGATTATGCAGGAGCAATTGGGCTTTCGTACCGGTGGGGTACCAATGCGACTGCAAGCGAAAGTAGGTCATGGAGTACAGAACCAGGGGAATCCCTGTACAGAACCAACGCCCATGCGTGCTTGTAGCAAGCTGAGGGCGCCCTCGTCACCCCTCCGTTCCAGTCTGGCTGTCCTGCGTACCGGTACCCGCATCTTTCCCCTCGCCCAGGGTGTCCAGCATGGGCGCGTCAGCCCAGGGAACTCGCCCCAGGGTCAGCAACCGAGCAACCGTGGCGAACGTGATCGGCCAACCGCCAACGATACGTAGGTAGTGTCATGTGCAGGCATGGCTAGTGTGCTGTCAGTCCGTGTACTGAAGCTGGAGATAAATTCTGTGCACCGTTTTTGTTCTACATTAGGTTAACGCAAAAGCACCGTCTTGCTGTCCTAAACCACGGTCAGCGCCTGCCAAATCTGCGCCTGCCAAATCCAGCCTGCAAGCGGCTTCTGAACTGGAGCTTTCATATTCTGTCCAACAACCTTGGCTCGTAGAATGGACCACCCCTCATGCGCAAAGTCAAAGGACTCTGCTTTGCCCATGGACCTCATCGGCAAAGTCCTTGAGGCGCTAGAACCCAACGATAAAGCCCTTGCCGGACGGCTGGTCAACAAGGACATATATGCACGTCTGCAGCACCACGCCACGGCGTGGCTGAGCTTGCCGCTACCCGAGCATGTGCTTGAGCCGACCTGGCAGCCGCACCTGCTGCGCTTCTTCCAGCAGCTCACCTTCGGGCGTAGGCTTCGCACGATGTCGGCAGCGACCGCCAGCGGCAGCGAGACCAATTTGGAGCTCATTTGGAGCCTGCTGGAGCCGTGCCTGGCCGTAGGGCTCTACCGCTACGAAAATTATTATCAGCAGCAGGACCCCGGCACCGTGGCCGTCCGGTCTGGCAACCTGCACCTGCTGCCCTGGCTGGTGGACCACGACTGCCCCATGAACGACGTCAACACCCTGGCGGCAGCGGCGCAGCACTGCGATCTGGCCGAGCTGCAGCAGGTGTGGGAGGCGTTGGAGTGCGACCTGCAGCCGCCGACCGGCTTCTGGGGCGGCAGGGTGGCAACGGCGGCCGCCCGCTGTGGCAGCGGCGCCGTCGATAAGCTGTCGTGGCTGCTGTCGGTGGTGGGGGAGGAGGCGCTGCAGCTCTACAAGGGGCGCCTGCTGGCAGCGGCCGCGGTGGGCTCAGCAGAGTCTGGGAACATGCCATTGCTGGAGTGGCTGGCGGGACAGGGGCTGGACCTGCCCGGTGTTGCAGCCGAGCTGCGAGTGCCTTACGACGTCACGTGCTGGAACGTGCTGGCAGCGGCACTGCAGCATGGCCAGCTGACGATTGCGGACTGGCTGGTGGACCAGGCGGGATGCCCCCTGCCGCAGCAGGAACCCGATCAGTACCTATGGTATGCCTGGGACGGTGCGGCAAAGGACGGCAGCATTGAGGCCATGCGGTGGCTCCTGCGTCGTGAGGTGCCCCTGCACTCATACGCGCTGCCGGACACAGCGGCTGTGGGGCAGCTGGCGGCGGTGCGCTTCCTGCACGAGGAGTGCGGTCAGGAGCTGACAGCGTCCGCCTTTTTTGGAGCGGTGGGGTCTGGCAGCCTGCCCACCGCCCAGTGGCTGCTTCAGGCGGGCTGCCCCAAGGACAGTGACGCGTACGAATCAGCTGCTTCGACGGGGGACGCCGCAGTGGTGCTGTGGCTCGCGAGGGAGGTGCAGGTGCCCCCGGCCAACAGCACCCTGTCAGACATCCTGGAGTACTGGCACCGCGACAGGGTCCCCAGCGGCGGCCTGGAGCCCATGGTACGTGCACTGGTGGAGGCGGGCTTTCCGCCTGGCGATGGCTCTTACGAGACGGACAGCATAGGGTGGGCTGCGGAGCACGGGGACCTGCGGCTTGTGCGCTACCTACACGAGGAGGTTGGGGTGCCGTTCGCGCCCTGCACGATGCGGAACGCGGCCTGTGGCGGCTGCGAGCCGGTGCTGGAATGGCTGGTGGGGGCGGGGTGCGTCCCTGACATCGAGGATGAGGACTGTGGGCCTTGGGCCTGGCCCTTGGAATACGGACTGTTCGGCACGCTGTGCTGCATGCGGCAGCTGCAGGTGCCGTGGGATAACAACGTACTCTCAGTGGCCGACGATAGGGCTGCGCCACTTCCTGTGCTCCGCTGGCTGGTTGAGTGGGGTGCGCCGTGGGACCGGGAGGCGGTGGCGGCGGCCGTCGACGGCGCCAAACGGCGGGGTGCCTTTGCCCGCACCGTGGAGTGGTTTGAGGCACGCATGGCCGAGGGTCCGCCGCATGGTGGGAGTGGTGCTGCGGTGCAGGAGTGAGCGGTTAGGGCACGGACCTGTGCGGAAGGGGGCGGCGCCTACCGGCTGCTGGGGGCTGGTTGCGCGGCAGTCGCAGCTGCCGGGGGCACAGCAGGCTGGGCACGGATGGGACGTCAAGGGAGTGCGCGCGGAAAATAGGTCTGAGACTATAGAAGCAGCCTAAAGTGTGTAGTTCTGGTACCGAGGCGTGTTGGTCGCTCGCTGGGTTGCCAGACGCACTCGGGCTGCGGCATCGTTTTGGTGTGGCTACGGTATGCACGGGCCGATCCCTGCGTATATGTGGTTGACACGTCTGCGTGGTGATCCATATGTGCAGTGAATGCGGTGCGGGATGCAGGCATATTAAGCCAAAGACAGGTGCAGGCAAGCAGAGCTATGAGTGCAGGCAAGCAGAGTTAGGAGACAGGGTGTGGCAAGGCGAAGCGGTCAGGTGCCAGGTGGGTGGCTGAGATCGCTGGTGCCGATAGATGCTGTGCGCTGGGGTACTGAGCTGACGTAGGCAGCCGGTGGGTAGAAAGAGTCGGTTGTGCATGTGTGCATGCAGGACCGTGCGGTGAGTGTTGTGTATGCAGGTGCACGGTTCGGGGCTGCCTGTGTTCATGTCAACAACCAAGGATTGTTGGGTTTGCACGCGGAACGTGGCGCCGTGCAGTGTTGGGCTTGACGGCTCCCCCGGACCCGGAAAATGCGTGGCAGCTTGGCAGCGAGCCTCGTGCGTGCCACTCTCAGCGCCGGGGTGCCTTCATGTGCCGGTCTTTGCATCCGTTCAGCACCGACTTTAACTCCTCCACACTTGCAACAAGGAGCATCGTGTGGTCGGGTGCTGCAGGTCGGTGACCGTTGACGAATTCAATGCGCGATGAGGCTGCTTAAACAGTCAACGGGGTGTTACTTATGGCTTTGTACCGTGGCGAGGGTTTTAACGGTACCGCATGCCCGTGCAGGGGAGGTCCCCAGGGCAGACACGTGTCAGGCAGTCACAGTCATCAGCACGCCGTCGCATCGTCTGCACCTCACTGGCTGAGAAGCAGTAAAACTACTCATCATGTCCCAGTTACTTGACAAGCGTGCTCTCTCGAGTCCAGCCGTCAGGGGTGCAGCTCCAGCCTGCTCAACCCCATGACAGCTCCTTTTGGATCGGCTTGAGAGTTACTGTGGGAACCTGGGAAGGTACAGGGTGATGTCCGGATGGGTGAGTCTTTGTTGCACGACCGAGGAGGGGGAGCCTAGGCCTGCCCCAGGATCCGAGCCGTACGTACGGTGTGGGTGGCGCGAGCGGGGGCCGATGGCCCAATGCATGCCACGATCAGCCACGACAGTTGATCTTGGAGGAGGGAGGAGCTCCCCTATCATTGTGCAGGTAGGTACAGGGATCGACCGCCCGCTAACGCGAAGCACATATCCCCATCACCCCAGAACTGAAGGCCGTGGGTTGAAGGGCATCCACAGTGCCCTCCCGTGGGGCCCTCCCCAGCACCCTAGGAAGTGTGCACTAAGACGTCACCGCCCTCCCCGGTCGTGAGGGGGAACGGCGGAACGCACGGAACCCATGGCCACCTACCCACACAACCACCAAGCTTACCGATGCCATACATAACTGCAAATACCAACGTTATTGCGCTGGCCTGTTAACTTGGTGTAGGCCTGCGATTGTGCTCACTGCTGCAGCTACAGCGTCTCAATCTAGGGCAAGTAGACAAATACAACAGAACTGTAGCTGATACTTAACGCTTATGCTCTGATGTCCCTTCGCGTACTTGTCGGTGTCTCGCGTTCCGCTGCGACACTGCATGCGCTGGGCATCTCACCAGCTTCATCCAGGCATTGGAGTGTAACCTGCGACGCTGCAGCTGCTGATTTGTTGTCGTCGGGGTACTTAGGGAGCCAGGCCGCGCCCAGCCCGCAGCCCGCGTCCAGTCCCGACCCCTCCGTCGCCAGCCCCGCTCCAGTTGCTGGCCAAGATGCATCCTTACCTGCAACCTCAGCAACGCCACTGCCGGCGCCGTGGTGGGGCTTGCTTTCTAGGGGCGCGCACATACCCGGCCCGTGCGTTGGGGTCAGGGCCTTTGCGTCCTTGTCAAGCCCGGGCGGCCTCGCGCTCAGCAGACCCTCCAACATCACCAGCAGCAACTACACCAATGCCACCAGGGGCAGTAATGCTAATGCCAACAGCTTATTACCACACCTCCGCCTCCTCCACCAGGGCGCAGCCCCCCACGGCCCGGGGGCAGGCCCCAGGGAGCACAGCACCGGGGGCGCGGGCCGGGCACCCCGAACGCGGGACACGGCAGCTGGGTACAGCCCGCACCTAGACAGCAGCAGCGTGGACAAAGCCAAGGACCGCAGCGGCAGCGGCATTGTCCCCAGAGGCGGCCGGGGCGAGGGTGACAAGCTGTCGGCCCCCCGGCGGGGCGGCCCCGCTGCCGCCTCCCCCGCCTCCGCCCCTCCCCCTCCCCCCGCCGCCAAGGAGCTGCAGCTGGGCCCCCGCATAGGGGAGCACGACCTGAGGACCAAGCTGCGCAGGGCGGAGGGGTGGCTGGCCTTGGGGCTGAGGTGAGGGCGAGGGGTGGCCGTGGCTTGGAGGAGTTAAGTTTGGAGGCGTGATGGAGCCGGTGGGCGGGTGGGTGGGTGGGTTCTGGGAGACCTGGAACCGGGTAAGGGCAGCACCACGCCATTTGCAAGCTGTCCGTATTATATCTCACGCAGCGGGGCCAACCGCTTGCAAGCTGTGTGTCAGGAGCGCCTTTCCACCTCCACACTGCACGCCTCCACAACTGCACCTCTCCGCATGCCTCGCCAACTCCGGCACTCCTGGTCATCGCCCTCGCCTTGCCCATCACCCCCTTGGCACCATGACCGACCTCCCTCCTCCTGCCCCCGCCCCGCCCCGCCTCTCCCAGGGTGCAGGTGGCAGTGGAGTTCAAGAAGGAGGACCAGCGGGAGGCGGCGGCCGCGCTGGCGGACCAGGTGGCGGAGCGCCTGGCGGCACTGGCCCGGCCGGTGGGCCCCAGGCGGCAGCAGCGCGGCGCGTGGCTGACCCTGCTGCAGCCCACGGCGGCGGCGGCGCACAAGGGGGCGGCGGACAAGGCGGCGCGGGAGGCGGCGGGCAGGGGGGCCAAGGGGCGCGGCGAGGGGGAGGCAGCGGTGGGGAAGGTGGAGCAGGGAGGGGAGGGGCCCGGCGGAGGGGGAGGGAGCGGTGTGCCTCCGGCCGCGTAGGTGCGGGGAGAGTGGCATTGGCTTGGGGCAGGGATATAGGTCTGCTCCCTGGCTCATTGCCGCAGCTGTACGAGTATGGAGGCACGATAGCGTAATTGGTGCTTGAAGTTGCTGCAAGCGTTGCACGGCCCGACAATGGGCAATGGAGGCCGGTACTCGTGGAACGTCGGCGAGCACCCCGCTGTCGGACGGCCCAAGGTGCCATGGTGTGCATGTGGGCCTGGGCCGGGCAGCCGGTGCCGGGCCCCGGCGGACCGCCTGCTGCCAGGGCCACGTGCGGCACGTGTGCGTGTGTCAGCCAGCGACGTGACGCCACCGTGCGCAGGCTAGGCCGTGCTAGTGGGCATCCTTGGCATGCGCTTTGCTTGGTTGTCGGTTTGACAGGGCATGGTTGCGCCGTGTTGGCTTCACGTCCAGTTGCACTCGAGCGTTGTGGTACTGCACACACCCTTGGGCAGTGCCCCAGCAGCTGGGCACACAGTATGGCAGGTGGGGTCGAAATGACACCTGGGTATGGTAGACTGCTGTGGTGTGCGTGACCGGCTAAAGGCGGCAAGCGCTGAGAGCATGGAGGGCGCTGACGCATGGATAGCATGCTGGGACACGAAGGCATAGTTGGCAGTATTGTCGGCCATGACACCCTATGCTTGAAGTAATGCCGTCCATGGGTCTCTTTGCTCTTTGCTACTTTCATGCCGGGCCCTTTGGCCCGACTGTATCATAGTTGATATTACCTTCTTGGCGGTCCAACAGGGGCCCCAGGGAGGTCTTCAAGACTTCAACTTGCCGTTGACAGCAGTGACACTCGTCTGTACATACGTCCCCGGCTCAATCCTTGAGCCTCAAACCGCCCACTTCTGTATCAGTAGTGTTTGATGGGGCGTGTCAAGTGCCTTGTTGCCTGCTGGTTGCCGGTGTATGGCCTTCCGGATGGGGCGCAGGGCTTGCGCTTTTGGAGAGGGAGTTACCAGGTGTGTTGTCCGCAGCTGGCAGCTGTGCTCAAGGCGTTGGGGGGGCGAAGGGCTGGCACAACTGGATGTTGTAGGTGTGCTACTGAAAAGACAATTCAAGAGGGCGCAGAATACCATATCCGGCAGCATCCCTGCAGCATTGTTGCGGCCGTCCGTGCTTGGCCAACCCGCACACCCGTCCATCCCTTCTAGGTCTTCACGGTATCGCCTAACCGAAGCACCTGCACTTTTGAGAGCATGCTTCCGATCTGCATACGGTGGCCTCCACGCACATGTTGCAAATGCAGCAATACTTACATCGCGTTGCTGCGTGCCTCATTCGTTCGGTCTGAGTGTGACTGCTTCGTCGCTCGAGTCTAGGGCGGAAACAGTGCTAATCCAGCGTTCTTTTGAAGCCACCTGATTTCTCGGTTATACCCACTGCTCATACGCATCTCATTTTAGTGGGAACCCTGTATATAAATATGGCGCCAGGCGTTATGCAGCGACCGAGTGTCCAGCAGCGTCGCCCGGCTCTTGCTGCCAACGTTGATAAGCCAATCTGCTTCAGACTTAGTACGTCGTCTACATGCCCTCGCCCGGCTGTGTTTGGGCCTTTGCCCCGGTCACCCCTGTCGCAAGCGGAGGAGCGGCGACCCGAGGTGGCATGCCAGGCAGCAGCTGCGGCAAGCATCCCATACACGCCTCCTGGTAAGTAAAGTGTGATATGTAGCATAAAAGGAGCAATTGCGCTGTATGCCAACGTCTGCCCCGTCGAATGCTTGCAGAGGCATCGGGGCCGGGCGTGTTGTTCGCGAAGCTGCGGGCGCTGCTTTTCTTCCTGTGGAGCTTCACGCTGGCGCTGCCGCTGTTTGTGACCATGCTGGCCATGGCGCCCTTCGTGATGCTGTTCGATAAGAGCAGGTTGGTGGGTGACGCGGGGAGCGGGGGTGGCGGAGCGTGCAGACGGGCCCTTGCGATCCACACGTTGGAGGCGCTCAGAACCAGCAGTAAGAAAGCATCGTCGTGACCATTGGCCATATGGAGGTGCAAGGGAACTCCCCACCTTCGCTGCTGCTCGGCAAGGCAGTTGCCTGCTGCATGGGTGGTACACACCGCGGAGGGGCCCCCTAGGCCCTCTGCGCCCCTCCAAACCGGCAGTGCAGCAACGCACCTACTGATGGAACATTAAGGCCTGGAACTGCTACCTAATGCACTGGTGGCTGGGGCCCGCTTCAACATCGCTGGGCGGCGAGGGCTGGCTCGCAAGGAAGCCGTGCGTGTGAAGGGTGTGCATGCAACAGTGGCTGGCTGACACGTTGAGGACCCACATGCCCAGATTCCCTGCTCCCTGCTTTCTCCCCCGCAGGCGGTTAGCGCAGCACTTTGTGAACAACATCTGGGCGTGCTGCAGCACCTTCCCCTTCTACAGGGTCACGGTGAGGGGGCGGGAGGGGGAGAGGCAGGGGCGGCAGGGGGAGGGAGGTGGTGGCGGAGCGGTGCGTGTGGGTTGCATGGAGTGGGTGCGAGGAGGACAGGCGTGCCGGTGGGGACTGTGGAGTGAGGAGCAGCTTGGCACCCAAGTCCTGTAGTCCCCACACGCTCCCTTACCCGCACTGCTTGTGTTGCCATATCTACCCCTTCGTGCCGTGAGGATGCCGCGCCTACTTCTGGATGTGCGTGCCTCCGACTCAGGTCATACCCTTGTCTGCCTCCGCTGTAACCCTGTGCTCATCCCCGCAGATCGAGGGCCGTGAGAACCTGCCCCCCTCCGACAAGCCAGTGGTGTACGTGGCCAACCACCAGAGCTTCATGGTGGGGGTGGATGCGGGGGGTGGGGGTGGGGGTGGGTGCTTGGATAACACGGGCACGAAACAGACGGACACTTAAATGAAGCAAATGACAGCAGCACAGGCCGGCATCGAAGGGAGGTGAGCAGCAGCCGCGGAGGCTGCGAGCTGCGGGTTGCGCTTCGTTTCATGGGGATTGCAAGGGGGCAGAAGGGGGCCGACCAAGGAGGGCGCTTGCGTGGGGCGTGCAAGTGTGAGCATGCGGGATAAGGACGGTGGGGCCTTGCGGGGGCGGAAGGTGGCGGAGGGTCGGGGGTCGGGCAGGGGTTGTGTTAGAGAAGGCGGCCATTGCGAACAGGGACGTCCACAGGGGGTTAACATGGAGGGGCTTGGGAGAGGGGAGCTGGGAAAAGAGGCAAGGGGAACGGGCTGCAGCAGCGGAACGGCGTGGCAGGGTACGGCAATGGATAGTACGACATGGGGTTGTAAGGCAGCATTTGGATGCGGCACGGAGCCCCTGTCGACGGGAAGTGCAGTGAGCCAGCGAACGGGCAGAGCAAGAGCATGCTTACCCTTGGGCCGCTTTTTCAGCCCGGAGGCTTTCAGACAAAAAAGCGAAAGAGATGCCCACTACGTGCCCTCCGGGTATATATTGCGTCCTGTGGGAGGCGGCGGACGCGGCAAGTAACGGCGGGGGGGGAGGGGGGTCAAAGGGCTTGGGGTGGGTTATGGTTTGAATACTATGTGCTGAAGCAATGTCCGCCGGTAGAAGGCGTTTCAGAGGGGCGAGCAGGTGTGGCGGTGTGGGAAAGGCCAGACCATGTGTGCCATGCGCCTATTAGCAGCGGGGCACTGCGTGCAGGGTGGGTGGTACTCAGCTGTCGCGGCGAGGCGGGGTGGGGTGCCGGTGCCGCAGTGCGCCCCATGACGAACCCATTATATCACCGTCCCTCAACCCCTCCCCTCCCCTCCCCGCCCTCCCTCCTTCCCGCAGGACATCTACTCGCTGTTCCACCTGCAGCGGCCCTTCAAGTTCATCTCCAAGACCTCCAACTTCCTCATCCCCATCGTGGGCTGGTCCATGTTCCTCACAGGTGAGGGGCGCAGGGCGTAGGGCCAGGAGGGGGTGGGTGGGGGTTGGGGCGAGCTGCAAACCGGTGGCAGGCGGAACGGCGAGGTCAACGTGCGAGTCGCACTAGTGTACGGGAAAGCGCGGGGCCCCTGCGGGGGTAAAGAACCTCATGTCGAATGTTTTACTATTTCCTTCCTGTTCAGGAGTGTGCTGGCCCTGCACCGGTTATAAGCCCGACAACCTAGCCCTCCCCATGCATGGTCTTCTCCACGGCAGTGTGGCAGGGCCGCAATCGCAACGTGACACCAGGCGCGCGCCACTGGTAGCCAGCTGCAAAACATCATCTTGCAGGCCCCGAGCCCCTCCCCCTCGCCCCTGGCCCTTCCGCCCCTCTTCCAGGCCACGTGATGATCAACCGCATTGACCGGCGCTCGCAGCTCAAGTGCCTGCAGCAGTGCAGGGACCTGCTGGCAGCCAACGCCCCCGTGTTGTTCTTCCCCGAGGGTGGGTGGGGTGGGGGGTGGGTGGCGGGGTGCCGGGGGGCCAAGGTGCTATCAGTATGCGCGGGTGGGGGAGCGGGGGCGAGGCCGAGCGAGGCGCGACGGCAACGAGGTGCGCGGGTGAAGGGGCGAGGACGTCCGAGGGTGAGGGAAACCGGGGTAGGGCGGTACCTGGCAGGGGGATCAGGGCAGCAGACAGGGCTGCTCGCCCCCGAGGGCGGGCTGGGGGGTGGAGGGGAGGTGGAGAAGCTGTGTGGGGCTAGGGGCCGGACAACGGCATGGGGCCGACACAAGCGGCGGGCCACGGCATTGGGGCTGCAAGCTCGGGACTTGCCGACACTCAGCAGGGGCACAGCGCTATGTTGGCTGGGCGGGTTGGGGACGAACACCTAGACCGAACAAAGATGCAGTTGGCGATTCCGCGCAAGGCAGGACGTGACACGAGTCGCCCCGCGCACACGGGAAGCAGTCCAGCGGTCGCACCCCTCCCAAGCAAACGGCGCGTGCGCCTTCCCGGCCTGCCCCGCCCCTCTCCTCTCCCCCCGCCCCCTGACATGTGTTTCCCTCCTTGCCCTTTCCCTGCCATGATACGATGATCTTCTTCATAGGTGAGTATGGGAA
>VFQN01004972.1_pt1 | contig 16855 bp, 25 predicted proteins | sample 3512371 | NCBI WGS metagenome assembly VFQN01 (sample SAMN10412370, study PRJNA504923) | tailings metagenome | isolation source: Replicate 2 from Balatoc abandoned mine | place: Philippines: Itogon, Benguet | collected 2017-08-28 | reverse complement strand
CGTTATAGAGTATGAGAACACGAACCCAGCGGCTCAGTGGCAAAATGGATCGTAAGGCGTCAGGGATCCGCTCTTTGGCAAAGTTTGAGTGTCGTCCTTGCCGCTCCGCCACCCCCATCCCCTTCCCGCCCGGGCACAATGCGGCGTGGCGCTGTGGTGGTGCGCACTGCGCAGGCCCCACGCATATGCATGGCATGCATGGCGCAGGGAGAGGGCCCTGTGATCAAGTAATAGCCGTGGACACTGGTGTAGTTACGGGAAACGTCACGCCGGCACGCCTGCCCTGGGCGGACCTGCGCAGCTGCGCAGCCGTCGGTGCTTGTCCGTGACCATCAGTTATCTCCCCCCCTCATTATTATTAATGCGTGCTTTACAGCACGGAGCTCCCGCATTCTCCCAACAATCTTACTCCTGCCAAGACTGTGCAATCCATAGCCCACAAGCCTGATGCACGTGTGCGAACTGCTCGGGAACCCCAACCCCCCGTCACTGGATTCCACCCCAACGGCTCAGTGGCAAAATGGATCGTAAAGCGTCAGGGATCCGCTCTTTGGGAATATGGGTGTCATCCTTGCCGCTCTCCTGGCCCACCCAGCCCACCCTGCCTTGCGATGCCACGGCATGCTCAACTGCTGCACCGTAACACACAGGCCTCTACAAGCCAAAGGCAGGGTGTCCTATGCCGCCGCATATACAGGAAGGAATTTGGCCCACACCCACCTGCATGCGCTTGGTGGTGTACACCTCGCGGCTTTGCCCACCATACATACATACACAGTTACACACACATAAACATGTATAAATGCCATTTAGCATAACGGTTATCGGACCTACACCCACCTGCATGCGCTTGGTGGTGTACACCTCGCGGCTGTGGCCCCCCGAGGTGGCGAAGATGCGGATGGACCTGGCGGTTGGGGGTTGGGAGTTGAAGGTTTGAATGGGCGTTACAGGCGCAGTTGGCGTTACGCGACGGTGCTGTGTCACGAAGCATGGGCGAATGGGCGTGACAGGCGGATGCAGGCGTTAGGCAGGTGCGGGTGGACCTGGCGGTTGAGGGTCGGAAGTTGGAACCGCTTCACCTGCCAACCGCCTGTCCCCCGCTACCGTTGTCCCAGCCCCCATGCGCCGTCATCCACCTGTTGTACCCCCCGATGCTGCAGCTGCCCCCGCTATTCCCTGGCGCCCTACACGGTGTCCTCGCGTTTTGCGCGTCCCCCCGATGCAGCAGTCTCGCAGCAATCCATACTTCTGTTACCCCAGCATGGTACCGCCTGCCCACCTGTCGTACGAGCCCGCCACGAACTCCCGGCCGGTGGGCGAGTAGTCAACATCCATGACCGCCGACACGAAGTCCTGCACACCGACAACGGAGCATGTGTCTTGAGTATAGTGGACACAGAAGGTACACACCACGTCGGACAAGTGCACCTCGGCACAAGCCGGACCGTGCCCTTGCCCGACTGCGAACCCCCGCCTTGTTCACACACAGGCCATACCTCCCCAACACCCCCGACCACCCGAACGGCCCCTCGCCGTCACTCCACAACCCGCAACCCCAGCCTCCCTGCACCGCATGAACCCCCTGGCCGCACACTCCGCATGTCCCCTGCTACCCCACCCACACCCCCTATCCCGCGCCTTCCCACCCTCCCCCGTAACTCTCCCTGCTCCCTCCAACCATGTCCTGCCCCGTTAACACACACCTTGTGCACGCACAGCGCGCTGTCCAGCTTGCGCATGTCGAAGGTGTACAGGCAGCAGTCCTCGTTGGCGGCGGTGAAGTTGAAGGGCTCCATGGGGTTCCACGCCAGGCCGTTGCAGCGCGTCTGCATCACCAGCTTGCGCGTGGGCGTGGCGCGGCGCAGGTCGTACAGCGCGATGGAGCGGTCGGAACCCGTGGACGCAAAGGTGTCGGGCTCGGCCTGCGGGAAGAACATTTGCATCGTTTCGAGTGTGTCAGCATGCGCGGTTTGAGACATGAGTGGTGCCTGGTGCGTCACAGGTGGCCAGCGCCGGACATGTCGAACGTGTTTGGCTGTAGCCCTGGCATCGAGTCATACTGAAGGGGAGCGAGTCGAGTGCGTGATAGGGTGCGGCAGAGCGCACGTGAGTGAGGTGGAGCAATGTCAGTGCGGGTGGGCGCCAACCGCCCCGCCCCACACGTCATGCGCACCTCCCCATCCTGTTCCCAACCCCCCCTGTCCCCCAACGGCCCTTACTTCCTCCTCTACCCTCCACCCCTAACCCTGCGCGCCCAGCGCCCCCTTGCCCGCTGCCACCGGCGCTACGCACCGGGTTGAAGCGCACCACGCCCATCCTCCCCCGTGTCCCCTCACGACCCGCTGCCCCCCCCCGCCCCCCCTCTCCCCTTAGACTACGCCAATGTCGCTTCGCGGACCTACGCGCCGGCCAGCCTGCCGGCGCATGCTGTGGGGAGATGGAGCAGAAGGCGGACCGCAACTGCAGTGGGTCGACGTTCTCCTTACCGCACTGCGTTTACTATACTACTACTACTACCACCACCTCGCGTTACTAGTACTTTGTCCCCCCCTCCCCCCCCCTCGCGCACACGGCCGCCACTCGACAGCTACCGGTCATACGCACCACCGGCCCTACGCACCGGGTTGAAGCGCACAGAAGTGACTGTGTCTGAGCCCCACGTGAAGGAGAGAATGGGCTCGGAGCGGCTGTGGTCCCAGATGTCAACCGCCGCGCCGGCTGTGGCAAAGGAGTCCCGGTCCCAGTGGTGGTCGATGCCGCGGAAGGCGTTCTTCCCCTGGAACTCAAAGACCGCTTCCGCGTCATCCTGCACCTCCCCCGCCTCGAAAGGAGCGTACGGCACCTTCCACAGCTTGACCGTGGCATCCGTGCTGCATGACACGCATGTCTCGCCGTCGGGCGCGAAGGAAATGCCCTTCACCGCTGCTGTGTGGCCCACCAGGCGACGCAGGACGCGCTCACGGGGAACGTCCCAAATGCGGATGTCTCCGTTGGCGGCGCCGGCGACGATGCTGTTTACTAGCTTGGGGTTCCGCGCCAGGCACGTGACGCCGTCATCGTGCGGAAGCGCGGCTATAAATGGCTTTGCAAAGATACGGTCGATCTTTGCGGCGTTGAGGGCACGGGTGTACTCGTGGGCCTTCTCGAACTGGTGCAGCAGGGGGTCATAGTTGCGGTGCACCTTGACTACATCTGAGCTCCGCTCGCGAGTAAAGTCTTCCTCGGATCGGCTTATAACTTTGACCTTCATCGCGTCAGAAGCGGGCGGGCTACGCCCCTCACGGTGGCGGCATGCTTGTTTTAGGTGGCCAAGGCGGCGACTTCAGAGCAGTACGTGGCAGTGTCAAGTACAGCGCAGTTATTGTGTGACGTAGTGTGGCTCTCAACAAGTTGTACCTCACACCCTGTGGGGCAGTTCGTTCCTTGAAGGCACGCGCATCAGGACAACGCGAGACAGGCAATGCGGGGCAAGCAGTCAGAGCCGGAACTTAATTTGAACACTGGTTTGGGTGATATGTTGGAACTATTTTAGCTGTATGGTGGCAGTTCTGGAGCTGTCGCTCAAACCGTTCGCCTTGGTCTGAGTGCAGCCCGACACTACGGCATTTGCTGAGCATTTCAATGTTTTCTGCTATTTGTTAAGCCTTTGGACAGAGCCACTGGCGCTGTGCCAACTCAGTAACCCGCCACGATGGACGTCGCGGAGTTCGATGCCCTCGAGGACCTGGGCGACCTCGGTGCGCTGCTGGAGGAAGCAGTGCACGACGTGGGGGATCCGTCGGGAACCGACACCACGGCAGCAGCGGCAGCTACGGGCACGGCAGCAGGGGCCGCTGGTGCAGGGGCCGCTGGCGCACTGGACGCAGTTCTGGGTGGTGAACCCCCCCAAGGACTCGCCCAGGGCCACCCGCTCACCCAGCCTGCAGCAACAGACAATGGCACAACAAAACCAGCAACCGCCACCTTTGGCCTAGACGCCATGCTGGCCGCAGGCGCAGTCACTGGCGAACATGTGGCACCCACGGAAGCCGCGGAAGGCATTGTGCTCACGTGCGCCAGCACCCCGGAGGGCCAGGACCCATCGGACCTCGGGTTTCTGCAAGACATCCTCATGGAGGACTCCCAAGGCATTGTAGGGGATCTGGAACAGCAGCAGCAGCAGCAGCAGCAGCTAGGGGATGTGCTGCAGCAGCTACTGCCACAGCAGCCCGAGCAGCCGCAGCAGCCGGTGGCGGGGCCGGGAGGGGACGGGCCCGAGCAGCAGCAGCAGCAGAAGCAGCAGGGCCAAGCCCAGGAGCAGGACCGGGGCCCAGGGCAGGTGCAGGAGCTTGGGGGTGTGGTGGCGGAAGAGCACGGGCAGGGCCGTGGCGCAGCCGGTGGCGGGGCGGCGGCCATGGAGGGCGTTGAGGAAGGTGCATCTGGGCATGTGGGGTATGGGCATGGGAATGCTGGGGAGGCGGGGGAGGTGGCGCAGGGAGCCCCGGGGCCCGGTGAACAAGGGGAGGGGCCAATAGCAATAGCAGGTGCAGCGCCCTTGGTTCCGGGGCCAGGGCCAGAAGCGGAGGCGCTGCCCAAAGACGGCCATGTGGGGCTTGGGGGCACCGGGGATGGCGGGTCGGCAGGGGAGGACCCTGGTACTGGCGCCATGGTGGAGGCGCAGGTGGGGGAGGGAGGGAGGGCAGAAGCAGCAGCTGCCACTGGGGAACAGGCGGAGCAGCAGCCGCAGGAGGGGCAGGCGGGGGCGGGCGAGGGTAGTGGTGAGGGTGAGCCGCCTGGGGAGGGTCAGGAGGAGGGGGAGGGGGCGCTGGGGGAGGGCGGCACGGGCAGGCCTGTGCGGCGGGCTGCTGCCAGGAAGCGGTTGGAGCCCACCAAGATCCGGGACCTGCAGCCGGGCCAGGGGCAGGGGCAGGGCCAGGGGCGCAAGGTGGCCCCTGCGGGGGAGGGCGGCGAGGGGGAAGCGCGGCCGGCCAAGCGGGCGCGGCAGCTGAAGGTGGGGAGCGGGTGCTGGGTCGTTGGGCTGCCGTACCCCGTGCTGGCACGTTGCACGTGTGGTGTTTGATGTCAGGCGGTTGTTGCGGCAGCGGCCGTCGCATGCTGCTCCGCTTGCCTTGGAACGTGAAAGGGTCATGTTCTGTACGCTGTGCCCGTGGGGATTGAGCGGGGTGACAACGAAGAGGGCCGCGATTGCGGCTGCGATTGTGCATTATCACTACCTCTCTCCCCGGCCGCCTGGACCCGAAGACGTGCTGCTTGAGGAGGCCACTCTTGTCCACAGCGACACGAAAAGATAGTGAACTCTCAGAAACAGTTATCTGACGCCATTCTTTTCGAACCTAGGTTCCCGAGGACGTGCTGAAGGAGGAGTTGGCCGCCTTACCTACAGCGCCAGGTCACGTGCACGATCATTTACCGAGGCACTGTTCTTGTGCTAATCCTCCGCCCTAGGTTCCCGAGGACGTGCTGGAGGAGGAGGTGGCTACTTGTATTAAAAGCATCGTAATTACCAGTACTAACACAAAAATCTTTTTTCAACACATAACCCAGGTTCCCGAGGACGTGCTAGAGGAGGAGGTGGCCACCGCTGTGGGCCTCGACCCCTGGGGGCTGGAGCCGGAGGAGGAGGCGCTGCTGGCGGACGTGGAGGCGCAGCGGCCGGGGCAGCCGGCGCTGGGGCGGGGCACCTACCTCAAGGTGTGTATTAGCGTGCGTGCGTGTGTATTAGCGAAATGTGGGGCTTGGGGGTGACAGGAGGTGCTACTGGCGGACGTGGAGGCGCAGAGACCGGGGTAGCCGGCGCTGGGGCGTGGCACCTACCTCAAGGTGCGTGTGTATTAGCGTGCGTGTGTATAAAGGGGGCCCCGCTCCCTCCACCCACCTTCCGCCCTAGGTGCACTGGAAACCTCATACTGTACCCCCACGCTCCCGCTGCCTGTGGCTATGGTACATGCCCCCTCTCCCACATGCCAATCGCCCAGCTCCTTTTCAACCTGATTCGTGCTGTTGCCCACCAACGTGTGGGCACCAACGTGCGTTTCCCTTATTCCACTCTCCCGTGTCCTTTGCACGTCCACTTTGTCCCTTCGCCCCGGCGCCAGGTCCGCAACCTGGTCCTGGCGCTGTGGCGCACCGACATCTTTTTGTACCTTTCTAGCACTTCAGCTAATTTATATCCCCACCAATACCAACACCACCTGCAGGTCCGCAACCTGGTTCTGGCCCTGTGGCGCACCGAAATCTTTTAGCACCTTCCTACCACTTTATTCCCCACCAATACCAACACCACCTGCAGGTCCGCAACCTGGTTCTGGCGCTGTGGCGCAGCAACGTGCGGCGCCACCTCACCATGGAGGACGCCAGGTCGGCCGTGCAGCAGGCGTGCGTCAGGTGGGCAGCAGGGTGTGTGTGTATTATGGCATGATATCTAGTGCACACCAGGCACTCCGAGGTGGCACCTCACCATGGAGGACGCCAGGTCGGCCGTGCAGCAGGCGTGCGTCAGGTGGGCAGCAGGGTGTGTGTGTATTATGGCATGATATCTAGTGCACACCAGGCACTCCGAGGTGGCACCTCACCATGGAGGACGCCAGGTCGGCCGTGCAGCAGGCGTGCGTCAGGTGGGCAGCAGGGTGTGTGTGTATTATGGCATGATATCTAGTGCACACCAGGCACTCCGAGGTGGCACCTCACCATGGAGGACGCCAGGTCGGCCGTGCAGCAGGCGTGCGTCAGGTGGGCGCAACAAGGGGGAAAGGGGTGGTATTATGACGTGATATCTAGTGCACACCAGGCACTCTGAGGTGGCGTGGACCTCCCTGCTGCATTGGTTCCCGTCACCATCCTTCGTGCATGGTAGGCAGATCCTGGCCCTACCGCCCGCGCGGTTCACTCACAGATACCTGCCCTTGCCCTCCCTTTACCCCCGCCCCCATTCACTCCGAGGTGACGTGCGTCTTCCTGCTTCCTAACGCCTTACACTGCCGTTTCCCCGCGCTTCACGCGTATCCCGCGCCATCTCCGCCAGGCACTCCGAGGTGGCGTGGACCCTGCTGCTCACCTACATAGCCGCCCAGCCCGACCATGCACAGTGCATCCTCATGACGTATAATGCATGCCGTCCGCATGGCTTATCCCCATTCCCCACACTCTCTTGCCATCCCAGGCACTCCGAGGTGGCGTGGACCTTCCTGCACACCTACGGCTACATCAACTTCGGTGCCGCCGCGGCAGAACCCGAGCAGGAGCACGACGAGACTGTGGTCGTCATCGGGGCGGGGCTGGCGGGTGAGCTGGTGTTCGGCGGTGTACGTGTGTCAGGAGTGTCCATGTGGCCACATGCATTGCGGTCCTCGGTCCTCGGTACCCGGTACCCGCTTGGCGCCCTGCCCTTCCTACGCCTGGGAATAAGAAGGGGAGGGGTATGAGTTGTTTAGGCACAGGTGACGATTATGGCGCTTTAATGCAGAGTCTTCGACGGCCTGACTGCCGCGCAGCAGCTACTCGAGCAGAAGAGGCCCTACCCCAAGCAACCCTCCCGTTGTTGGACACAGGACTCAGCTGTTCCCTTTCTCTCAATCCCTTACTTTCCACCCGCAGGCCTGGCCGCGGCGCAGCAGCTGCGGCAGTTTGGTTACCGCGTGTTGGTGCTTGAGGCGAGGGACAGGCCGGGGGGGCGCGTGCACACGGCGCGCATGGAGGTGGGTGCATGGGCGGGCAGGTGCGAGGGGCATGTGTATTAGCAGGACGTGGTGCACACGGCGCGCATGGAGGTGGGTGCATGGTGGTGGGTTGCCCAAGGGCGCCGTGTGAGTCTCACAGTAGGTGCAGGGGGCAGGAACGGGTGGTAGGTGGATACCGGGCGAGCGCGTGCACACTGCTCGCATGGAGGTGGGTGGCTGTGGGCGGGCAGGTGCGAGGGGCATGTGTATTAGCAGGACGTGGTGCACACGGAACGCATGGAGGTGGGTGGCTGCGGGCGGGCAGGTGCGAGGGGCATGTGTATTAGCAGGACTGGTGTACACTGCTCGCATGGAGGTGGGTGGCTGCGGGCGGGCAGGTGCGAGGGGCATGTGTATTAGCAGGACTGGTGCACACTGCTCGCATGGAGGTGGGTGGCTGCGGGCGGGCAGGTGCGAGGGGCGTACGATGATTGTCTCTGTCGCAGTGAGTTGATGCGGAATTAAGCAAGTCTACACGGCAGATACCCTCCGCCAACTATGTTCCTCCGCCAACTGCATCGCGCCCCACAGGCTGTGGCGCCCCCAGAGCCCTCCCCCGCCCCAACCAGTGACTTGGCCGGGGCACCGCAGGGCGGGGGCCAGGCGGGGCCTGACGGGGCCCCGGCCCCCGCCCCCAGCGAAAAGGGCCGGCGCGTGACCGGCCTGGCGGACCTAGGGGGCTCCATCGTCACAGGTCGGCACCTCAGGACGCACCGCGCTTGCCGTACACGGCATGTGCACCAGGCGCACCTGAGCGCCTGGACAATGCTGTCGGGTGAAAGGTGCATGACTAGCCCCAGGCCGAGCAACTGACTTAAAGCTTTAAAAATGTCAAGTATATATTTTATGTTGCGTGGTGATTTTCTTACCAGGCTGCGACGGCAACCCGCTGGCGGTGCTGGCGCTGCAGCAAGGGGTGGCCCTGCACGCCATCGCGGAGGCCACTCCCCTGTACTGGGGGCCGGGCGCGGGTCCAAGGGACAGCGAGGCCAAGGACAAGGACAAGGACACAACCGGAAAGTTGCCCCAGGAGCAGCACGAGCAAGCCGCAGCCGGCGGCAAAGTGAACGCGGCAGCGCAAGGGGGAGGGGAGCAGGGCAAGGGTTCCGGGCCACGTGGGGGTGCGCCTGTGGATGAGGTGCTGGACCGGCGTGTGACGCAGCGCTACAACGAGGTGCTCGAGCGCTGCGACGGCCTGTGCCGTGGGCTGGGCACCGCGGCGGGGGAGCTGGTCAGCATCGAGGCGGCGCTGGGGGCGCTGTGGGGGGAGGAGCGGGGGAGGGAGCGGGAGGCGAGGAGGCGGGAGCGGGAGGGGCGAGAGCGGGAGGGGCAGGAAGGGGACGGGCAGCAGGGGGAGAAGGAGCAGGAGGACGAGGAGGAGGAGTTGGAAAGGTGGGTGGCTGGGGGCGCGTGGGGCAGGAGGCCGGCGTGCTGGTGCGGCCTGTGGAGGGCTGGCCGGGGCCGGGCCGGAACTGTGCATGGGGCTATCCTGCGTTGCGACCTGGCGCCTTCTGTGCCACTGCCTGTCGCCGTCTATTGGCAGATAGGGATGCGATTAGCCTGGGTCCATGCCGTTAGCCCCCACGCGCCTAGTACCCTACTACAATACACACGCGCTAATACACATGCGCACTCCTCCCGTTCCCGGCTGTTGGGCCAGCACTTCCACTGGCACGTGGCCAACCTGGAGTTCGCCAACGCCGCCAAGGCACATGTGCACCCTAGTACACTTGCACATGCTGTAACACGTGCCCTCTTCCTATGCCCCAGGCTGTCCGATCAGCTGTTCCACTGGCACGTGGCCAACCTGGAGTTCGCCAACGCAGCCAAGGCACATGTGCACCCTAATACACTGGCACATGCTAAAACACGTGCCCTCTTCCTATGCCCCAGGCTGTCCGATCAGCTGTTCCACTGGCACGTGGCCAACCTGGAGTTTGCCAACGCAGCCAAGGCAGGGGCGCTCAGCTTGCGGCACTGGGCACAGGTGGGGCGGCAGGGGCTGGGGGGCAGGGTTGGGGAGCAGGGCGGCGGTCGAGGGCGGTGGAGCAGGGCTGTCACCGCGTTCAAGGGCGCGGGTGCTGCGTCATTGTCCATTCGGGGCCGGGACAGGGGGAGCAACGCCAGCATCGGCGTACCTTGCACGCTGCCTCGTTGTGCAAATGGTGCTGGGTACCACTTGCTGCCTGCTGCCTGCCTCCTCTCTGCTGTCCTCACGTTGCCATCACTGCATGCAAGCAAGCACCCCCACCCCAACGCAGGACGACGCCTACGAGCTGCTGGGGGACCACACCTTCCTGGCGGGTGGGTTAGCAGCCTGGGCAGCCTAAGCATGGGTCAGCGGCTTGGGCCTGAGCTGTTGCACTTGCAGCGTACGGTTGAAAGGCAGAACTGGAGCTGGCCTACAATAAGTCCAGCGCATGTGACCGCCTGTGCGCTCATGCCGGCTTCCTTGTACGGCCCACCGTGCCGACCTCGGCTACGTCATGCGCAAACCCTCCACCTTACAGCCTAGATACGTCCATCCTGCTCACGCCCTGTCGTACGCGCGTGTACGGCACCGCAGGCGGCAACGGGCGGCTGGTGCAGGGCCTGTCCCGCGGGCTGCCCGTGCTGTACGGCAGCCCTGTGGCCGAGGTACGGCACGGTCCCGGCGGCGTGGCGGTGGTGACGGCGGGCGGCGCCACGTTCGAGGCGGCGGCGGCGGTGGTCACCCTCCCGCTGGGGGTGCTCAAGGTGAGTGGGACATGTGGAAAGTAGGGAAGACCAAGTTCCGCTCTGCAACGTCACAGCTTTGTGTTCAGACGGGTTAAAATGTGGCAATAGGGGCGTAATCGACCATGACGGTACCTCATCCACCTGTCCTATCCCACCAAAATGTGGCAATAGGGGCGTAAACGACCATGACGGTACCTCATCCACCTGTCCTATCCCCACCCACCATCATATACAAAGGGAGCTGTGCGCCGAGCACCTGGCCTGTCCTGTACACAAACTGGCGCCCCAGCCCCATGTGTGATCAGCTCGATCCACTGCCGTTGCGCTGCCGCCTGAACCCTCGAACCCACCCCCGCACGCCTCCATCCCTCCCGCGCCTCTTCGTGCCCCCCAGGCCGGCGCCGTGGAGTTCATCCCCCCGCTGCCGGAGGGCAAGCAGGACGCCATTCGCCGCCTGGGCTGCGGCTGCCTGAACAAGGCACGTGCTTGCCGCACACGCTGTGTGTGGCCCGCGGGTCCGTCTGCGCGCAGGGTCAAGGCTTAACAACATATGCCCAAAGGGGCCCCCTATACCGGTATATGCCCTTCTCGCTTCGCTCCAGTAATTAACCAAACATTAGCATATAAACTTTTAGTTGATAATAAACAGCCCTCTTGCCAACTCTTCAAACTGCACATGAGTCGGCGTGCACACGTGTCTACCGCGCACGTGCCTGCTTCGTGCGCACGCGGCACCGCCCCACATGGTCCCCACCGGCCACACGCTTGCCCCACTCCTCGGGCACCCACTTTGCCTCGTGGTGAGCGACGCAGTTGCTGCGCAAGAACAGTAGCTACACACTTTCTTTTCCCCTGTGTGTGTGCGTGACCCGCAGGTGGCGCTGCTGTTCCCCTACGCGTTCTGGGACACACGTGTGGACACGTTTGCGGTGGTGCGGCGGGAGCCAGGGGAACGCGGCGCGTACTACCTGTTCTATTGCGGCGCGCACACCGGGTGAGGCACGTAATTATTGAGTATCGTATTCACGAGGGCCCGAAGGCTGCAAATTGTGACCTTGTGTGATCAATAATAGTAATACTCTACGGACATGAAGTATATTGCATTAAAGCGAAGCGGATAGACGCAGGACACGTCCGGTTCTGGGCAGGGTGGGGGGGTATCGAGCTCTGTGTCCGACGCCCAGGCGGCGCAGGGGTTCATGGCCGTGCTGCACACTGCTGGCCTTCCTTAACCCTCAGCCCCATTCCCTCGCAGGGGCGCAGACGTGACCCCTGAGTCCACGACCCCGTTCGAAGGTCGCCTCAGCCTTATATATTTCTATGTTTCCACAGGGGCGCAGCCGTGCTGCTTGCGCTGGTGTCTGGTGCTGCGGCGGTGGCCCTCGAGTCCATGTCCGACGCTCAGGCGGTGGAGGGCGTAATGGCCGTGCTGCGGAGCATCTTCGACCACCCAGCCTACCCGGGACACCAGGCCCCGGCGGGGGTGGGGGCGGGGGCCGGGGCAGCAGCAGGGGGAGATAAGGAGAGCAACGGGGCCGGGGAGGGTAAGGAGGGGAGCAAGGAGGGTGGTGGAGCCGGCGTGGATCCGACGGCCGCGGCGGCGGCGACGGCGGGCAAGGCGGCTGCGGAGGCGGCGGCGCGGGCGGCGGGGCGCAGCAGGGTGCCGGAGCCGCTCAAGGTGGGGAGCGGGTGGCGCACGGGCGGGGGGCGGGGGGGGAGGGGACGGGGCTGGTCTCACGCTCGGTGTATACGGTAGCCGTCACGGCGCGCTCAGCACTGTAGGTTGGCGTCTATCGCCTTCGTTTTCGGTACGCTGCAATGCGTGCAGCGGAAACAAGTAAAAGGTCCCAGAGTGTGGGGCCGGCCCTTGCTGCCCCACTGTAATTCTCCCATCAGGCTCCGACCCCTACTCCCGCGGCTCCACGCCCCTTAACCCACACACTCCCACGCCCTCTAACGCCCCTCCTCCCCCCTCCTTTAGGCCCTGGTCACCCGCTGGGGCTCTGACCCCTACTCCCGCGGCTCCTTACTCCTTTATGGCACCCTAACCCACACCCACCCCCACACACACCTCCCTCTCCTCCTTCCCCCTTCCTAGGCTCTGGTCACCCGCTGGGGCTCCGACCCCTATTCCCGCGGCTCCTACTCCTCCATGGCGCCCGGCTGCAGGGGCGCGGCCGAGTACCAGGCAATGGCTGCACCCGTGGGCGGCAGGCTGTTCTGGGCGGGGGAGGCGACCATATACAAGTGGGTTGGGGGACGGGTGGGATAGGGGGCGAGGGGTAGGGCTGCAGGGGCGCGGCCGAGTCGTGGTCGCGCCCGTGGGTGGCAGGCTGTTCTGGGCGGGGGAGGCCACCATGTACAAGTGAGGGCAGAGCTGGTCGTGGGGTGGCTAGGCAGCCCCATGAAGCGGACGGAGCAGCAGGACTCTGTCGAGCCAACATGACATGAAAAAGCGGTAACGACGTAGACAGAGGGAGTTCGCTGCACAGTTTCACTCATTCTTTATTTTCATTTATTTTTCATTCCTTTCTCATTTGTTTTTAGTACAACTTCCCGACGTGCTGCCCTTTCCCACAGGTACCCCGCCACCATGCACAGGATGTACCTGCTCCCCTCTAGTTCTCCAACCCTTGTGTGCGTCCTCATGCCGCTGTCTTTACGTGTACCAGCAGTGACTGCTGCTCCTGCCCACAGGTACCCCGCCACCATGCACGGGGCCTACTGCCGGGCATGCCGGGCCGACGTGACATGACACCGCGGTATCCTCGGTTATTCATATAACCTCCCATGCATGCATGCTCCTCCCTCATTCAGGTACCCCGCCACCATGCACGGGGCCTACCTGTCGGGGCTGCGGGAGGCGGGGCGCATACACTACGCCTTCGCGAGGGCGAGACACGGCCTGCCGCCACGGGTGAGGGGGGCCGATCTGCTCTTCAGTGGTACGAGGGCCGTTGCACGCACACATTACGACTGTATCTGTAAATGGTGCACCCAGCTACCTTTCCACACAACCAAGCACAGTTTTGAATGAACACCACCTCTGTGTCATTGTCGTCGCAGGACGACGGCGCGTTCGGGTACGGCAGCGCCGCTGGCGCGCTGGGCTCCGCGCCGCCGCCACCGGGCGCCGTGCTGTCGTCCGTACGGCGGCTGGCGGCGGCGGCGGCGGGCGTGCGGGGGCTGTTCGCCAGGGGAGACCCCGACCTCGAGTTCGGCGCGTTCAAGGTCATGTGGGGGCCGCAGGTAATACCGGTGTTGGGCTTCTTACACGCATGCATAGGATGAATTACGTGTGATGCACATCCGTGCATGATGGGGCTGCGTGACCCAACTCAAGTTCCTTGGGTTCGTTGTGCCAAGGAAAGGACTCCTGCGTGTGTCTTGTGTTGGGGTACGGGGTGGTGTCTGTTGATGCACCGGCCTGAACCAGCGAACCTGGGTTCGGCTCAGAACATGTCCTTTCGGTACAGCGTACCTTCCACCTCCTCTTCAACACCGGCAGCAGGCGGGCAACTCGGGAGTCGGCCTGGTGCAGATCGATCTGGGTGAGTGGGACCGCAAATGCTCGTGGGAACCAAGGGTTGCTGCGGAATGTTGCCCAACCATGTGGTAGGTCACGTTGTGCATGAGTGGGGGTCCAGGTGCTTGTCCACCAGCTTATGTTGCTCTGAGGCCCGTGCGCAGCCGCGACGGTGGCCGTGAGCTAGCCCCATATATAAAGGGCATGAGAGACGGACGGCTTATTAGCTGTGTGCCGTACACCAATTGGCCGCCTTTATGCTGCCACTCGCTAGGTGTGGTCCGCTCGCGCGGCGCCGCCACGACGGCGGCGGCTGCACGGGAGGCGGCGGCGGCGGAGGCCGCGGCGGCGGCGGCGGCGGAACCCGACGGCGCGGATGACGGCGCTGCCGACGGCGGCGAGGGGCGGAAGGGTGGCGGCGGCGGCGGTGCCGCACACGCCAGCCGCTCGGCCGCCTTGACCCACAACCGCCGCCGGGCGCTGGTGCACTTGGTGTTGCCCAAGCATGTGAGTTGTGCGTGGTTTGTGGGTTTTATTGATCCATGAAAGCTCTTACCAGTATGGGGTACAGTGGCGTGCTGGTGCTGCCCAAGCATGTGGGTCGGGTTGGGGGTGCTTGCGAGTTTGCTGGCGCTCAGCAGACCTCTTGTGGGTTAGCCTGGTGGTACTGTCCCAGCATGTGGATCAGCAGGACGCCGGGACGGTTGTGTGTTCTCAATGCACCACCTGCCTTTGCGCAAACCATTGTACGGCTACGCAGTGCAAGCACGGCGCCGGCGACGGACGTGAGACATGATACAGGGGACTGAGCACGCATGCGTGTCCTGCTGCTGAGCCCGTGTGTCGCCTTCACCCCAACTCCTTGCTAGTTATGAACGTTCAGCGTTGCTCTGACATCAGTCGCACTCCGGCCCATGCCAACCTCGGGCCCACCCACCCCCTTGCAGGTGATCGAGGCGCTGTGGTGCATGCGCGGAGGGGACGATGCCCGCCTGGTGGCGCTGACCAGGCAGTTCGGCGTGAAGCTGCCGGGTGGGTTAGCGTGGAGGTGTGTGTATAGGAGCAGCTACCCTGGTGCCAAGCGGCTGGGTTCACGAGTGAATACCCCGTTGCGCTGGTGGCGCTGCCCAGCAGCAAGTTCGGCGTCAAGCTGCCGGGTGGGTTAACTGGAAAGAGTGTGCGTGGGAGGCTGCGTTGCTGCTATCCATCAGCAGTTGCGGGCAAATGGACACTGGCCCTCGCAGCTTTATCCCTCAGACGTCTCAAAGAGATAGACGGACATGTGCCAAGTCCCTGTTGGCCTGGACATTGTGTCCCGCAGTCACTTATTGTTTCGCTGCGAGGATGCATTGAGGTCGCAGACCAGGGAACAGAGATGTTACTGGATTGCTGTTCCCTGTGAGAGCTACAGCCCTATGACGCTATGAGCTTTTACCAACCCAATGGCCCCCTGTTGACCCCGCCTCCCCGCCTCCCCTTGACCCCCAGGCCCTGGCCGCGACCCCTCCTCCGACCCCCGCCCCCACCTGGAGCAACTGCTGGCGGCCATGGCGGCAGCCGACGGCGGGGCGCATGCAGCAGCGGCAGCAGCAGCAGCGGTGGCACGGGGCTGAAGCATAGGAATTGACATACGCACATGATAATGTCAAGAGGAAGGGAACGGCGGGGCGGGGCCAGCGCATGCAGCAGCAGCAGCAGCGGGGCGGTGGCACGAGGCTGAAGGGTGCGGGCTACGTTGCTTGTGGCTGCAGGCTGGAGGCGGCTAGTGGGGCGGCCGATGGCGGGACAAGGCCGGCGCCTGCAGCAGCGGCAGCGGTGGTGGCACGAGTGTGAGGAATATGCACATGGTGATGTGCAGGGGTTGGACGCAGTGAACATTATCGACGTACACATCGTACATGGTCGTGCGAAACAATTTAGCGTTGTCGTCATTGCAAACACGGTACGAACAGGCCGTTGTTGGTTGCGGCCCTGTTATCGTACGCGGTGGGCTGGACGGGACAACTGATAGCTGCCAGATGCTATGACGGTGTAACAGGTGCAGCATCGCATCTTGAGCATGGCCCTGAGCATACCATTTGCACCCAGCGCAGGCAGGCGACGGAGTTGTCATTTGTCACCTGCCAGCTGGCTAGCAGTGGCTGCTTAGGCTGCGGAGTGACAGGTGCAGCAGCAGCGTACCTCTAGCATACGCCTGAGCAGGTTGGCACTAGCCTGCACTGGCTGGAAAGGCACCCAGGCAGGCAAAGGCTTCACCCACTGCCTGCTGCCGCCTAGCATACCGGCCTAGGTTGTGGACGGCAGTGGCGATGACGTGGTGCAACTGCACAACTGCAACTCCCCTGACTGCAACGTTCTCCCAAGCCAACACGGCTTCCGCATTTGGATGTCAAATTACACTGTTCTGGGCAGCTGACGAGAGGTCGCGACACAATATACAGGTAGCGCTGTAATCGTGTGTCGCTACGCAGCACCCTAGCTACCGTAGGTCTATGGGCAGCGCTCAGGGGTGGACATGGCTCCCACCAGGGCTCCCTGACAGCGACAACACAACAGCAGCCGTGGCCCTGCCCTGACAGGGCAGGGAGTGGCCGACCAAGGCTTGCTTGGAGTACAAGTGCCGACTGCGGCACACGGGAGCTCACATGCGGTTACAGTGTGGCGCACAAGCGTAACAGCAGCCCAGCGGCTTTACAACAGCTAGTTGATCTTAAAGCAAGCTACGCTGCACGCCAGTCTCGGCAGTAATGGACCCGCCTGGTGGACCAGCACTGCGCATGCGCAGTCGGGCCCTGAATTGTAAGGTCTGACCAGCACTGCGCATGCGCAGAGTGCGCCACCTGTAAAATCTCTTATTAGCCGCCTGCTTTGGTTCAACCAACATGTATTAACG
>VFQN01004971.1_pt1 | contig 16860 bp, 22 predicted proteins | sample 3512371 | NCBI WGS metagenome assembly VFQN01 (sample SAMN10412370, study PRJNA504923) | tailings metagenome | isolation source: Replicate 2 from Balatoc abandoned mine | place: Philippines: Itogon, Benguet | collected 2017-08-28 | reverse complement strand
CGCCAGTGCTAGCTTTTCGTACCGTCACTTATTGCACTGAAAACGAGGAGACCCCTACTTGCTGCATCACGCGGCAAGACGAGCTTGCCGCTGTTCAGGCGCCGCGCTGCCAGCCACACACCAATGCTATCGTGCACCAGTACCTTCATGCGGTTGGCTCTTCTGCTGGCGAACAGGTAGGCGTGGTGCGGACGCGCCGCACCGAAGACCGACACCATGCGCGCCAGCGCGGTCTCGGTGCCCGATCGCATGTTCAGCGGCTCGGTGGCCAGCCACATCGCATGAATCCGGATCACTTGAGCAACTCTCGCATCCAGATGGCGCACTGCTCGGCCGACTCAAGGGGCCAATTCACTGACACGCTGGTAGCGCCACGACGCAGCTCGATGCGGATGTCCGGTGCAGGTGCGCACGGCGCTGGCTGCAGCGGCACCGGAACGAATGCGGGAGCCTGCAGTGCAGGCAGCGCGCTGCCATCCTGGCGGCGCCATTTGTGCACGACATTCGCGTTGATGCCGTGTGACAGGGCAATGCCGGCCGCCGAGGCACCTGGCTCGGCGCACTCGGCAAGGATCTGCTGCTTGAGATCGGCGCCGTACCGTCGGCGGGTCTTCTTCTTGGCTTCATTCATGGTGTCCACCTAATTGCTTGGTGGACACCATCGATGCCGCTTAGACCGATCCCTTCACGGGTGGGATGGCCGCGCGCCTACAACAAGCCCGCGCCCGCCTCTCCATCTCCTCAATGAGCGCACACATCAGCGCACCCAGCCCTGAGCGCCACTGCACAGGTCCTCGCTGTCCGTGCCCCGCTCAAGAGGAATGCATTCTTCGAAGGCGGTCTAGGTCTTCAGGGTGAAGACAGGGAGGACGCCTGGGTGTTGGCCTTGATGGCGGTGGCCTGCACGAAGATGCGGGTGTGGATAGTGAACATGTCGTTGTCGGCGGCGGTGCTCGCAGAAGGCGCGCCGCGAGCGATGGACTTAGCCATGAATGGGCTCCGGGGAATTGCGACTTACAACAACCGCCGCCACCGAGACCAATCGATGGCGGCGAGCAACGGCCAGACGGCTCATCCAGCGGACCGGCACCGCGACTGCCGGCTGCTTGAAAGTGAATAAATCAGGGTCGACCACTCGCCCGCCAGCGGCAAGAAGCGGCGACGCTGCGCAGTTTTCGCGGTGCGGCTCGTCTGGGCCATCCGCTGGTGGTCTGGCAAAGGTGAGCGAGCGCGTCACGATGCAAAACGCCCGTGCTTCCGTTCAAGGTGATGTTGGGCAAGAACGCGTCCTACGTCATGAGCGGCGACGTGCTACTCGCGACGTGGGTCCTGTTCAACGTGCCGAGGTCGGCCAAGTTGCCTTGCCATCAACCAGGTGTTCACCCGAATTTCAAGACGTCTCGTCAGGCTTCGCACCATTCACGTCGGGGAAAATCCAGATCGAAAACACCAAGAATGCGCCGAAGAAGATGGTGAGGTAGGTCGGCCAAACAAGGCCTTTCGAATGCTCGTACATTGCTGTCAAAGCAGCGATCGAAAGCATCAAGAGCGAAGCCAGAAACTTGACATAGAAGGGCATGGTCCTCTCCTTGCGTTAGTTGCGTTCGGCCGCCTGCCGATTCGGCACTGGACGTGTGCCTGCTGCATTGAACGATTTCTGCAGGCCAGGGCGAACGTGACTCTCGTCGTAGCCGTTGAACAAGTGTCCCCAGAATCCGCGATCAAGGTCGGAAGTGCCCATCAGCCAATCGGGCAAGGCGGTGCCGATGCCCATGTTCACACGCATCATCAGCGCATGATCATGGTGCGCCGTGTGGTGTCGTCGAGCCGTGTTGATGAGGGGCATGTTACGAACCAGCCAGTTGTCATCAATGTGGCAGCAGAAGTGGATGAGTTCGTAGAACATGTAGCTCGCAGTGAGTGCGGCCATCAGCAACCAACCGACGTTCTCCGAAATCACGATGCCAGCCGCCAAGGACGGGATGATCGACAAGAGCGTCAGGCCAAGCATCGTAAATGGCGGGAAGAATGTGACCCGCCAGTCTTTGTGGTCTGCGAATCGCATTTCCTCCTTGGTGAAGAACTGGTGGTGCATCAACGTGTGGCGGATATATAGCGCCCTCAGCACTACGTTCTTTCGCGGGCGGTGCATGACATACATGTGCAGTATGTACTCGGAGGCCTGGTAGCTGATGAACCCGAAGGGCAGCGCCAGCCACTCCCACCACTGCACATTTACCGTGTTCGCACCATAGATGTACAAGGCACTGGAACCGGCGAGATAGATGATCATGACGTGCAGCCACCCGTTGTACCAGCCGGAGACTCTCTCGCGATACATCTCGCGATACTTCCGCTGCCGTTGTCCCATGATTGTATTGACAAGTTCCATGACGTTCTCCGTTGAAATAGTCCAAGTTGATTGCCTTACAGCCATGCGTCAACAGGCGCGTTGCACGTGGCTGCGTCAGGCGCGTTGACCCGTTCGTTCGGGCGAATTCAGTACAGCCTCGATATCGGCGCTCGAGATCGACCACTCGTTGTCGAGCCTGGCGACACAGCCTTCGACAAATCTCGGAACCAGCGCCTTGGCGCGACTCGCGTCACCGAGGTGATCGATCAAGATGGCGTACGCGAGTTGGCGCGGGCCCGGGCCGTCGTACCCCCATTCGAACCCAGTGTCCGAAAAAATCGCTCCGCCCGTATCAGGCAGCAAGTGGGCTTGGTTCACGAACACGATCACGCCGTCGATAGTTCGATCGCCCGAGTAGATTTTCATAGTTGCTCCATCATGATTCGACTCCAGTCGCGTGTCCTGATCGGCAGGCCTGCAGAATCTTCTGCAGCGCTCGCGGCTGTGTGAGGTGGGGGTTGTGGGATGCGTCCAGAGTAAGAAACTGGCAGATGGGTCTCTCTCGAGCCCGTTGCGCTGACAGGCTGAAGGTGTCGTAGACATTGGTTCGCGTGCAATAGGCGTAGGTCGCCGGGAGTGTTCGACATCGCCCGATCAGTTTGATCGGCGACGTGAACGTCTTCATGGGTTGGGGCCCGCGGCGCTGTTGTGCGAACTGCACTGCCTCGGGTGGTGTATCTGCTGGCAATGGGGATGCGGGGATCAGCCACCCCGCGCCATGCCGATCAACGTCATCACGGAGCATGGCCACCTGAGCGGAGGGCATCAGGTCAAAGACACATTCACCGTCGTCGGGCATAAAAGCGTCGATATAGACCAGGTGCCGCACCCGGTCGGGCATGCGGTCGGCGACGCCCGTGATCACCATGCCACCGTAGCTGTGGCCCACCAGCACGACGTCTTGCAGATCCTCCATGAACAGGCCTTCGCAGATGTCCTGAATATGGTCTTCCAGCTCAATCTTTGGTGTGAGCAAGTGCCGACGTTCGCCCAGTCCTGTGAGCGTCGGTGTAAAGACTGTCTCTCCGCCGCATGTCAGCAGCGCACGGAAGTCACGCCATGCCCAAGCTGCCGACCATGCACCGTGAACGAGAACAATGCTGCTCATCGCTGCAAGCTCCCAGTCAGTAGGTGTAGGCGGTATAGCCGCCGTCAACCACCAAGTCAGCGCCGGTGAGGTACGAGGCCTCGTCTGAGCTAAGGAACAGGACAGCCTTGGCCGCCTCCTGGGCAGTTCCCTCGCGGTTGATCGGCACACGCTCGAAAAAGCGAGCCCGCATGACTGGATCAGCAGACACCACCGAAGTGCGCATCGGTGTCATGAGTCCAGGCACCACGCTGTTCACACGCACACCTTGACGGGCGTATTCGCCGGCAGCGCAGCGTGTCATGGCAAGCACGCCGGCTTTGGCAGCGTTGTAGCCCATATGTTGACCATTGAAGCCTTCATAGGCGGCAATCGAGGACAGTGTCACGATGGCGCCGCCTCCGGATTGGGCGATCGCGGGCGCTCCGTGCTTGATCGCGAGGAAACAGCCCCGCAGATGGATCGCCATGATGCGGTCCAGGTACGCCGTGCTTTCACGATCGTGGACGAAGCCGCTGATGCCAGCGCTGTTGACCAGCACGTCCAAGCGCCCCAGTTTGTCCCGGACCGCATCGATCGCCGCCGACCATTGCGTCTCCTGCGAGACATCAAGATGAACGCACGTCGCGACTCCACCCTCGGCCTGGATCGCCCTACACAGGGCACCGGCCTCCTCATCCAGGAGGTCTGCTACGACCACGGACGCCCCTTCGGCGGCAAACATCCGGATGCAGGCCTCGCCGATCCCGCTGGCACCTCCCGTGACCATTACAACTTTGTTCCTGAATCGCACGCTCTGACTCCTTGATTGCATGAAAGTACTAGGGCTTCAGTACCCGAGATAGTTCTGCCGCACCCGTGGCTCGTCTGAAAGCTCTTGGGCGGTTCCACTCAGTACCACTCTGCCGGACTCGATGACATATGCGCGATCTGCCATTCGCAGCGCGAAGGACGCGTTCTGCTCCGCCAACAAGATGCTCAGTCCACCGGCCGCCAAGTGGCGGATCGCGGAGGCGATTTCCTCCATCACAATCGGCGCCAGCCCCAAGCTGGGCTCGTCCATGAACAGCAGCTTCGGACGACTCATCAGACCGCGCGCAATGGCCAGCATTTGCTGCTCCCCACCGGACATCGACCCGGCCTTTTGTGCCCGGCGCTCGGCCAAACGAGGGAACAAGCCAAACACGTTGGCAAGGTCGCCGTCGATCCGGCCGCGGTCAGGACGGTGGTAGGCCCCCATCATCAGGTTGTCCAATACGCTGAACTGGGTGAAGACTTGGCGGCCTTCCGGCACCAGCACAAGGCCTTCGCGCACTCTCTTGGAGGTGCCCAAAGCATCCACGCAACGACCGTGGAAAACGATCGATCCGGCGCTGGTCGCCTTCAACCCGAGGACGCAGCGCATGGTGGTGGACTTGCCCGCCGCGTTGGGGCCGATGAGCGCCACCACCTCGCCCTCGCCGACCGAGAGTGACATTTGGTGCAGGACCTGTTTCTTTCCGAAGTGGGCACTCAGGCCGCTCAGCTCAAGCAACATGAGCGTCTCCCAGGTAGGCTTCGATGACCGCTCGTTGCGACAGTACCTGCGATGGGGTCCCCTCGGCGATTTTGGAGCCGTGGTACAGCACGATCGCCCGATCCGCCAGCGCACCGAGGAAGCCGACCCGGTGGTCGATGACGCACAGTGTCATGCCTTGGCCGCGCAGGCGCCGGAGTACGTCCGAAAGGCGGTCCAGCTCATCGTGCGAGAGTCCGCTGCCCGGCTCATCGAGCAGAAGCATGCTTGGTGCGCACATCAGCGCCATTGCGACACCGAGCATCTTCTCGCCACCGTATGACAGCGAGCCCGCGAGTTCGCGCGACTGCGCTTCCAGTTGGGTCATCTCAAGCACGGCAGCCACCCGCGCGTCGATCTTGCGCGCTGCCGCTGTTCTGAAGGCAGACGGCAAGATGGTGCGCACGCGTGCCGCGCCGAGTTCCGACTTGAGCAGCAGGTGACCGGCCACGCGTACGTTCTCGGCTACCGTGAGCTCGCGGAACAGTTGCGGGTTCTGGAAGGTCTTGACAACACCGCAGGCCGCGACCTCGTCGGTTCTGAGGCCGCCGAGGGCGCGACCCTTCCAGCGAACCTCGCCCCGAGTGGCCGGGAAGACACCGGCGATCACGTTCATCAGCGTCGTCTTTCCAGACCCGTTTGGGCCGAAGATGCCCACGATCTCGCGTTCGGTGATTCGGAATGCCACGTCGTCGACGGCTACAAGACCGCCAAAGCGTTTGGTCACATGATCGATTTCAAGCATGTTTGCGAAGCCTCCGCAGTGATCCGACGATGCCCTGAGGCATGAGCAGGATGGTGAGGATCAGGATGAGGCCATAGATCAACAGACGCCACTCGGCATTGAGGTCGATCAGGTGCGGCAGTGCGGTGACCACCAACGCGCCGACCACCGGGGCGGCTACCGATCCTGTGCCGCCGATCAACGCCATCGACAAGATGGCCAGCGACTGGTTAATGTCGAGCAAGTGCGGGTCGACGAAACCCATGTAGTGCGAGTACAGACCGCCGGCGAACGAGGCCCCCATGCTGCCCAGCACGAACGACAGAAGCTTGTAGCGGAAGGCATTGAGGCCGAGGGAGGCTGCCACGTCCTCGTTGAGGCGTATGGCCTTGAACGCGTTGCCTATCCATGAGTTCACGACCAGTTGATATGCCAGCACGATAACGACGACACAAGCTAGCGAAAAGTAGTACCAACGTACAGGCCCTTCGATGACCAGCGCTCCGACTCCGGGTACCCCCACGCTGGGCTTGAGGCTGAAGTTGATTCCCAGCGAGCCGTTGGTCAGGCTGTGCCAGTTCATCACCCCCAGGCGGATCATTTCTGCGAAGGCCAGGGTCACGACCGCGAAGTAGAACTCCTTGAGCCTGAAGCGAAAGCACACGATGCCCAGGAGCAGCGAGACCACGGCCACGCAGCCCAGCGCGAAGGCCGATCCCAGCCAGAAGGAGATGGACCAGTGGGCCATCGAGAGGTGGGTGGCGTACGCCCCCACACCGAAGGCCGCCGCGTGAAAGAGCGTGAGTTGGCCCGTGATTCCGTAGATAAGGTTGAAGCTGACGGCAAGGATGCCCAGGATGAACGTGAACGTGAGCACCGACAGCACGACGTTGTTCGCGGTGAGCGCTGGGACGAGCGCGACAGCGCCACACAACACAAGCAGAAGCACTCGCATCAACGCCTCCCGAACAGACCGGCCGGCCTGAAAAGCAGCACTAGTACCAGCATCAGCAAGCCATAGGCGTCGTTGAATGCAAGTGGCAGAAACACCGAACCCAAGCCTTCGGCCACACCGATCAGCATGCCGCCAAACAGCGCCCCGATCACGCTGCCGATGCCGGCCAGTAGCGCCCCTTCGACGCCCTTCAGCATGTACAGCGCGCCAATGTCGGGGGTCAGTGAGTAAAGCGTGGCGTACATCGACCCAGCGAGTCCGCACAAGGCCGCACCAAAGGCGGCCACGCCAACCTGGAGGCGACCGGTAGCGACCCCCATCAAGGCAGCGGCCTCGGGGTTTTGCGCATAGGCGTAGGCCGCGCGCCCCATCCACGTCCGCGTGAGTCCCAGGTAGGTCATGCTGACGATCAATATGAGCACCACCCCCATCAGTAGCTTCATCTTCGGCACGACTACCCCACCCACGGTGAATACGCCCGTGACGAAGGGCTGCATGTTCTGCGGGGTGGATGTCCACGTCATGTGCACGAGCGCCACGATCACTGAGACCAGACCGATCGAGACGATCAAGCCGTTGATCAGGTTGTTGCGCGTATGGCGGAACAGCAGCACATCGGCCACTAGGCCGATCAAGGCGACCACACCCATAACCAAGATCACGGCAAACGGGAAGGCCACGCTGTAGGTTTCGTTGAGGTGCCAGGTGAGGTAGGCACCGACCAACATGAATGCGCCCAGCGCGAAGTTCACGACGCCCGTGATTCCGCTCGTCAACGATACCGCCAGCGCGATGATTCCGTAGAGGGAGCCCACGATGATCCCGTTGATCAACTGGCCCGCGATCAATTGCATCATTTGCTGCCCGGCTTCACGAGGGTCATCTTGATCGCACCGCCGCGCCGCACCTCTGCGATCTCATAGCTGTGGATGCCACCGCCGACGGAGTCGAACTTCTGCACCCACAGGCCGTCGTAGGTCATCGACAGCAGTTCCTTCTTGACCGCAGCCACGTCGTTGATCGAGCCCGCGCGCTTCATGGCCTCGGCAAGCATGAAGACGTGGTCATAGGAGGCCATTTGCAGAAGCGGGGCCAGGTCGTACGGGAAATCCTTGACCTTGAAGAAGTCCTTGTAGTCCTTGATGAACTTCGCCACTTTAGGGTCGGTTTTCTCGGCCTCTTCGAAGTACTTGGGCACGTAGGCGATGTACTCGTCGATCGAGGCCTTGTTTCTGATGGCGGGGCCGAGGGAGCCGCGCACCAGCCAGAATTTGGTGAGCCCGAGCTGTGTAGCCTGCTGCACGATATCGTAGAGCGCAGCGTCGGTGTAACCAGGGAAAAGGTAGTCCGGCTTCCATGCGGCGATGCGCGCCAGCACGGCCGAGTAGTCCTTGGTGCTGGCCTCGAACCAATGTGTCTGAATCTCGATCCCGGCCTTGGCGAAACTGTCTTTGTAGATGTCCACCACGAACCGCCCGAAGGCGTCGTTCTGCATCAGGATGGCGACCTTCTTCGCACCCTTGCTGCGAAGCATTTCAACCATGTAGGTGCCGAAGCCCTCCGGGGCAGTGTCGAAAACGACCGGGCGCAGCAGAAAGCCGTAACCGGGCTTGCCCAGTTCGGGGTACGCGGCGGTGGCCGGCGCGAACATCAGCAGTTTGCCGTCGTAGCCGCGGGCGTACTCACGCACCCCATTGAAGACGTTCGAGAGCGTCGGCCCGAGAATGTACTTTCTGTGGTCCTGCTCGAGCATCTTTTTGAGCTGAATCAGGCCTTGCTGGGGACTGCCCTGGGTGTCTGGCGAGTCGAGGTCAATCGGGTACTTCTTGCCGCCGACTTCCACGCCGCCGGCTTGGTTGATCTGATGAACTGCAAGCTTTGCACCCTGTGTGGCCATGAAGCCTAGATAGCTGGACGGGCCGGTCTGGGCCTCGATCTGACCGATCTTGATGGCCTCCTGCGCGACAACGGGGCCCGCAAGCCCGAGGCTGAGCGCCGCTGATGCAAGGAAGTTCAATAGGCTCTGGCGCATAGCGTGTCCTTAATTTGAGTCTGTCGAAGCGGCTCGTCACGTTGGTCATATTTGTGACGCACAACTAATATAGCAGTTGAATGCGCGTCGCATGATTCGGACTAACCCGCACCCACCGCGCTGGTGGCCGCCAGCCGATGATGAGGCGCACCGGGGCGAGTGGATTTGAGTCGTCAGGCCTCATCGCGTATCCCCGGTGGGCTCCGATTCATAGCGGCTCTGTTACATATCTGATGCGTATCAGATGTCTGTCAGTTGCACTTCAGAGTGTGCGTGCTATACCATCCGTAGGTTGAATTTGCGGAGGATCGTCACGTGGTCACGAGGCGAAGTGAAAGCAGGGGTGCCGCGAAAAAGAGTGACGCGGTGCCTAGGAGCATGGTTGCCCAGCTCAATGAGCCAAAGTCCAAACTCACCGACCTCGCCTATCAGATGATCGAGGAGGCCATCGTTACCCTGCGAATTCGGCCCGGCACAGCCCTCTCCGAGCAAGCGCTAAGCGAGATGACCGGTATCGGCCGCACGCCCATCAGGGAGGCCATTCAGCGCTTGGCGCGCGAGCACCTCGTTCTCGTCCTGCCGCAGCGCGGGCTCCTGGTGTCGGAGATGAACGTCAACAAGCAGCTCAAGCTCCTGGAGATAAGGCGAGAGATCGAGCGCTTGATCTGCCGCAGCGCCGCCAAGCGGGCCAGCGATTCGGAGCGCCAGTCGTTCCGGCGTCTCGCCGACGAGTTTGCGAAGTATGCTGCGCGGAACGACGATGTGGCGTTCGTCCGTGCGGACCGCGAGTTCAACGAGCTGTCCATCAGTGCGGCAAGGAACGAATTCGCGGAAGGTGCAATGCGCATGCTGCACGGCCTGTCGCGGCGATTCTGGTATCTGCACTACAAGCAGACGGCCGACATGCCAGAAATGGCTCGCCTGCACGCCGCCGTCGCCGTAGCGATTTCCAATGCCGACATCGAGGGAGCGGGGGAAGCGCTTGATCGCCTGATCGACCACCTCGAAGGCTTTACGCGCGCCACCGTCCTATAGGTTCCAATTCGTGGCGTGCCTGCATTGAGTACGGCCTGGCCCTGCATGACTTGTTGAAGGTGCGCGCCTTCACGACACGACCTTGCGCCAGCCGTGGCGATCCAGAAGTCGGTAGACAGTTGAAGGCGCTACCGCCTTGCCGAGGTGCTCTCGGTAGGCGCGCCGGATCTCGGCCACCACGAGCATGCCGCCCGCTTCGGCCCGTTCAACTGGTGCTCTCGTGGCTGCCGGCTTGCTTGAGCCGCCCGGCCAGTCGGAAATGGTGGGTCTGTCGCCCGCAATCAAGGTCTTCATCCACGACTCCTTGGGGTAATCGTATTTTTCCTGCAGATTGACACGCTGGCCCACAAAAACTATAGGCGCGACAACCACTTGCAAAACCGGCCGTCGCGGACCCCTTGTGCTTTCGGTGCAGATTGACACGCTTCGACCTGCCGCAGCCGATCACACCACCGGCGCCTCGAACGCCCCACCGATCTGCTTCGCCCGGCGAACATCGTCCGAGTGCAGGTACATGGACGTGGTCGACAAGGAAGCGTGCCGCAAGTTGTCTCGCACTGTCGTCAGCTCGGCGCCTCGCTGTAGCGCATGGGTTGCGTGCGTGTGGCGCATCCAGTGCGGCGTGGCCCGCCGCAGCTTCTCGGCCAGAGCCGGGTTCGTGTCGCCCAGGACATCGGCCGTCGTGGCGAAGAACCTCTTCACGATCGCCCACAGCCGCTTGGACGTGATGCCGATCTCTTCATCAAGACTGCCGAGCAACGGCGTGGTGGGGTTCCACTTCGCTGGCGTCACGGGGAGGCCCCGCTGAGCAAGGTGCCGGTCCAGAACTCCACGCGCCAGCCCTGGCAGCACCACCTTGCCGGCCTTGCTGCCTTTGCCGACCACGTGCAGCCAGGTATCGCCGTGCGCGTCGACCTCGATGGATCCCAGCGTGGCGTGTACCAGTTCGCCAGCACGCAGCCCTGTGCTGTAGCTGAAGTCGATCAGGAAGCGAAGCCTTTGGGCGGCACCCGGCTGCCAACCGTATGACCACTCCAGGCCTTCGGCGACAGTCCTCACGAGCCGCCACTCCCCCTCGGAGAAAGATCTCGTCGTGTCCAGTGTCGCCTGCCTGGCACCGCGGACCTTGATGCCGGCGAAGGGGTTGGCCAGCACGTACCGCTGCTCGATCAGCCACCGGAACATCGAGCTCAACACGGACAGTGAATAGGCCCTCGAGCGCGTGGAGAGGCCCCCTGCGAACGGCCGCCACTCGGCGGAGGTGCGCGGCGCCGCCGGCCCCACCCAACGCCCTCTCGGTGAGGGTTGCCGCAAGAAGGCCCGATACGCCACGGCGTCCTCGGTGGCCAGAGAGGACAGCGCCACGCCGCGCTCGACGATGGCCCACAGGATCAGCCGCTCGGCTTCCTTGCGGTAGGCCCGCTGCGTTGCAGGTGCTTCGTGCAGCGACAGCCAAGCCTGGACCGCCTCGTAGTCGTTGTTAGCCCGCAGGACGCATGACGCTCGCGGCGCACGATGCAGGCCCATGCTGCCGTCGACCTCGCGTGGAATGACGAGCTTCTCCCAGGGAACCAGCGCAGATGTCGCCGTGGTGACCAGCAAAGTGCGAGCACGGTCGGTCAGGTCTGCATGCTCGGCGAAGAAGGCCTCGATCTGACGCGCACCGGCGGCACCGAGGCCGTCGATGTCGACCCACCAACGCCTGCGGCGCGGTACTCGAAGCGTGAGGTCTGCCAAGGTCTTGATGCCGGCCTGGCGCAGCACTGCGGTGACGCGAGGCTCGAGCCAGAGGTCGACGCCGTCGCCGATCAGGGGAACCGGGACGGCTGCGCTTCGGAGCTGATCGATGGCGGCAGCCATGGCGCGGGCGGCCGCGGCGCCTTTGCGGGCAGGTCCGGTGAGGAGCTTGGCCAGGTCGTCCCGGTGGCGCGACCTGGCGAAGGCCGCGATTTCACGACGGATGGCCCCGATGACGCCGCGCGACGATTGGCCGGCCGCCCGAGCTCCTCCGAGGTACCGCGACACCGCATCCCTCGACGACAGACCCTCGTGCCAGGCGCGCAGTGCAGCAAGCGACGCCGCGTCAGGCAGCGACACCGGCGTTGCGGATACGGACAGGCCCGTTTTCACCGCAGGAAGTTTACGCCACTGGCATGGCTATGCCGCTAAGGTTAGTTATCGGTATAGCTTTGACAAAGCCCCCCTCACCCCACGCTTGCACCGCCGGGTTCGGGCCTGGCCCGACCCTGGCCAGCACGAGCGGGGGAATCACTGCGGCCGTCACCTGTCGACGTTGCGGGCAATCTTCGTTTGCCGCATTTGCTCTGTTGGCTGGATTTGCGTAGAATCCGCCCATGAGCACCGATCTCAGCACACCCGTCCTGCTGCGACGCATCGCGCGGCTTGAGGCCACCGTTGGGCGCCTCAGCGAAGACCTCGGCACTCTTCGCTCTGCGGTCAGCAAGCAGGGGCTCCAACTGCCGAGGACACGGGGTGTTCGAGCCCGGGGCGCGCATGCCGACGCTCCCGCCGCGGATACCCTGCATGCTCAGGCCAGCGGCGGCCTGGCGGGCGCCACCGCGCGCGGCGAGGCTGCGCGTGTTCAGTGGGTCAAGGATGGCCTCGTCGTGCCCGGTGAGCAACTCGCGCAAGCCTGGGGGCTCACACGTCAGGCTTTGGCGCCGGCCGCAGACCGGGGTGAGATCTTCGCGGTGAAGGTCGGCAATCGGCTTTACTACCCGCAGGCATTCCTCGGAATGGACCGCGAGGCTGTGGCAGTCATCTGCCGGGCACTCCGCGACCTCGGCGCCAGCGAGAAGCTGATGTTCTGGCTGCGCGAGCACGGCTCCCTCGCCGGAAAGAGCGTGGCCGCCGCGTTGGAGGCGGGGACTGCCTTGGTCAAGGTGGAGCGCTTGGCCGCGGCATGGGCGCGCGAGCGAGGTGCCTCGCGTGTCGCTGCGGCTGCCTGATCGCGGTTCGTTCGAGGATCTGCTTCGACCGACCAGGGTCGACGTCGCTTCGCTCGTGCGGCTGAGCCGGTATCCCGCTACCGAGCCGTACTGGTCGACCGGGGTCTACCGTTTTGACGATCCCGATCCTGGCAGTGCCGGCGCGTTCGGCACCTGCTACACCGCCAGCACCATCGAGGTAGCTTTCGCGGAGAGCGTCATCCATGAATGCGGGCGGTTCGTCAGAGGCAGCTACGAGGTGCCGGCCGCAGAACTCACCGAGCGCTCGGCCGTGCGGTTTGCCTGTGAACGGCGCAAGTCGCTGGTATTGGCTGACCTGACCGGGGCGGCGCTCAAGGCCCTGGGACTGAACAACGACATCAGTGCATCCGCCGACTACACGGCGAGCCAGGCTTGGGCGCGAGCGATCCACGGTGCGAGTCCGCGCTGGGATGGAATCCGGTACGTGTCGCGGCAGATGAACAAGGGGTTCGCATACGCCATCTTCGAGCGCAGTGGGCTGCACAAGCTGCGACCCGAGAAGCTCAAGGCGCGGCAGGTCGATGACCTCTGCAATCGGTTCAACGTCACCGCGGTCTGACGGCGTCGCGGTCGGAATGCGAAGGTCGGCGACCTGGTGTAGACCGGCCGTTCGCCGGCGAAAACCGGTCGGCTCCACTCGGCCAACTGCGGTCAGTCGCATCAGAGACCGGTAGCCGACATTCGGCTTGCCGTAGCCAAGCACTTCCAGACAACAGCCCCGCCGGACCCCCTCTGTCGTTGCAAAGACAGCACCTCTGTTTGGATCCTGGTAGTTTCCGCGCGCTGCGGCCGAGTGCAGCGGATGATCAAGGAGACACCATGGCTTGGAACATCGAAGCCGTCGACGGCTGCGCCGTCGTACGCATGAACACCAACAAAGTCAACGTCCAGAACGACCAGTTCTTCGCTGACCTCCACCAGGCCTTCGATCGGCTCGAACGCGAGTTCAGTGAACTGCCGGTCGTGCTCACCGGCCAGGGCGACACGTTTTCCGCTGGCATCGACTTCCAGTACAGCTTCGAGATCTTCGGCAGCGGCAGCCACGACAAGATCCGCGACTGGTACCGGAAGTACCGCGAGACGAACCTACGCATCTTCCAATACCCGCGTCCCACGGTGGCGGCGGTGAACGGCCATGCGATCGCCGGTGGCCTGATCACGGCCTTGGACTGCGACTTCCGCGTGGCCGCCCGCAAGAACGCCAAGTTCGGGCTCAACGAGGTACCGATCGGCATCCCGATGCCTGCGGCCTACGTTGAGATCATCAAGTACGCACTCGGCGACCAGGTGGGCGCATTGACGACGCTGCGCGGCGAGCTGTACGGTCTGGAGCAAGCCGACAAGCTGGGCTTCTTCCATGAGGTGGTCGAGCCGGACCAACTGCTAGCCTCCGCGATCCGCTATGCCCGCTGCATCGCGCCCGACTGCAATACCGCCTACGCTATGTCCAAGAAGGCCTTGCAGGACAGCGTGATGCGCCAGATCGAAGAGCGCACAGTCACCTTGGACGCGCAGCTTCCGGCCGGCATGAGCGACGAAGGCAACCGCCGCGCGCAGGACCGCCGGCGGCAGGAAATCATGCACAAGCGCAAGTGAAGGCCTTGGCATGATCGACCTCTATACCTGGCCAGCACCCAACGGCCAAAAGGTGCAAATCCTCGTCGAGGAGTTGGGCATCCCGTACCGTGTCGTGCCGATCGACATCACGCAGGGCGACCAGCACCACCCCAGCTATCGCGCCGTGAACCCGAACGGCAAGATCCCGGCCATCGTCGACCATGCGCCACGCGACGGCGGGCCACCCCTGACGATCTTTGAGAGCGGCGCGGTCATGCAGTACCTCGCCGACAAGGAAGGGCGCTTCCTTCCCGCCGAATTGCGCGCGCGCAACAAGGTGCTCCAATGGCTCTTCTGGCAGATCGGGGGGCTCGGGCCGATGATGGGCCAGGCGCAGCACTTCTTCCGCTACGCGCCGCAACCCGTGCCCTACGGCATCGAGCGCTACCAGCAGGAGACCCGGCGCCTGCTCGGCGTCTTGGAGGAACGCCTGGACGGGCGCGACTTCATCGCCGCCGACTATTCCATCGCCGACATGGCGTGCTTTCCGTGGATCCGCATCCACAAGCTGACAGGCGTGGCGTTGGACGACTTCCCCCGCGTGCAGGCCTGGTACGGCCGTGTGCGGGCCCGGCCCGCCGTGGACCGTGGCGTGTCGCTGTTGCGGGAGCGATGGGTCGACGTGACGAAGTCCGACGACGCAAAGCGCAATCTCTTCCGGAAGCCAACCGAATGACGGACACCGCCACGGATGTCGTGGAGGCATTCATCGACCTTCGCAGCCCCTACTCGTACCTGGCACTGGGTCCGGCGCGTGAACTGGCGCAGCGCACCGGACTCCACATCGAGTGGTGGCCGTACCTGACCGACTTCCGCTCGGCCTACGGTGGTGAGGTCGAACAACGGTCGGGCCGTGACGTGGCGAAGCTGAAGTACCTGTACATGGACTGCCGGCGCCTGGCCAAGCTGCAGGGTCTGACCATCCGCGCGACGACCAAGCTTTGGGACGCCACGCTGGGCAGCCAGGCCATGTTGTTCGCCAAGGCCGAGGGGCGGATGTGGGAGTTCTGCGATCCGGTGCTGCAGGCCTTCTGGCGGCGCGAGTTCGACCTGGAGTCGGCCTCGGACATCGAGGCAGCCTTGGTGCAGGCTGGCCTGTCGTCGAACGAGTGGCGGGCCTACCGCATCGACTGCGCGGACGAGGATCTCCGCACCGCTGCGGCGCGCGCCGAAGACCTGGGCGTTTTCGGTGCGCCGACCTTCATCTTCCGCGGCGAATTGTTCTGGGGCGGGGATCGCATGGACCTGCTGGCCAGCACGATCGCGCAAGCTCGCGCCTAGCGAGTACTCAGCCTGCGTGGCGGTCGTGCTCCTGCGTCGACCCGTCCCCGCTCACCACGTAGGCGCGTAGCCGAGGTACATCGACGAGCAGGATGCCCTTGTGGGGATCGTTGCGCACAAAGCCGACGCGCCTGAACTCGCTCAGGGCCATGTTGACGCGCTGGCGTGACAGGCCGCAGATCAGCGCGAGTTCATGCTGCGGAATCGAGAGTTCCTGTGCGTCAGACGACACGCTGTTGGCCAGCATCAACAGGCCTCGGGCCACTCGCATCTCCGGCCCGAGAAGGCGGCTCGCTTCAAGCATCCCGACGAACGTGCCCATGCGCTCGTTCAAGATCTCGCACAGGAAGTGATTGAACGGGATCGAGGACTGGCGCAAGGTCTCGAAGGTCGTGGCAGGCACCAGGAAGATGTGCGATGGCGTTAACGCGCGCAAGTCGTAGCGGCGCAGCTCCTTCTTCAACAGAGAGCCATCGCCGCCCCACTCGCCCTCGCGCAGGCAGTACAAGGTTGTCTCCGAACCATCCGCTGCCAGCACATACATCTGCAGGAAACCACGGGACAGTCCGTACCAGTGTAGGCACGGTTCTCCGGCGCGGGCAATGTACTCGCCCGCCTCAGCCGTTCGCTCCGTGGTCGTCTCCAGCATCAGGCTTCGCAATTCGACCGGCAGCGCGCGATACCACGGCCAACGTTCCAGGAAGACAGCGAGGTCCGCTGGCTGAGAATGACGTGGCTCAGTGGGGGGCATGGCTTTGTTCGTTCAGCGGACGGTGACGCGCAGAAGAGTGAGCGCTGCAGCGGCGAACGGCCCTTTCGTTGCAGCGACAGGCGCTGGCCGGGGGCCGATGCACAGTCATCCCTTTCATCACACTGCCCGCGAGGGCTCCATGGAACAGGCCTCCTGGCTCGTCGACCTGAACTCTCCATTCTCCTACTTGCTCCACCGTGGACGACGCGCCCTGCGCAACCGACGCGCGTTAGGGTGATCTCACCCGACTTGAGGCGTCTTCCGCCCGGAAGCCAGTGGCAGCGACCACTGCAAAGTTGGCCAAGATCAATGAAGGTCTAGAGCATCGGCCAATGACTGCTCTCGCGGAAAGTCATCGATCGTAATGGGTCGGCCACTGCCGACCGCGGATGTCGGCTATCAGATCGTTCAACCTGGGGG
>VFQN01004970.1_pt1 | contig 16861 bp, 24 predicted proteins | sample 3512371 | NCBI WGS metagenome assembly VFQN01 (sample SAMN10412370, study PRJNA504923) | tailings metagenome | isolation source: Replicate 2 from Balatoc abandoned mine | place: Philippines: Itogon, Benguet | collected 2017-08-28 | reverse complement strand
GCGTCATGTCCCGTGCGCACCGCTGCAGGCGTGTTGTCGCCGGGGAACACGGTAGCCTCCTGGGCAAGCACGGGACCGGCGGCCAGGGTCAGGGCGACCGCTAGGGCAAACTTGTATGCAGACATGACTTGATCCTTCTTTTTTGCGCAGCCCATCTGTGACTGCCTCGCTGTCTGAGCGATGAAAGGATTATGCGGCCGCAACCTCGCGGCATCTTTTCCCGGGCTTTAAATTTTTGACAAAATTCAGCGCGGGATGACGTCGACTGTGGCGGTTCTGACACAGCTGTCGCGAATATCGCCGCGCAGCCCCGTTCCTTACATCGATGTAAACCGGCTGCAAAAATCGCGAATAGTCCGCGCCTCCTACTCCCCACGCCCCAGAGCCGGCCACCTGCCGGCATGCGAGGCAGTCAGATCCCCAAAGGAGGGTGGAACCCGTGAAAAAAACTTTGATCTCTTTGACGTCAGCGCTTGGCGCACTCGGAACGGTGCCGGCGTGGGGTGCCGACGCCGTGATGGCGCCCGAGGCCGAGCCGGTTGAATATGTGCGCATATGCGACGCCTACGGCGCTGGCTTTTTCTACATTCCGGGCACTGAGACGTGCCTCGCGGTAAGCGGCTACGTCTACTACCAGATCGGCGCTGAAAGCCGTGGGCCCGGCGACACACCGCCTCTGACCTTCCATCCCGGTGACCCCTTCAACGAGGGCTTTTACAAGACCGTCCGCGCCCGTGTGAACTTCGATGCGCGGTCAGAGACGGATTGGGGCACCTTGCGCTCCTACATCCGGCTTGAGTCCAGCTGGAACGGCGCCGGGGATGGTCCCGCGATTGTCGATCAGGCCTACATTGAACTCGGCGGCTTGCGTATGGGCTACACCGAGTCTGCCTGGACCTCGACACAGGGAGGCGGCGTATCGAACTTCCCCGGGTCGCACTCGTGGTCTGGCCTTGGCTATGGCTATCAGCAGCGTGCTTTGATCGCCTACACATTCACAGGCGGACCGGGGTTCTACGGCACGCTCTCGCTGGAGGACGATGCCCTCGCGGGCGAGGGCTACATGCCCGACGTGGTCGCAAAGATCGGCGTCAACCAAGGCTGGGGCGGCGCCTGGGCGCAGCTCGGCTATGACGAGTCGTTCCTCGGCACTGACGGTTACGCCGCAAAGCTCGGCGTTCAGCTGAACATGCCGAACATGCCGGGATCGTCGCTGCGCGTCATCGGCACCTATGCCAACAACGCGAACATCTACTCCACCGGCCAGTTCGACGCGATCAGCTCCGAATGGTCGGTCCTCGCGTCCTACAACCAGCAGTTCACCGAAACCCTCGGGGTCTCCGTCGCCGGCCACTACTACAACAACCTGCACGCAGGCCTGGCGACCACCAACATCAACGCCTACGCGGCCGAGGTTTCTCTGGTCTGGTTCCCGGTCACCCAGTTCGAGGTGCGCAGCGAGCTTGCTTACAGCAAGATCGAGACGCTGGATGGCACGGTGTCGGGCTTCCTCCGCTTCACCCGCTATTTCTAAGAAGGAACGTCCTGCCGTCATCCCCCGATGGCGGCAGGACATCCGCGGATGCAAGCGTTCATGCTCCTGATGCTCGCGACGACCGCCAATGCGGCGTCACAGCTCTGCCTTAAACACGCCGCGTCGCGCACCATGTCCGATGGTGGCGGCATCTACCTGGTCGTCGTCAGACTGCTGCAATCGCCGCACTTCATTGGCGGCCTCGTGCTTTTTGCCGTCTCGATCTCGGCCTACGGATATCTTCTTTCGCTCTACGACATAACGATTGTCTTCCCGGCGATGAGCCTCACCTATGTCGGTGTGCTATACCTCTGCTGGCGCTTCCTGGGGGAGCGCATCAGCCGCCTTCGTGCCACCGGCGCTGCATTGATCACGATGGGCATTGTCCTCTTGGCGGCTGGAACAGACTGACATGGCAAGGAACTCGGCGACGAACTGACACCGCCCTTACGCACCGGGCAACAGGAGATTCTACATGACCATTAACGCAAGCTGGGGCAGGGGGCTCGTGTTCGCGATAGCGCTGACGAGCGCCGGAGCGGCATACGCGCAGCAAGCCATCGACGTCTATAAGACCGCCTCCTGTGGCTGCTGTGCCGCTTGGGCAAAGATCCTGCGCATGGAGGGCTTTCAGGTCCAGGAGACCAATCTCGGCATGGCAGATCTGATGGCCAAGAAAACTGCCGCCGGGCTGAAGGACGGGCAAACCTCCTGCCACACCGGCTTTATCGACGGCTACGTCATCGAGGGTCACGTCCCGGTGCGGGAAATCCGGCGCCTGCTGTCCGAACGGCCCGACATCGCCGGGCTTACCGTCCCCGACATGCCTTACGGATCACCCGGCATGGGCGATCAAACCGATGCGGAACCGTACGAAGTCCTGATGGTCAGGCGCGACGGAACAAGCGACACCTACGCCACTTACCCCTAAGCCGCATTTCGAAAGGGATCTCATATGGACACGCGTCACGATCATGCGGGCCACGGCATGTATGGCCGGTTTGCTCTCGAGCTCGCCGTCGACTTCGTCATCATGTTCTTTGTGATGTATACGATGATCGACACGCTGGATGACCTCTATCTCAACCTCAACAATGTCTACATGACGCTGATGATGGTCGCGCCCATGGCCGCCGTCATGCTTTTCTCGATGCGGTCGATGTTCCCCTCCCGCGGCAAGAATATGTTTATCGTGGCGGCGGCTGTCGCCGTCTTCGCCTTTGGCTTTTACGGCATGCGCCAACAGGCGCTGATAGGGGACGAGCAGTTCCTGCGCTCGATGATCCCGCACCACTCGGGTGCGATCCTCATGTGTGAGCAAGCGCGGCTGACTTCGCCGGAGGTGAAGGAATTATGTGGGCAGATTATACCCGCCCAACGAGAAGAGATTGCGCGAATGAAACAGATCCTGGAAAAATATTGAGGACGATATCAGTGCTCTGTATACGCAATTTAACATAACGATCATTATACGATTTATGTCAGATACTTGATCAACATCAACACGGAGCGATTCTCGTCGCATAAGACCTTTATCAGCGCCAGCCGGCCGCTTACGCGCAGCAAGGCTGCGCCGATTTCGAGCCGCAGCAGCTCGACGCTGCGCGTTTCTGGTCGTCTAGCCACCGATCACGCGGTTTACAGCTGGCCGGGCGAGGCGAGAGAACTACGCGCACCTTGCCATCGACGATAGACGGGGTAGCGGCGCGGTAGAGCTGCATAGGCCGGACACGGAAGCCGCCTCTGCGGAATGTAGCGGCCTAGCGCTGGCGTTAACGGATTGTTGTTGACAGAGATAGTAACAGAGCCTAGTAAAGCATTGAGCAAGTTGAGGTGTCCAATGCTTTTGGCCCGTGTTCGTCTCACCCCTCCGTTTCGTCAGGCTCGGAAGAGCCTCAACCTTCCAATTTGGTTGCAAAGCCAGATCAGGCATACCATTCGCCTGGATCCTCTGGCTGCTTCGCGCATCTACGCGACGCGCTCGGTGACCAGCCGGCATTCCAACGCTGGTCTTTATGAACACCCGCATGAATTCCGAAACGACTGGGGCCTGCCCGAGCTCGCTACCTCGCGCTACCTCTATGTCGACCACAACATGCCGGTTTGGGTCTACGATCTCCAAGCAGGCTGGTCTCATCCATCCACCGACATATCGGCAGTCTCATCCGAGTATGCCGCGGTCGCCGAACAGGTCGCCCAGCTTATGGCTGAGGCGTACGGTGACAGTGTCTGAGTGTGCCCCCTTGCCCGTGCGTGACGCGCATCCGCGATCCGTCCCGCTCGACCTTTTCCCAATCTAAACCCGAGGAGTGTACCATGGCTCACAATCCTGAGGCTGGTTTGGCATTTGCATTGAAAGTCGTCGAACGCGATGCACGACGTCGTCGTCCGCGATGGAAAGTGCCCGACGGCGAGGAGATCAAGCAGATTCGCAATGGCGTTGGACTTAGCCAGGAAGCCTTTGCGCAGCGCTACGGCCTCAATCTCGACAGCCTGCGAAAGTGGGAGCAGAACCGCGCAACACCGGAGCAGACAGCCGTGATGGTGCTGCGAATGGTCGAAAGCAGTCCGGAAGACGTGCGGCGCATCCTCGACGATGTTCGAAGCCGGCACAGCATTAACGAGCCGGCATGAAACCGGCAGATTGAAGGGCTCCTTAACGGGAGCCCTTTTTCGTTTCCCACCGCCGGATCGCTTTAACGCTCCTACCTACTGAGCGCCTACGCGACGCTGGCTGTTGCAACAGGCAGCTCTCCCCACTGCGTGGTGAAGCTCGGCGACTTGCGCTCGAACTTGGTTGACCAGCTTCGCCGGAGACCCATGGCCGCTGGAACAAGCGTGTTCCGGCCGAAACGACGATTCACCGCATCCATCGCGTCGTTCAACCGGCGCCGCTCGTCGCGATCAATTGTCGCCAGTAGCGATGTCTGCACCATGTTGACGGGTGCCAGTTCCGTCAGCATCACGCCGGCTTTTGCATACCGGTAGCCCTCCCGCCAGGCGGCTGCGGCCGCTCTCGTCGCGGCCATGACCAACTCGTGGGTGTCGTCGGTGGGCTCGAGAAACTCGACCGCCTTGCCGGTGTGGCTCCATTTGTCTCCGTTGAAGGCGTTGGTGTGCATAAAGACGAATCCCTGCACAGCGCACAGGCGATGGTGACGTAGCTTCTCGGCTGCCCGCGTCGCATAGGCAGCCACAGCCTGCTGCATGTCCCACAAAGTCGTCACCGGCCTCCCAAAACTCCGCGTCACCGCAATGCCTTTGCGCTCGGCCGGCAGACTCTCCAACGACATGCAGGCGTGCCCATGCAGCTCGAGTACCATGCGCTCACCGACCACTGTGAGCAACTGGCGGGCATGTTTCGGATCCATGTCGCGGATCCCGCCGACAGTGGTGACGCCGATCGCCGCGAGCTTGGCGACGGTGGCCTTCCCCACGCCCCAGAGCTCGCCTGCCGGTGTTGAGGGGAGATAGCGTGCGAGCAGCTGCGGGTCGGTAAAATCGCAGACGCCGCCCAATTCCGGATGGTTCTTCGCCGTGCGATTGGCGAGCTTCGCCAGCGTTTTTGTTGAGCCGATCCCGACACAGGTCGGAATGCCGGTCCACTGCAGTACCGTCCGGCGTAAGTCCTGGGCATAGGCGGGCCAGCTCAACGCTGGTAGCGGTCATGTCGTTCATGGAAGTCTCTCCTTTTTTGATGGGTATGAGTGTGCAGCTGCTGCTGCACCTCTGCCCGTCGGCGAGACCGGGGAGGGGAGGGGACAAGCCAAATCGATGCGATGGTGCGGGCGCAGCCGCGTAGCGGGGAGCCTCGGTCGCGTCGATTTTGCTTGTGGGGAGAGAGGGGCAGGGCCCCTTGGCTCCCTGCTACCGGCGATCGGACTTGTAGTAGTACGTCACCGCGGTGGCGAAGAACCCTGCCGTGACAGGGAAGACCACCTGGAAGGCCTCTTTGAGGGGCTCGAAATTCTCAAGGAACATGGCACCACCCAGAAAAATGAGGATCTCGAGCGCAAGGAGGACGAAGAGGGCCGCCGCGATACCTCCGGCGACCCGCTCCTTGCGTTCAACAGGCTTCTCGATGGTGAAGGGAAGGTCATGCGCTGGTTCGGCACCTGCAAGGCTTCCGGGCAGCAAAATGCCGCCCTCGGGGGCGGCATTTCGTTCGATCTCGTGGGTGGCGATGGTCATCTGAGCACCAACTCTGTTGGAGGCCGGTCAGGGCGCTCCAGCATGATTTTGGCGCCCTCTTTGACTTGATCGATCAGGTAGATTTCGGTTCCGAGGGCCAGCCTCACGAACTCGTTGATGGATACGCCTTTCTCACTCGCGCGATCCTTCATCATCTTTGCCGTGGCCTTTGACAGCCTCAGCGACAAACGCTCGATATTGGATTCGTCCAGTTCACTTGCCGCGACTGATCCCATGCTAGATGCTCCCGGAATGATGTCAAATTGACATTTTCGCCATGGCATCGTAGCGCCAAATCTACGCGACCTCAAGCAATCAGGTCGTCGACTCCAGACGCGTTCAATGTTCCACGTCGGCAGGGGTTGAGACAGTAAACCCCTGAACTCTTGACCTTGTCGCGAGGTGTGTATTAGTCAGCGAAAGGTTATGTTGGGGGGACAATGCTGGACCGTGCGGGAATAATCGCGCTCATCGACGGCATGGGCGTGCAGGACACTGTCACGATTAAGCAGATGGCCACGCTGCTCAATGAGACCGAGGGCACGGTCACCGGCTGGGTCAGCCGGAAGCGTGAGTTTCCCGTCCATAACGAAGCCGCACGCGGCCGCAAGCACTACAACAAGCAGACTTTCACGAAGCTCTGCCTGTTTGCCTATGCGACGAGGAGCATGCCCAACGTCAGGATTCGTGGCGAGCGGGCCCACGAGGTCCTTGGCGCCACGCCCATACCCGACGCGTGGAGGGTCTTCCTGCAGGGCGACCAAGCCTATCTGGCCTTGTTCGCCTGAGACCCTGACGGTAGCAGCTGCGAAAAACCTACCGACGACCTGTACTGTCCAGTTGGACGCGCTCGTGGTCCGCGATCTCGTGATCCAGCTGCTTCAGCCTCTCTTCCAGCAGTTTCAAGAAGGTCCGTTTTCCCGGAAGGGTAAGCTCGAGCTTCCTTGCAGCGCTTCCCACCAGTCGAGAAGCATCGTTCTCAGTGTCTCTGAGATCGGTGCGCGCCCTTGCGACAAGCCCCGTCACCGCCTCGTGCCGCTTGAGCAGGTCGCGATAGTTTGATTGTGCAACAAGTGACCGGCCCAATGCTTTGGAGGCTGGGCGGACTCGGGGTGGAATGCGTTTCACGTTTCAAGTCTGGGACCGGCACTCCGAATTGCAAGGAAAGTGCCCGTCAAACTAGCAACCATCGTCGCGCTTGCGATCAATCAACGCAGCCGCGTTACTTCCTCGATTTTGCCGTCGACGCGCTTGATAGCGGACATCAGCGGGGGCAAGACTCGGGCCATGATCTCTCGGTTGCGAGGCCCAATTTTGGCTTCAAACTGCTCAGGACTGTCATGCTCAATGGACTGGACGAACTCGCCGACATACGCCGCATCGACATTCTGTCCCAGCTGATGGTCGCACTTCTCCCTGATTTAGGCGTCGGCGCAGAGCTCGCTGGCCTCGACGCTGAATTTATAGTGCCGGTAGTTGACGAGAACGCATGAGAACACATCGTCCTGGGTGACCGCCTGACCGGACTGGGCGTGAGCGGGGGCACTAACTGCACCCGCCAGTATAGCGAGCATACTGGTTGCACATATCCCGCGCCTGAATCTGGCGCTGATTGTGCTTGAGAAGCGCGGACGGGGGTGCTTCGCGCACGGCTTTGGCGCGCTGTTTGCCGTCATTCTCCGCCCAGTCTTGGAAGATTTGTCCCGCAACTTCTCCAAATGCTCCTCCGATATTGTCCGTTAGGGTGGTGACGAATTCGACCGTAACGTCATCGATAATGTCGCCAAGATAGATTTCCCAGTCGTCGAGGCGTTCCTTTTCCGGATCGCATGAAAGAAGCTTGACCACAGGAAGAGCGCCGAACCACCTGTTATAGGATATATTGATTTTGATATCCGTATCAACGACAATATTTCCGGATACGGGATACCTAGTCTCTCCCGTTACACGACCGTATTCATTGTAGGAATGGTCAACGACAATAAACGAGAGCTTGTATTTGCCGTCCGCGAAGCGGGTGGCCATAACCTTGCTTCGCTTAAGGTACTGATTGTCCTGAAAATCAGTGAAGATGCCCGCATCCGTAAGTGCCCGGTCAACGAGCGCACTCATCCCTGTGTTGCTGCCATCCGCATCGACCGAATAGGCACACCCGGACACGCTTTCGTCCCATGACTCGAGCTTATAGCTTGGCGATTGCGCGTGGACGGCAATCGTCATGCCCAACAGCCACGTTCCGACGTACGATGGTTTCAGCATGGCGGTAAGTCTCGCGGTCTGGTGACTCCACCATCTGCGTTGCGCGCGTCTCCCGCAAGATGGCCGGACAGCCAGCTTCAACAAAAGCCCGGCCGAAGCCGGGCTGGGCAGTCGTCATGTCCGGATATACCCCCTCAGCGAGGCGTCGCGGGCATACTCCGACAGGGTCTTGTCCGGCCGGAAATGCCGGTCGCGCTCGATCGGCAACCGGAGCCGGCCTCGCACGGAGGCGAGCTCCGTCAAGCTGACACTTCCGAGTTCGGGGCATCCGAACCCGAGGTCACAGAGGCCGAAGGCGATATCCGGATCTTCTGGATCGATCTCGGTCAGCAACCAAGTTGCGTTGGCATCAGGCGTGAACAGTTTCACGACGGGGACGAAATCGATTTCATCCTCGCCGCCTCGGAGATCCCGCTGCTGGCGACCATTCGCCAGCAGCTGGTTCCGCAGGTCTTGGGTCAAGAGCTGCATGTCCGTCGCCTACTCTTCGTCGTCGGACTTGGGGGCACGGAGCACCACTCGGCCGTCGATCGGCAGCGCCTCAAGGAGGAGGGTGCCGCCTTCGCCGTCTTCGTGGGCGAAGAAGGCGCCGATGCGGGTCCAGAAGCCCTTCTGGCCTTCCTTGCCGTCGCGCACGGTGTAGGCGAGGTAGCTTGGCGACTTCGGCTCGGCCTTGGTCTTGGTGTTGCGGTTGGTCTTCATGGTCGTTTTCCTTTGGTTGATGGTTTCTGTCCCGAAGGACGGTGCCAAAGGAGGCGGCGCCGGCGACGGCTTGTCCCCGAACTCGGGAGCGCAGCGAAGGAGCGGGAAGGAACGGGACAAGACGGTGCGGCCGCCTATCACACCGTCATATCGCTTCGGGAGAACCATCGGCCGGAACTGGCCATGGATCCGCAAGCCCACGCCATCCGGACCATAGGTGCCCTACCGCGACACGCTGCGCGGGATAGAAGGGCAGGGCAGTTGGACCGTCGGCGCGCTACGCCGGCAGGTGGGCGATGGCGTTGGTATCCAGCTTGAGTTGTCCGGTCGCTGGATCGGGAACGAGGATCGGGATCCCCGGGTAGACCGTCGACCAGGTGGATGACGCGGCAATCCAGCTTGCCCCTGTCGGGGACAGCCAGCCGGCGATGGTGGTCAGGTTGCCGTAGAGCTGCGCCAGCGGTGAGGAGATGATCGGCTCGTAGTGGGCGATGCGGTTACGCAGGTTGCGCAGGTTGTCGAGGTCTCTGGATAGGCTGCCGCGTTGCACACCCGTGGCCTGGAAGCCGGGGCGGAGGGTGTTCCACAGATGGTGGCTTTGACGCGAGTACAGCGAGGACCAGAACCCGAAGCTGAGCTCCGCGACCATCTGGCCATGGGTGCCGGCCTTGCGCTGGGTGGTGAGCTGGGTCTGGGCACTCTGCACGCGCTTGACCTGCCCGAACCCCGTTACCACGGCGGGGTCGGTGAGCCAGCCCGCCCCGAATGCTGCAGTGAGCCGTTGATCGGTCACGTTCCTGAGGCTGATTTCCAGCATGTGCAGCGGTCCGTAGAGGGCAGCACTGAGCTGGACATTGTAGGTGTAGAGACGGCGCGCTAGATCAGGGTTTCCACCCGCCCACGCGCTATACGTAGCGAACCGCTCGGGTGACAGGATCTGTATGAAGGTCGGCAAGGAATGCGTTTTCTCTTGATTTTTCGGTCCGGTTGACCCATCATTATCAGGTAAGCCCCGGTTGGTCCCTGCTCTGCACACCTCCGGGGCATGACTTTTTCAGCACCTCCGTACAAGGTGATAACCTCTGGGCCCGCACTGCGGGCCTTTCTGTTGCGTGCAGAATCGTCCGTGCCGTGCCAAAGCCTTGAAAACCCAGCCAAAAATCACCATACTATAAGCGAAATCAACGCTTTAAGGCCCGTGACGATCACGTCGCCGAGGATGGCCAGGATGGTAAATTCGAGGATGGTGCGGGCGAAACGCCGGATTGTCCGGTTACGCTTGGACGCGAGCAAGCTCGCGTCAGGCTCCCTCGCCTGCACCGGAGGCGACAGCTCCAGAGGAGCGCTATGGCGCCGCAGCCTTCGGCAGCGTCTGTCGCCTCCGGTGCAGGCGACTGCGCGTAGCATATTTTTCGTTGATTCTCAAGAGTTTCAACGGCTTATGCCCGAGGGAATTCGCGCTCGTTGACGGTTACGGCGGTTTCCGGTACGTTGAGGGCGTAGATGCGATCTGTTGGTGCAAGCACCAGCGTCCGTTTTACAGGAATACAATAGGTTACGAGGGTTGAAACTTTAACTTGTCTGGCCTATTATAAGGGTATCGGAGTGTCTGACCGGCTGAGACAGCCTCCCCCGCCCGAAAGGGTCCACGCGCAACGCGGGATAACCAAGAGGTTGCCGGATGCTGAAAAGGACCTTCACGGGTCCTTTTCTGTTTTTAGCGCCTCGGGAAGTTCGGGCGTTGCCCCTGCAGGATTTTGGCCACCGCGAGGTTGAACTTCATTTCACCGGTGGTCGGCACCTTGTTCGCGCCGTCCCACGGATATGCACTAACCACGAACATACGCACCCGCCGCGCTCCTTCCTTTTTCAGTGTGAAGAACATCGGGTAGGTCGTGCCGTCCTGCAGCGTCACCTTCACGAGGTTGCCTTCGCGGGTCGAAGCGATGCGGTGATTGTCGAGACCGCGGATAATCGCTGGCAGATGCTTGCTGAGCTCATAGCGTTCGGGGTTGAAGGCCCGCTGTTCATGTTTCGACGCCTGGTTGGTGACGATGAACGTCGTGTGCCGCTTGGGATCGAAGGTCTCGGTGAAACAATGGTCGTGGAAGTGGACGCTGACGGTCGCGTCGACCGTATGCTTCGCCGGCATCACCACGAACTCGAACGGCTCGAGGTGGGTCAGGTCGAGCGGCTTCCCCTCGATGATGATTGGTGACCAGTAAGGCATGGACGAGCTTTAGGCGTGGAACGTCAAATCGGGAAGGGATGTGCCCGCTTTTGAGGCGGCATCCTGCACTATGACCGGACCAATACCGTCGGACAGGACAGCGAGGCAGTTTCACGGTATGTTCCGCACCAACGGAGGGGACCTGATGAACGAACCGATCCTAAACTGCCCGCACTGCAAGACCGACATCCGCCTGACGGAATCCCTTGCCGCGCCGCTGCTCGAGACCACGCGCAAGGACTTTGAGTCCCGCATGGCCCGCAAGGAACAGGAAACCGCTGCCCGCGAAGAGGCCGCGAAGAAGGTCCTCGCCGATGCCCAAAAAGCCCGCGCGGAAACCGATGCCGAGGTCGCGGCCAGGCTGACCGAGGGCAGGGCGGCGATCGCGGCCGAGGAAGCGGCCAAGGCCCGGCAGGCGACCGTACTGAGATTGCCGAGAAGGACCGCGCCTTGGGCGAAAGCCGCGAGCTGATACGCCAGCAGGACGAGAAACTGACCGCGGCCAACAAGGCACAGGCGGATATGCTGCGGAGGGAACGCGAACTAACCGCGGCCAAGGGCGCCCTCGAGTTGTCGATCGAACAAAGGGTCAGGGAAGAGCGCGAGCGGCTGCAGCAGGAAACCGTGCGTCAGCTCGCCGACAAGGACGCGGCCATTGAACAGCAGCGGAACAAGATCGAGCAGGAAGCGACCGAGCGCGCCCGTCAGGCTGCGCAGCTGTCACTCGAAGAGCGGGACCGCCAACTCGCGGCGGCCAACGACCTGATCAAGGAGCGGGAAGCCAAGCTGGCCGAAGCGCAGGCCACACAGGTAGAGCTGCTCAAGCGCGAGCGTGTCCTCCAGGATGCCCAGCGCGAACTCGAGCTCACGGTCGAGAAGCGCGTTGGCGAGGGCCTCGATGCCATCCGCGTGAAGGCCAAGCAAGAGGCCGAGGACGGCCTTAAGCTGACGATCACCGAACGTGACGAACAGATTGCCGGCATGAAACGGCAGATCGAGGATCTCAAGCGGCGGGCGGAACAGGGGTCGCAGCAGTTGCAGGGCGAAGCCCTGGAGCTCGAGCTCGAGGCGCTGCTCCGTGCGCGTTTCCCCACCGACACCTTCTTGCCGGTGGCCAAGGGTGAGTTCGGCGGCGACATCGTCCAGACTGTGATGACCGCCGGCGGCATGGCCTGTGGCCAGATCTTGTGGGAGACCAAGCGCACAAAGACCTGGAGCGACGGGTGGCTATCGAAGCTGCGCGAAGACCAGCGTCGCGCCGGCGCCGAGCTCGCCATCCTCATATCCGACACCTTGCCCAGGGGCTGTGAGACCTTTGACCTCGTCGACGGCGTGTGGGTGACCAGCCGCGCCTGCGCCATACCGGTCGCGATATCGCTGCGGCAGGGGCTGGTCGAGCTGCAGAAGGGTCGTCAGGTGCAGGAGGGCCAGCAGACCAAGATGGAGATGGTTTATGCCTATCTGACCGGCCCGCGGTTCCGGCACCGCATCGAGGCCATCGTCGAAAAGTTCACGGAAATGCAGGCGGACCTCGCCCGCGAACGACGATCGATGACGAAGATGTGGTCAAAGCGCGAGCTGCAGATCCAGGGCGTCATCGAGGCGACGGTCGGGATGTATGGCGACATGTAGGGGATCGCCGGCCGTGCCATGCAGGAGATACCGGCGCTCGAGATGCCGCTGCTCACTGAAGGCGGTAGTAGCGACGAATAGGACGGCCATCGCTTGACTCGCTGGTTCTACCTTGACGGGTGGGGGCGTTTGGCGGTTGAATCCCCTACAATTGACTACACCGGATTCAACCGGTTCTTGGGGGGAAAATGACTCGTATCAAAGGCCGCCATCCGGGAGCGGAATGGCGGAAAACTGACTTTCAGGTCCACACGCCGCGTGACGCTGGCTGGTCGGGTAGCCGTAGTTTGCCCGGCGGCGGCGACGACGACGAAAAAGCGCGGGACGAATGGGCGGATGAGTTCGTGCAGGCCTGCCTTAAGAAAGGTCTGGGTGCGATCGCCATTACGGACCACCATGACATTGTCATGTATCCTTATGTCGAGCGCGCGATCGAGCGTTCGGCCGCAGCTAGGGACGCCCTGTGGTTGTTCCCCGGCATGGAGATAACCTGCAACGACTCCGTGCAATGCCTGATCCTCTTTGACCAGGGCAGCGAATGGAATGAGGTTCGGCGGATCTTCGGCAAGATGCCTGCGATCGCGGAGCCGGACAAGGATGCGGCCCAAGCGCCTCAGACGAAGCTTTGCGGTCGCGATGTGAAAGCGCTGATTGGCGACCTTTATGAGGACGACATCATCCGCGGCAAACACCTCGCGTTGCCTCATGCCCGCGATGGCGGGCACAAGGACATACTTAGAAAGGGGTTCCATCCTCGGTTCGCGGAGCTTGAAGTCGACGGCGTCTACAACGAGGTGTCCTACTCCAAGCTGGACGACATCACTCTCCGAAAGATCTATGGCGAGATCAATGACTGGGGTGACCGCCGCCGCGGCATCATCACGACAGGTGACAATCGCAAGGCCAGCTACGAAGATCTAGGGATCAACGCGTGCTGGATGCGGCTCGGGGAACCAACTGCGGAAGCATTGAGACAAGCGGTTCTCGCGGATGAGGCCCGTATCACATACTCGGAGCCCGCGATCCCCAGCCAACGGCTGCTAGAGCTCAGGGTAAGCTCATCCCTCACTGGCATGGACTTCGAGGTCACGTTCAATGATGGCTTCAATGCACTGATCGGCGGACGCGGATCCGGCAAGTCGGCCATCCTCGAGTACCTTCGATTTGGTCTTGGCAGGAGCACATTGGACGCTACCGAAGATGTCGCAACCACCCGCGAACGCGACCTGATCACGTCCACGCTCGTAGGCGGCTTCGTGGAAATCGATCTGGAGCGTAATGGCGTGGTGGAGACGTGGCGGCGCACGCTCGACAAGATGGCTGTGATCACCGTTTCCTCGGGCACAGAATCGCGCGACCTGCCGATCCATGTCGCGCAGGAACGCTTTCGGGCGCGTGCCTTCTCCCAAAAGCAGCTTTCCACCATGGTGAGGCGTCCTGAGACAGCCGACGAGCAGATTACAGGCATCGCCGCTGCAGAGAGTGTTGACCGTCGCCGGCAGGCCGAACAGGAGATCGACGACGCAGAGCGACAGGTGCGGGCCGCTTTCCAGCAAGTCATACAGAGTTGGGCCGCGCAGGCCGCGTATGACCGGGCGGAAGCTGCCTCCGCCGATCTGATCAAACGCCTTGAAGCGATCCGCGCTCGGCTTGAGGTGGGTGGCCTGAGCGTCGAACAGCAGCAGGTCCTGGACAAGCAGCCGGTCTACAGCCGTACCGTCGCAACTTTCCAGACCGCGGAAAAGCTGATCCGCGCCACAATGGAGCAGGCGAAACAGCTAACCGAGATCCCGCTCGATGATTGGGACGGTCTCGTCGATACACCGTCAGTCGACAACGCCCACCAGACCATGCTGCGCCTAAACGACCGGCTACGCGAGGCGATTGGTGAGATCACCGACGCGCTGGCTAAGGCCGCCGAAGATCTTGCCGTTCACAAGGTAGGCTTCGAGGAAGATCGAACGAAATTCAACGCCGAATACACCACGGCCAATCAGGCCCAGTCCCATCTAGCGGCCGTGCTGGCGGAGTTTAGGCAGCTTGGAGAGGGGCAGCAGGTCGTCGAAAAAAACCTGCAAGACGCGCGAACAGCCCGCGCGAAACTGCTCGGATCTGACTCGCGCCTGGCAGAGGCGAGGAGCACACTCGGCACACGCGTCACCGCTCTCCGCGAAATTCTCAATGAAGCGTCGGAGAAGGTGAAGGAGATGTCAACTGGGGTGCTCCGGGCGCACGTCGAAGAGGAGACTGCGCCCGCACGTTTCATGGAGGCACTCATGGAACTCTGCGAACGTTGCGGCATCCGTGACGTTGATACCCGATGCCGTGAGCTGGTACTCGAGGCCGCTAGAAACGGCCGTCAGGGTTGGGAGGAGCTTGTCCATCGCCTCCAGCGGATTCGTGAAGCGCAGATCTTGAGAGGCGACGGCGGTGAGGCGGATCTGAATGATATCTCCGAGTTGCGATCCGTGATCGGTTTCCTAACGGACAACCAGGCGCGCCAAGTCCTCGCCCGGTTGGACGACGACAGGCTTGGGAAATTTCTCTCAGCGTGGGCCTCACCATTCATTCGGTTCGAGTACAGGGACCGGGGCTCCTATATGCCGTTCGACAGGGCGTCGCCCGGTCAACAGGCCTCGGCACTCCTCGCCTTGCTCTTGAACCAGGAGGCGGGAACCCTGATCATCGACCAGCCTGAAGACGATCTGGATAACCGGGTGATCATGACCATCGCCAAGCAGCTTCAGACAACGAAGCGGAAGCGACAGTTGATATTCGCGACCCACAATCCGAACTTCGTCGTCAATGGTGATGCAGACAAGGTAGTTGCCCTCATGCCGAGCGTTGAACCGAACGCGACGGAGTCCGTCAGGGCAGCCCAGATCGCCATTGATGAGGATGGTGCCATTGAAACGCCGGCGGTAAGGAAGGCCATCACCGAGACGATGGAGGGCGGCATGCGTGCTTTTGAGCTTCGCGGACGCAAATACGCTGTCGTTTAGTCTTGTCTGGAAGACCGCTAGCCGGGGTACGTCCCGGTAAACAGATCTCCAAGCGCCTTGCGCCGGAACAGGGTAACCCGCCGCCGGCGCTGGTGCTCCGCCCTGTCATGCGCCAGATGGCAGCGCTGGCACAGGGCCTTCAGGTTGCCGGGGCGATTATTGGTCGGGTCGTGATCCATGTGGGCGGTCGCTAGGTAGACCCGCGTCGTGCGCAGTTTGATGCCATGCAGCAGGGCAGGGGGCTGCAACCTCGATAGAACTTGGCCGCGGCCGTTCCGCCAAATCTCGACAGTCGCATCCCACCAACGGCCATCCCGGAGGTGGACGACGTCGGCGCCATGGGGGCGCCGACAACACTGGCAGCGGCCCGCGGCGCGGCCGAACCTGACCATCGACGACAATTGCGGCCAGTCGACTGGATAGAGCCAGCGGAATTCCCGCTTGATCGGCATCAGTGCGCCTCCCGGCTATTGGCACGCGCTTTCGGGAAATACTCGTAGAAGGTCGGCCGGCTAACCCCCAGTCGTCTGGCTATCTCGGCCACCGAGATGGACGTGTCTTTCAGGAGGGCTCGCGCCACAATGATGTCCGCGTCGGACAGTTTGCGCTTGCGTCCGCCCTTGCGCCCGCGGGCCGCCGCAGCCCTAAGACCGGCGATTGTCCGCTCGCGATTCAGGTCGAGGAAATACTCGGCGATCGTGCCGAGGAAGTTGAACATCAGGCGACCGGTCGAGGTCTCGGTGTCGATGCTCTCGGTCAGCGATTGGATCTTCACGCCCTGCTGCTGCAGGTCATGGGCGGTCTGGATCATTTCGCGCAGCGACCGGCCGAGTCGGTCGACCTTCCACACCACCAGCTGGTCCTCAGGCCGGAGGTAGGCGAGAGCGGCTTCGAGGGCAGGGCGCTTGGTGCCGCTGCGACCGGATTCCTTCTCCTCGAAGATCTTGGTGCAGCCGGCACGCTTCTCCGCTCGAGCTCTGAGGACCGGCTCAGCGATCTTACCGCGCCGGGACGCGGTAAATGTCGACCTTCGTTTCCAAGCACTTACGCAGGCTTAGATCGTGAGACCCAACCTCGAACCATCCGCCCGGTTTCTGATAGAAATCGAGACCGCGCCCAATCTTAACGACCCATCCGTTGTCAATGCGGATCTCCCGGTCATGCAGATTGGCGTTGAGATGGATCTCGAGCACAACATCAAGTTCGAGCAGGCTCTGCTTAAGTTCGTCGAGTTTGTCGGAAATTTCAGCAAATTGTGTCCGGGATCAGCGCCTATGGCACAGAATTGAGGGTGTGATTTAAGGAGTGTTC
>VFQN01004969.1_pt1 | contig 16865 bp, 33 predicted proteins | sample 3512371 | NCBI WGS metagenome assembly VFQN01 (sample SAMN10412370, study PRJNA504923) | tailings metagenome | isolation source: Replicate 2 from Balatoc abandoned mine | place: Philippines: Itogon, Benguet | collected 2017-08-28 | reverse complement strand
GGGGTGGCGGCGGAGGGGGTGGCGGCGGGGGAGCGGGGGGAGGAGGAGGGGGTGGAGGCGGCGGAGGCGGGGGAGGCGGAGGGGGAGGGGGAGAAGGTGGCGGAGGGGGCGGCGGAGGGGGAGGCGGTGGGGGTGGAGGCGGCGGAGGCGCGGGGGGCGGAGGGGGAGGCGGGGGAGGAGGAGGAGGAGGAGGAGGAGGGGGCGAAGGCGGCGGCGGAGGGTTGATGGGCGGCGTGAACACGCAAACGGGGCAGCAGTTGTGAAGCTCATTGAACACCGAGTACTGGTATGACCCGGACACGCCCATCCGAGCTGAGTCGAAGAACACATCGAACTTCTTGCAGGGTGGTTTGAGTACAAAGCACAGCTCGCTGCTGAGCGCCTCGCTCGCCGTGGCGTCGATGTTGGTCACACGGACCTTTCCAACAGAGTACTGCGTGTCGAACCGCATAGCGGTGTACATGCTCCGGCCCGCAAAGGTGACGTCGTGGATGGACTTGCTGCAAATTTTGTCTGCAATTTGTTCATCATGGCAAAACAGTTAGGCGGATGCCGTAAGGCTGCTTTGCCCAAAAGGTTAACAGTCAAAGATGTAAACGTGGTGCTGCCACTCAGGCATGAAGTGCGCAGCGTACACTGGCTGTCCTGCGGCTGATGCTAGTGGCCCTTCCTCACAACGCAGGAACCCATAGCAGGGCTCCGCCATGAGCCCACAAGCAAGCGCAATGAATCCAGCTCACCTGCCATGAACTCCACTTTGCCCATGCTGGCACGAACGCTTTTGCAGCATTCATTGTCGGGAGCGCAGGGCGCCTTGTCCTCGAACCGGAAGCACACCCGGTTGTACCCCAGAGTTGTGTTCGTCTGGCTGGCCAGCACGACCTTATACGGAGAGGTGGAGCAACGGTAGTCGTTGCACCGGCAGAATGGAAACCCGAACAGGTACTCGGCATTTGGGGAGTTTGGGTCAAACGGTGGTGCTGCAGGAGGTTCAACCGCCACATCTTGTGCTAGTGCGCCGGGCTGCAAGGCTGCGAACAGCGCCAGGGCGCACACCAGCGCAAGGCGACGCTGGTGCCGCGTCCCCATCCGTCCCAACCGAGGCTCAGCAAGTCGCTGCGTCCACCAGTGCTGCTGCTCGGTGCTGCTGCAAGGGGCTGTCACGATTGCCTTCGCGGGCTGGCGCTGTCTGCACGCCGCCCAAAAGGGGAGGGTACCTGCAAGAACGTGTATGTTGTTTGTTTTTCGTTAATAATTCATATCGCTCTGCTGTATTGCGTAGCCAGGGCACGACCATGGCAAGCCGCTTTGCCACCCCGTAGCGCTCATCCCACAACAGCTTGCGAAGAATGCAAGCCAAGTGCAGCCGTGTGCTAAGGTCACATTGTACAGTTTGTTTTGCTATGCAACTCTTCTTTCGGTGGCGTCGGTGGAGCCAAGTCGCAGAAAGCAGTTTGAAGCTGCTCCGTCATACCGCGTAACACACAGAGCCAGAAGACCTCGGATTCCTGACAAGTCCTCACCAAAGCTGAGGCTGCTGCACAGAAATGGTCTTCTCGGGGCCGTGCAGTGCTCTCCACGCAGTCGGCTGAGGAAGCAATGTTGCGTTAGCGGCACCGTTTGACTGCGACGATTGAACACCGCTATCTAAAAGGCCCTCTTAGATTTTGATTATCAAATATTGCAAGCGGTTCAGGGTTTGGAGTATAGGCTCGCGGAGCTGCGTTGCGCGCCCTGTCCGGCGCCGAGCTACAGTGGAGGGTAGTTGCGGGTGTACGTAGCGGCCAATCTCAGACGCCCACCGCTAAATGCTTAATACTGTCTAAAACGAAATGTATCCGCTATTTATGTGTTTGTTTTTAAACATGCGCTGCATCGGCGTGACAGTTTGGGTCGGCCCGCCACGAACGCCATCTATAAAGGTCCGCCTTTCGGCAATGTTACACACTACATTCCTGCGCAAGCTTGTTATAAGTTTTACGGTCAAATGGGCGGTGTGACCCGCTGCCCAGACAGGTTTTTGGGTACTTACATGCGGACATGTATGCCGCTTTCGGCTCTCGGCAGGGCGTATCCTGGCACCCAGCTTGCCCGATGTCGTTGAATTTCGCGATAGAGACCCCTATTAAATGGGGGCATGCATTTTGAGGAGACCTGGAAGCCTTTCTCGTTGGCCCATGGGTCGCTCCGGAAACGGGCTCCCCGCCCCCTGCGTACAAACGTGCACGTAATAATTTGCCAAGCTCATGACAAAAGCCGCACGTAGTATACATGTGAACTGACCATGTCCTTATTCGCAATCAAAACGTTGCAGGTGATGTCTACCCGTACGGTATCTACACGTGTCCACAATGACGTGTGCCAGTTTTCGTCCCCAAACCCCTCACCCCAAGGCCCCATACGCCGCGGTTACCGTTACCTCGTACACACCAGGCGCTGGCGGTGCAAACCAGCTTTCCATGCGTCCACCACACATGTCACTTCCGACATGACAACCCAGGTGCACAGTAGGCCGGCAGTCTCCCAGGTTGGCAAGGTTGCCAAACGTCGAAGCTGCAGCATGTCCTCCCCCATGCCATTGCGACATGTTTCCGGACCCTGCCCATGTTACACCCCGCCCATGCTAATGACTGCCTCCCTCTCGTCCCGTCAGTTGCCACACGTGCAGCTCATCGAAATCCAAGAACCCAGGAACGGCACCCACATATGCTTCTTGTGTGAAGTAGCACCGCTCACATCCCAAAACCTCCAAGTGGCATACCGTGCTGCCTAACTCGGCGCCTCCTTGCAGTACGCTGCATCTTGACACCATGGCAGCCCGTTGACCGTCTTAGATGGTACCCTATACCATATCATATCACCATCGGACTCTTAGCGTACGTGCGTGTGCCCAACAGGCCCCGCCCAGCCATGTATGCATCCAGCCGTGTATGCCAAGCATGGCCAAATTACCCTGTTGCCTACAGTTCCACAACACAATACAGCAGCGCGTTGCCCTCCGTGTTGGTCACACAATTCAGTGTCACTCCTGCCCCCTGACACCCGAACCGTTCAGTCGAACATGCACAACCCGTACCCCAAAACCTGGACGGCGGCGGGCTACCACAAAATCCCCGCCCCGAGCCCGTGCAGTACTTCACGCAGTTTGCTGGAAGCATGCACATGCATTCGTTTCGTACAAATTTCACACACGCGTCCCGCTTGCCGTCTCACGACCTCCGAACACCTACATAGTCCACGGCATTGAGCTCACAGTGGCAGCTAACCGACAGTCCAGGCTCCCGCCACTGGCCAAACGTTCTCGTGCATGCAGCCCGCGGCCCAAAGCCACCCAATGCGGAAGCTCGGCGCCCCTGGCACTGCAGACACCTACGACTAAACGGCACGCCGTACGTGAGGCGTGCACGTTGCCCACGGCGCGGATGGCTCATTCCGCGTGCTCGTGCGGCAGGCCCTGGCGCTGCTGCTCCCGCGCCTCCCGCGCCTCCCGCGCCGCCGCCGCCGCCACGTACTCCTCCAGCACGGCGTACATGGCCAGGTTAGGAAACACCTCGTCGGGGGACACCTCGTGGCCGGTCAGCGGGTCCTTGCTGCGGGGGCGGTGGAGGGAGCAGGTGGAGGGGTGAGCACCGGTGACCAAGCAAGAGGTCGCGTGAAGGGTAGTTGCCGAGGGGCTCAGTCAAGTGTGCGATACTGGGAAAGCGCGGGCAAGGGACAGAGATACAACAGCATTGCCCCCAAGTATCACGGAAAGGGCCACGGCTCGCCTACCGCGGCACGAGCTCCAGAAACAACATGGCATCTCGACAACGTCTGGTGTGTTGGTACGGCGACGCCTCAAGGCGGCAAAGCCGTACCTGCCACCCACGTGCCACACCCGTCCCCTGCCGTCCCGGCCGCCTCACCCCGCCTTCTCCAGCCACCCGATGATCGCCGCCCGCTCGTAGGTGGCGCCCGTCACCGTCACCGCCGGCTCCGTGAGGATGTGGTGCGTGATGGGGCACAGCAGGTGCCGCGGGGCGCACTCCGCAGCCTCCTGCAGCGCCGCAGGAACAGCCACCGGCGGCGGCCAGTGCGACCGCCGCCGCAGCGACACGGTGGCCGACACGCCCCCGCGGCCGCCCCCGCCCCAGTGGTGGTGGTGGTGGTCGGCGTCGGGGTCGGCGCGGTGTGCAAGGTTGCCGAGGAAACCGTCAACGGCGTCCTGTCGGGAGGGATGCAACCGGCGGGTCCGTCACAGGTGAGGAATAGTCCTGCAGACCCACATGCACATATCTGCCGGTAGCACTGTCCCTTCTGCAAAGTAGCTGCAGGTGGCCTCAACAGTGTTCAGGGATACATCTTACTGGAAAGGCAAGGAACTTTACGAGATAGGTAGCGCTGTACCCACCCCAATCACGCGCCCGCGGTTGGGCTCCAGCGCCAGCCGCATGATGACGCCCGCCGCGTACGGCACCCAGCTGTCGTACGTGTACGACACGACGGCGGCGAACAGCTCAGGTGGCAGCATGAGGCCCAGCACGCGCAGCGCCACCAGCGTGTGGGCGCCCAGCAGGGCGGGCACGCCATGGCTGCACGCCACGCACTGCACGGCCGCCTGCGGCTGGCCACGGCGCAGCATGCGCAGCGCATGAAGCAACACGCGCAGCTCGTGGTAGGTGCGGTACAGGCCTGCGTGGAGGGCACGCAGACGCGTTGATAGAAAGACCGGTGAAACCCGTGGCGCCAAGGGGAGGCTCTAGCCCCCAGGCTGCCCTGCAGCACCTGAAGTAGCCTTCCATGTAGTGCGGCCGGCGCTCGCTGGATCAGATCTAGGAGGAGGTGCTACCACCACCGTGGCATAAGCGCTTCTCCCATGCTAGCACACCTACCCGCAATCAGCGTCCACGCCGCGGCCAGCGGTGCGGTGGCGGCGAAGGCGAAGGCCAGGTGCGCCGCCACCAGCCCCGGGAACAGCCACGTGAGCGGCCACAGCAGCAGTCCCAGAGACACGCCTATGCTGCTGCTGTTGCTGTTGTTGCTGTCCCCTTTGTGCTGCGGCTGCTGCTGCGGCTCCTGCTGCGGCACCGTGGCGACGGTGGCACGTGGTGCGGCGTGCTGCACCCATCGGGCGGTGTCCGACAGCCAGGACACGATCGAGTCCCGTGCGGCCTGGGGTGCGGGGGCGGGGGTGGGTCAGGGGAGCCGCAACACCAGCAAATGGAGGACGGGGATGGGAACGGGGACGGGCACGGCAGAAAGGAAGCCACGGTAGGGCAAGGCAGGTACAGCTGGGTTGCTGGTCGTGGCTTCCCTTTCCTGACAGCCGACCCACATTCCATCCAAGGGGCTACATCATTTCGTGACCAGTGCCTAACCCACGGGGCCCAACGACACCCCACGAAGGAACCCTGCTGACGCATGCCGAAAGATGCCACTTCTGACAGGGATGCACAGGCCGCAGGCACCTAGCAGGCGGCATGGCACTGCCTAGGATGCCCGCATGCGTGCACGCAGGAGGTGCCCACCTTGTAGTCCACCTTGGAGTCCCGCACCATGTCGTACACGGGTTGGTCCCACAGCCACGCCGCCGCCAGCGTGAGACGTGGCAGCGTCAGCAGCGCCGCGCCGTACATGGCAGCGGCCTGCGGCTGGTACCGCTCGTACGACAGCAGGTCGTATGACACGCCGCCGCTGCCGGCGGCGGACTGCAAGCCGCCGCCAGGGGCGCTGGACGTGTTGGAGCTGTACCGAATGGGCCCGGCGGCGATGGGGCTGAAGGGGAAGGGGGAGGCGGTGCGGAGGACGAGGTCCAGCTCGTAGCGGGAGAAGAGGAGCGGGATGTTCGCCGCGGTCTCGCCTGGGAGGCAGGGAGGGGCACAGACGAGCGGGGTTTCCGGGATGTTTTAGCGGGCTTCCCTTGAACGGCACGGGAGTAACGTGTGGGTATATGGGTAATCCTCGCGCGTTGTGAGGCGTTTACGGACGAGCGACTGGCGTGTGTAGGGGGCTGCAACCGTCACAGTTCTGGCGGGGTGGCACGGTCGAAGGCGTGCAAGGTAGGTTTGTCCACGGAAACGCATGGAGCCAAAACATCCGACCCACATCGACCATGAGGTAGTTGCAGCTTGTGGCATGGCGATACATGGCATTCCATAACGATCGAATGGCCCGAGAGGCCCAGGTGCTATGCAGCTGCTGGGCGCCGCGCCAACAGACTGGGTACTTTGGACGCTGCCGAAACCCCCATACCTGGGAGCCCAAACAGCGTCTGGGCGGTGATGCGATAGAACAAGTTGAACGGATGGTATGCGTAGAAGCGTAGTCTCCTGGACTCGTGTGCCGGAGACACCTCCGTCGCCGTCGCCCCGCTCCCGAAGCCTTCCATCGTGGGCAGGGCCAACCCGCTGTTTCCCCGCCAAACGGCAGCGCAGCAGCCAGCGCCAAGTACAAGTGCTGCGAGTAGCATTGCTAACGGCCTCGCTGGTGATAACCGGTTCAGCCCCCAGCCAGCATGCCCCCGGCGACCTTGGACGTGGTCCCAGCCAGGAGCTGGCTCCGCGTTCAGCTCCACGGGACCATCGCCACCTAATAGCCTGTCAGCAAGCTCTTCGCCACGCAATTGCTCCATATTGACTGCAGGGTCGTGCAAGCTGGGGCCTAAAAGCCCTTTCCGGCAGGACCGGACAAGGAGATAGTACAGCCGGATTCTTCTTATATAGTTATATCACAGAAGTATAGGTTACTATGCGTTGATAGTCTGGACACCTTGCCGGCGCGAGCAGTTATGCCGCGTGGCAATTTGTACGAGAATCCTGAATCCATCAGCGCGGGAGGAAAAAGCGAAAGGTGGAGGGCACAAGTGATAGCGCGAACCTCCGATATATGCGTGCAATTTCACACTGCTAAGCGGCATGCTCCATAGGGCTCGGTTACTGTCGACCCTCCCGACGGTGACCAGGGGATGGTGACATGGCAGCTTGTGGCAGGGCAGCAGACACGCCCCGTGTACCTGCAACCTGTAACCCTTCAGAGGTGCCTCTCCTCACTCAGCAGCGGCAGCAAGTGCCCGCCTGCGCCAACCACAGCGGGGCTGGCCTTGGTTGAAGGCACCTCTCGTCGGCTCCCGCCGTCCCTGCTGGTCATTACGCCACCGCACTTGTTGTTGGGCAGACCAGGGCAGACGGGGACAGCAGCCCTCGGGCATGCCCCGCGTCAGAAGCGTGAGCTAAAGGCTCTGTCCCTTGCAGGAAGTGGGGTCCTAAGGTAGCGTCGCCGGTCCAACGCGCTTCCCTGCATGCCCGCGTCCCAGGCGTTCTTCGGTGTATCCCTTCAGCGTGCGGGCTTCGGGGGTTTCCGCCAAGTCAAGCCTCACCCTGGTTAGGGCCTGGCCGTGCCCGGCACGGCACTCTGCAAGTCCCAATGCCTGTGTCAACATACTTGGTCGGCTGTGGGCCTGTGGCATGGTCTGGTCCGTGGTGCCGGAGAAGGCACCGGCAGCAGGAGGCGCCGAGGCGGGCTGAGGGCTGGCAGTTTTGCAGGGCGAGGCGGTAGTGGCCTGGGTTACACAAGCCCCGGGTACCGTAGTGACAATTTGCTGCAAACTGGCCGACCCCAAATGCTTCTCCGTTTTGACTCGGACCTGTCCGGACCTCAGCAATGGTCCACACCAGGGGACGCCTGCTACACTACATCCTGCTACACCAGGGGAGGCCTCCCCTGGTGCACACACCGCCCGTCCAGCCCCAAACAACCGCCAATGCCTTCAGCGGTCTAGTCCGTACAGCTTTGCTCTATGATATCTTTGTACTTGCCTTCATCGCGTCCTGCTACGTAACCAGTCCAGCCAGGCCCAGCTCAAGGTAGCAGTCCTGTACCACAGTACCAGCCTGCGCCAGCCTGCCGGAGCAAACAGCATGCCCCTCGTCCGCCCCTGCTAGCCTACTTACAAGCCCCATTACAGGTTGACACGCTAGGGGTCGCAAAGAACACAGTTTCGTCTCAGGGGCAGGGACACTGGGGCAGGCCACCTTGTCTCTACGTACACGCGCACCAGCGCCGCCCATGGCGTGTGCCTTGTCAGTTCTACCGCATGCTGCAAGCCTCTCATGCATGTCGTTGGGGTAGGGCAGGATATGGCGCCACCCAACAAGCTTTGGAACGTCCTCCTGTCCCTGTGTGCCAACTCGTGCCAAGGGCGGCAGGCGGGGCAGTGGGGCACGACAGTGTAGGCAGGTGTAAATGGGCGTAAGGTTCCCATACGAGCCGCAGGGCCCAAGGGGCACGGCGCTGGCACCCAGTCACGGACGAGGGAAGGGGACACCATGGGACACTGCAGCGTGCAGGTTGGCGCTTGGCTGCATGTAATTTGTGGACCCAATCCGTCTCTCCGCTTGCGCGCCTCACTGTTACGGCCTGTGACGGCCAGGGGCTTGTCCCTCCCCGTCTCCTTACCTGTGTCACGTGCCAGTGGCACGGTACTGCATGGGCGGTCAACACATTCTTTGCATGAATCATAATAATTGCTACTGTATGAACGCGTGAAACTGAGAAGCTCACACGGGGCTCGTGCTGGCTCGTGTGGCCTTGCGTGCACGGGAACGCCAAGAAACCCCTGGTGACGGCCCAGCATGCCTCGGTAAGCCTCGGTAGTGAGAGTAATAATACTAACGCGGGAAGCGAAGCACTCCCGTGTGGGTTAAGGAGGTGGGGTGTGTTGCACCCAGGATGCGCCCAGTTGGCCCCCATCCACAGCTGGGGGTGGAGTCAGGTGGTTCGACTGACAGCCCACTCCACGGAAGGACAGCCCGCTCATTGGCTCACCAGGGCGTTCCTGGCAAGTTTGGGCCGTATTGCGTTCAAGTTCCTGCCGGAAGCAGATTATACTGTGGGCGCTCATGAGTATTGGCAGCATACGTGCATGTCGGTTCGGTTGACGGTGTTAGGAGCAGCACCTGTGGGGTTGATTAGGTGTGGCCTCGTGCGCCCAGCCACCAACAGGCGGCACAGGTCTTTCCAGAACATCCCTCCCGGTAAGCTTCGGTACCTTCAGCGCCTTGTTGTCATGCTCTCAGCACACTACACTAGGGGAGCCCCTGCTCTCAGCACACCGCTGGCATGGATACCGGTAACATGGCTGAAGCTGGCGGTGGCTCGGGCGCTTGATGACCAGTCGTTGTATCAGCTGTCGTGTGTACGTGTTGGCCAGCATGCCGTACCGGCCCACCGCCTCCCCCACTGCATCCCCATTCTGACAGTGGCCAGCAACGTCAGGATCGTGCGGAGGCCGCATACCGGTATCGAGCACAACAGCTGAGCATGCGCTTGCGAAGCAAGGTGAGGGCTATCTCCAGCTCAGTTGGGTGTTATTAAAGAGGCAATGGTCCCGATGATGCCCCCATGTTTATGGGCCAGCTACGCGTGAAGTTGTAGATCCAGCAGAGTAAGCATCACATTCCCTGCGCACTACCAGGCCAGGACCCCAACTTACATCCAGGACAAAGCACGCAGACGTCGGAACCCCATGCTGCCCCCTGGGCGTTGCGGGGCCTGGAGTTGACCAAGCAACCACAGTAAATTGCCTCTGCACCACGGCCGGAGGCCTGGGCAAGGACGACACCTCATGCCATGCAGTGGCCACAAGCCCGGTCAGGCATGCTGCTGGCGTAATTGTGTGGACACGGCGCATTTCGACCCTCGACCGTTGATAGTTTTGAAATTCCACACGTCATTGACGGCTCGCAGCTGATCACACCAGTAGACGGGCAACGGGTTCCATGCTGCAACAGAGCACCAACACCACAACAACCGAACACACCATACCAAGCTTGTACACGTACGACATAGCGGTGCGGGCCGGTGCCGGCAGGCCGGGCGCCTTGGTGCACCGCTCGTAACATGCAGTGCACACCCCCGCACGCGTTCTGTAACTGCCCTGACCCCAGTTGCCGCCACGATCCTGCTTCCCCACCTTGCTCACACATGCTCTCACCGCGCTGTACCCCCGCTCGCATGCCATGCATCATGCTTGTGCACCCCCAGCAGTCCAGACCGCGCCCTACCCCGCCGCCACCTTCTGCTTCTTGCCCTTCTTCCTACTCGGCCCTACAGCAGCCAACAGCAGCGCCTCCCGCGCCGCCTTGCTGCCCGGGGCGGGGGCTGCCGGCCGCGGCGCCCTCCCGCCGCCACCCTTTGCCTCACCGTCGCTGTCTCCCCCGTCGCTGTCCTCTTTCCCATGGCCTGCCCCTGGGTGCCCCTGCGCCAGTTGGACAGTGACGGTAGCACCAGTTGGCAGCGGGACACCAAGTTGAAGGTACTCCATCTGCCTGCCCTTTCCTGCAACCTTCCGCGCAGGCACAAGCCCCTAAGCTACATAGCTGCAAGCTCCACTCAATCCCGCAGCTCCCCAGTGACAAATTACGTTTCGCTGCGTACAAGTGCCCGCACCCCCCTCTCTCACTCATGCGCAACTGCACTCATGTCGCGTTTTTGACTCCCAACTGCGGATCCCCCATCCACGTGGCTCTACTCGCGCTGCTTCACGCCTCACCTTGCCGCCCTGCGCTCTCGACTGCTGCTGCAGCAGGCCCTTCAGGCCCCCGCCGGCTCGCGGCCCGGCCGCCTTCTGCTCCTCCGGCCCCAGCCGTGCCCCCCGCCCCTCCTCCTCCGCCTGCTGCTGCTGCTGCTTCCGTGCCAAGCCTCGCTCTAGGCGCTTCTTCAGCTTGTGGTCCAGCGCCGTCGCCGTCTCCACAGCCTGGGGACAGGGGGACAGGGGGTCAGCCGCATATGCCAGGGGGGTAACCGCGGAGCGGCAAAGGAACGGAAACGGTGCCGGTAACGGTCAGCCTGGGAGCGGGGTGTGCCACAGAGTTGGGATGTTGAAGGTCCTTTATAGTGCGCCGTACACCGCAGCAGTGGCGAGCTGGCGCGGCATGCAGCAGGTCCGCCTTCCAGTGGCACGAGCTGCCGTGTGATGACAGCGGCAGCACTGGCACAGCACACAGGGCGTTACGTACGGTAGGACTGGTCAGCCCGGCCCGTTGTAACCCGCCCCGGCTAAACGTTCACAAATGTGTGCCGCATGACACACGTGCTTACCTTATGGTGGGGCAGGTACTTGGCGCCGAGGCCGAGGCTGTTGGCGGGGAGGCCGGGGAGTGGTACGGCACGCGTTTGGCAAGATATTGGTGCGTAATGGGTTCCCGGGAGCAGACCACATTATGCAATTAAGGTGGCAGCTTTCAAGTAAGACACGTCGATGGTGACATGGTATGATGCGATGGCATGATGCAGCAACGCGGTGCCCCGCCCCGCGTGCAGCACATGTTTCCCAGTGTGCGGGGGCGCACCCAGGCGTGCGGCTCCCTTGCCCCACACGCCCGCTGATGCAGTTGCTCACAATTGGGGTCTTTTGGCGGGCACGACGTCCTCCGACCCAGGCCCCGCTTCCCGCAGCGCCTCCTCAGCGGTCATGCCCAGCCACCCGGAGACGATGGACAGCGCCTGCCCCGACGGCGCCACCTCCACGTCGTCACTTGCGCCCTCCACGGCCCCTCTCTTCTTGGTTGCATCCTTCATTATGCAACGGAGTGTTACGAATCGGAAAGCCTAGCGTCCAGGACGCAGAGGAAGCCTACGCCTAGGTCAGCCGAGTGCCGCTGTGTCTGCGACTCAGGTTTCAGTAAGGTCACATGCTGCAGGATACTGTGTATGTGCTGAGTATGCTGAAAGTGTGTGCCTTCCTTCTTTGACCATCCTTATTACTAAAGCCGTACGCTTGGAAACGGTCACAGCTGCTTCCGGGTGACGGGACGAGTCAACACATGTTTATTAGTAGATGTTGATTTACGGAAGGCGCGTTGGCGAAACCTCTTGAAGCAAGGCTGCACCTGACTCCTTGCGTGCAGTCCCAGTCCTATACAACTCCCGGCAAACATCGCTACCTTTCATCTTATAATTCAAATAAACGCTGCTAGTCTCCTGTCAGTCCTCGCGGGCTGCCTCAGTTGGCTTCTGTTCCACGCCTTACCGCCGAGAACCTTTCCACTTCAGGACGCCACAACAGGGAACGCTTCTACGCAGCGATGCCATGCGGCAGCCCTGTTGGGCTTAGTCGCGGGCTGCTGCGACACGCAGCCCAGCGGTCCAGGTGGTCGCCATGTCCGGGACAGCTGGTCCCGCATCCCTGGTGCAGCTGTTGAAGACTGACCCCACCAAGCAGACACAGAGCCAATCGGCAAAGGTGCGCACTGGCACGTGTGACAGTACGGCGTCCAGGCAGTACTGCACGTGATACGAGAGGAGTGGGCAAGGGGGAGGGGACTCCCCCGTGGGAAGCCCCAGCACCAGACCAGCTGGGGACCGCACAGGCCACCCCGGTCACAAGTCCATGACCTAACAGCTTGCGCTTAGTAGTCCCTATCCAGCCTCCAACACAGCTAGTGCGCATGCTGGCCCACTGGCTTATTGTCCGGCTGGCAGGCCCGGGTAGCGAAGGCAGGCAAGCCACGGACGACAGATGCCCTGACAGGAGTGCCATGTGCCTGCGTCTGCCCCTGCCCCTTGGTTGTCCCCCGGGGTCCCCCACCTCGCGCCCGCTTCCCCCTGCCCTCCGCCCCCTCCCTCCTATCTCCGCGCGTGTGTTCCCCAGGAGGCTGCGCTGCTTGAGGATGTGGCGGTGCAGTACAGCAGCACGTACGAGTTCGTGGGCGCGGGCAGTGCCACGGCCAAGGCGTTCGGGGAGCTGTTCGATGCGCTGGTGGGCCGACCGTGGGGTGGAAAGAGGGAGGGGGCTGGGGAGAGGTGAATGTCGGGAGTTGAAGGGGTAAGGGGCTAGATAAGGGGAGAATGCCTAGGATAGCACGCGGCGTCAGGCAGCTGCTGCATGCGCTAACCAGGTGGGGTTGGGCCAGAGGGTAACCGCGGAGCCAGGGGGTGAGGGGCGACGACAAGGGGGTGGGGGGGGGGAGCGATGGGGGCAGAGGAGCGTAAGGCCGGCGGCCGAGTGTGGAGGCCAGGGAGACCACGGAGTGGGGATGCCGGTGGCAGGTGCGTGCAGCTACCATACCCGGCGGCGTGCGGACTCTGATGCCGGGCATGCGGGGGTGGGTCTCCGACCGCATCGGCCAGCGTACCGTACGCAGCAGCCCCAGCCCGCACGGCATTTTTGTCCCTATTCTACGCCCGACCCATGCCGCCGCATCCTCTCTGCCCCCACCGCAGGTCCGGCACCGGCTGCTGTCCGCTCCGTGGCGCTCCGCCCTGCGTCCCGACCACCTGCTGCGCGTGCTGCAGTGCTGCCGGCTGCTGAGCAGGGACAACGCGCTGAGGCAGCGGCTGGTGGAGATGGGGGGAGTGCAGGTGGGGCGGCGGGGGTGATGGGGTGGGGGAGGGGGCGTGGGCGTGGAGAGGTGGCGGGAGTGGGCAGTGGTCGGCTGTCTCGCAGGGGCGGCAGGTGGACGGTTGCCGGGGTGCTATAGGCGAGGTGTGGATTGGGATTGGGAAAGCTCGGATTACGGAAAGGTGTAGGGTTTAAGGCGGTGCCACCAGGTCGTCCAGCGCTCTTGCGGGCCGTTGCCATCCATCGCCGTCTTGTCAACCGTGCTTGTCAACCGTCCCTCCTTTTCCCCTTCTCACGCACCAGGTTATCGCTCAGTTGTTCCGCGAGCAGGCCGCGGAGCACTTCCGCGGCACCATCACCGCCTTCCAGATAGAGGTGCTCACCGAGTGCGCCTCCATCATAAAGCGACTGGCGGGTGCGTGGGGACGGGTGGGGCGGAAGGGGTGACAGGGGGGCGCGTGAGGGCAGGGCGGTGGGTATGGGACTGAGAAGTTCCCGCTTGTCCGGGCGCCGCACCGGCTTGCCCCTTGCGTCCTTGTCTCCTAGTTGCACCCCGGGTACCCACGCTGTGTACTTGTTTCTTGCCCATCCCGACCTCGCACATATCCGCACCCACCCCAGGCGACGTGGGGCCTGGCCGCCCTCACCCAGTGCGAGGTGCACGTGACGCTGGTGCAGCTGCTCAACAGCACCCCTACCCCTTAACACACACTTGACCCACGCACACCCAACCAGGCGACGAGTGGGGCCTGGCCGCCCTCACCCAGTGCGAGGTGCACGTGACGCTGGTGCAGCTGCTCAACAGCACCCCTACCCCTTAACACACACTTGACCCACGCACACCCAACCAGGCGACGAGTGGGGCCTGGCCGCCCTCACCCAGTGCGAGGTGCACGTGACGCTGGTGCAGCTGCTCAACAGCACCGACCCCGCCGTGCTGCCGCTGGTGCTGGTGGCGCTTATCGGCTTCGCGGCGCACAGGCAGCACTACGCGCACGTGACGGGGCCGGCGGCGCTGGAGACGCTGCTGCGCATCGTGCAGCAGTACGACCTGCCCTTCAAGCGGCTGGCGGGTGGGGCGGGGTTGGGCGGGGTGGGGCACACGTGGCATGTGGCACTGCCACATCCACTTGAGTAGAGGCTGGCGGATGGGGCACGTGCAGCAGTACGACCTGCCACGCAAGCGGCTGGCGGGTGGGGTGGGGTGGGGCACACGTGGCACTGCCATGTCAACACCCCAAGGCGCAGGAGGCATGCGAGAATGCTTGTGCTTGTCCGCTTTCGCCTCGCTGCCAACCAACTCCGCCACCCATCATACATGTTTTCTTGCCCGCCGCCCGCTCGCAGGCGTCATAACTGCCCATTACCCTTCCCCTCCACACAGGCCCGCTGACCGCAACCCTGCTCTCACAGTCGCTCCCGCTTTCTTCCCCCATGCCAATACGCATGCCCCTCCCCTGCCCCCCTGCCCCCAGCCGACCTGCTGGCCCTGCTGGCCCGTCGCGAGGCGGTGGTCGCGGAGCTGCTGGCGCTGTCGGGGCTGGGCCGCATCGTGGGGCAGCTGGCGCCGGGCGGCGACGGGCCGCTGGCGCAGAGCCTGCTGCGTGTGGTGTGCTACCTGGCGGCGGACGCGGGGGCGGTGGCCGAGATGTACCACGTGAGCAGGAAGGGAGGGAGGGGGCGCGGGAGAGAGGGAGGGGGTGGTGCACGGACACGCGGTGGATAGCAACTAACAGTGATGTGCTGTGTTCTTCGTAGTGTGGAAAGTGGCCTTGGACCTCGTGCTCACATCGTTGGTAGGGTGCACCATCCTTGGTCCTAGAGCACCTTGCAACCTGCCGTGGCCCCTACCCGCTCGCTGCCACCTCTCGTCGACAGCGTCTCCAACAATCCAACGATGCTCATGGTAGTCGCGCTGGCACCTTTCACTGGTAACCTTTCCAACCCCTCCCCCACCATTTCTGCTGCGCCCCCACCCACCCTGTGGCTCGTTGCTTCCTTTCAACTCCTGGATTGCTTTCCCCTTCCTTGCAACGCCCCCTCCCCCCTTCCAACTACCAACAAGGAGCACCCCCTCCCCCCTCGCGCCCGCAGGTGGGCTCCATCCCCGTTCTCATGTCGCTGGTGGGCGCCGCCGTGCGCGAGGTGGCGGCCAACCCCTCCTCCAGCGCGCTGCCCCCTGGGCGCGCCACCGAGCTGCAGCTGGCCGCCACCGCCCTCACGCGCCTGGCGGAGCACGACGAGTGCAGCGCGCAGATACGAGCATGCAACGGCGTGACGCTGCTGGGGAAGCTGCTGCTGGTGCAGCCGGCCAAAGGGGACGGTGGGTGTGGGTTAGCTGGGGCGTGTGTGTTAAGGACGGGGTGTGGGCGTGCAACAGAGGGACGCTGCTGGGGAAGCTGCTGCTGGTGCAGCTGGCCAAAGGGGACGTTGGGTTAGCTGGGCGCGGATGTGGGCGTGGCTTCATGCGGGGTACGGGTTGCCGTAAAGGGCGGGGTGGGGCGTGCGTGGAAGGACGTCACAGCCGTGGCCGTGGCCAATTCGGATGGAATGTCTTCAACAGGATACTGTGAAGTGAGTGGGTGTAGGGGCAAGCGGCACACGGAGGAATGCAGGGGGGCCGTTCCAACCCCCGCACCCCAAACTGCCCTCCCTTCGTCAACCACACCCCTCTCCCCGCTTAACAGGCACTCCGTTTCCCCTCCCATCCCCTTTGCACCCCGCAGACCCCCGCACCAACGAGAAGGCCGGTCGCGAGGTGCTGTCGCTCAAGGCATACGTGTTCCGCGCGCTGAGGTACCTGTTCAGCGTGGAGCGGAACAGGAAGGTGCGTGGGGTGGGATTGGGTAGGGTAGGGGTGTGTGCGACTGTGTGGGTGTGCAGGGCTGACGGACCAGCGATCGGAGCGACGAGTCCCCGTCCCCCCAGTCCCTGCCGCACCCTCGCTTTCCGGTTATGCGGCACGTGCCTGCGTTGCACCCAACCTACGCCCGCTGCTTGTGCTGGCACGCTGACCGGCAGTCATGTTTCATAACTGCAAACCAGTTTTAATTGTTGCTCACCCGCGTCTATTGCTTCCCTCTCCTTCTTTCCCCCCCCCTGCAGATGTTCAAGCGGCTGTTCCCGCCCGACCTTTTCGCCGCCTTCATCGACGTGGGCCACTACAACGCGCAGCTGCCCGCATACGCACACCTGGTCACGCACCTGGAGGGTGGGACGGTGTATATGGGGGTGGGGGTGGGGGAGGGGGAGGGGGAAGGGGAGCAGCGTGCTTGGCGAGGGGAAAGGATAAGAAGGGGCATACGCGCACCTGGTCTCGCACCTGAAGGGTTGGGTCAGTCACTCACCCGTTAGCACTCAGCAGTTCAGCTACTGCAGTGACAAGCCACTGCCGCTCCACCCACACCCACACGCCTCCGTCAGAGCGCACTGGCTCCACGGGCCTCATGACCTCGTTGTCATCAACCACAACACCCGGCCTTCCCCCCCCCCCCCTCGGTCCTCCTCCCGCATACACCCGCGGGGGATCCATGCGAATGATCCCCCG
>VFQN01004968.1_pt1 | contig 16867 bp, 27 predicted proteins | sample 3512371 | NCBI WGS metagenome assembly VFQN01 (sample SAMN10412370, study PRJNA504923) | tailings metagenome | isolation source: Replicate 2 from Balatoc abandoned mine | place: Philippines: Itogon, Benguet | collected 2017-08-28 | reverse complement strand
GGGTGTACAGCTTGGTGCACATGAGTTGGAAGGTGGAGGCGCTCTTGTCGGTGACAGTGGTGACGAAGGAGGGGAGGGGCGGCGGTGGGGGCGGTGGTGGGGGTGGCTGGGCATGGGGCTGGGGGGCGAGGGCGGGCGGGTGGGCGGCGATGGGGGCGACGGGCACGGGAGGGGGTTGTGCGAAGGCGGGGGGCGGTGGCACAGCGGCTGGGGCGGGGGCGAGGGCGGGGGGGGGGGGGGGTCCCTGTGGGGCCAGGGTAGGTCCGCGGGCTCCGGCGCCCGGGCTGGTCGGTTGGTGGTGTTTGGCGGTTGCTGGTTGAGCACGCAGCACGGGCCAATGCAGGACGGCCGGTTAGGGCGTCGTACACTCCCTTTTACACAGTCAGCACCTCCTCAGCATTGACAGGTGCATTCACCAGCGTGTCTGGTTGGGCGTTATGTGGTTGCAAGGATGACTTGCTGATGCGCTGCCAGTCGGCAGCTGTAACGTCTGTGCGACGCAGTGTACAGTCACCTCAAACGGCGCTGTATCCTGCCACCACCTGTCCGCACTGCCCAACACCACCCATGCTCCCTAGCCAGCAGTTGTCTTCCCGGTTTGCACCACTCAGCCAAACCGAACAGAACACGTGAAAACTCAGAAACCTCCCATCACTCCCGCTTGGCATCTGGTGCGCTCGATTGCCGGCCCCCAGGCCCACGCGCCTCCTCCTCCGCTGGACCGTCCCCTGGAACCCCGCCTTCCCCCGGCCGCTGCGCCTCGCCCCCGCCTGGCGTCCCCGATGTCCCCGGTGTCCCTGGCGCCCCAGAGTCCTCCTCTGCCTCGTCCAGAGGAGCGCCGTACAGCAGCTTCTGGAGCACCTGCAGGGCAGCAAGGGACACGGGGCCGCACGCAGTTTGCCACCGCGGGCAAGGCGTGCAGCATACGGCATCAAGGTCATTCGGCCTGCTACGCAGCCCAGTGAGGGCATCAGCCAGTCACTTGGCGTTCAGAATGCCCTTGCTCAGCGTCGCGTCCCTACTGGCGCAGGAAAAGCAGGCGCAGCTCCAAGTGGGGCCCAACGCCCAGTGCCGAGTGCCATTGCGCATGCACCAAGTGTGCAGGCTCCCATCTGCGGCGCCACCACTGAGCTGCGCAAATGAAGGGCGCTTCAGTGGAGCCTCGCTTGCTGGACTGGCCGTCCACTGCGTCTCCATGGACCTGGGCGGCGCGGCCTCAGCACCCCACGCCACCACCTGCGTCCACTGCCGCACGCCCCACACTCTTCCTTCTCACACCCCGTCACACCCCCGCACCTCCTTGTTGAGGATGTGGCCGTGCGGCACTGAGATGTAGTACTGCCTGTCGCCCTGCACCTCCAGCGGCATCAGCGCCTGCCGGGCCTGGCCCCGCACCTCGGCCACGCTGCGGTGGCGCCAGGGGGGCAGCAGCCGCTCCAGGGGCACGTCGTTGTCCTGCCGTACAGCGAGGCACGTGGCGTGCTTTAGCAGTGCAGCAGTACAGCCGTACAGTAGTCGTGTGCAGGTCACCGGGAAAGAACAGCAAAGGATTCGCAGGACCGGTACAGTGCTAAACGGCCATGCACGGATGCAGGGGTCGGTGGAGAAACAGGACCACAGGGCCCGCTGCATGTCCGCCCAAGATACAGTGAGTGCAGCCGGGGCTTACCTAGGTCAGTACACGCGTGGTGCACGTTCTACGCAGCGCAAGGAGCCCCATCGCCGCAAGAGGAATGACAGGCTTCACAACCCCAGGCCCTCATGCGCTTCCCTCGCCGCCTCTCACCTCCCTGATTCCCCAGAAGTCCAGCACGACCATTCCCCTCCCCTCCCCTTCCCCCACCCCCCATAATCACAAAGCCCCCACCCATCACCTCCCCACCACCCCGCCCTCACCTCCCTGTTGCCCCAGAAATCCAGCACGCTGAAGCGCACCACGCGCCGCTCCGGCAGCAGCAGCGACAGCTCCCCCACGTAGCGCCCACTGTAGTACCAGATGCAGTAGGAGGTCACCACGCAGCCCACCGCCAGAGCGCCCACAGCAGCCAGGTCGGTGGGGTTGGGGTTGGACTGCGCTGCGAGGGATGTGGGACGAAGCCGCGTGCGCGTGAAAGGTAGAACCGCACCGCAGGGAGGGCTACGGTAGTGCAGAGGCAGCGTAGGGTGCACCCTTGTACGACAGCGTCAATCCCCAGAACCCCGCGTGGCCAAATGCAGCAAGGTCCCCGCCCTTCCCTGGCGGTGTTGGCGGTGGCCTTTCACCACCTGCTGCCCCGCATACCCATATGGATTGCACGTGAGGAGACGCTCCCTGGCGTCTCATTGCGGTATGAGCTGTAACGCACCCAGCCCGACACCTCCAAGCCAGCCCACCCTCCCGTCCCACCGTCAACCGGCCCCTGTCCTCCCCGCCCAGGCAACCCACGCACCGTGCTGATGACCGCCGACGCGAAGGCCGCTGCCGCCAGGAAGCCCATCAGCTGGAACACCTTGGCGCGCACCACGAACCTGAACAGCAGCATGCCCTTGCCCCGGTACAGCACCTGCTTGGCCACGGGGGTGCGCCGGCGTGCTGCGAAGGGGTTGCTGGGCAGCTGCAGCCGCAGGCCGCTGCCCATGAGTCCCTGGGAGCCGGGCGGGGACGGCGGGGGGCTGGCTGGGTCGTCCGGGGCTGAGGGCGGACTGCCTTGGAAGGAGGCGGTGGTGGCGGTGGTGGCATTGGTTGTGCCGGTGTGGGGTATGCTGATGTGCTGGGTGTCGCTAGTGTAGGCGGGAGGTTGCTCGGCAGGGCCTGCATACATTAGCAGGGGTGTTGCGAATGCTTTGGGGCAGTGGCAAGGGATGTACCTCTGAAGCGTGACTGGCATTTCAGCCATGGCGACTCATCATCGGCAGGACAAGCGGCTGCAGAGGCTGTGTACGTGCAGCTGTGCATTTGCTGCACGTGGCGCCCACACTCCAGCTTAAGAAGCCAGTGACCAATAGTAGACCTCTGCCTGACAGATTACGGCCACATGGCACCTGACCTTGCGTGGTTTGGCCCGTTTGCTGTTCTGGTTTGGACGAGAGCCATCTGAGGTGGAGCAGCGCACCATGCCCAACCGCCCTGCAGTTGTGTCGCTGTGCCCGTGTCCCTAACTGCTCGCCGAGCCCAGTATTGCTCCGTGTTGCTAAAAGCTGATTATATGCATGGCAACTACTGGCATGACTGTGGGGATTGAGAAGTTGCTCTCGTGCTGCATTGCCCGAGACAGCCGCGACGCAACGTCGCGGCAGCCAACATGCTGCTCGCTTAAGCGCTTCGCTAGTCATTCCGCCTATTGGAACGTGCACCTGGCGCGCCAAGCTCAGCACGGCCCTGCATCGGCGAAACGTACGGACGAGTCGAGTAACCGCGATGAAAAGACTTCTTTAGCGTAAGACACAGGCTGCGTGTCCCAGGCGCGCTGCAACTCGTTTATACTTGTAAGCGAGACGCGGTGTCATGCACGCTTCCGCGAAAGGCATTCGACCTCTTGCAGCTACTCTCGGCGCCATGGCGCTAGATACCCCTGCGGAACAGAGCGACTGGGAGGCACTACCGCTTCCAGCACTTCAGGTAGGTTGTTTAGAGTCGCAAACGAGGACAATCGTGGGGGAGCGGTTGCGCTGTTGCAGCGCGCCCGGGCCTTGCGCGAGCATGACCCTAGTCCTTTGGCAGAGCCCACCCGAAAGCCTTACGCACAGCCCTCCCGGAACCCTCGCTGCTTGCAGGCTCTCGCGTCTCACTTCCTCTCACTGACCGACATTGAAGCTGCCTCTCGGGTGTGCAAACAGTGGAACTCTGCCCTCAACCTGCACCGGAGCAACGTCCTCCTCCTGCCGCTCCCCAAACAGCACACCACGCCCTCGCCACCGCCAACCGGCAGCTTAACCCCCGCGCACACCGCACCCCACCTCAACTCCCACACCTCCACAGCCCCTCGCCCCACAGCCACTGAGCGCTACCCGCCCCACCTATTCAACACCCAGACCGACTGCTTGCTCCCGCTCTCCTCCAACCGAATCGCAACCTCCGACCCGCACGACCTCGCCATCTTCTCGCAGCTCCTCGCAGCCTACGCCCGCCCCTCCCTCACCATCCTCGCCAACACATCCGCCGACGATGCCTACGCATCCTCCACCTACTCCACTTCCGTTTCCAATGCAAAAGCAGACGCCCGCGCCGCCGCCCGCGCTGCCGCCAACGCCGTCGCCAACGCCACCTCCACCGCAGCAGCCGCCATCATGCCCTCCCCCGCCGCCGCCGCAGCTGCCGCCTTCGCCTCCGCCATGGCCCCCTACTACTCCCTATCCGCGCCCCTAGCCCCCTACCTGTCCTCCCTCATGTCTGGCCACGCCGGAGCCCGCATCCGCCGCCTGTCGCTGCACCTCACAGCCATGCCCTCGCCGCAGCTGCTCCGTGGCTTAGCGCTGCTGCCCTCGCTGCGGCACCTCGCCCTGCTGGGCGGTTCCGGAGCCGTCGTCACTCTAGCACACCTAGACACGCTGGCAGGCCTGCACCAGCTCGAGGGGCTGGAGCTGTCTTGCACGTGGGACCTGCACAAGGCGCCTGGGCCAGGGGCGGCGGACGCAGGAGGCCCTGAGGCCGGGGCTGGGGTATTTGCCGGGGGTGTTGCCGGGGCCGGGGCCGGCGCTGGTCAGGCGGACATGGACCAGGATGATGACGATGAACCCGACCTGGTACTGGGTGACCAGGAGTGGGTGCCGTTCGGCCAGGGAGGCGGCGGGGCATGGGCCTTTGCGAATGCGGGTATAGCGGACGAGGGCATCCCCGGCTTTCGTTCGGCGGTCCCTTCTGTGGACCACTTTGCGCAGCTGGAGCAGCTGGTGCGGCTGCAGCTGCGCGCGTTGCCGCCTGCAGGGGGGCATGGCAGCAAGGTCCGGCTGGAGCTGCAGCCGTGCACGCAGCTGCAGGAGCTGTGTGTTAGCGGCTGGCAGCTGCAGCCGGGGCTGGCGGACCTGTCGCACCTGCAGCAGCTGAGCCGGTTGGTCACAGACCGTGTGCTGGGTGTGGAGGAGTGGGCGGCGGTGCGCAACATGGAGGCCCTGCGGGAGGTGGACCTGAGGGCAGAGGTAGCGGGCGGGGTCATGGATCCGGTGGTGGTCGGCAGCTCGGTGGAGGTGGGGTACGGAGGGCACCGTGCGTCCACTGCCACGGGGAGGCTGAGCTTCCCGCTGCCTGCTGCTTTGGGTGCGCTGAGATCTGGGAGCAGGGCCGCGGGGGCCGCGGGTGCTGGCGGCCCGGGCGGAGCGGGAGGGGGCATGCCGGAGAACCTGTTTGCGGCGGCGGGGGCGGCATCCACCCCCCAGGCTAGGGCGGCCCTCCAGGAGAAGCTGCGCAGCCTGGCGGAGCTGCACGTCCGGCTTGAGCCCATCAGGTGGGGCCCACGGGGACGGAAATAGGGGTGACAGTCCACAACCCTGCGGCATCCTTACTGAGATGCAAACACTGCAGCTATCGCCCGTCGTGCAGTACGGTATGTCATTGATGCTCAGGACTGGTGTTTGATGCGCAGATGCTGTTATGTCGGCTACCGGCCCACGTCAGAGCTGTCCATGAAATAGAACTTTGGTTGCTGACTTGCTCTCATGTTGGCTGCCGGCCCACGCCGCGCAGGTTCCTCAGCGACCTGACCTCCCTGACGCGCCTGGCGCTGAGCTGGCCTGCGTCCGGGCGGCAGTGGGGCCGCGGCAGCTGGACGGAGGAGGAGGCGCGCACCGCCCGGCGGCCCTACTCGGGGCTGCTGGCGGCGATGACGGAGATCCGGGACGCCGAGGTGGACTGCCCAGGTGCGTGGGGCATGGCACAGCAGAGCCTCTACTGGTAGACGGGGAAAGCAGTGCAGCAGCGGTGGTACGCCCCTCACGCCTTGCGCACGGTCTTCACTGTCGGTGTGCTGCATGGAACACCTCAGAAGCATTCAATTGGTGTTTTCCTTCGGCAGGCGGTGAGCTGGTTCTGGACGGCGGGCTGCTGACGGCGCTGGCCCCCGCATGGCGCCGCCTGCGCCGTCTGGTGTTCCGCGGGTGCGTGCTGCTGGGGGCGCAGGCGGCGCAGCAGCTGGCCCCCTTCAAGGAGCTGCAGGCAAGTGACTGGTATACAACACACATTTGCATGCCTGACAACTACATTTCCTGCTCATCAGCTCAGGGTGTAGCCTTCAATGTAGATGCAGTCGTAAGGATTTGTGTCCATGCTGCATGAACTCACGCATGCAGCTGGTTGTGTCGCTTTATCGTCCTGTCACAACAGGAGCTGGCCCTGCACGACACCGGCATTGTGGGCAGCAGCACCGTCATCGGCGGCCTACGCCTCGGCCCCTCGGCCCAGGGGCAGGACGCCGCCCCCCACCCCAAGCTGATCCTCATGACCGCCCAGCTCCCCGCCGGCCTGCAGCGCCTAGCCCTCACCAACGCCAACGTGCTGCACGTCCCACGGGTCGGTGCCAGGAAGCTACAGCGCCTGGAGCTAGGGGAGAAGTGCAGGTGGCAGACGGCGCCAGCAGCAGCGGCCGCGGGGCCTGCAACAGGCACAGGGGGAGCAGGGGGGTCGGCTGTGCTGCCCTCCGGCCCCTGGGTGCTGCCCGGCCTCCCGCTGCTGTCGCACCTGCGGCTGGTTAACGCGCCGCTCAGCGCTGTGGAGCTGGCGGCGCTGCTGGGCAGCTGCGGGTCGCAGCTCAGGTCGCTCACGCTGCACGTCACGTCCGACGAGGTAGTGCGGAAGGATGGAAACTGGCTGCCGATAAAAAGGATGGCTTCAGACCCTGTTTCAATGCTGCTTCCTGCCTCGATGTGCGGTAGCTGGCCGCGCTGGACTGTTCCTCACTTGTTGCTCTCCTGTTTGTATGCTGCCCTTGACCCCGTTCCTTGCACACGCCCCAGCTGTGTGCCTTGCGACCATCCCGTGCCACGCCCACCAGCACAACCCATGGCAACCTCACGGCCTGCCCGCTTGCCCGCAGGTGGACCTGGTGTGCAACACTCTCCTCGGCGCCGGCTCCCTGCCCCACCTGCGTCACGTCGCCCACCTGGACCTGGACGTGGGCTGGCCAGCACCACCCGGCAGCGGAACAGCCGGGGGTGCGGGAGGTGCAGGGGTTGCCGCGGGGCTGGTGGACATGATGGACCCAGACGGGGGTGCAGATGGGATGGGTGCTGCAGCCTGGCAGCCGCAGTTGCAGGCCGTGGGGCAGGCCGCCGGGGGGCAGGGCGTGGGCAGGGAGGCAGCGGCGGTGCAGGCACAGCATGCAGCGGCGGCAGAAGCGAGCCGGGGCCTGGTGCCGGTGCGTCAGCTGCTGGCGGCGCTGGTGGCAGCCGCACAGCCGGGCGGAGAAGGAGCAAGCGGCCAGGCTGGTGGCGCAGCGGCCGGGTCGGGCCTGATGCGGCTGCGGGAGCTGGTGTTGCGACTTCCGGAGGTGCGCATGCGGCCGGTGGAACACACGCAGGAGGAGCGGCGGAGGCAGGCGGATGCGCTGAGGGAGCAGCTGCTGCGGGCCCTCGGGCCCCTCGGACAGGTGAGTTCGCGGTTGCTTACTGGACGGTCTTGCAACTGCACACATCCACGACACCTTGGCACGGCATGGACGCACCCTCAGCTGATAGTCATGCACGTAGGGTAACAAGTTTGAAGTGCCATGATGGCTTCAGCCACCGCTCACCTTGCACAAAGCGTTGACCAGCTCATGCGACACCCTCACGCCCCCAGCTGTCGGGGCTGCACCGGCTGGAGGTGGAGCTGCGGGGCAGCACGCCCGTGGGCCTGGGCGCGGCCCTGGAGCGGCAGCTGCTGGAGCAGCTGGCGCACTGCCACGTGGCGGTACGGCAGCGGCAGTAGGGCACGCCTGTACAGAGCTGCCGTGGTGCGGAAAGGAGGCGGACGCGTGGCAGTTTCAGCCCTTGCGCGAACCCGCAAAGAGAGTGATGCGTTGAGGACACCGTGTTGTCGGAGGGGGCCGGCTCTCCTTGACAGCGTACAGTATTTCCGCTATCAGGGCATGCGTCCAGCGCAATTGGCATTGCTGTCGGGTACAAGTCCAAGCCGCATTGGGCCCTGTACAGAGTTTAACGTGTCAAGCAGCACTGGCTTGCATCTTATAGGGTGGCGTGCACGTGTTGGACGTTCCACATCCTAGGACCGCCCAATGACACAATGGATGCTAGACCCCGCATCAGATGCTCACAATTCTCATTAGCGTTGTGTCCTGCTATCAATTAAACGGGTCACACGTCATGCACGTTAGCATGTACCAGTATACTGTTGACGCAGTGATTTATGCACAGTGGGTCACAAGGTCAATGCCAATCACGGACACGAAGGTTCCACGGGTAGTCCCCATTGTAATGTAGACGTCAGCGTAGGGTTGACACAAACCCCTGTGTCCTAGCCCGTCTGCTTCGCAGTGCACTGTCCACCAGCTCACCACCGTACACAAACGCGGCGTCCTTCTCACACCGCTTTAACAGCACAACCACAACCACGCACACGAACGCTCAGTCGCGTCTGTCGCTCCAGTATCGCACGCACCCGCCCACGCCAGTCAACTCTTGCGGCGGCATGCCACCCAGCAGCTTCCCTACAGCATGCGCACGGTCGGAAGCGGCGCACCGCCGCGTGGCCTGGGCGCCTCCATGCCCCCCGCCGCGCCCGCTGCGCTGCCTCCACCTGCAGCTGGCCCCCGCGTCACCAGCACCTGGGGCCTCTGGTAGAACGACTGAGCCGTCTCCCTGACCAGGGGGTCGGCAGCGCTGCCTGCCGCCGCCCCCCCGGGTGCGGATTGAGGTGCCGTGCTGCCCACGCCCGCCGCCTTGACCACCAGCCCGGGTCCGCCACCCATCCCACTGCTGCTGGGCCTGCCTCCGGGCACTGCACCTGGCCCCTGGTAGCTGTACGGCAGCGCCGGCCCAGTGCCGGAGACGCGGAGGGTGCCGGTGATGCTGGTGAGAGGCCCTGGGGCCTGTCCAGACAGGCCGGCGGTACTCGGCGGCTGTGCTGCCGTCGAGGGTGCGTGAGCCTGTGCGCTCTGGCGCGTGGGGGAGAGGGTGATGGAGCCGCGCAGGTCCAGGTTGATGGTGTCCGCCAGCGCGCCGATCCCTACCCCCGCCGCTGCAGCCGACGGCGGCCGCCCCGCCTGTGCCATGGCCGAGGCTGAGCTGCCCGCGGCGCCTGGGCCTGCAGCGAATGGGAGCGGTCGTGATAAGAAACCCAATGCGTCATGTGTGCGCGGAGTACCAGTGCTCTAGGAGGCGGAGAACGACCCGTATGGGCAAACGTCGGTGCAAGCGCAGGGTCCGTGAAGCCAGGTGAAGCCTACCTGACTGGGGCGGGGCAGCCGCGGCGGGCTGCTGTGCGGGCTCCGACGAGGGCGGCAGCGGGATGCCGAAGGGGTTGGCGCCTCCCGGCGGCGCCCCGCGCTTCATGAGCTGCATGGCCTCGATGTTCAGCGCGCACACACCTGCAAGTTACGCAGCACGATTGCCGTCGGCCCTCGACGAATAATTCATGGTGTTCATGGTGTACAAGACAGTACGGTACCTTGCGTATTGCAATGTCATTTGCGGACACAATCACATGACGCACCCCGCATGAAGGCGCGCTTCATGTTCTCCTCCAGCCGGTTGCGCGCCTCCCCCTCCTGTTCCAGCTGCTGGTGCGCCTCAGCCAGCAGGCGCCTGGGCGAGAACAGGAAAGGACACATTCAGGTTCCATGTTCACGCGTGCAACGGACACAGACCAGGCTGCCATTTGTCGTGGGCTGTAGCCCTGGATGGTTAGCTACTGCTTTTCCTCCACCCTCCTGTGCGCCACGCTGTGCAGCTCAAGCCCCACTCACTCCAGGTCACCGATCTGCCCCCGGTAGTGCTCGTGGATGAGGCGCTTGGCGTTCTCGACTTCCTGGATGTAGCGGTTGTTGAGCGTGACGCGGTGCTCGCGCATGGCCGCGCGGAACCAGCCGCGCAGCACGTTGCGCTTGAGGTGCACCTGCTGGTACCACTCCTCGGCACGCTGTGCGCGCCGCCGCCGCTGCGCCAGCAGCATGGCCTGCTCCCGCCACGCGTAGAACAGCTGGAACTGCGCGATGGTGGTGCGGCGGTGCTCCTTGGCCTGGCCCACAGCCTGGCATGCCCTGCAGAGCACGGGGACAAGAGCAGTTTGCGTGTCGGGGCGTCGGACTTATGCAAGTCCTGGTAACTCCAGTTGGGGTCTGCCACAGCCGCGCCCAGCAGTTGGCATACTGAATTACTGATACCCCGATGGCTGCGTCGCAGCAACCCTGCAGTGCCGTTTCCAACATCATAACTCAGCCGTGCGCACCTGTTGACCACCTCCCACAGCCGTTGAACCTTGCCGTAGGCAGCAGCCAGCTCCCCCTTCAGCAGGTTCAGCTCTTCCTGCAATTTCAAGTCACCAGGCGGAGGCAACTTTACAATATGCGGTATAAAGTATAACAACACCATGCTCTACCGTGAGGTGATTTATTTGGCCGCACCTCTTTGGATGCTAGCCTGCTGGCCCCCCGACGGCGCTCCTCCTCAACGGCATCGTTCTGCGCCTGCAGGAGGCGCGCCTTGGTCTCCATGAAGTGGTCCTGCGTACGACAGCCAGCGTTGGAGAGGTTACAGGAGGCTGTACTCGGGGACAGGTTAAACGGCGACGGTAGTACGGCACAGACACGGCTAGACATGCAGCCCAGGTATGGCAGGAAGGCGGATAATGCCCCGTATGCAAGCATTGCTACCGCACCTACCAGGATGGACTTTTTCGTCTGGCAGTGGTGCCTGCGGACAGGCGGCATACTCAGGGTTACGGCCGCGGTGACGCCCGGCATGCAACGAGGTGTGCGCGAGTGTGCCTCACGCCTTACCTGTCGATCTTGACGGCGAGGGCGTCGATGTCCTACGGGAGAGCAGACAAGGAGTGAGGCAGGTGAGCTCTGTCTGTGAGCAACGGCCACTGCAATGTACATACCGGTACGCAAGCCCAGGGCAGTTTGCATTACGTGGGCTACCCCACGCGCGGCAAGCTTACCAGGTCGAGCATCTGCTGTACCGTCAAGCCCTCCAGGTGTGAGGCCGTGAGCCCCTCCGGTGAGTCCTGAACGCATAAAAGGAGGCTATGGTCACGGCCACAGTCATGTGAACTTCTCGCCTCATACCCCTGTTCGTTATTGTGGCGCCCAACAGGGTGCAGCTGTATGGGTATGGGTACGGTACGCGACTTGATGCGTGGACACAAAGGCCAGCAGGCTCTTAACAGCTTTCCAGCATGAGGATCTAGGAACGCACATGTGGATTGATGGTAATCTCCACGGTGGCTGGGCCCTGCAGGCCCGCGGCTCCAGAGGTGGGAAGTGCTGTGATGTTGAGGGTGTTGTAGGCGCTGGTGCTGTTTCCTGCGCCTGTGGGCTGCTGCGTGGCTTCTTGAGGCGTGAAGTCACCGCCTGCCGGTGCTTGACCAGGCATGATGATGTCTATGCTGCTGCCGCCTCCGGAGGCGTCAGGCACGACGGACACAGACATACTGTTCCCGGCCACCGCAGGGGAAGAGTCAGGCCGCACGGTAACCACCGGTACAGCGGCGGCACGGGTAGGTGCTGGCGACAACATTGAAGGATGCAGCTGAAACTGCGTTGACCCAGGGGCATCTGCAGGCGCCAAGAGGAGAGCAGGTCGGCTGTTTAGGTAGGTTCATGTTGGCCGAGGAAATGGTCAACATTTGAGCAGAGAGCTTGCCTTGTCGTCCTCTTGCATCTGAACGTCCTCTATTCAAGTAGTCTTGGTAGCCACTAAGGTAGGGGTTATTGGCCATCTCTCCTGCTTGTCAAAGACTGCGACAGCTGCTGAGAAAGGACAGCTGAAGAAAGCGCAGTGCCTCTCTGGGAGGAACGTGTTTCAAGAACTGCGAAGTGTGGTATTTCAAAGCCGTTGCTTAGTGTGCCAGGCCGTGATGGCTATGACGCATCCGAAACCATTTGGAGCAGCGGTTGTGTGAACCGTGCAACAGTCCAGTTGCGCAGTCGTCATCCGCCTCCAGCCCAATGACTTTCCTGTTGGCTACTTTTTTCCTGGCAACGATCGCACAACAGTGCCGGGCGGCAATAGAGCCGTTTCCCCTTGCCGATGTGCGCTTACTGGACACCTCCATACAGCGCAGATATGAAAGACTGAACAAGAAGTACCTTCTGCAGATGCTAGATGTCGACCGGCTGCTCTGGTCGTTCAGGAAGGTAACATAGGGGAGGGCGGTCGAGGGCCTGTCAGCCGGTGCCACCCCGTCAACCCCGCCTAAACAACGTTTTGCTTGCCAACTGCGCTGACAGACAGCTGGGCTCCCAACACCGGGGGAGCCGTATGTGGTCTCGTGGGAGGTGAGCAGGATGCGGCAAGATCCGCTGGCCAGGAGCACCTACATGTCCCCCCGTAGGTGACGCGCCAGCTGTTGAGCGGCACCTACGTGCTTCCTTCCCCTGGGACACGCTGCTATCCTAGTGTTTGGAGGCAGCCGTAACGTGAAAGCTGCCCAGTATACTGTTGCCCACGCACCTGGGTTACTTGACTGTCACCACCGTATCTCCCTGCCTTGCAGGACCCCGGCTGCGAGCTGCGTGGCCACTTCGTTGGCCACTACCTCTCTGCGCTGTCGCTAGCATGGGCAGCAACAGGTACAATAGCAACCTTGTGCCCCCGCCACCGTGAGATATGCTAAAATATTTTCGCGGGCAGCTAGCACGACAATGTTACCTCGCTCCTGCTGCACACCAGGCAACCCAGGTTTCCAATCGCGCCTGGAGGTCATGGTCCGTGAGCTGCACAAGGTGCAGGAGGCCATGGGGCTGGGGGGCTACCTGTCGGCCTTTCCGACCGAGTTCTTCGACCGTGTGGAGTCCCTCAAGCCGGTGTGGGCGCCCTACTACACGGTGGGGCCGCATACGCTGTGCGAGGAACACAGGAGCCTAACGCACGACATGGGGCTGTACTCTGTACATGACCCACATCAGCGGCAGAGTTGGCTTCCGTGAGCGACGTTGTCTGTTGTGCTGATGTGCCCGATCCCTCTCCGATCCGCCCGTTTCCACGCCTCCATCTGCTACAGAAAGGAAAGCCTCTGCACTGTTGTTTCCGCCAGTACCTCTTATACGGCTAAAGAAGGCCTCTGATGCTCCCTTGACCCCTCCCCTTCCCCCCAGATCCACAAGATCATTGCGGGCCTGGTGGACGCCTACGAGCTGGGCGGCCAGGCCGTGGCGCTGGACATGGCGCGGGGCGTGGCGGCGTACCACTGGAACAGGACGCAGGCGGTGGTGGCGGCGAAGGGCATGGACCACTGGAAAGCAGTGTAGGTGGCGACGCATCGGTGCTGTGCTCATTCACAACATGTCCGTTCAGCCGGGCACCATCTACGGTATGCAGTTCAACAACGCGCGTCCACAGAGTTGTGCAGTGCGCTGTACCTTTGCCAAAAGTGAAGTGTCTGGACCTGCCCTGCTCCTATGCCGTAGGCTCAACTGTGAGTTCGGTGGCATGAACGAGATCCTGTACCGCTTGTACGGCATCACCAAGGACCCGAACCACCTGGCGTTCGCCAAGATGTTCGACAAGCCGCAGTTCCGAGAGCCCATGCTGGCCGGCACTGATGTGCTACCTGGCCTGCACGCTAACACACACCTAGCACAGGTGTGCGACACGGTGCAACAGCTATGCGCCTATGCCTTCTTGCTTGTACCCACTCTGTAACTTTAATTTCATCTGTTTGCGAGCGCAAGCACTGCTACCCTCCATCGCATGTTATTGGCAAAACGGGCGCTGTGTGCCCTTGCGCATGCTGCATGCAGGTGGTGGGCTTCACCATGGCGTACGACATCACAGGCGACAAGGACGCGCGCACTGCAACCCAGAACTTCTTCGACATAGTGACCCAGCACCACAGCTTTGCAACAGGAGGATCCAACGAGTGGGTTGGTAGTCCAGTGGCGGGCGTGGTGCCTGTCGTGCATGGCGCTGAGCACGCCGTTGGCAGCAGGCACAGCCGGACTCAACGCAGCTCTTTTTGCCCCGCAGTCACGAGTTCTGGCAAGCTCCCGATAACCTGGCGGACTCCATATGGCAGGTGCGCATGGAAGTTCGATGTAATGGCAAGAAATCAGGAAGCACGCTGGCTGCGCAAGCGTACTGTGCCCATGTCTGCTACTGACGATCCCTTGCTGCCCTCTCGCTCCGGGACCACTGCAGCAAAAGGATGCAGTGGAGACTCAAGAAACTTGCACACAGGTGCGCAGGGAGGGAGCCTGGTGCACACCGTAGTGGAGGACAGCTATCCGACTAAACAATTTTCCAATCAGTATACTTCTCCCCCTGAACGTATGCCACGCAGTACAACATACTCAAGATCGCACGTGCCCTCTTCCGCTGGACCGGGGACGGTGAGTGCGCGGTTTGCAGGTTTACGCACGCCTTCCAAGCGCCATGCCTTTCCCGCGTCCCAATGATCATACAACCAAGCGTGCTGCTTGCCGCAGTCAAATACGCTGACTTCTACGAGCGCGCCCTTGTCAACGGCATACTGGGCACCGCGCGGCTCCCACCGGAAGACTGGCCCGAGGTACGCCCTTAGACTGAGTGCAGACAGTGTGCTCATTTTACCCCAAAAATGGATGTGGGGCTATTCCTGTGGGTGACTCCTCACGGATGGGATATGGAGCGTGATTAAACTTCCCGTATGTTGTGCACGCAGGAGGACCACGGGCACCACGCGCATCATCACCACCACCACCACGGGCACGTGCAGCAGCTGAAGCGCAGCTTGCTGACGGACCAGGACCAGCAGCAGCACCAGCACCAGATCGCGTCCGCCCAGCAGGCTTCCACGTCCTCGGAGAGCAGCCAAACGGTGACGATACACAGGCGGCAGCACAATGAGGAGTGGCTCAACTGGTGGGCCTTCACAAAGCCACGGCCGGAGTGGAACGCCTCGGATGCGCACGGGCCAGGTGGGATGCACCCTGCCATCTCTCACACCGCACAGCCCAGGCGGCACGGTTTGCAACGGCGTACAGCCCATCGCAGACTGATAGTATGTCGTGACTTGTAACCTCGTGTGAACTTCGTTGCAGGTGTCTTTCTGTATCTTACCCCCCTGGGATCCGGCCAGTCCAAAAGTGACAACATCCACCACTGGGGCTTCCCGTTCCACTCTTTCTGGTGCTGCTACGGCACAGTCGTGGAGTCATACGCCAAACTGGCAGACTCCATCTTCTTCAGGTAGGCATTGTAATTAGTGCCTAGCCGTGTATGTGTCGACCGCTATGCTCCACAGATACCGCATAGTCGTGGATACCGTACCGATATGCCTGCAACCGCTTTTGGTGCCCCCTTTGCGCACCACAGGGACATGAACCCGGAGCAGTCGGCTGCAGCCGTTGGCGCCACAACTCTCCCGCCCCGGCTGTACGTGAACCAGCTGGTGTCCTCGCAGCTGTCGTGGAGGGAGCTGGGCCTGCAGCTCACCATGCAGGCGGACCCCTTCGCGCCGGGTACGTCCCTCACTCATGCTCCCTGCCCCTGGCCGCAGCACAAGACTGCCCTTGCGCAGCGGTCCGACTGCTGGGCCTCTACACAGCTCACCTTCGAAAATGCATACTCTTTGTCTTGCCGTTTTGATGCACTGTTGCGCCTCCGGATTGCACGCCCACCAGGACCCACATCCACGGCCGAGATCACCTTCAGGCCGCTCACTGGCAACCCCTTTGCGATCAAGACCCAGCGCTTTACCCTGATGCTGCGCATCCCCGAGTGGGCGGTGGCCGCCCCCGGCAGCGCCAGCGGCAGCGGTAGCAAGGGCGGTGCAACTGCCAAGGGGAGTGACGGGCCGGCATTGGCGGTCGAGGTCAACGGCGTGGCATGGTCATCGTGCCCCGGGCTACCTCAGCCAGGCAGCTACTGCGAGGTCACCCGGTGAGCGCGTCAATACCGGTATGCGAATGCGTGAGTTGCGAAACCTAGGCCCTGCGGGCGTGGAGCACATCTTGGTCCACAGTGCCGAACACGCAGCTCATAGTACAGGCCCGGCGGGCTTGGTGGTCGTCCTTCCTTAACTGTGTGCTTGCCGTACACTGGCAAATCGTATGCGCGACACAGCGTCATGCAGCTTGGCCACGGCCTGATAGCGTGGCCTGCTCTCTGCTGAACCTTGCAGGGAGTGGTCCACGCGGGACGTGGTGTCGGTGGCGGTGCCGCTGCGCTGGTGGCTCAAGCGCCTGCCCGAGGTGCGCGGCGAGTACCAGGGCCTGGCCGCCGTCATGATGGGCCCGCACGGTGAGCGCAGCACCGCACAGCGCAACGAACCGCGACGCAGCTGTACCTACCTGCATACCGTACCATCTTGAGGGAGCCCAGACGCCATAAGTGTTGCACGTTTGTGATGAGCAGCAAGCACAAGCGCTCGTGCCAATGCGTGACTGACCCTGCGCAGTAGTGTGCTGCACGGCAACAATGGTACTTGCTTGTGCTGCGGTGCTGTTGCCGGCATGCAGTCATGGCGGGCATAGCCCACACGCACCAGCGGGGGCTGGACCTGCCCGGAGGCTCTGGCGACGCCCCAGCGCTTGACGCGGAGCTGGCGGCCCGGACGTACCCTCCCGAGGAGGCGGACGAGCTGCTGTCGCTGCAGGTGCGAGCAAAAGCCTTGTGTGGTTTGGCAGGGTGAGTGTTTCTGGACTTGGACCAGGGGTTATCCATGATTTTTACATTCGGGCGCGTGATACGGCCCACGTTATGGCTACCAAGGTATGGAAGAGGCCCTTTACACACAAGCATGGCGCGAGCTGCCTGT
>VFQN01004967.1_pt1 | contig 16868 bp, 14 predicted proteins | sample 3512371 | NCBI WGS metagenome assembly VFQN01 (sample SAMN10412370, study PRJNA504923) | tailings metagenome | isolation source: Replicate 2 from Balatoc abandoned mine | place: Philippines: Itogon, Benguet | collected 2017-08-28 | reverse complement strand
GAAACGACCCGGCTGGTCATGATGCTTCTTCATCGTCGCAGGCAGGAATGTGACACCCAGCAGCGGTGCGAACAGCACCGCGACGATCCATGAGATCAGAAGCGAGACCGCGATGACCACGAACAGCGTGAAGGTGTATTCGCCGGCGGCACTCGAATTGAGGCCGATCGGGATGAAGCCGGCTACCGTCACCAGCGTGCCGGTGAGCATTGGGAACGCGGTTGAGGTGTAGACATAGGTCGCCGCCTTGTTGAGCGGATCGCCGGCCTCCAGCCGGGCGACCATCATCTCGACGGCGATCATTGCATCGTCGACCAGAAGGCCGAGCGCGATGATCAGTGCTCCCAGCGAAACACGCTGCAGCGAGATGTCGAGATAGGTCATGACCAGGAAGGTGATGGCCAGCACCAGCGGGATCGACAGCGACACCACGAAGCCGGCGCGCACGCCCAGGCTGACGAAAGAGACCGCAAGCACGATGGCGACCGCCTCGAACAAAGCGCGTGTGAAGCCTGAAACCGCTTCCTCGACGATCAGCGGCTGGTCTGCGACCAGATGCACGCCGACGCCGATCGGCAGCTCGCCTTTCACCTCTTCCATCTTGTGTTCGAGCGCCTTGCCGAAATCCAGCAGGTTGGCGTTCGGCTTCATGCCGACGGCGAGCCCGATCGCATCCTCGCCGTTGAAGCGGAACAGCGAAGCCGGCGGGTCGGTGTAGCCGCGCGTGATGGTGGCGACGTCGCTCAGGCGGAAGAAGCGGTTGTTCACCCTGAGATTGATGGCGCGCAGGCTCTCCTCGGAACTGAACTGGCCGGTGACGCGCACACTGACCTGTTCCGGTCCGGACTGGATGACACCGGAAGGTGCAATGGCATTCTGCGCCTGCAGCGATGCGATGATCTGCTGCTGGTTGAGCCCGAGTGCGGCGATCTGGCGGGTCGAGAATTCGAGATAGATGACTTCGTCGCGTGCGCCGATCAGCTCCACCTTGCCGGCGTTCGGCACGGTGAGCACTTCCGCGCGCACGTTCTCGACATAGTCGCGCAGCTGGCGCGGCGACAACCCGTCGGAGGTGAAGGCATAGATGTTGCCGAACACGTCGCCGAAACGATCGTTGTAGAAAGGTCCGAGCACGCCTTGCGGGAATTGCGGCTTGATGTCCTCGATCATGTTGCGGACCTGCAGCCAGGTCGGCACCACGTCGCGCGCCTTGGTGTTGTCCTTGAGGTTGACGAAGATGATGGTGCGCCCGGCGGTGGTGACCGAACGGGTGAAGTCCAGCTTGTCGAGTTCCTCGAGCTTCTTCTCGATGCGGTCGGTGACCTGCTTGGCTTGCTCGTCAACTGAAGCTCCCGGCCAGTTGGCCTGGATCAGCATCGTCTTGATGGTGAAGGAGGGATCTTCCTCTCGGCCGAGATTGATGTAGGCGAAGACGCCGGCCACGACGAAGACCAGCATGAAATACCAGACCAGCGAGCGGTGCTCGAGCGCCCAGTCGGACAGGTTGAAACGCTTCACGTGTCCGCTCCTACTGCAGCTTGATCTTCTGGCCGGGCGTCAGGCTGTGGACGCCGGCTGTTACCACGCGGGTTCCGGCGGCCAGGCCGTCCGCTACGGTGAAGGTACCGCCGGTGCGGGCGGTCACCTGGATATCCTGTGGAGCGACGCTCGCCGTTTTCTCGTCGACAATCCACACCTGGGTCTTGCCGTCCTTCTCCAGCAGCGCCGACAACGGCAGCTCGATCGCCGGCTTGATGGTGGAGGCGCGGGTCACCGTGACGGTCGAGCCCAGCCGGAACGCATCCGGCGGATCGATCAAGGAAAGCCTGACACGGCGGCTGCGGGTGGAATCGTCGGACTGCGGCGCCAGTTCACGCAGCTTGCCCTGCGTCCGGATCGATGGCAGCGACTGCAGCGCAACCTCGAAAGGTGCGTCGGCGGCAAGATCCCCGGTCAGCCAGTCCGGAATGTCGACGACCGCCTCGCGGGTGTCGGCACGGGCGACGGTGACCACCATTTGCCCGGGCGACACGGTCTGGCCGACTTCGGCTCCGACTGCGGTCACGACCCCATCGAAATCCGAGAACAGCCGGGCGTAACCCAGCTGTTCCTCCGATTTGGCCAGCGAAGCACGGGCGCGTTCGACATTGGCGTTGGCCGCCTGCTGCGCCTGTTTGGCGGCGTCGTAGACGGCCTGCGAAGCATTCTTGGAAGCAAGCAGCTGCCGCATGCGTTCTTCGCTGGCATTGGCGTTGGCGGCTTGCGCCTCCGCATTGGAAAGTTCGGCCTTGGCAGCCTGCACGGCAAGGTCGAGCGCGGTCGGGTCGAGCGCGGCGAGCGTCGCACCCTTGGCGACGGTGTCGCCGACATCGACGTCGCGGGCGACGACGCGGCCGAGCAGCCGGAAGGAAAGGCCAGCGCTGTAGCGCGGCTCGATGCTGCCGGCGAAGCCGAAGCTCTCGGCGGCGCGGGGCTGCACGACGACCGACAGCACCGGCCGCGGTGCTTCCGCCGCCTTGTCGCCCGTCTCCTGCGAGCAGGCGGTGAGCAGTGCCGCGACTGGCAATGCACTGAGGAAAAGCAAACGTCTCATCGTGCCGCCTCCGTGGTCTCGACAACCAGGCCTGGGCTCAGCAACTGGCCGCCGGCCGTGACGACGGTCTGGCCTGCCTTGAGCCCGTCGCCGATGGCAACGGTGGCGGTGCCATAAGCGAGCACGGTCACGGGCGCGATGGCCACCGCCTTGCTGGCCGGGTCGACCACCCAGACCGCCGGCTTGCCGTCGCTGGAGGTGAGTGCCTGCCAGGGCAGCGTCACCGCCTGGCCGTGCATGCCGCTGACGCTGCCGACGACCGCTGCGCCGAGCGGCATCGCGGATGGGGTCTCGGGAATGGCGACCTTGACCCGCACCGAACTGGAAGCCGGGTCGACCACAGGCGATATTTCGCGCACAACGCCTTGCGCCGTGATCTTCGGGTTCGCCAGCAATGCGACGGTGACGGGTGGCGGCCCGCTTCCATGCACGCCGGCCACCAGAGTTTCCTGGACGTTGAAGACGGCGTCGCGGTCGCCGTCCTCGGCGACAACGAAAACAGTCTGAGCCGCCTGCACGACCTGGCCTGCCTCGACCGTACGGGCCGTGACGATGCCTGGCGCGCCGGCGCGCAGCTCGGTGAAGGACTGGTTTTCCCGGGCGTTGGCAAGCGCGCTTCGTGCCGCCTCGACGCTGCCTTGTGCCACCTTCAACGCCTGCTCGGCCTGATCGTAGTCGCGCCGCGTCGTATAGCCTTGCCCGAGCAGCGTCTTCTGGCGGTCGAAGGCGGCCGATGTCTGTGTCAGCTGTGCCTGCGCGGCATCCAGGTTCGCCTGCGCCGTCCGCAGATCCGATTCCTGCTCCTGCGGGTCGATGCGGGCCAGTACCTGGCCGGTGTCGACGTGGTCTCCGACCTCGACGAGCCGTTCCGCAACCCGGCCGCCGACACGGAAAGAGAGGTTGTTCAGCGTGCGCGCGGCGATCACACCGGTGAGCGACACCGTGTCGGCATAGTCCGATATCTCGGCCTTCTGCGTGGCGACCAGAACGGGGAGCTTCTCAGCTTTCCTGGCCTCCTGCCGCTGGCACCCGGAAACGAGCGCCGCAGTCGCCGCCGCGGCGAGGAGCATGCAGGCCAGGCGCATGGAGGGTCGCCGGCAGGCTGCGGTGCTCAACGCGACCGTTCGTCGTCTCGCCATGGAACACCTCCGCGCCGGGCACGCCTCAACCGCGAGGAGCGCTAACCAGCAGGCAGGATACCTTGCGGTCCGGAATTTGAAATAGGTCATTGATTCCGTACCGCTGACGCGGCGGAATCCGGAAAAACAGCGACTTGCGCAGGCCCAATGGCTTGATCCAGGCTGTCGGCTTGAGTTGCATCGAAAATAAAGCCAGAAGGCTAGCGAAGGCCGCAAGACACAGGGCAACGAAGCCCCAAGGAGAGAAGCACGATGAGCAACGCGACCATTTCCGCCCGCAAGAATGCCGCCATCTCACGCGGCGTCGGCATGACGACACAGATCTATGCCGAACGCGCCGAAAATTCCGAGATCTGGGACGTCGAGGGCCGCCGCTACATCGACTTCGCCTCCGGCATCGCCGTGGTCAACACCGGCCACCGCCACCCCAAGGTGATCGAGGCGGTCAAGGCGCAGCTCGACCGTTTCACCCACACCTGCCACCAGGTCGTGCCTTATGAGAACTATGTGCGTCTGGCCGAGCGCCTGAACGGACTGCTGCCGGGCAAGTTCGACAAGAAGACCATCTTCGCGACCACCGGTGCCGAGGCGGTCGAGAATGCCGTCAAGATCGCGCGCCATGCCACCGGCCGCCAGGCGGTCGTCGCCTTCACCGGCGCGTTCCACGGCCGCACCTTCATGGGCATGGCGCTGACCGGCAAGGTCCAGCCTTACAAGGCCGGCTTCGGCGCGATGCCGGGTGACGTTTTCCACGTGCCGTTCCCGGTCGCGCTGCACGGCGTCACCACGGCGGATTCGCTGGCTGCGCTCGACAAGCTGTTCAAGGCCGATGTCGACCCGGCCCGCGTCGCCGCCATCATCGTCGAACCGGTGCAGGGTGAGGGCGGCTTCTACGAAGCGCCGCGCGATTTCGTCTCGGCGCTGCGCAAGATCTGCGACCAGCACGGCATCCTGCTGATTGCCGACGAAGTGCAGACCGGCTTCGCCCGTACCGGCAAAATGTTCGCCATGGAACATCATGACGTTGCGCCGGACCTCACCACCATGGCCAAGAGCCTTGCCGGCGGCTTCCCGCTTTCCGCCGTCACCGGCCGCGCCGAACTGATGGACTCGCCGAACCCCGGCGGTCTCGGCGGCACCTATGCCGGCAACCCGCTCGGCGTCGCCGCCGCCAATGCGGTGCTCGACGTGATCGAGGAAGAAAAGCTCAACGACCGCGCCAATTTGCTCGGCTCCCGGCTCAAGCAGCGGCTGGAAGCCCTGCGCGACGACGTGCCCGAGATCGTCGACATCCGCGGCCCCGGCTTCATGAATGCGGTCGAGTTCAACGATGCCAAGACCAAGCTGCCGTCGGCCGAGTTCGCCAACAATGTGCGGCTGAAGGCCCTGGACAAGGGCCTGATCCTGCTCACCTGCGGCGTCTACGGCAACGTCATCCGTTTCCTGGCGCCGATCACAGTCCAGGACAATGTCATGACCGAGGCGCTTGATATCCTGGAGACTTCGATCCGTGAAGTAAGGGCTTAAGCTCTATCTGCAGCTCTGAATGGAAAGGCCGGCGCATTAGAGCGCCGGCTTTTTTTCGTCGCCGGACGTCAGCTTCGGGCGCTGACCGTTGCCCCGACGCTGGCGCAGATGACGCAGGCGATGCCTGCGATCTGCTGCGGGCTCAGCGGTTCGTGCAGGATGAGATAGCCGGCAAGCGCACCGATACCGGGTTCGGCGCTCATCAGGATGCCGAATGTGGCTGAAGGCAGCCTGCGCAGGGCCTGCATTTCCAGCACATAGGGCAGAAGCGGGGTCAGCACCGCGAGGCCGATCGTCTGCACGATCAAGCCGCCGGGGAGGCTGAGTCCGGTTTCGTGCAGGCCGAAAGGCGTGGCGATGAGCGCGGCAGCGACGAAGGATATGGCCAGGCCGTCGAGGCCCTTGAAGGTGCTGCCGACACGCTTGTTCAGAATTATGTAGGTGCCCCAGCCAGCGCCTGCCGCCAGGGCGAAGGCCAGGCCGATCAGATCGATCGTCCATCGTTCGAGGTTGCGCACCAGGAGCAGCACGCCGACGAAAGCCAGCGCCAGCCAGATCAGGCGCCAGCTGCGGGCAAAGCCGACTGCCGCGACTCCGAGTGGACCGAGGAACTCGATGGCGACGACAAGACCGAGCGGCACGCGCATGATCGCCAGGTAGAACGTTAGCGTCATGACCGCGATTGTGGCGCCCAATGCGATTGCGGCAGCCAGGTCCCGTGGCCGGTAGCTGCGGATATCGGGGCGCACGACGAGCCAAAGCAGGAGCGCCGCCCAGGCGAGGCGGCCCCAGGTCACCGCGAACGGGCCGAAGCTGTCCATGGCTGGCCGTGCCAGCGCTGCTCCCAGCTGCACCGAGATCATCGCCGCCACCGCCATCAGCACGGCGAGGCTCAGCTGTGAGGATGATTGACCCTCTGCCACTTTGTCGGGTGCGTCTTGCAAACTCGACACCCACGGAAGTTCTCGATTGTAACCGCATGGTACAAGCGAGAAGCCCCATAGCGCGCCGTCCGACATTCACGCAGCTCCACGCAGCGCGTGACGGTAATCCAGCCTCCGGTTGTCGAGTCGGCTAAGCAGCGGGCTCGGCTTGCTGATGCGCCGCCAGGGCTGCCTTCAGCGCATCGGGTCCGGCATGCACCTGCTCGACCGTTGGCGAGAAGCCGGCGCCCAGCATCTTGCGCCCCAGCATATGGTCTGCCGGCCGGTTGATGGATTCGATGGCGATCAGCCGGTCGCCGCAGAAATGATAGACGGAGAGCTTGTTGTCGGCGGCTTCGCCCATGACGATGTGCCGGTCGCCGGCAGCAGTCAGCCCGACCATCTGCAGTTTCATGTCTCCGATGTCGGACCAGAACCACGGCACCGCCGAATAGGTTTCTTCACGACCCAGAATGGTGCGCGCGGCAAGCTTGGCCTGGTCGGTGGCGTTCTGCACGGACTCCAGCCGCACGTCGGTATCTGTCGCCCAGTGCCGGTAGTTGGCGACATCGCCCACCGCCAGCACCTCGGGCAATGACGTGCGCATGCGGGTGTCGATGCGGATGCCGTTGCCGGTGGCGATACCAGCCGTTTCGGCCAATTCGACATTCGGCACCACACCGATGCCGACGATGACCAGCTGTGCCGGCAGCCGCTCTCCGGACGAGGTGACAGCCGCCGCGACATGGCCGTTCTCACCCTCAAGCCTGGCCACGGTGGTGCCGGTCAGGATGCGCACGCCGCCGTTAATCAGCCGCTCGTGGACATGGGCAGCGATCACCGGTGCCACGGCACGGCCGAGCACCCGGTTGGCCGCCTCGATCACGGTCACCTTGCGGCCGCCGGCACTGAGCGTCGCCGCGATCTCCAGCCCGATGAAGCCGCCGCCGAGGATGACAGCGTCAGAAGCCGTTGCACTCAGCTCGCGGATGATGCGGGCATCGTCCAGCGAGCGCAGGGAAATGACGCCGCCGAGGTCGCTGCCCGGCAAGGGCAGCAACCTTGGTCGCGAGCCGGTTGCCAGGACCAGCCGGTCGAATGGGATCGTGCCGCCGCCGGCAACGTCGAGGACGCGCGCACCGGCAGCGATGCGCCCGATGCGCACGCCGGGGCGCAGGTCGATACTGTGGCCGGAATAGAAGGTTTCGCCGCGCAGCGGCTGCGGCTTTGCCTCGGTATCCTTGATGAAGGTCTTGGACAGCGGCGGCTTGTGGTATGGCAGGTCCTTCTCGTCGCCGAGCAGCACGACCGGGCCGTCATAGCCTTCCTCGCGCAGGCTGGCCGCGGCCTGAACCCCGGCATGCCCGGTCCCGACAATGACCACACCATTCTTCATCGCAACCCGCCTTCAGATGGAATTTAGATCGAAGCCGCAAGTGGCGATCGTCCGCCGCCGTCACAAGAGGCCAACAGCGGGTCGCACCCTGGACAGCTGGCTGTCAATGCCAGTCCTTGACTGGCACCGGTTGCGAACCCGGCAGATTCGCGAAGGGGCCGGACGATTCGTGATGAGAAACCGTGACAAAACAAAAGCTAAGCTGGCGAAGCGTGTGCGTGACCACGCAGGTGCGCCCGGCAAAAACTTGATCCTTCCAGTTTAGAATAATTCCAAACTATTGTTTTGAAAGGCTTTCTTGCCGATTTGCGTTGACTTTCATCGTTCTCGCAGCTTTATGGAAAGTCGCGCAACCCCGCGCATTCCTTTGATGTCTGGGCCTTGAACCCTTTCGATTGGAGGCAGTCTTTGCTTTTCCCGCGTGCGCCGCGCCTTTCGGCGGTTCTCCGCTCGGCCTTTGGCGACAGCCGTCGCCGTGTCTGCACGCCCTTTTGTCACAATTTGCGCCATCTGCCGGTCGGGCCTTGCTTCCCGGTGCGGGTGGCAGGTTTTTAGATGGTCCCGAGGGAGACGTTTGAAATGCAGAACAACAAGGTGACGGCACGCTTCGGCGGCAAGATCGCCGCGGTCGCCGCCACGCTGGCGTTGACCACGGCCGTTTTCGCACTGCCTGCCAAGGCGGAAACCGATCCGAAGGCGGTCATCAAGACCTATTCCGATATCGCGCTGGCGAAATACGAGGACTCGCTGACCACCGCCAAGGCGCTGGATGCCGCCGTCGATGCGTTGATCGCCAAGCCGTCGCAGGAAACGCTGGACGCGGCCCGCACCGCCTGGAAGGCGGCGCGCGTTCCCTATCAGCAATCCGAGGTCTACCGTTTCGGCAACCCGGTCGTCGATGCCTGGGAAGGCCGCGTCAACGCCTGGCCGCTGGATGAGGGCCTGATCGACTATGTCGACAAGAGCTATGGCACGGAGTCCGATCAGAACGCGCTCTACACGGCCAATGTCATCGCCAACAAGGAAATCGAGATCGACGGCAAGAAGGTCGATGCATCGAAGCTGACCAAGGAATTCCTGTCAGGTTCGTTGCAGGAGGCCGGTGGCATCGAGGCCAACGTCGCTACCGGCTATCACGCCATCGAATTCCTGCTGTGGGGCCAGGACCTGAATGGCACCGGTCCGGGTGCCGGCAACCGCCCCTTCACCGACTACGACACCAAGAACTGCACCGGCGGCAATTGCGACCGCCGTGCCGAATATCTGAAAGCGGCCAGCGACCTGCTGGTTGACGACCTCCAGGAGATGGTCGGCAACTGGAAGGACGGTGGCGCGGCGCGCAAGGCGCTGGAGGAAGGCGATCCGAAGGCCGGCATCGCCGTCATCCTCACCGGCATGGGTTCACTCTCCTATGGTGAGCTGGCCGGCGAGCGCATGAAGCTCGGCCTGCTGCTGCACGATCCGGAAGAGGAGCATGACTGCTTCTCCGACAACACCTACAATTCGCATCTCTACGATGCCGTCGGCATCCGTGACGCCTACCTCGCAAGCTACAAGCGCGTCGACGGCAGCACCGTTTCCGGTCCTTCGGTGGCGGATCTGGTCAAGGCGGCTGATCCGGCACTCGACAAGGAACTGACCGGCAAGCTGGAGACCAGCGTCGCCAAGATGGAGGCAATCAAGGCGCGCGCCGAAAAGGGCGAGGCCTATGACCAGCAGATCGGTGAAGGCAACAAGGAAGGCAATGCCACGGTGCAGGCGGCGATCGATGCGCTGGTCGACCAGACCAAGTCGATCGAACGGGTGGTCGCTGCGCTGAAACTGGACTCCATCGCGTTCGAAGGGTCGGACAGCCTCGATTCACCCGACAAGGTGTTCAAGTAAGGAACATGAACCTCGCCGGAAGGCGGGTTTGAACAGAAACCCAGAAAGCCAAGCGGCGCCGGCGTGGCGCCGCCAGCCATCCAGAACCGCCAATGCTGATTTGTCATTGCAATATCATCACCGAAAAGGAGATCGAGCAGGCGATCATCGCCTTGCTGGATGAGGATCCCTGGCAGCTTATCGTGCCGGCAAAGGTCTATCATTCGATGCGCAAGCGTGGTCGCTGTTGCGGCTGCTTCCCAAATGTGGTGGAAACGATCATTCGGGTAACCGAGAACTACCACGCCCGCTCGGAGGCGGGCGGCGTGGACATCGTTTCACATCTGGATCGCGTCAGAGAACTGCGCGTCCAATACGGGAGCACCACCCATGAAAGGCGAAAAACAGGTCATCGAGCGGCTTAACGAGGCTCTGTTCCTAGAGCTCGGCGCCGTCAACCAGTACTGGGTCCACTATCGCCTGCTGGAGGACTGGGGTTACACCAAGCTCGCCAAGAAGGAGCGGGCGGAATCGATCGAGGAAATGCAGCACGCCGACAAGCTGGTGGCCCGCATCATCTTCCTCGAAGGTCACCCGAATCTGCAGTCGGTCGCGCCGCTGAGGATCGGCCAGAACGTCAAGGAAGTGCTGGAATCGGACCTTGCCGGCGAGTATGACGCCCGCGCGTCCTACAAGCAGTCGCGTGATATCTGCTACGAGCACGGCGACTATGTGACGATGAAGCTGTTCGAGGAACTGCTGGCCGACGAGGAAGGCCATATCGACTTCCTTGAAACCCAGCTCGATCTGCTCGGCTCGCTTGGCGAAGAGAAGTATGGCCTGCTCAACGCGGATGCGGCCAACGAAGCGGAATAGGACATGCGCGCATGCGGCGCATCGTGGATTTGTTGCGCCGCGCACCGCGCGGATGGAAAGCTGAGCTAACCGACCACCCCTTCAACGGGATGGCCGGACTCCATCGATCCCATGCTGGCCCTCTCGAGCAATTCCAGGAAAAGTGCGCAGCGGTTTTCCGTCCGGGATTGCATGAAAACAAAGAGCTGGAGCGTTTCCGCGTTTCCATGAAAAACGGAAACGCTCTGGTCTTTGCGGCAGCGCTGGCGATCCTGTCGCCAGCGGCGCCTGCCGTTGCGGGCGACGCATCCAATCTGCCGACCACACGCACCGATCTTTCCGAGCCGGATCGCGCTCGCGTCGAGGCCATCACCAGGCCGACGGCCGACTTCTCCAGGCCGGAGGAGTATGAGTTGATGCAGGGCGGTGCCGGCACCTCCCGGAAACGCGTCACGGCCGACGCTTTTTCACAATCCTCGGCCAACATCACTTTCGAGGAAGAAGGTACTTTCAAGCTCGGCAACGCCCTTTTCCGCAAGAACTGGGTTTCCTCGCCGTCGTCGACGCAGGCGTCGGATGGGCTCGGGCCGCTGTTCAATGCCCGCGCTTGCCAGACATGCCACCTGAAGGATGGCCGCGGCCATCCGCCGGAAGGCAAGCCGGATGCCACCTCGATGTTCCTGAGACTGGCGCGTGAAGCTTCGACCGAGGAAGAAAAGGCGCAGCGCGCCGGGCGCAAGGTGCTGAATTTCCCGGACCCGACCTATGGCACCCAGCTGCAGGATCTCGCGGTGCCCGGCCTTGCCGGCGAGGGACGCATGCGCATCACCTATGTCGAGCAACCGGTGACGCTGGGCGACGGCACCAAGGTGTCGCTGCGCAAGCCGAGCTATGCGGTCGACGGTCTCGGCTATGGTCCCATGGATCCGGGCACGACGCTTTCGCCGCGCGTGACCCCCGCAATGATCGGGCTTGGCCTGATCGAGCAGATCCATCCCGCCGACATCCTGGCAAGGGCCGATCCGGACGATCGCGACGGCGATGGTATCTCCGGTCGCCCCAACATCGTGCGCGACCAGCTCACCGGCGAACTCGCCCTTGGTCGCTTCGGCTGGAAGGCGCAGACGCCATCGATCCGCCAGCAGTCGGCGGATGCCTTTGCCGGCGATATCGGCATTTCGACCCCGGAAGTGCCCAGGCATTGGGGTGATTGCACCGAGGCCCAGAAGGCCTGCCTGGACTTGCCGAACGGCGTTCAGGAGCGGCTAGGGCCGGTCGAGGCGCCAACGCCGGTGATGGATCTGGTCACCTTCTACTCACAGAACCTTGCCGTGCCGGCACGGCGAGACGTCGGCAAGCAGCCGGTGCTGGCCGGCAAGAAGGCCTTCTACGAAATGGGCTGCGCGTCCTGCCACACACCGAAATTCGTCACCCGCCGCGACGCGCCGAACAAGGCGCAGTCGTTCCAGCTGATCTGGCCGTATTCCGACTTCCTGCTGCACGACATGGGCGAAGGGCTGGCCGACGGCCAGGCCGTCGGTGACGCAACCGGCAATGAATGGCGCACGCCGCCGCTGTGGGGTATCGGCCTGACCGAGCGCGTCAGCGGTCACACCTTCTTTCTGCATGACGGCCGTGCCCGCAATCTGACCGAAGCCATCCTGTGGCACGGCGGCGAAGGCCAGAAGGCCCGCGACCGCTTCGCTGCGGCCGGCGCCGACGAGCGCGAAGCGCTGATCAAGTTCCTGGAGTCGCTATGATGAAACGCCTGAGCAAATTTTCCGCCCTGCTTGTTTTCCCGATAGCCCTTGCTGCCGCCCAACCGGCCAGCGCAGCCGTGCAGGCCTCGGATGTCGTCAACGGTGCGGTCGATGGCTTCATCCGCCCGGCCTACGCGTCGCTGCAACAGCACGCGACGTCGACAGCCAAGGCTGTGAAGGCGCTGTGCGAAGCGCCGTCGCAACAGGCGATCGACGCCGCGCGGACTGAATTTGCAGGCATGGTGACCGCGTGGTCGACGATCGAGATCGTTCGTTTCGGACCGGTCACCGAGAACAACCGTCTGGAGCGCATGCTCTACTGGCCTGACCGCAAGGGCCTCGGCCTGAAGCAGGTACAGGCGGCACTGGCCGACAAGGATGCCTCGGCAGCGGACGCAACCGGCATTTCCGGCAAGAGCATCGCCATGCAGGGGCTGGGGGCGCTGGAATTCGTGCTCCACGGCCAGGACGCGGAGACGCTCGCCGGCAAGGACGGCGCCTATCGTTGCGCTTATGGTCTGGCCATTGCCGGCAACATCGAGACGATCGCCACCGAAGTGTCCGCCGCTTGGGCAAAGCCGGACGGCTTCGCCGCCCAATGGGCGAGCCCCGGTCCGGACAATCCACTCTACCGTGACGGCAGCGAGGCGGTGACCGAACTGATGGGAGCCTTCATCAACGGACTTGAGCTGGTGCGCGACCAGCGCCTGAAGAGCTTCTTCGGGGCCAGCCCGGACGAGGACAAGCCGAAGCAGGCGATCTATTGGCGTTCGGGCCTCACCGGTGCCGCGCTCGCGGCCAATCTCGACGGCATGAACCGCCTGTTCCAGGCTTCGAATCTCGGCGATGCGCTGCCCAAGGACGAGCGCTGGATCGCCGATTCGATCGAGATCCAGCTGGTCAACGGCGTTGCCGCGGCCAGGGAGGCATCCGGCCCTGCCACCGAGGTGCTGGCTGACTCGAAGCGTCGCGCTGCGCTGGAGCACTTCCAGCTCATCACCAGCAGCCTGAGCAACCTGTTCGGGACACGGCTGTCGGGCGCCTTCGGCCTGACAGCCGGCTTTTCCTCGTTGGATGGCGACTAGAGCGTTTCCGTTTTTCACGGAAACGCGGAAGCGCTCCAATCTTTCCAGGAATTGCTCTGAGGTCATCACCATGCGCACGCCACTCATCGATCGCCGCGATTTCCTCAAGGCGGCAGGCGCCGGCTTCCTGGCGGCGCTGGCGCCGAAAGCCTGGGCCGCGACGCTGGAGGCGGATGCCGTCTTTGCCACCGCCTATATGAAACGCGATGGCAGCTACGGTGCTGCCGTGCTGTCTGAAGCCGGCAAAATGCTGCACGCCGTCGATATGCCCGATCGCGGCCATGACGTCACCTTCGACCCGGTCTCGGGCCGTTCGGCCGTCTTTGCCCGCCAGCCTGGCACGTTCTTCGTCGTCTTCGATCACAAGGGCCGCAGCGAACCGCTGACCATCGCCAGCATGCCCGACCGGCATTTCTTCGGTCATGGTGCGTTCTCGACCGATGGCGCGCTGCTTTACGCCACCGAAAACGACTTCGACAATGCCGCCGGCATGGTCGGTGTCTACGACGCCAGGGGAGGCTTCAAGCGTATCGGCGAGTTCCCGACCTATGGCGTCGGCCCGCACGAGCTGCTGTTGCTTGGCGATGGCCGCACCATCGCCATCGCCAATGGCGGTATCGAGACCCATCCCGATTTCGGCCGCGCCGAGCTCAACATTGCCACCATGAAGCCGTCCTATGTTCTGGTCGACCGCGTGACCGGTGAGCTGATCGAAAAGCATGAGCTGCCGCCGGCGCTGCATCAGCTCTCCATTCGCCACATGGATATCGACGCCCGGGGCACGGTCTGGTTCGGTTGCCAGCATCGCGGCCCGGCGACCGAGCAGCCGCTGCTGGTCGGGCGAGCCGAGCGTGGCAAGGACCTGGCATTGCTCGAGATGCCGAAGGACGTGCTGACCGGCTTCCGCAACTACATCGGCTCGGTGGCCGCCAATCCGGATGCCGGCACGGTTGCGGTGTCGTCACCGCAGGGCAATGCCTTCGCCGTGATCGAGGCGGCGAGCGGCAAGGTGCTCAAGACCAGCAGCCTGACCGAGGTCTGCGGCCTGGCCCCCGACCATGACGGCTTCCTCGCCACCACCGCCGCCGGCGTCATCCTGCAGCCCGACGGCAATACGGCGAAGGAGCCGGACTATGTGTGGGACAATCACATGCTGAGGATAGTGGGTTAGGCAGTCGGCAACAGGCAGCAGGAATTGTTTTCCGAATCGGGACGTGTCGAAGCCGACGACATGTTCCATGACTGCCTACTGCCTCACTTCAGAAGGTGCCCGTCCTCCCTTTCATGACCAGAAAATCCACGAGGACCCGAATTGGCAGGGGCAGGTGGCCGCCCGCCGGATAAACCGCGTGGATCCAGCGTTCGATTGGCGGCACGGACGTCAACACCGCGACCAGCCTGCCTGCCCTGATATCCTCCTCGACGACAAATGCCGGCATCTGGGCCAGTCCCTTGCCGGCGAGCACCAGAGCACGCTGAACCTGTGCGTTGTTCGAACGATGCTTGACCGTCCCAAGCGGGACGACAATCTCGCCGGTGCCGTTGGGGTCCGAGAACGCCCAGCCCTGACTCGTCCATTGATGCTCATAGGCAATACAGTCGTGATCGGCCACTTCACCCAGCGTGAGCGGCTCTCCATGAGCGGCGATGTAGGATGGCGAAGCACACACGACCACCGGTGCCGGAGAAAGACGACGGGCGATCAGGCTGGAATCCGGCAGCTTTCCCGCCCTGATTGCCAAGTCGAGTTTATGTTCTCCCATATCCAGCGTTCGGTCGTCACATAGGATATCCATCGTGATTCCGGGGTAGGCAGCGCTGAATTCGGAAAGTACCGGACCGATCCGCTCGGCGAAGGCGACTGGCATGGTGATACGCAGATGGCCGGTCGGAACGGATTGGTATGTCTCGATCGCCCGGTTCATATGGTGATATTCGCGCACGATCCTCACGGCGCTTTCATAGGCGCGCTTGCCGGGATCCGTAAGCGTGATACGGCGCGTGGTGCGATGAAGGAGCCGGGCGCCGAACTGCTCTTCCAGCGACGCGATGTGTTTGCCGACCATGACCGGCGACAATCTCAGGTCGCGTGCGGCCTTTGCCAGTGCTCCGAGTTCGACGGTTCTGACGAAAGCATGCAGACTGACAAGGCGATCCATGATCGTTTCCAGATTACAAACACATGGTTTTCAATGACATTCGATTATAGACAATAATCGCGGCGTCGGCCCCACTCTAGATTGACGATCAAATCACCCCAGCATTTCGCGGAGCGAGGATCGTCTCATGTGTGAAGTTTGCAGGAAGCTGTCGCTCGACGAGCGGCCCGGGCCACGTCCACGAACAAATCCCCGCACACCGCATATGCAACTCGATCAGATTGCGCCGCCCGTCATGCGCGAGCGTCTCATCGAGTTCGGGGCTGGGCTTGAAGGTGTCCGTCTTGGGCGCAGCGGCGTATCCATTCCGGAAAGCACTGCTTTCCTGCTGGCTCCGGAACTCGCCGGCAACGGGCCTTGGGAAGCCTTCATGACACCGCAGGAGTTTGCCCACGTGCATGCCGTATGGGACGGCAGCCTGCACATGAACCTGCCTCGAAACGTGTTGGAAACGGTCTATTACAGAGGCTGGGGAGAACAGCATCCAGCGGCGGGACATTTCGGCTTTCCCGAGACCATTGCAATGGTCTACGGGCCGCGCACGGAGCATGAGTTTGCCGTCGTCGCCGGGCTGCTGCGCATTTCCCACGCTTACGCGATGGGCAGTTCGTCCCTGGGGACAAACCAATGACAGCCGTCAGCCCGCCGGTTTCCCCGGTCCGAGTAGTCGCCGCCAAGATCATCGTTTCCGCCGTGGCGATTTTCACCGCGGTCTCGGCACATCTGGCGGACTGGAGCGCGTCACATGTCTTCAACGATGCGTGGCCGCCGCATGCCAAATTCCACAACGGGCAGACGCTTGCCCTCTCCATCGCGGTGTGCGTTGCCTGCCTTTGGTTTGCATGGCGCGGACAAGGCGAACAACGGACCAACGCGTTGGCGGCGATCGTTTTCAGCGGCCTCTATTGGATCACCCAGGCGGCTGCGATCCTTTACCCCGGGAGTGCCTTCTTCGATCCCGAGTTCGATAATCCCGCGCTTTATGTCGCCGGTCTGCCGATACAGGGCGTCATTGAGATCGGCATTCTGACCTTGCTCGGCATCGCCGCCTGGCTGTGGTTTGTGCCCGCCGACCATTTGGGATCGAACCGCATGTAGCGGGGCCGCGGACACGTCTCCTTCGACAATGCGAAGCCGGCGCACAATCCATGAAAACGGAAACTGAAAGATGCTCAAGGTCACCTTGCTCGTCGGCAGCATTCGCCGGCATTCGATCAACGACATTCTGGCCAAGGCTCTTGAAAAGCTTGCCGGCCGCCGCATGACTTTTCACAGAGCCGATCTCGTGAGCCTGCCTCACTACAATGACGATCTCTGGTCCGATCCACCGGAGAGCGTTCTGGCCTTCAAAACTCTGGTCGAGGCGAGCGATGCCATTTTGATTGTTACTCCTGAGTTCAACCGCTCGATCCCCGGCATGCTCAAGAACGCGCTCGGTTGGGGGTCGCGGCCATGGGGCAATAACAGCTGGGCTCGCAAACCTGTGGCAATCGCCGGCGCTTCATCCGGCGGCATCGGCACGGCGGTGGCGCAATCCCATCTGCGCAGCATTCTTCCTATTCTCGACT
>VFQN01004966.1_pt1 | contig 16868 bp, 14 predicted proteins | sample 3512371 | NCBI WGS metagenome assembly VFQN01 (sample SAMN10412370, study PRJNA504923) | tailings metagenome | isolation source: Replicate 2 from Balatoc abandoned mine | place: Philippines: Itogon, Benguet | collected 2017-08-28 | reverse complement strand
CAGACCACACAGGCAGACGAGGACTGGAATCTCGCCTGAGGTAGGATTCGAACCCGGGTTGGAAATCCCGGGAAAGTCGGTCTAAGAACCAACTTTGTTGCAATTGCGGCGGGCTACTGCATTTAGATTGCATCACTGACTGGCTGACTGTCTGGTGCATGGAGCATGCCCAAGGATCCATGACTGCATCACTGTGCTTCGGGGCAAACGAGGTTGAAACGGGCGGCATGTTGCACGCACACCATGACTGCGGTCACGCCGCTTCGCACGCAGCGTTTCAATAGCCGGTGCAGTTACAGCACTTTCCACGCCAACAGTTTTGGGTCAAGCATCCCGAACCCTTGTCGTCTCGTTAGCGACAGGCCATCGGGGGTTGATTTCAGCTCCCGAGTTACCAACATCACCAGGGTGCCAAGGGACGGGCACACAGCGCACGCATCAGCTTACGCCGTCAGAGTATGGGGATTGCTGTCGCAGCAACTCCCTGTAACGCTGTAAAATACATACCACAGACGGCCGGATAAAGACATAAAGTGGACGGAGTACCATGATGGCAATATCATGTCACAATTGTAGAAGCAAGCGATACCGTAGCACGCGCGATAACCGGCACAACTAGCTGCATCTCAAGGCGTACCCTGCTGCAGCCTGCCGTCACACTGCACAGCACCCCGTGCTGCATCTTCCAGCAGCACTGGTAGGGCGGTAGTTCAGCAGCACACGGGAGCCCAAGCTGCCAACAAGGGCGACCCTTGCGTAGCGACAACGTTTGTCAGCACTTTAACAGCATCTCAGACACCAAACCGCCACCGCACCTCAACAGGCACGGTGGCACGACAACATAATGTATAACGGTGGAGCATATGGTAGCAGGCCTTTCAGCTGCGGCTTAAGCAGCAATTGCAGCCAAGCCAAGCCAGCCGGCAAGCCCACTAGCACTGCTGCCCCCTGGCGATACGCCAGACTACCATCAAATGCACCCAATGCATGAAACCCGCTACGCCGCTTGCAGCCCGCGCACCCACACACTGTACACCCATGTACCCTTCATGCGTCCCCAGCTTCCAACTTCTCCCTTCGGTCCGAAGGCACGCCCTCGTTCCCATCCGCCACGTGGCCCTTGACCAACTCCGCTACGCACATAAGCACACCCAACACTCCCAGACCTCGAATACAAAGCCCCCTGTGACCTCCTCCTCCTCTGCAGCAGCTGTCGCCAGCCTAATAAACCACGCCAGTACCTCTCAGTACTCATAGTGGATGCTGGGCTCGTCATCGCTCTCCGAGGGCCGCCGCTGCTGCTGCTGCTGCTGCTGCTGTTGCTGCACCACCGGCGCCACCGCGCCCGCCTCCTTGCGCCCCGACGAGAACGCCATGTTGTACATCATGCTGGCCGGCGCGGGCGACCCAGGGGCCGTGCCGCCGCCCGCCGCACCGCCGCCCCACGCAGGGGAGCCCCCTGCCGACGCATGCGACCCCGTACGGTTCGCGTGCCCGGCGGTCATGGAACCCCACGCGTCGGGTGTGCTGGCCGTCCCCTTCCTCTTGACAAGGCTCAGCAGCCTGTCCCGGATGTCCACCAGCATGGGTGCCACCCCGCCGCGGCGCACAGGCATGGTTACGGAGCCGCCGGAGGCGCGTACGGCAGCGACGGGGGGCGGGCCGCCGCGGCGCGGGATGAGCTCGGACGCCACGCGCAGGGGCACGGGGCTGGGCAGCTCGCCCGGGCCGTTGGGGGACTTGGCGGAGCCGGGGCGCGGCTCTGACGGCGCGGCGCGCACCGCGGGCGGCGGCGCGGGTCCGGCGTAGCTGTGCCCGCGGAACAGGTGGTGCTTGGCCAACCCGGGCGACAGCGGGGCGACGGTGACGGCCGGCGGGCGCGGCTGGGCGGCGGCAGCGGCCTGCTGCACGTTGACGCGTGGGAGCGGCTCCTGGCCCACGACCACGTCGGGTATCCAGCCGCTGGACGCACGGCGCTGGCGGGTCTGCAGCCCCGGCGACGTCACTGAGCTGCCGCCGCCGCTGGCAGGCGTCTCCACGCCCGTGCCGCCGGTCGCCGAGTCCACACTGCCGCCAGCGGCCAGGATCCTGTCCTCCACCTCCACGTCCCCGACCTCCTCCTCCACAAACTGCCCCGCCAGCGATCCCCCTACCGCGCCCGCGGCCCCGCCAGCGCCACCGTCCAGTGCTGCGTTCCTGCGCAGCGCCTGTGACTGGCTGCCAATGCGCGAGAACGACGGGGAGGCCCAGCGCCCGCCCTCCTGCAGCACACCCTCGCTCAGCCTGGCGGACTCCGCCCTGTTCACGGACGGCGCCGCGTCGCCGGGGCCGGTCACGGCGTGCAGGCGCGACAGGCCGTCCAGGGGCTGCTGGTGCTGCAGGCTCTGCTGCTTCTGCAGGTGCAGCTGCTGGTGGTGGGGCGCCCCGCCCACGGAGCCGCTGAGCCTGCTGCGTGTGACGCCCTCCGTCATGGACAGCTGCGAGGGGGAAACCGTGCCGCTGTCAAGCGACCCGCGGCGCGCCGGCGGCTGCACACGCATCCAGGGCGGCCGCACCGTGGACCCGGACGGGCTGCCTGGTCCTTCTCCCCGTCCTCCTCCAGGCGTGGGCGGCAGGCCGGGCAGCGGCACGCCGCCGCCGTGCTGCGGCGGGGTAGCGGACTGCGGCCGCGGCACGTGCGGCAGGCCCTCGTCCTGCAGCGCCCTGGGGCGCTCCACAAAGGCCGGCCCCGGCGCCACGCCCAGGCCCGCCAGCAGCTGCTGGTTGAACAGGTAGGCCGCCGCCATCTGCTTCCACGTGCGCAGCTGCCAGCGGTGCACGCCGCTCTGCCAGCGCACGATGGACTCCACGGCCGCGTTCAGCGCGTCGTAGATGGACAGGTGGATCTGGATCTCGGCGCTCAGGGTGCGCCGCGGCTCGGAGAACGACTCAGAGGACGCCTGCCGCTCCAGCCCTCCCTCATCATCCTCGTACTCGCCGGCCCCGAACGAGGACAGGAAGCGCGCAGCCCGGCGCCGGCGCGCGGCCTCCACCTCCGCCGCCTCCGCCAGGATGCGGTACTCCGCACTTGCGGCGCCGTACGTGGCGCCCACGCGCGCCATGACTCGCTGCGCCGCTAGCACCGCCATTGCGCTGCGCTCGCGCTCCGGAGCACCGCTGGCCGTCCCGCCCTCCAGCTTCCGCTCCGCCCTGTCCGTTGCTCCCGCAGTGGCGAGCATGAGCCTCCGCATGGTGGCCTTGTCCACCAGCAGCCGCCCACCAGCCACACGAGCAGCACGCACACGGCCGTTCCACGTCTTCGCCAGCTGCGCGGCAAACAGCCTCTCATCCACGCCGCCTTTTGCCAGCTGCTTCAGCAGCTGCCGGTTGGTCGGGGTCTCACCCTGTCCAGCCGTAGCTCCGTCCGTGCCCGGGTCGCCCTTGCGGCACTCTGACGCTGCGCCAGCGCCGCGCGTGGCCAGGCGGCGCAGCGCCCGCGCCGCGTCCGGCAGCACCACCCGGAACAGGTCCTGCGGCACGGTGGTGGCCTTGGCCCAGTCCACCGAGCGCTTGTGGCGCAGGAAGGTGGAGATGAGCGTGGCGAAGAAGTAGTTGAACAGCACGAACAGGATGAAGAGCACCTGCACCATTAGAATGAGCGTGCCGGCGGCGCGCTCGGCACCAAGCTGCTGCAGCGCGGGCGGCGCGACCAGCTCGCGCACGTCCAGCGCGCCCAGGCCGATGAGCAGGGAGAAGGTCTCGGACAGGGAGGAGGCGTAGGTGCTGAGCTGCGCCACGCGCGTGCCTAGTACCACGTGGCTGGCGGACGCGGTCATGACGATGACGATCACGATGATAAGCACCAGGTGCGCTATGGGGCCCACCACGGAGGCCAGCGTGCGGCAGATGATGCCCAGCCGGGACTGGAACGCCAGGCAGCCCACCAGCCTGCGGTCGGAGCAGGGGACGGGGGGACTCAGCAGGGTTGGGAGGAGTTTTCAGCAAGTCTGCGGTGGGCTGGCAGGCAAAGGAGTAGATCAAGTAGCTGGAGTTATCAGCGACCCCGGTCTGCAACGCCAAGGTTTTCAGCAGCACTCAAGCAGCCACACCAGCCCCTTCCAGCAACGTTGGCAGCGGCCTTTGGTCCGCAACCACACCACCCCCACCGCCGGCCGCACCTGAGTATGAGCACGATGATGACCACCGCCTGCACCATGCCGTACGCGACCCACAGGTCCACCAGCCGCCGGGCCTCCGTCAGCACGCCGTTCAGCGCCTCCCACTCGCCCGCGTCCTGCGCTGGCAGCAGCCACCGCCCAGGGTCGCCGGGAGCAGTCGGCATGTCCAGACCCAGCGCCGTCGCAGCCGCCCTCAGGTCGCCCCCGTCTGCAGTAGCTACTGCTGCAGCTGCTGTGGTGTTGCTGCTGGAGTAGGTGGACAGGTCGGGCAGCAGGGGGCGAGCCGGCAGCAGCCAGTTCGCGGAGGCGGTGGGCGCTGCGTCGTACACCCTGTACGACCCGCGCGCCTCGAAGAGGGAGAGGTCCTGTACGACAATGGCCGTCCAGAAGGACGACACCGCCAGCAGCAGCACCGCGATGACGGCGTCGAACAGCAGCCCGCCATCACGCTGCACAAACTCCTTAACCCACGCGCGGACACGTGCCGTACGACCTGTGGACGTCGTGCCGTACAGCTCCCGCCGCTCCTGCTCCGCTGCTGCAGCCTCGTCACGCATCAGCTTGACGTCCGAGGGGTCCACCTCCTCGCCGTCAAAGGCGCCGGGCCCCAGGCGGCTTGCCCGGCCGCGGCCGTGGGCGCCCTTGGGGCTGGCTGCTCCCACCGTGGACGAGGGTAGTGAGTCTTGCACGACGAGGGAGTCGGGATCAAATTGGTTCCGCCTGTCGTAAATGTTGCTGGGAGTCGAGTGTAACTGCTCGGCGGCGTGTGGGCTGGTAGGGGAGTGGGGGAGTAAGGGGGGCATGGAGGAGGCGGTGGTGGCGGAGTGGGGGGTTTTGGAGCCCAGGGAGGCAACGGCGGACGACACGCGGGCCGCGCGCATGCTGGCCCGGATGAAGGAGATGAAGGTGGTGATCAGGAAGAAGGCGGTGAGGAACCACAGCGGCAGCAGCTCGTGGGCAAAGATGGAGTCCATGCTGTGGGGGACGGGGCAGAGGTATGGGGCAGGGAGGCATGGGGTAGGGTCAGTCAGCGTTTCAGCAACCTCCCCGGCAAAGAGCACCAGCTTGTTGCCACCGATGTCGCTTGTCATGACATGCCACCCTAATAGCAACAGCCATGTGGTGCAGGTAACCATGTGATAACCTCCAAGGCAACCACCCACCCGTCGCTTGCGCGCTGCCCCTCCTGCAGGTAGTCCATGGCCGGGAAGCCCACCAGCGACAGCCGCCCGCTGATCTTGCCGCTCTCCGCCCACGCGAACCGCGCGCTGAAGAACGCAAACGCGCGCCGCTCCGCGTTGTACACCAGCATCTCCGCGTCCAGGTCACGCGTCTGGCGCCGGTCCAGGTAGTTGCCGTTGGCCAGCAGGGTCACCAGCTCTCGTGCGCGCTCCTGCGACAGCCCGCCCTCCAGCAGCACGGGGAAGCCGGGTGTGCGGCCGGCCAGGGGGCGGGCGTGGAAGCCGTACGGCACGCCGTTGGGGTTGAGCTGGCCGGAGCCGGGGGTGGTGTTGTAGTACTGGGGCAGGCGGGAGGCCAGGTCGGGGCGGTAGAGGGAGGACGACCTGGAGGAGGGTGAGGGGACAGAGGGGTTACCAAGCGCGGAGGACAAGTGCTTGTGGTTATCAGGGCTCATGGCTTCAGGGCTACATGCGCTTCAAGGCTGTACGGGTACAAGGAGGGTTGCAGTCCAGGACAAAACCCGCTTCATGGGCCGCACCAAGCATACGAACATAGCGCTATGCTTCACCCAAGCAGCGTCCTCGGCGCTGGCCTGTACCCCATGCCTGCCCACGCACCTCAGGAACACGGGGTCAACGCCGTACGGCGCGACGCTGCTGGCCAGGTCCCCAAACCGCTGCCGCAGCGCCTCGGCCGCCGCCTCCCCGCCGCGCAGGTACTCCAGCGCGTAACGCCCGCACTGCGGGTCCAGGTCCGAGAACGCGCCGCCGCAGCCCACGCCGTCCGTGCCGCTGGGCGCCAGCTGCCCGCCCTCCACCACCACCGGCGCGGGCAGCGGCCGGCGTGTGGTGTGCAGCAGCAGCCCGCCAACGATGCGGTTGGCACTACGTGCACCGGCGTAGCGCGCCTGGCCAGCTGCCAGCAGCTCCAGCGCCGTAACGCCCACGTCCAGGTCGGGCCCGACAAGAGGGGAGCCCTGCGTCAGGATGTAGCCCAGCCAGGGGATAGTCCCAACTGCTGAGCCGTCATCCCCGCCCGCCTTGCCGCCGCCTAGGATGCCTGTGCCGCGCGACCCGGCCTGCTGCAGCTGCCTGCGGGTGGAACTACCGCTGTTGTTCGTGCCTGTGGTGGTGCCGTTAGTGGCTGGGTCCTGGGTGGTGGTGGCCGGGCGTGAGATGTTGAAGGACGCGCGGAAGCCCGAGGGAGCCAGGCGGAAGCAGGCAGGGGTGTAGTCCATAACGAAGTTGATGCCCAGCGCCTCTTCCATGGCAATGGTGTCGTACAGCGCGCGGTCGGTCTGGGAGCGGGTAGCTTCCGTCAGCTCCGCCAGCTGCGTCGCCACGTCAGACATGGAGGCGGCCAGCTGATCGTCCAGCGCCAGCTGCGCATCCAGCAGCCGCAACACCTCCTGCGCCTTGACTGTCGTCGCATTCTCGGCCGCTGTGAAGGCAGCGAGGAGCGCTGTGTAAGCCGTGTGAATCTGCGCGTCCTTGGCGTCGTCCACTGCGTTTGCCTGCTCGCCCATGGTTGCATTGATCCTGCCCGACAGCGCAAGCGCGTCGTTGGCGACCGCGACGGTGCTATTTGCCAGCGCCTGTGTGGCGGCGGCTATGACGGCGATGTAGCCGGGGATCAGCTCAGGGGAGGTGGACAGCGCGGATGTGACGGAGGAGGCGTTGAGGGCGGTCGCGATCGAGCTGGCGAGCGCGTTGAGGATGTCAGCGCTGCTCGACAGTGTGGCGGGGGGCTGGGCATCGGTCGAGCTGCTGCTGGCCTGCAGCAGCTGCCGGCTAGCGGAGAATGCCGAATCGCCATCCTGTGCCACCACGCTGCTTCCGGACAGCTCCGAAGCAATCAACTTCCTCATATGGCTGCCCCAGTCGAACGCGCCGCTGTCGTCATCGTGTACACAGCCACTGTCACCCGCTTCGCACTCCATTGCCCTGCGCCTCCCAGCCCCTGTCCAAGCAGTGCCTGCTGCTGCAGCGTCCAGCAGTGCGGCCCTGTGCACCTGGCGCGGGTTGTACAGGTACAGCTTGGCGGTGACAATGAGGGAGGCGGGATACAGGGTGGAGGGCGGCGGCGATGCAGGGGAGACCTCCGCGGCCAGCAGGTCGATGTCGTTGTCACGCAGGCCGTAGGCGGCCAGGCGGGAGGTGATGTTGGCCAGGGCCAGGGCGTAGTCGGTGTGGGTGGTGTTGCGCAGGTTGGCCAGCAGCTGGTCGGCGGCGGGCATGTCGGTGAGGGCGTTGCGCAGCAGCGGGAAGGTGGCGGCCACCTCGGCACCTGGACGGAGAGGGAGGGAACGGGGATGGAACACGTACAGGTGGAGAGCTTGTTGGCTGGAGAAAACAACAGGATTTGGCTAAAGCCAGCGGCTCTATACCTGTCCTCTACTAAGCCTACAAGATCGCGCGAACAGCGCAGCATGCAGCACTCACGCTGGTACACGATGACGGTACGGTTGGCCGTAGCCGTACGGCCCAGCTCGTCCGTGACGCTGTACAGGAAGCTGTACACCCCCGGCACGCAGCGGCCCGCGAACGTGAGCGCCTCAAGCGTGCAAGCCACGCACGCGTCCGCCCCGCTGCTGCCGCACGGCGTCATGGACACCACCTCAATCGCCGACGACAGGTCCACCTGCGTCGCGTTGCGCCCCGGAGCCGTCGGCAGCGACGCCCCAAACGCTACCGCACCGCAGCTTTGCGCTGCGTTGGCAGACACACACGGGCCGAGGTATATCTCCGGAACGGTCCCATACTCGACGTACACCACACTGCTGCTGTTGCTGGAGTCGGAACTTGTGGAGGGCAGCAGCTGCAGGGTGGGGCCGGAGGTGGCGGGTGGCAGGAAGACAGAGGCGGCCTCACAGGGCGTGGGCATGCACACGTAGTCATCCACACCGTTGAAGCAGAAGTGGGGCGTCATGGGGTCGGCAGCGCATGGGTCGGTGATGGTGATGGTACGGCGCGCGGAGGCGTTGTAGGCGGGGCGGCTGTCGTCCCACACCCAGAAGTCCACGTGAAAGACGGCCCCGGTGGGCGCGAGCGGGTTGATGTTGCAGCCGGCGAGGCCCTTGGCGGCCAGCGTGTGGCGGCGGAGAACGTCGGCGGAGCAGCCGCTGAGCGTGGCGGAGCTGCCAGAAGCTGCCGCGGCGGCGGCGGCGGCCGCGGACGCGGCGGCGATGCACTCTGGTGGGGGGCAGACGACGATGCGGTCGGTGGCGTCCTGCGTTACGTTGCCCAGGGTGACGTTGGCTGTGGCTCCCGGCTCGCAGGGAGGCGCGGTAATGCTGGTGGGCACCGTGATGCCGCTGGTGGCGCAGGGGAGGTAGCGCTTGCCGCGGGGCAGCAGCACCAGCGCTGGGGCCGATGGCGTCAGGACGAGTGACAGAGTCACGTTGGGCACGGGCGGTGCGGCCGGCACTTGAAGCAGTAGGATGCCCTCCAGGCCTCCGCCGGCTGCGGCTGCGGCCAAGGCCGCGTTCGCAAGGGAGGCGAGCATGCTGGCTAGGGAGGAGCTCCCGTCGCCACTGCCACCGCCAACGCCGCTGCTGCCCAAGCTGCCGATGAGGGAGAAAGCAGAGGCAGCAGCCGTGCTTGCGGTGGAGGTCACCGATCCGGCCACAGCGCCCAGCATCTCGGTGACGCACACACCGCCACCCACAGAGCAGCTGGTGGAGTCAGCGCAGAGCCGCTCGCCGTCGGGGCACACCGCCCGGACCAGCAGCGTGCGAGTAGCCGACGCGGAGTACCCCAGGCTGTTCTGGACGCTGTATGTGATGGTGTACGTCCCGGGGGTGGCGGTGCTGAAATTGCACGCCAGCGGGAGGGGGATGAGCTGCTGGTCGGGCTTGGTCGTGTGCAGGGGCACACCACATGCGCGGACGTACAGGTCGAGGCTGCCGTCCAATGAGTCGTACGCCTCTGCACCTGGGTCGCATGGCAGCTCCAGGGGCGTCATGGGCCTGCACCTGTCGTACACGCCGTACTGGTTTACGTAAACCTCGCTGGGGCCGAGCAGGGCGATGACGGGGGCCATGGGGTCTGTGGCGGTGGCGGCGGCGACTTGGAGGGCTGCGCTGGCAGAGGCTAGCCTGGTCGTGCTGGTGGTGGTGCTGCTGGGCAGAGTAGTGGCAGTGGAGGTCGCCCCGGCGGTGCTTGTGGCTGCAATGATGTCCGAGGTGGTAGGAATGAGCGAGGCGGTGGTGGAGGAGGCGGTGGTGGAGGAGGAGGTAGGCACCATCAGCGCGTTCAGGCGTGTGGCAAAGCTGGTGGGCGCTGCGTCGGGTGGCAGGCCGCACACACCCAGCGTGGTGCAGGCGGGCAGGCCGTCTCCATCGGTGCACATGACCTCGGTGCGCGGGCACACCAGGCGGATGATGCGGCGGGCAGGGCGGGCCAGGTTGCCCGACCGGTCCCGGGCCTGATGGCGGATCCGGCCAAGGTGCACAGGGAAATGGAGGTGCGGTTAACAGCATGCATGTGTATGTTTTGGGCCCATTGCATGGAACAAGACGAAACTCTTGGGTCACAGCAGAGATACGGCTCCGCACGTGTGCGCGTGGTTGCAGACAAGGGCGCGTCATGACAATCCTGCCGTCAGCAAGACAGCGGCGGCGCACCTGGTACTCCACCATGTACGAGTACGGCACCCCGCGGGGCGTGGGGCGGCTGGTGTCCACCGCGGCCGCGCCAAAGGTCTGCATCAGTGCCGTCACGTCCCCGTCACGCCCGTCCACCGCCACTGCGCCAGGGTCCCTCCACGTGCTGCCCACTACCACCGTGTCAATGACCACGGGGTCGCCGGTGATCGTAACAGCGGGGGCGCCGTCGCCCTTGATGGTTACGAGAGGCGGGGTAGTGTCGGGCGCGAACTGGGGTTGGGGCTCAACCGTCGCTGTGGCGGCCGCCGTCGAGGTGGCAGTCTTGGCGGAGGCGGAGGAGCCGGCAATGAGGGCCAACGCGGCGGCTGCGGCGTTGGGCACCTGCATGAGGCTGCCAAGTACGCCGTACACGTTCGGGTCGGTCGCGTCCTGGGAGGGGAATGTCGTACGCGCGTACGACAGCAGGTCGACCAGCGTCGCGCCGCCGTCGTCGCCGACAACGATGATCCCGCCGTCGGCCGCGGGCAGCACCGCCACGGGATTGGACAGGTGCGTGGTGTCCAGGCCGGTTACGTAACCGTACGGCAGCAGGCCGCCGCTGGCAGAAGCTGCAGGCAGCTGCCCCACCACCTCGCCCAGGCCTGCGGAGCCGTTGGCGGTTACAATGGTCAGAGCGCCGCCGTCTGGGCTGGTGGCGAAGCTGGAGCTGGTGGTAGTAGGGGAGACGGGCCAGGCGGAGGTGGACGTGGTGGCGGCGGCGAGGGCAATGCCCAGTGCGACGAGGCCGGGGTCACACCGCCGGCCCACGCTGCATGCGGACAGCGAGGGGCACCAGAAGTCCAGGCCGGAGCAGCGTGGCTTGACCACCACGGCGCGGTAGCGTGGGGACGGGGACACGCCACGGCTGTTGACGGCGGTGTAGGTCAGCAGCCACATCTGCGTTGCTGCATTTGGTGTGGAGGTGTTGAAGGTGAAGCCGTTTGCGAGGACGGACGGGGTGAAGGCTGTGGCGGGGGAAGAGGCGGCTCCGGAAGTGGTGCTGGTCGAGTTCAGGGTGACGTAATCACCGAGGCAGGTGAAGACGGCGGGCGGGGCGGCCCGGGCCGCGGTGGCGCCGGCGGTGAGGCCGGCCAAGGCAGCGATACGTGTCGGCGCGAGCATGGCTGAGGCAGCATTGGCGGTGCTGACCAGCGATGCGGCGCCCGTACGGCGAACGCACAGCCGAAGGGTCACAAGTACGTTGGCGCTGAAACCGTCCAGAGGGTCGTACAGTACGGCACCGGGGTCCATCCACATGGTCTGCTCCAGGACCTCTGCGTACGGCTCGCCCACGAGCGTCAGGGACGGCGGGCCGTCGACTACGGCGGCAGGGATGGGGATGGCCGGCGTGGCGGAGGCGGCGAGGGCGATGGGGTCGGTGGAGAGGTCGAGGGGCAGGATGGTGACGGGGGTTGGGGCGCTGGGGGCCCCGGGGATGTCTGCGTCTGTGGCGCGCTCTGCCAGCTGGGTCGCGAACGGCTCGCTGACGCTTACGTTGCTGACCTGAAAATGGCCATCAAGGGGGGTGCAAAACATCACAACATTGGCACATGTGCAAGAGGGGCTTAGGATCCCGCCAGTGGCGGCTCCAGAGAGCAAAGCCAGGAAAGTCTCGGCGTGCCCTACCAACCATCCAACATGAGGATGCTACCGTGCGGCTGTACGTTTTCCTTTGCTACCGTGCCGCTCCCATCCTGTCCTCCGGTTACACTCCGCGCTGCTCGCCCGCACCTGCATGCCGGTGGTGTTAATGCGCGGCAGGCCGCTGCCCCCCGCCAGCAGCGCTGCGGGCATCTGCTCTAGCAGCGTAGTGAAGTACTCCAGGGAGCTCAGCGAGGGGAAGGGCGATGGCCGGCTGGACCAGTCAGCCTCGAACCACACCTGCAGTCCACGCGACACTGGTTACTGCAGCAGCAATGACGACATGCTGGTGCGACAGTGCCAGCCAACCCACGTGGGAGGAACGCACGTGCCGTACACATGCTGCAGTTTGGTGAGCATGTGGCTGCTCGAGATGCTGCTGCAACAAACAGGACCCAAATGTACTAAACATCACTACTTGAAGATTGATACCAATCTTGGATGCAGACTGGACAGCAGCATACGGTAACACGCGTGTACGTGGGCTGTAGGTCGACGGGCACCCACCTGCGCCACGATGGTGGTACCGCCGGTGGCGGGGTCCGGCCGCAGCTCCCACACCCACACGCCCTCGCTGGAGTCCAGCCCCGCGCGCGCCGCCAGCAGCTGCTTGAAGTCCGCCAGCAGCTGCTGCGCGCCGCCGGGGTAGGAGGCGGGGGACACAGCCGGCAGCGCCACGTTGAGCGACACGGCGGGCCGCGTGGCGGAGTTGTAGGCGGAGGCGTCGCCTGTAGCACAGAAGAAAGCGAGTATTGAGGGTGCTGAGTGAGGGACGACAGCAAAAATGGGATAGGCCAGATAGGACTGCAACTGCGGCTTAGATGGCAAGGTGCGAACCTGTCAGGGGCCGCGGTTACAAGGCCGAGTGACTGCATGCAGATACACCCACCGGCGGAACCCAGGGAGGTCGTGTCCATGGCTGTGAGCAGGAAGCGCGTGAGGCGCTGCGAGTCCTTCTTGTCCGCGTGCCGCACGCTGAGCAGCCCCATGTAGGTGTCGGGCAGCGATAGCCACAGCTGCAGCTGGTAGCACTGCTTGAAGCTGGAGAAGTTGCCTGGCGGGAAAGCATGGGGCAGCGAGGCAGGGGGCAAGGGACGTTCGATGTTTTTGGGAGACACCGCAACACGTAAATGAGCATATTGCAACTCCGCGCCATGCACCAACACCCATGCTCCGTAGGCCTGCGTGCGTGCAACGGGCCCGTCTCCATTCCGCTGTGGCAGCTTACGGACACCGCCCGCACCCCAACCCTGCACCACCCTTGCATGCAAGAACCCACCCTTGAACGTGAGCACCCCCGGCTGCTTGGCCAGGCTGTCCTGCAGGCTGCTGGCGCCGCCCGGCTGGTCCGCCGGCAGCACCTGCGGCTCCGCCCAGCCGGCGCCCCCGCCTGCCGCCCAGGGGCTGGCGGGCTCCTCGGTGGGCAGGTAGGCGTCCAGGTCGATGCCGGCACCCGCGGCGTTCACGTCCGCCCACTCGCCTGCACGCCAATTCGGATATCCACTGTTTGAGGTTGCACTACCACCAGGGAGACTACGCCATCGAGAACAGGCGGCACTTGTTTGCTTGGTTCACTCGGGTCGGGACCTGAAAGCGGATAGCCTGGTCTGGGGGGGGACCTTGCTTATGCGTCAGGCATGGATGAAAGGGTGCACGCAAGGGAGTGCGTTCGTGCTTACCGTCGTACGTGGGGTAGTCAAAGTCCTGCGTGTAGGCGCTGCCGTACAGCAGCGCATCGCTGGCGTTCCAGGTGGAGGGGTCGTAGAAGGTCTGCAGCAGCCGGCGCTCCCCGCCACGCCCGCCTACCCTGCTGCCGCTTCCTCTCCCCTCCGCTCCCGCCCCGTGGCCTGCGCGCAGCAGCCTCCTCAGCCGGGCGCCCAGCAGGTCCGACGCGTAGGTGTTTGTGATGGACTCCGTGATGGCCGAGGGCACCAGCGACAGCACCACGCTCATGCCGGGGTCGCTAAGCCACTTGCTGCCCAGCACAGTCAACACCGACATCTCCACCGTAACGCTCTCCCCCAGCGGTACCATCAGCGCCGCTGATGGCGTCACCGCCGCCGACGGCAGCGCCGCCGCCGCCGCTGTCGTACCGCCGCCGCCAGCAGCACGTTGACCCAGCACGTTGACCATCCTCGCCGTCGCCAGCGATGCCGGGTAGTCAAGGTACGATGGGGAGACGCCCATGACGTTGATGGTACGGCGGGAGAATGCCGTACCGCCGATGCTAAGCACGAAGTCCACGGTCTCCTGTACTGTGAGCGTGTACCGGATGGGCCAGCGGCCGGGGGTGTCGCATGCTGTGGGAAGCGGTACGGTTGCGCTACCGGTGATGCTGCCGGTGGCTGTGAGCGTTACGCCGGTGGAGGTGAGGGCGGGCTGGTTGGCCACGTCGGTGAGGGTGGTGTTGAGGTACACCCAGTCGCCGACACGTGTCTTGGCAGAGGAGACGGTCAGGGTGCCGTTGACTGCCACAGGGGGCTGAGTGGCGTTGAAGGCGAAGGTCATGGTGGCCTGTGGGAGGGGACACAGCACATAGGACGGGTAAATAGCAGCGGCAGGTGAACACCTCATGCGATAAAGAGGGCAGTGACGAAGAGCAGAGGAGCCAGGTAGGACCATGTACAGGTGAGGGTGTCATATTCGGGCCACTTAGCACCAAATCCTGCAGGAAAAATCCTTCGCCTTGCCGGTAGGTGCCCAGATGCAGCCACGTGATAGGCCCATGGGTCCTTCAGCTTGCCCAAAAGTCCCGGTCTCAATTGCTTATCATATGTATATTCAGCGAGCGTGGAGCTACGAAGGGTCCAAAACGCTGCCCCATGCAAAAGGTGTTCAAATATGGGCCACCCCCTGGCCACCCCGTCCGTGCGCAGCAAACGGCCCCAATGAGCTGCTGAATACCTTCAGACACGTTCTCGTAGTCAATATAATCATTGTAAATCATCTAACATTGGCCTGCCGGTATGGTTGCTCATCGCTTCAGCGCCATCGCTCCCGTGGCACACTGTGGAACATGCTGCCGGTGAAGGTGTGCTCCCGCACCGTTATGGGCCAGGAATGCCTTGGGCGTGGACTAGAGCACTTTTTTAGATAGACCTTATGAGTTGCACATAGTTGTTACTGTATGCTGGGATGCTGGGACTGTCGCGTTTTACTTCGGGCCTCCTTATGCTTCGCGACGCAGCGGCATGCTCGACAGCATGCTGGGGCACATCACAGTCCTACTTATCGTTCGCAAACACTTATACGATATAAGAATGGTTCACTACAAATGCTGAGCGCGGAGGATGACCGTGTTTCGGTGCCATGCGCGACGAACTGCGGTCCCAGGGGTCTGTCCGCTCCGGAGCCATACGTGCCAACGCCACGCAAGCGATAGCATTGAAATATGAAAGTTTATGTCATAACATATCACATACTCGAGTTTTGCACCATAAGTCGCGGCGGTTGATTTTTAAGGCCGGGTGGCCCGAATTTGAGGGTGGCCCACATTAGACACCCTCACCTGTAAGGAGCAATAAGCCAAGGTGTACCCAGCCTAACCTCCGCGCCCCTGGTATGCACTCCTGCATTTCCCACCTTGGCGGACGCGACTGTAGGATGGGCTAGTGTCAGTGTGACTGTGAAGCGGCCGACCTCGGGCGGCAGCAAATAGATGACGTACGAGCGGTTGGCGTGCGACCAACTGCCGTTGAAAGCCGGGTACTCCGTCGCATTTAGCCCCGAGCCAGCGGCGGCAGGCAGCACCAGCTTTGCGTTGGTTAGCAGCCCCGGATCCGCGCCGTACGGCACCCCATTAGGCCGTACAACGGGTACAACAATACGGTGTACGACAGCGGCCAAGCCGCGTACGGTGGTCCCGGCGGAGAGTCCCTGGCTCAGCGCGCTGCCGTACAGAAGTACGGCGGACGATGCGAGCGAGGCGCCCCACACGACCGCATCCGGCGATACGGATGTCACTGTGATCTGGGTCGTTGATACCGTTATGTTCCCGATGCGCAGCGACACTGCCAGCGTCTCCTGAGCCTCCATAGTGTAGAGGTGCTGGTACAGGCCGGCGCCCACAGCCGTGAACTGCGTCCCGTCGACGATGCTGGTACGGGACACAGCGCCCGTCAGCTGTACGGAGACGCCCTCTGGCGCGATGGCCTCGTTGCCGTACCGGTCCAGGAGCTGCAGCGACAGGCGCACCACGCTGCCTGCCGAGGTGCTAGTGGCGGGGCTGGTGGTGGCGTTCCCGCTGGTGGGATACACCTGCAACGGCCAGGGAAAGGTGTGGGGGGGGGCAATCGCGTGTGCGTGTGATCACGCCGGCCGGGCCGAGCCTCTTGCGGCCGAACTTATACCGCATAAGTGCACCACAGCGCGAGGAAACGGGAAACACTGGTTCAATGAGCCTCGGCATGTAAGCGAGCACCGCTTCCAATCTGTGCATGCCTGCCAGGTCTGGATCAGGAGCCCGGCTCCATATGCAGCTGTTCCATCCCACACGAACCACATCCTTGCCCTACCTGCAGGCTGCTTGTCGCCTCGCTGGGTGGCCCGGGGTACACCCGCACCGCGCTGCCGTTGCGCGCCACGTCCACCGCCGCGGCCCCAGTCCCCGAGCGCACCACGAACAGGGAGTAGTTCCCCGCCTGCAGGCGCACACCACCCAGGGGCAGGGACATGCACACGCTAACCACACGGTCCATTCCTGTCCACTCCTGCTTCCTCATTGTCGAACTCCGGGCATGAACAGCACGCCAGAGGCATGTGCGTACGCTATGCAGTCTGCGTTTGCGAGCCGCCGCGGTGCCGTACCTTACGCATGCGGTCCCCTAGCACCACCAGCTGACGCTGGTACTCCCCGTTGTAGTACCTCCACGGCTGCAGCGTGCCCAGAGCCATGGGGGTGCCGGTGACGGCGGTGTGGGTCGCGTTCAGGGGAGGGTAGGCGAAGGCGCTCCAGGTGTAGTTGGCGGCGGTGAAGGGGAGCGTGGAGCGGAGGACGACGGTCAGGGTCTGGCCTGTGCGCTGTACGGGCTTCTGGAGGATGGTGTCCAAGAGCCAAGTCCAGCCGGTGGGCGTGCCGCCGCCTCCGGGGGAGGGAGGTGGGGAGGTGGACGGGGGCGGGGATGTGGATGGAGGAGGGGAGGTGGATGGAGGAGGGGAGGGGGATGGAGGAGGGGATGTGGACGGAGGAGGGGAGGCTGGCGGCGGAGCGGGGGGGGGCGGCGGCGGAGATGTGGACGGGGGAG